>Ga0070733_10002132_pt1 | contig 14327 bp, 11 predicted proteins | sample Coa_R1_9_FD_66450 | JGI IMG/M metagenome (GOLD analysis project Ga0070733, IMG submission 66450) | Surface soil microbial communities from Centralia Pennsylvania, which are recovering from an underground coalmine fire - Coalmine... | ecosystem: Environmental > Terrestrial > Soil > Unclassified ... | reverse complement strand
TACCGACTACTCCGGCCAATTAGGCGCGTTGCGGCTGATCGCCCGTGGAGTGGCGCCATCGGTTGCGCTGCCGGTGCGCGTCGAGGAGGTGGAGGTTTCCAGCGCCCAGGAGCGATTGGCGACCCTTCTCAACGTTCTGCCTCTGGTATTGGTCTTGGCTGCGTTGACGGGTGGAATGCAGATCGCCATCGATACGACGGCCGGCGAACGCGAGCGCGGCTCGCTCGAGCCCCTGCTGCTCAGCCCCGTTCCTCGCGTCGCGCTGGCGGCTGGAAAGTGGCTCGCGGCGTCGGCGTTCGGTTGCGGCTCAGTCGTATTCTCGATGCTGCTGACCGTGAATGTGCTGCGGCGTGTGCCCTGGCACGATCTCGGAATCCGGTTTCGAGTGTCGGACGGAGACTTGATGAGCCTGCTGGCGCTGGTTCTGCCGCTGGCGTTATTCCTAAGCGCGGTGGTGATGTTTGCCTCGACGTTCGCCCGGTCTTTCAAGGAGGCGCAGGGCTACATTGGATTGCTGATTCTATTGCCGATGCTGCCGGGCTTGCTTGCCACCTTGTATCCCCTGTCGAACCGGCCCTGGCTGGCGCCGGTCCCGATTCTTGGCCAGTATGCCCTGGCGGCCGATGTGCTCGGGGGCAAGCCACCCAGCGCGTTTTTCTATGTGCTGGCGGGCGTATCGGTGCTGGCGTGCGCCGTGGGTTTGCTGGCGCTGACCTCGCGCCTGCTGCAGCGAGAGAAAATTATTTTTGGGCGATAGGGTTCTGCGAAGCGCTACCCATCTTTCGGTGGGAGTATCGTCGCAACGACCTCACGGCCCGATGGTAAAGGGCAGCGCGAACGCAAATGCTCCATTCCGGAATACTTTCACTTGCCAGTTGCCCGGGTCTTGCGCCGCATCGCCGCGGGCGATGATCAACGGTGCGACCGCGCATCCGTTACCGCTTGAAGAGAGGACCAACGAGGGCTGATACGCATCCACCTGCCCGGAAGGATGCAACCAGTTCACCGTGAGCAAATCTCCGACTTGCGCGCCACTAAATGCGAAATACACCCAGGCCGCCGGGTCGCTGGTTAGAAATGTTGACTTGGCGGGCGGCGCCGAACAGGTCAATGCGCCAGTGCTGCCGATGACCACCGAGCCCACGATCTCCTGCGAAGTGATCGCGAACGCGGGACTTGCTGCAACCGCGATCGTGACTCCAGTCTGACTCGCGGTGTTGCCGACCTGAATCGCCACGGGCACGTTGTTTCCCGACACCGTCGAGGGAACCACGGCGATGATCTGCACCATTCCAGCCACTTCACCGGTCGCCGCGCCCGCATACTCCACTGCGGCCTGCACACCTCCCATGGTCACGGTCACGGGAAGGACCGGCTTAGGAAGCGTCCCAGTCGGAAATGCACCGTCCACGCCCGCGGGCGAGGTCTGGCCGGCGCCGGTTGCGTACAAGATAATGGTGCTGCCCTGCGCCGCAGGCGTGCTGGTTGAGTTTAGCGTGTGACCATCGGAATTGAACGCTGACGCAGGTCCCGCGCCGCTCGAGTCGGCCGTGAAGATGCCAGGAACGGCGGCAGCAAGGTTCACCGTAAGCGGGGCCGAAGTCCTCCCCAGATAGGTCACGGTAACCTGTGCTGTCGATCCCTCGATTTCGAATGGCACAATGGCCGCGATCGAAGTCGAGGATGTGTAGATCAGCGGCGCGGCGAATCCATTGAATTCCACGCTAATCTCGGCGTCGGTAGAGTACTGGGTGCTCACGAATCCCGCACTGTTGATGGCCATCCCCCCATGCGTCGAGGGTGCAAGCCCGGTTCCCGTGATCTGCACCATTTCCCCAGGCGATACCACACCCGCGGCGTAGCTGGCGGCATTCGCGACGGACGTGACCACTGGCGCGGCGGCGCTGACGGTTGCGGCGCTCCAGCCCGTTACCAGATTGTAAGCGTCTACCGATCCGAGCCCGGTGGTCAGGTCATATCCGATACCCGCGTTGTACCCCAAGGTGCCAATTTCGCAGTCCTGAGTTCCCGCTACGCAGGGCACGATATTGTTGTTGTTGACGACGTCATGAAACATCGCCGGCGAGTTCAACGCCAAACCGTACAAACTGGCGTTGATGTTGCCGGCGCCGGACTGCTTCAAGAATTGATTCAGCAGCGTCAGTATGCCGGCGAATACCGGGGCCGATGCCGACGTGCCTCCCACCTGGATTGTTTGCCCTGAGGCGACGATGTTATACGGGTCGTGAAGAGATGACGCCGCAAGTGCGACATCCGGCACGTCCCGCTGGCCGTCGGTCGGCACTCCCGGACCGATTTGCCAAGAGGGCTTCGAATACAATCTGCTGACGCCCCCGCCGGTCGATGACAGCGAAGGGCCGCTTTCCAAAACGTACCACGGAATCGTGTCGTTCCACGCCATCTCCGGAATGGGGCCCTTAGCCGAGCCGCCATGGGTGCCGTTGACCGCGTTCCAATAACTTCCATTGCCTTCTTGGAATTCCGTGCCGCCAACTGCGGTGATTTCCGGCACGCTTGCTGGAAAGCTCACTGCCAGCCCGTTCACTGCCTCGGCTGCGCCGTAATCACAGGCCGCCGCGCCCTGATCTCCGCTGGAGGCGATCCACGTGATCCCCAGCGCGTTTCCTTTTTTCGCTTCGGCTTCATATTGAGGCGGCTGCGAGGGCGGGACAAAAGCTTCGCAGAGACCGTAGCTCATGCTTACAACCGGCGCCAGATTCTGATCGATTGCGTAGAGCGCCGCGCTTCCGGCGTCCGCGCCGTAGACATAGATCAACGCCGCGTTGGGGGCGATCGCACCGGCCCACTCCAGATCCAGATCCGCCTCTATTTGGCTGCTTGGGTCAGTACCCGGCGTTCCGTTCTGGACCAATGTAATTTTCGCTGCTCCCAGCCCATAGTTGTTGCGGAACTGCTGGACGTCGGAGAGGTCCGCCGTGTGCTGCCCCACGATGACGATCTTCTGCCCGGTCCCATCAACGCCCTGCTGATACAGCGGGTTGATGTCGTAAATCGTCGCGAGATCCCCCGGCGCGAGCGACGGCGAGGCCAGGATCCCGGACGCAGAGGTGAACCCGGGTTTTAACATGGATTTCGGATAGAAATCGTTCAAGCCCAGCATCGTTGCCACTAAGGGCTTCAGCTCGGAGGGAAGGGACGGTTCGGTTGCAACCGCGAAATGCGTTTCGTTCCCGATCTGGTACCGGTGTATGGAGGTGTGAAGCGCCGCCCCGACCTGCCCGGCAGTCCCGCTGAAGGCGATCCAATCCCGCCCACGAGCCGTGTATTCGATCGTGAATCCAGCCGATTTCAACCACGCCGTAACACGCGCGAGATCGGCCAGGCTCAAGCCGAACCGATCCGCGTACTGCTCCGGCGTAAGCCAGGTGTGGTAACTCGGAGATGCCGGATCGCGTTGGGCCGCCAGTAACTGGTCCAGTCCCTGGCGCTGCGCCGCGGTCTGCTGAAACATCATTTGGATGTAACCGAGCCGGAGAGTCCCTTCCACCGGCCCTTGATCGTAACGAGGCTGCGCCAGCGGATGCACGGTCTGCCCGGAGAGCAGCGTGCCCATGAACGCCAGCAGCAGAGCGAGCAGACTGAAACGATTGGACCTAGCCCTGATCCGTTGCCATCCGCGATCGTGAACAAGGAGCGAAGACGTTCCACCACATTCCAGCCGCATGGGCACGAGTTCGACAGATCGGAGAGAAATGTTTAGGGGCGAAGCCTTACCTTATAAGGTGGAAACCCTAGTGTTTCCATGGTTTTGGACAAGCGACGGCGTCTACTGCCGCAGCGCGTACACAAACAGCGCGCTGCCCGCAGCTACGGCGATGTACTGGCGGTTATTCACCATGTAGCTCATCGGGCCGCTGTTCACCTGGCCGCCGAGCGAAACTTTCCACAGCAGATTGCCGTTCTTGCCGTCCAGGGCAAAGAAGTAGCCCTCGCGCCCGCCGCTGAAAACCAGGTCCGATGCCGTCGAGAGGACGCCGGCCCAGGTGATGTCGTTCATCTTGTACTCCCACTTCTTGTCACCTGTTTTCGGATCAAACGCGCGGACGATCCCATAGCCTTCCTCTTCGGTCTTGTGATTCGGAATCAGATTCGGTTGCGCCATGGGCGTGTCGCCGGTGGGGCGCCCGAAGCCGGCGCCTTTATAGAAGGTAGTTCCACTGTTCTCCCAACCGGGGATGTAGAACAATCCGGTGTGGGGACTGTAAGACGGAGGATACCAGTTGGTCCCACCGAGGCCGTTAGGCTGAATCACCACCGGCGTGGCACTGTCCTGCATACCCGGAGTGCGCATGGGCCTGCCCCGCTCATCGAAGCCGGTGAGCCAGTTCGCCTTCACGAAAGGCTTGCCCATCAGGAATTGACCGGTGGTGCGATCGAGAACGTAGAACAGTCCGTTGCGATTGGCCCACATCATGACCTTGCGCGGGCGGCCTTGATACTCGATGTCCGCCAGCACGGGCACCTGAGTAGAGTCATAGTCCATCGTGTCGTGGGGCGTGAATTGGTAATACCATTTCAGCTTGCCCGTATCCGCGTCCAGCGCGACCACCGAATCGCTATACAGGTTGTCGCCGAGGCGGATGTCGCCATTGGTGTCCGGCGCCGGATTGCCGATGCCCCAGTAGGTGAGGTTCGCGTCGGGGTCGTAGGCTCCGACGTTCCAGATCGCGGCGCCGCCAGTCTTCCACGAATCGCCGGACCAGGTTTCATGGCCGGGCTCGCCTTCGCCGGGGATGGTGTAGAAGCGCCAGGCTTCCTTGCCGGTCTTCGCGTCAAACGCGGCGATGTAGCTGCGGATGGGGCCGTCGCCGCCCGCCATGCCGACAATCACTTTATCCTTGACGATCAGCGGCGCGTGCGTGATGGCATAGCGGTCCGCGGCAACTCCGGCAGTGGTGTTCCAAATAATCTTCCCGGTTTTGGCGTCGATCGCGATCACGTGAGCGTCGAGCGTTCCCATGTATAGCGTGTCACCCAGGATCGCCAGCCCGCGATTGACACGTCCGCAGCACGGGCGCGCTTCCGGCGCAGGCGTGTAGGTGAGAGTCCAGAAGATGCGGCCCGTGACGGCGTCCAGCGCATAGACGTTGTTGGGCGCCTCGATGGTGTAGAGAACTCCGTCCACCACCAGAGCCGTGGTCTCGAACTTTTCAACGGACTTCGCCTGCCAGACCCATTGCAACTCGAGATTCTTTACATTGGCGGGAGTAATCTGGTTCAGCGCGCTATAGCGCTGGCCGTTGACGGTCCCCGAGTAGGTGAGCCAATTCTGAGGTTCCCTGTCGGCGTGGAGGAGGCGGTCAAACGTGACACCCTGTCCCCACACGGAGCCGATTACAAAAGCGAGCAAAAAAACACGAACGCGCATGCATCACAATATACTCTAAATGCGGCTCTTGCGGGCCGTCGCTGTAAGAAGCGCTCCTTCCTTCATCGCCCAACTGAACATCGCGAGGCCAAGGCCCACCGGCGCAAGAGCCGCTCCCAGGGCAATCGCGACACCGGCCTGCGCATCGAGCTTGTCCATGCCGCTCAAATACCGGACTAGCGCATTTCGCCGAGGCAAGATTTTGTTCTCCCAGGTTTGCACCCAGCCGAAAGGATCGTGCTCCCAGGACTGGAAGCCGATCTGGATCTGTTCGAAACCTGTGCTCTGAAGCAGTGACCCCAGCGAGGCTGGACAAAAATGCACAAGATGCCGCGGAACGTCCAGATGCAGCCATTCGGCGCGGCCGGTTTTAGCCTGCCAACTGCCGATATTGGGGACGCCGATGACCAGCATTCCTCCGGGCTTCAGGCGCTTGAAACACTCCTCGACGATCTCCTTGGGATTCGGCATATGCTCCAGGACCTGAAACAGAAGGATGAGATCGAAGGCGTCACTTTCAGGCAGACTTTCGATTCCCACGGAAACGATATCGAGCCCATACTGCGTGCGCCCAATCTCCGCCGCTTCCGCGGTTCGCTCGGTGCCTTTTGCGGCCCAGCCCGCATCGCGAAACGCCTTCAGCATGATCCCCGTGCCGCAACCGACTTCGAGTACTTTCCCCGGGGCGCCGAACATTTTGGCCCAACTCCGAACCCGCGATCGATAAACGCTGTGAAGCACGGCGCTCGCCAGCGGGCCATAAGCGCGATAAGCGGACGGATAATAACGGCTCAAGTCCGGCGGCAGCGGGATGGTGGCGCAGGCCTCGCAAACGCGGCAACGGATCACGGAGAATACGTCCTGAGAGATGTAGTCGGGGGCGCGGGGGATGAATACTTCTGTCTCAGCCGAACCGCAGACCCGGCACGGCGGCAACTGCGCGGAGCCGGCCCGCTGGGCGGAGTCGCGAGAACTCATCCTGGGGCCCCCTGCCAATTGTGGCGCGCGAGGGTTTTGTGGAAACGCAAGGCCATTACGACGATTCCATCTATGGTATCGCGTCGCGGCCCGAGGATCGTCAATTCGCGGATGGATCATCGCAGGTGGTACGATGGCCGATGCAATCTGCGCAGTGAGTGTCGCCGCCCGCTGGGAACAGGGGTCGGGACCCTGACCGACACATATCAGTTCCGCGTGATTTACGTGCTGGATCGTTCGCCTGACGGCTCCTTCCAGATCCTGAAGGAGCTGGCGAGGGATTACCGCCAGGTCACAATCCTACGTCTCTCCCGCCGTTTTGGCCATCAAGTTTCTCTGGTTGCCGGGATTCACCGGTCGCAGGGAGTGGGCTGACGCGTTGCACGAGTTGCGGCTTCGTGACCACCGATCTCGATTTAGAGGACGGGCAGTTAGCCGCGCTGTATGGAGAACGGTAGACATCTACAGCGCAGCGGTGGCATTCGCCCGGAGCTGGAAAAGGACATCGATGTCTTCGGCGCCCGGATCTCTACCTGGCTTGGTTGTCGAAGCGCATGCGGCGGGGATCTCTGATTGCGGACGCCACTGGTGCCATCGAAAGCCGCGTGGCGCGATGAAGAGGGGCAAGATGGCGCCAGAATGTACCGCAACCTCGAAATGATGTCGTATATTGTGTTATCGAAACGTCACAATCTGTCTGGAATCCACGGCACCCTCAAGCGTCTGGGCGTTTTGGATCTGGAAGTCTATCTTAACCTCCGCGATATCGTATTGATGATCGCCGAGAGTGTCGCGCCCCCACTCAATCGATTTGCAGATACCGGTCGAAACGGCGCCTCCCGCGCCAGCCGACGCGGATCTGGCGATTGTTGCCGCGCGGCCCGCCTCCCTCCCCTGGTTGAACGCAGAACGCGCGGCGGGTCAGGTCCTTTGAGCCGGCGATCGGGCGACCGCGTGGAGTTTGCAAAAAAGATGCTGGCGGAGGCGCCGGTTCCGGATCTCAAGCGCACCGAGCAGAACGCCCGGATTGTAATCGCTCCGATTTTTGCCGCGCCATGGGATATCTATCACGCAATCCCGGTGGCTATAGATCACAAAGGTACGGCGTCGAAGAAACGGATACGCCCACGTTCCAGCTCCTATTTTGGCGTCAGTTCATACACGCGATAGTTGCCAATCGATTTTACAACCCGGCAATTCCGCGCGATCCAATCCTGAAGGCGCGTATTCATCACTAACTGATCTTCACCCAGGTTTTCGGTGAAAACGGCATATCGAATTGTCCGGGAAGTCATCAATCCGATGAATTTGTCCGCGCCCTGCTCGCCGCCATAGAGATAGCCATAATTCTCATAATACCGGCGCTGCGTCAAAGGACCGAGATCCTTCAGCGCCGCGATGACATCGTTTTCGTTGGTTACGGAGCGCAGGTACCAGGCTGTCTCGGTCAACCCCTCCTGTCCGTAATTGTAGGTTGTGGAATAGGTTTGACGCACCTGAAACGAGGTGACGCCAAGTTCCAGGCCGACATGAAACGCGACTAACATGATCGCGAATGCGGCCAATAGATGCTGTCTCTTGTAGAGAGCACACGCGATCAAACAGAAGATAGCGGTCGGTAACAACCAGTACGGCCAAGACGGGAGAAAGTCCCTTGAGCCGAGCTTCATCACCCCGTCTTTGAAGTATATGTCGCCGAGAAAAACAGCGCCGCTGAAGATACCTAGACTGCCAATCCATATCCAGCGCCGGAGCACAGGAGTCAACCGAGCTTTCGGTTCAAGGAGTACGGCATAGAGATAAGCTGCGCCCGCAGAAATGATTCCCCAAAATACGTAATTGTATTTATAAGGAGAATTTCCAAACGTCAATTGCTGCGCCGAGTAGTACATGGAGCCAAGTCCGGCGAATCCAAAGGTGATACCGGCCGCATAGGTGCACAAGTTCCGCCGACGGACAGCCATGGCGCCGCAATATCCAAACGCGGCGATCACTCCGGCCCATGGCAGCAAGCCAGTCCACTTGAGAGTAAACGGTCCCATATACAGAAAATTGTTTTCGAAGTCGTGAAGGCGTCCGAGGAGTCCGCCATGGCCGGAAGATCCTCTTGTAAGGGCATAAGAGAGTAGCCTTCGCCAAAACTCAAGGGGATCGGCTCCAACCCATTTGCACCAAGCTACAAAAGTCACCAGAAAAAGGGAAATGCCTATAACCAGAACGGCGGTAGATACTCGGACTGCCCTGAATAATCCGAACCTTGGCCAGAGCAGGAACAACGGGTATGGTAGAAAGAGAAGCACCGTGGTAAGCTTCGTCCAGAAAGATAGGGCAAGAATTACGGAACACAACAGGAGTTCCGGAAACGCCGGAGTAGCGACACGAACCTCTCCGTTGCGAAAGGAGAGTCGGATGACGCACAGCACGAACCCACAGAGCAGCGGACCGTAGATGGTTGTGTCCATATCGGCAATCGCCGCGCCCTGCACCGTGTAGGGATTGAGCAGGAAGAGCGGCCAAAAAACGGCTCCGAAAGTCCAGCACACCGAGACGGGAATGATCGAACGGAAGATCGAGAAGGTGACCAATCCCAGGGTCACGGCGCAAAGCGCGCCAAACAACCTGACTTGTGACGGCCCGTAGCCGAAGATTTTGAACCAGCCAGCAAGGCCGTACAGGTACAGCGGCGTATGATACAGGAACACCTCGGATTGGTGGCGCTCCCACCGGTAGGCGATGGGCTTGCCTGTCTTAGCCACCGCTGCCGCCCAGACCGGCAAGTCGGCGCTGTCCAATTGGAGGGGTTTGTAGGCCTGGGTGGCGGATAGAAGCAGGAACACAGCGATAGATACCAATGCAGACCATCGCGCCACACGTTCCGAGTTGAGCAGCATTATATCGTAAGATCGTAGCATCTTCAGGCGGCAGATTCGCAGACCTGGGACCGCGTCACGGAGGCAGCGGGCCTGTGCGGCTTATGTTAGACTGCGATCTGATCGAAACGATCGACCGAATGGAGCCATCCGCCGAGCGCAAGCTGATCTCAATCGCTTGCCCCGTCTTTAATGAGGAAGAAGCAGTCCCACTGTTCTACGCCCGCTTGAATGAAGTGCTGGCGCGGCTGCGATCGCGCTACGAATTCGAGGTCCTTTTCACCAACAATCGATCGACAGATCGTACGTTGCAGGTGATCCGTGAGATCCGCGAAACCGACCGCAGCGTGCAGGTGCTAACTTTATCGCGAAATTTCGGATACCAGGCATCGGTGCAGGCTGCGATTTCCTACGCGAGCGGCGACGCCATCATTGCCATCGATGTCGATTGTGAAGACCCGCCGGAGCTTATCGAAGAATTTCTAGCGAAGTGGGAAGAAGGCTACGACGTGGTCTACGGAATACGGTTCGACCGCGAGGAATCTTGGCTCCTGAAAAAGACTCGCAATCTTTTTTATCGGATCTTGCGCGCCACCGCTGATATGGACGTTGTTCTTTACATGGCTGAATTTGCGCTGATTGGATCGACGGTGCGCGATGCAATCATCAACAACAGGAATACTTATCCGTTTCTGCGCTCTGAAATCGGCTACGCAGGTTTTTCCCGATACGGGGTTCGGTACAAGCGCCAGCCGCGATTAGCCGGCCGCACGCACTATAGTTTCGCGCGCATGCTGATGTTCGGCATCGGCGGCATTCTCACGTCGTCCACCGTGCTTATGCGGCTTGGGGCGTATTCCTGGCCGATGGTCGCGCTGGCCAGCATCGTTTGTGCCGCCCTTGATCTCCAGGGCAAGTTCGCCGCGGGTTTCCAAGTCGCCGTGTTGGGCTTGCTCCTGTACATTTCCTTTTTTCTAATGGCTTACGGTTTGTATCTGGCCCGAATTTATAAAAATGGCATGAGCCGTCCGATATTTATCGTGGATCTACGGCAGAGCTACTTGAACTCGAAGGTCCCCGGATCGGAAGCCCGCCTTTCGGTGGCGAATGGACAAAGAGGGACGCGCCCGGAGATCTCATGAAAGTAGTGATCCTTGCAGGAGGAATGGGCACCCGCCTCTCGGAAGAGACCATAGTCCGTCCGAAGCCGATGGTAGAGATCGGCGACAAGCCGATCCTGTGGCATATCATGAAGCTCTACTCGGCCTTCGGCCACAATGATTTCATTATTTGCCTTGGCTATAAAGGGTACGTGATTAAAGAGTATTTCTTGAACTATGCTTTACACAATTCGGACGTCACGCTGGACCTGCGTAAAGATGCTGTCGAGGTGCATCATCGTCTAACTGAACCCTGGCGAGTCTCTCTCATCGATACGGGGCTCAATACCATGACTGGCGGTCGGTTGAGGCGAGTGCGGGAACACATTGGCGATGAGAATTTTCATATGACCTATGGCGATGGCCTGGGCGATGTCAAGATAGGAAGCCTGGTGGAGTTTCACAATCAGCATGGAAGTTTAGCGACAATCACAGCCGTGCGCCCACTGGGGCGTTTTGGCTCGCTAAAACTCTCCGGGACCGCGGTGCAAGAATTTGTTGAGAAGGCTCCGAGTGAAGCTGGATGGATTAACGCCGGATTCTTCGTTCTTTCACCCCGAGTCCTCGACCTGATCCCCGGAGACGAGACGGTGTGGGAAGGCGAGCCGCTGGAGCGACTGGCTGGGCTGGGCCAGTTGAAAGCATATTGCCACCAAGGATTCTGGCAGCCGATGGATACGCTTCGCGATAAGCTCCATCTCAACCGTCTGTGGGAACAATCGCAGGCGCCATGGAAGGTTTGGTAAGGGCGCTTTTATCATACGAAGAATGCGAAAGATTTTAATCACGGGGAATATGGGATACGTCGGATCGGTGGCGGTTTTGCACTTGCGGCGCGCCTTTCCCGTAGCCAAGCTGGTTGGGCTTGACTCGGCCTATTTCGGGGCCTGCCTTTCGGATGGCGCGGTTCTCCCAGAGTCGCTGCTCGACCAGCAAATCTTCGCCGATGTCCGGGCTGTGCCTGAGAGCGTGTTTCAGGGAGTCGAGGGCGTTGTGCATCTAGCCGGGATTTCCAACGATCCCATAGGCAACGCCTACGAACAGGCCACGTTGGACGTAAACGCCTTGGCGACCGTCGATCTTGCTGCGCGCGCCAAGGCCGCGGGCGTCACATCGTTTGTTTTCGCCTCATCGTGCAGTGTGTATGGTTTCGCCGAGGAGGGTGCGCGAGACGAGAGTTCGGAGGTTGAGCCACTGACCGCGTACGCGACGTCAAAGGTCAAGGCGGAGGAAGGGCTTACGCCCCTGGCGGATGCCAGCTTCAAGGTCACTTGCTTGCGCTTTGCGACCGCTTGTGGCTTTAGTCCGCGCGTCCGCCTGGATTTGGTCCTGAACGATTTTGTGGCGTGTGCGCTTTCGACTGGCGAGATTCAAATCCTCAGCGATGGCACTCCGTGGCGCCCTCTCATCGATGTTCGCGATATGGCCTTGGCGATGGAGTGGGCGCTGACCAGAGGCTCATCCGAACCTTCCGTCGTGGTAAATGTGGGCAGAGAGGAATGGAATTACCGCGTTCGAGAGTTAGCGGAGGCGGTGCTTGCGGAAGTACCGGGAGTCACGATTCACATCAACCAGAACGCCCCTGCGGACAAGCGCTCCTACCGGGTGTCGTTCCGTAAGTTTGAGAGTCTCGCTCCGCGGCACCAGCCGCGCTACGGGCTGCCACAAACGATTCGAGATTTGTTGCTGGGGTTCAAAAACTGCGGTCTGCAAAGGAATCCCGATCCTTACTTCCAGTACAGCCGTCTCAAGTTCGTTTCGTTTCTTGTCAAGGAGAACCGGCTTGACGGAACACTGCGTTGGCGCCATGAGAATAGATAGATCCGTCAGGAAGAGTGGGCGGGTGGCTTGCACATGCTGAGCAGTCCGAAGAACTGTCGTATTTGCCGCCGGCCCCTGCAGCGCACTTTCATCGATCTGGGTGTCTCTCCTCTAGCAAACTCGTATCTCCGGCAGGCGCAGTTGGATCGAATGGAACCGTTCTATCCGCTGCACGTGTTCGTATGCGAGGGCTGTCTATTGGTCCAGTTGGAAGAATTTGAAAGCCCGGAAAACATCTTTACGGATTACGCGTATTTCTCATCCTTTTCTACAGACTGGATGGCGCACGCTCGTTCGTTCTCCGAGATGGCGATATCCCGCTTTGGCTTGACGCCCGTCAGTAACGTCGTGGAGATCGCGAGCAACGATGGATACTTGTTGCAGTACTTCCTGGCCAAGGGAATGCGTGTGCTGGGTGTTGAACCCGCCAAGAACGTCGCCGCAGCCGCAGTCGAGCGTGGAGTCCCCACGCGTACGATCTTCTTCGGCAGGGAGACGAGCAGCGAATTGTTTACCGAAGGTCACGCTGCCGACCTCTTGATCGGGAACAATGTCTTCGCTCACGTTCCCGATCTGCACTCGTTTGTAGCTGGCTTGGCGACGCTGCTAAAGCCCGAGGGTGTGATTACTCTTGAGTTCCCGCACTTGCTTCAGTTGATTCTTCAAAATCAATTCGACACCATTTACCACGAGCATTACTCGTACTTGTCCTTGTTGGCTGTGGAGCGAATCCTGGGAGAGCATGATCTGATGGTTTTCGATGTGGAGGAACTCCCCACGCATGGCGGCTCCCTGCGAGTTTATGGAAAACACTGTAGGGATGGATCGAAAACTGTGTGCCCCAACGTCTTCGAAATACGGCGCAAGGAACATGAAGCCGGCCTGCACGCCGTAGAAAGATACGCATCATTCGGCGATCAGGCGACGCAAGTGAAGTGCGACTTACTCAGGTTCCTGATCGAGCAGAAGCGCGCGAACAAAACTGTTGCCGGATACGGCGCCCCGGCCAAGGGCAACACGCTGCTGAACTATTGCGGAATCGGCCCGGAGATGCTGCCCTACACCGTAGACAGAAGTCCTCACAAGCAGGGGTTATTCTTACCTGGCACCCGAATTCCGATTGCGAGCCCGGAGCGCATTTTGGAAACCCGGCCGGACTACGTTCTGATACTGCCGTGGAATTTGCGGAACGAAATCTCGAGTCAAATGGCGGCGATTCGAGGATGGGGCGGGCGCTTCGTCGTGCCCATTCCGAATCTGGAGGTGTTCTGATTGACGTTTGAGCCCCTCTCGATACCGGGTGCTTTCAAGATCGGCCTGGAGCGTCTCGAAGACGAGCGCGGATTCTTTGCCCGCACCTTTTGCCAGCGTGAATTCGAGCTCCATGGACTCGCGCCTGTTGTCGCACAGTGCAACGTATCGTGGAACGCGCATCGCGGCACCCTGCGCGGAATGCATTTCCAGCGGGAGCCCAGCCCGGAGGCGAAGCTTGTGCGCTGCACGCGAGGCGCGGTCTATGACGTTGTTCTCGACCTACGCTCTGCATCGAGTACATTCCGGCAGTGGGCGGCTGTGGAGCTGGGCAGCGAAAACTGCGCGGCCGTCTACTTACCCGCCGGCTGCGGGCACGGCTTCCAAACGCTGTGCGACGACACCGAAGTGTTTTATCAGATGAGCGAGTTTTACGACCCCGCCCTCGCATCGGGAGTTCGTTGGAACGATCCCTGCTTCGGCATCCGCTGGCCCATCGCATTGCCGATCCTGTCCCCGCGCGACGCGGCCTATCCGGATTTTCAGCCGTGAAGCGAGTCTTGGTTACCGGCGGCACTGGGTTCATTGGCTCGCATACTTTGCGGCAACTGGTAGAGGAGGGCTACGAGGTTCACGCCGTTTCGTCGAAGGCCAGTCCGGCGTCTCCCCCGGAAATTCGCTGGCACGTTGCCGATCTCCTGTCACCTGCGGCGCGGGGAGTGCTCTTGAAGAGTGTGGCCCCGACACACATCCTGCACTTGGCGTGGTACGTTCCGCCAGGAAGGTTCTGGACCGCCGCTGACAACGTTCCTTGGCTTAACGCATCGCTCGGCCTCC
>Ga0070733_10002131_pt1 | contig 14332 bp, 12 predicted proteins | sample Coa_R1_9_FD_66450 | JGI IMG/M metagenome (GOLD analysis project Ga0070733, IMG submission 66450) | Surface soil microbial communities from Centralia Pennsylvania, which are recovering from an underground coalmine fire - Coalmine... | ecosystem: Environmental > Terrestrial > Soil > Unclassified ... | reverse complement strand
CAACTATCCGCGTGGCCAAGCGAACCGCCTGGGCGTTGCTCTGCGTCAACATCATGCCGGCGGCGCGCAGCCTCGCTTCCTGGTCGGCGAGCGATTGGGGATCGGATTTCGTGCCGCAGACAAAGCCGACAACGGAAAGGGTCCGTCCCGCCGCCGCGGCATGCGCGATCGCGTCCCGCACGACCGGGGCAATTTCCGCCGCCGGATCGGCATGAGCGCCGTAGCCAATGACGACGTCGATGAGAATGACCGCGGTCTCGGGATCGCGCGCTTCACTGGCGATGCGCTCGTCGCGCAGCCGGTGGTCGATCATCGGATGCGGCCTGCCGCGCGTAAACACGTCGTCGCCGAGATCGACAAGCGTATGAGCGCGGCTCTTCCATACGTCGTCGAGCGCCTTGGCGCGTCCGACCGGCGTATTGGAATATACGTGCTGGAAAGCTTCGCCGAGCAGCAACGTCGCCTCGTAGCAGAAAGTGCCGCCGCTATAGAGGCCTCGTATATAGCGTTGTCCTGCGGTGAAATGCGGCGGTTCGAACCGCGGCGCGGCGAGCGCCGGGCGGTCCCGCCGCTCGCCCTTTGAAAGCGCGACCGCGGACGCCGCGGCGTCTTCGAGGGTCTTCACGGGGGTAAGGTTGGGGCCGGCGATCGACTGCGGGTCGGCGCCGAGGAAATTCACCACGACGGGCTTGCCGGCTTTTCGCGCTTCGGCGAGCACGACGGCGGCGACCTCCGGAGCGGGAGGTTTTGAAATGAGTACGATGACCCGCGTCGCGTCATCGTCGGCGAGAGCTTTCAGGCCCTGCAAGAAGGTGACGCCGCCGACCGCCCGGCTGAGATCGTGGCCGCCCGCGCCAACCGCCTGACTGATCCCCGCGCCGAGGCGGTCGACCAAGCACGTCACTTGCTGCAAGCCGGTGCCCGACGCTGCGACAATGCCGATGTCGCCGCGGCGAACCACATTGGCGAAGCCCAGCGGAATTCCCCCGATGATCGCCGTTCCGCAGTCAGGACCCATGACAATCAGGTCATGAGCGCGGGCGTAACGCTTCAGGTCGATCTCTTCCTCGACGGACACATTGTCGCTGAACATCATGACGTTGAGGCCGAGCCGTAGGGCCTTCATGGCCTCGGCCGCGGCATAGTCGCCGGGCGTCGAGATCAGCGCGAGATTGGCCGCCGGCATAAGTTCGAGACCCATTTCGAGGCTGCGTGGCGGCTCGCGGCGCGGCCCGCCTGCGCTGGCGGCAGGCTTGCGGTCGAGCGCCTTCTCGGCCTCGGCGACGGCCGCCGCGAGAACCGCCTCGTCATCGCCTTCAAGCGCGATCAAGAGATCGTTGGGGCCGGCTTCGACAGCGCCGGCGAGCAAGCCCGCTTCGCGCAAAAGAGCGAGATTGGCTTCCGACGCCATCACGGCGGAGGCTTGCCGGATGTGCGGCAGCTTTCCGAGGCTCGAGGAAAGCTGCATCAGCGCTACCGAGTCCCGATAGAAATTGCGGATGACCTTGGCGGCGCTCGTCATTCAATGTCTCCGCTTCCCTCGCTCGGGCGACCGAGCCTTCGTCCCGGGCGTCTTGCGAGATTAGCGCCAAAGAGGCGCGGCCTATTCGGCCGCGGCCGGCGATTTCGGACATGCGGCGATGACGCCCCGATTGGAACGCCCGTCGGCGCTTCCTCACAAGTTTCGGAATGGCGTCGCATTTTAGTTATGGCGTCTCGCATACGGTTATGTATACTAAATCGAATGCAAACGTGACTGCAAGCCCAAAGGAGGCGCTGAATTGGTCGCGAATAATTTTCCGGGAGGGCGGCCATTCACAGCCGGCGACAGTTTGGATTTGGCGAACTTAGCCAATCTCTATCGGGAGGGGCTGACTCCTTCGCGCCTTGTCGACGGCATTCTGGCGCGCATCGACGCGCGCGGCGACGACCACGTCTGGATCCATCGGCTCTCCCGCGACGAGTTGATGGCCATGGCGCGAACCCTCGAAGCAAAGGGCGCCGCCGGCAGGCCGCTTTATGGCGTACCTTTCGCGATCAAGGACAATATCGATCTCGCCGGCGCCCCCACAACGGCCGCTTGTCCGTCCTTCGCGTACGTTGCGCGCGATTCGGCCGGGGTCGTCCAACGGCTTGTCGACGCCGGCGCCATTCCGATCGGCAAGACCAATCTCGATCAATTCGCCACCGGCTTGAACGGAACGCGCACGCCATATGGCGCGCCCGCGAGCGCATTGTCCGCGGCCCATGTCTCGGGCGGCTCGAGCTCCGGTTCGGCGGTCGCCGTCGCGGCCGGTCTCGTCAGCTTTTCGCTCGGAACCGACACCGCCGGGTCGGGCCGCGTGCCAGCCGCGTTCAACAATCTTATCGGTCTCAAGCCGACAAAGGGCCTCATCAGCATTCGCGGCGTCGTGCCGGCGTGCAGATCGCTCGATTGCGTCTCGATCTTTACGCTCACCGCCGACGACGCCCGCGACGTCCTTGCCGTGGCGGGAGGCTTCGACGCCGCCGACCCGTTCTCGCGTAATTCGGACGCGTCGCGCCGCCCATGCCCGCAGGACATCAAAGGCGCTCGTTTCGGCGTCCCCAAGTCGAGCCAGCTCGACTATTTCGGCAACGCCGAAGGCGCCCGGCTTTTTGGCGCCCTGCTGCGCCGGATCCAGAAAATGGGCGGCGAACTCGTCGAGATCGACTTTGCGCCGTTCCTCGAAACAGCGCGGCTGCTCTACGAAGGTCCCTGGGTCGCCGAGCGCTATGTCGCCATCCGCGATTTTATCGATCGGCATCCGGAGGCGCTCTTCCCTGTCACGCGTCAAATCATCGGCGGCGGCGCAAAGCCGCTCGCCGCTGATGCTTTCGCCGCATACTATCGCTTGAAGGAGTTACAGCGCGTCGTCGAGCCCGTTTGGCGGACGATCGACGTTCTCGTCACGCCGACCGCTGGTCGTCACTACACGATCGCCGAAATGCTTGCCGATCCGATCAAGCTCAACTCTAACCTCGGCTACTACACAAATTTCATGAACCTCCTCGACCTTGCCGCGGTCGCGGCGCCCGCCGGCATCCAATCTGACGGCTTGGCCTTCGGGGCGACGCTCGCGGCGCCGGCCTGGACCGACCAAGCCCTGTGCGCTCTCGCCGACGCGCTCCACCGTGATCAGAACCTCAAGCTCGGCGCGCTCGGTCACAATTTGCCGCCGAAACGGCCGCGACAAGCGAGCGCTTCGCAGAGCATGGTCCGCCTCGCCGTATGCGGCGCCCATATGTCCGGCCTGCCGCTCAATCACCAACTCACGGAACGCGGCGCTCGGCTTTATCGTCGTTGCCGCACCGCGCCGGCCTATCGTCTCTATGCGCTGCCTGGCGGCCCGCCCGCCCGACCCGGCCTGCTGCGCGTCGACACCGGCCGCGCGATCGAGGTCGAAGTCTGGGAAGTGCCGGTCGCCGCCTTCGGCAGCTTCGTCGCCGGCATTCCCGGACCTTTGGGCATCGGCTCGCTCGAGCTTGAGGACGGCGAGTACGTAAAGGGCTTCATCTGCGAAGCGCATGGCACGAAAGATGCACGCGACATCACCGATCTCGGCGGCTGGCGCCGCTATCTCGTGGCTGAGCAGCAACCCGCGTGAGGCAAATCATGTCTAGCGTTCGCGCCGAACCTTATGAATTCGAGTTTCAACCGTCGACCGTCGCCCTGGTTATCATCGATATGCAGCGCGATTTCGTCGATCCCGGCGGGTTCGGCGAAGCGCTCGGCAATGACGTCTCCCTCTTGCGCAAGGCCGTGCCGCCGACAATTCGGGTGCTGAATGCGGCGCGCCGGGCCGGCCTCCTCGTTATTCATACCCGCGAAGGCCATCGTCCCGACCTCGCCGATTTGCCGCCAGCCAAGAAGGCGCGCGGCCGGCTCGCGGCGGGCATTGGCGATCCCGGCCCAATGGGCCGCATCTTGGTTCGCGGCGAATACGGCCACGACATCATCGACGAATTGAAGCCCGCGGCTGGCGAGCCCGTGGTCGACAAACCGGGCAAAGGCGCTTTTTACGCCACCGATCTCGACGCCATCCTCAAAAGCCGGGGCGTCAAACAGCTCATCGTCTGCGGCGTCACCACCGAGGTCTGCGTCTCGACAACGGTGCGTGAAGCAAACGACCGCGGGTACGACTGCCTCGTGCTTGAAGATTGCGTCGCCTCCTATTTCCCCGAGTTTCAGAAATCGGCGCTGGAGATGGTGAAGGCGCAGGGCGGCATTTTCGGATGGGTCGGCGCCTCGGCTGATCTTCTGGCGGCGCTGGACGGGAAGGCTCAAGCCGCGGCGTGACGACGCGGCGGGCGAGTTGACGCGGCGGGATCACGAGACTGCGCCGCGATGGAAGGGGGAAGGCCAATGACGATGCAACGGGAAAGCGCAACTCCAATTCGCTGGTGGGTGCCCGGCGACTGGAATGGATTTTTCGGTCTGTTCACGAACGTTGTGCTCAACGTCATTGTGCTGACCGGCCTCTGCCTCGGCGTCATCAAGCTGCCGGGCGACATCGTCTTCGGCCGTATCCTGCCGGCGCTGGGCATCGCGCTTCCGCTCGGCAATCTCTACTACGCCTATCTCGCCTACCGTCTCGCCCAGACCGAGAAACGCAGCGACGTGACGGCCATGCCTTATGGCCCGAGCGTGCCGCACATGTTCATCGTCGTTTTCGTGATCATGCTGCCGGTCTATCTGAAAACCAACAACGCGCTGCTCGCCTGGCAAGCAGGGCTCGCCTGGGCTTTCATCATCGGCGTCATCGTGCTGATCGGCGCCTTCATCGGGCCAACGATCCGCCGGCTGACGCCGCGCGCCGCGATGCTCGGCACGCTTGCCGGCATTTCGATCGCCTTTATCTCGCTCAGGCCCGCCTTCCAAATGTGGGAGGTCCCATGGATCTCCTTCATATCCTTCGGAATCGTGCTGATGGCGTGGACCGCGAATATCCGGCTGCCTGGCGGCGTCCCAGGCGGCCTCGCCGCCGTGGTGGTCGGCACCGTGATCGCCTGGATCGCCGCGATCTTCGGATGGACCGACGTCGTCAACGGCGCGCAAGTTTCGGCCTCTTTTGCGCAGTTCGGGCTTCATTTGCCGAAGCCGACCACGGATGTGATCACAGGTCTCGCCAATATCGCGCCGCTGCTCGTCACCGCCATTCCGCTCGGCATCTACAACTTCACCGAGGGCATGAACAACGTCGAAAGCGCGTCGGCGGCGGGCGACAACTACAGTCTGCGCAACGTCTTGCTGGCTGACGGCATCGGCGCCGTCGTCGGTTCGTTGCTCGGCAGTCCGTTTCCGCCGGCTGTCTACATCGGCCATCCCGGCTGGAAGGCGGTCGGCGGCCGCATCGGCTACTCGTTGGCGACGGGCGTGGTTATCGCCGCCGTCTGCTTCCTGGGGCTGACAGCATTGCTTCTGGCGGTTGTCCCGCTCGTCGCGATCCTGCCGATCCTCCTTTATATCGGCCTGGTGATCGGCGCGCAGGCTTTCCAAGCCGTGCCCTCCAAGCATGCGCCGGCCGTCGTCTTGGCGCTCATCCCGAATATCGCTGCTTGGGGTCAGACCCAGATCGACGGCGCGCTCAACGCCGCGGGAACCAGCGCGTCGCAACTCGGAATGGGCAAGCTGATGGACACCGGCGTCGTCTATCATGGCATGCAGCTCCTCGGCGGCGGAGCGGTGCTCGCCGGACTGATGCTCGGCGCCATCGCTGTCTTCATCATCGAGCGAGAGTTCATGAAGGCGGCCGCCTACGCCGGGGCCGCGGCGGTCCTGTCGTTCTTCGGCTTCATCCACGGCGTGCAGCTTGATTGGGCGGCGTCGCCCATGGTCGCTCTCGGCTATCTGTTGCTCGCGGGGATATGCCTTGGCGTATCGATGCGCGAAGAAAGCGCCCAAACGGCGCCGGCGAATACCGTCGCCTCGGCTCAAGAGGCGTAGCGCGACCAGAAGAGCGAGGGCCGCGTGCGGCCCTCGCTTGCGCCAAATTCAGGATCTCCTTCAATTGGCGTCTCGTTGCTCCACGAGGCGCAGGCTTGAAGGAACCCGAGCACGCCGCAAGCCCCTGAACTGTGGCCGACGGCGAGCGCCGCCGTCACGGCGCGATCGACGGCGGCGTGGTCCGACCCTGCCGCGACCGCGCTTGCGAGATCGAAAAGCCGTTCCGACGTCTCTCCGTTCGCGATCGCTTCCAGATAGACCCGGCTGATCCTGCCGGCGTCTCGCGCCGCTTGCTTCAGCCACTGGCCAAGAGCAGCGACAAAATTCATCCGCAGAGGTTCTGCGCCGGCGCAAGCCCAAAGACCGGCGAAATAGCCGATGAGGTAGTCGTCACCGGCGGGAGTGAGGCCATCGCCGAGTCCGACAAGGCCTGACATCGCTTTCTCCGCGGTCGGCGCGTCGAGCGCTCGCGTCGCCGCTCCGAGGGCGGCGAGCCGTGCGCCGGCGAGGCGCATGAAAAGGTCGCTGCGACCATCTTGCCGAAGCGCCGCGCCCGCCGTCTCCAGCGCTCGCGCGACGGCGTCGCGCATCCCATCAATCTTGAGAAAACCCAGAGGCGACCGCCACAACGGCGCCGCGCGCAGATCGACGGCAAGAGCGGCGCCGCGGATTCGCAGAATCCCCGAGCGCGCCGCGGCGGCGGCGCCAATGGCGACGCCAGGCGCGAAGGCGAATTCCGGCGGCGCGTCAACGACGACCCCACGCGGCAGGCGACCGATCGTCGGGGTGACCAGCGTCAGGAGTCCGTGATCATCCAACAAAAGTACGCAGGCGCGCGGATACGCCGCCTCGACCCTTCCATCGAAATCTCCGGTAGGCGCGCCGTACCCGATCGAGAGCGCCGCGACGCGCATCATCGCCCTCCTCCGGCGGCGTCACTAACCATAGGAGCGCGCGAGCGCCTCTTTGATCGACCCGCCGACGATATTGCGTCCATCGCCGATATTCTTCCGCATCGCATCGCGCGCCCCCGCTGCGTCGCGCGCCTTGACGCGATCAAGGATAGCGAGATGCTGATCGCAGGTGCTGATCACGCGATCCGCCATCTCAAAGTCGATCATCCGGAAGACAAGGAGTCTTTCGTTGATGGACTTGAGCTGGTCAAGCAGCGTCGAATTGCCGATCAGTGCGGCAAGCTGTTCATGGAAGGAAGCGTCGAGCTTCGCAAGCTCCTCGACCTTTCGTTTCGGGCGGCGGCGCAGTTGCTCCCAAACCTTGGCCAACGAGGCAAGATCCTCGGCCGAAGCGCCCGATGTCGCGAGGGTCTCGACGGCGTAAAGCTCGAGGGCGAGCCGAAAATCATACAGTTCCTCGAGCTCTTTCAGCTTGACCTGCTTGACGGCATAACCTCGGTTGTCCGTCCGACGCACGAAGCCATTGGTGGCGAGCACCCGCAGCGCCTCGCGCACGGGGCTCCGGCTCACGCCGAACTCCTTGCAAAGACCATCCTCGGTTAGACGATGTTCGGGCGGATAACGCCACGCGATGATCCGGTCTTTTAGAGTTGCGACGATCGACGCGCTCAATGTGGAGGAATTTGAAGCCGCCATGGCCGCTGGTTCGTCTTCGCCTGAAAATTCGGGCTCGGATTCATTACCGCATACAATATCATGAACCGGGCCGGCGATCGACGGCCGCTCCGGCCGTCGAAGCGGCGGCGCAATGAAATGGGACGTTTTCGGGACAATAATCTGGCGGAGAGGGAGGGATTCGAACCCCCGATACAGTTGCCCGTATGCCGCATTTCGAGTGCGGTGCTTTCAACCACTCAGCCACCTCTCCAACTCATTGATATCGCGGGCCGTTCTCGTCAAATCGTTGGCTGGCCGATTTGTCTTTGGCGGACGCTTCGCGCTCCCCTACCGCTTTCGCGCTCCCATCTATGGCGGCATGATCGCCGCGTCAACTTTCGGTGCGTCGCAGTCGGCGCTGGGGATGAACAGCGACGTAAGGAGGCGCTGGTGAGCCAAGAAGAGACTATCCCGCCGGGCGCGATGATGGAGGCGGCCTTGCGCGCCTCCGCAGCAAGCCCAAACCGGGTCCGCAAAGTCGGGGCCGTGCTGGCGACTAAGGACGGTACGGAAATCGCCGCGTGCAACACGTTCCCGGCGGGGGTGCGAGACCTCGAGGAACGCCATGCCGGCGACGGTCGTTTCGTCTGGATGGAGCATGCCGAGCGTCACGCGATTTTCGAGGCGGCGCGCCGCGGCATAGCGACGGCCGGCGCGCATATCACCTCGACCTTCTTCCCCTGCATTGATTGCGCGCGCGCCATCGTCGAGGCCGGCATCGTCTGCCTCGATGTCCCGCCGCCGGCGTTTGACGATCCGGTCTGGGGATCGTCCTTCGAGCGCTCCGAGATCATTCTTCGCGAGGGCGGGGTCTCAATTCGCGCCGTGCCCGCCGGCCTTTGAGCTCGGGGCAGGGGAGGGCCTCAACGGGCGTCCGAAGTCGCCTTCGCCTTGGGCTGCGACGCAACGTCCGGATGGTCCGCGTTGGTTCGGTAGCGCGGATTTGCGCCGCCCGGAGAGCCCCATCCGGTGACGGCGGACGAAAAGAATTCGGCGTTGATCGAAAGGTACGGCTGCTCTCCCCTAGGCAGATCTTCCTCGGCGAAGATCGCATCGACCGGGCAGACGGAAAGGCACAGGCCGCAATTGATGCACTCGTCAGGCTGGATATACATCATCCGCCCGCCCTCGTAGATGCATTCGACCGGGCAGACGGTCTGGCAGGCGCCGTCCTTCACATCGATGCAGGCCGAGGCGATGACATAGGTCATGCGCCTCACCTCCCTTGCCAGTTCGGCGCGCGTTTTTCCTGAAAGGCGCGGACGCCCTCGTCTTGATCGGATGATTTGAGCGTCCGGACCAGCGCCGGCAGGCGCAGCATCTGGGCTTCTTTCGCGCTCAGCGCCTCGCCCGCGCGAACCATCTGCTTGATCGCCCGGACCGAGAGCGGCGCGCAGGCGAGGATGTCGGCGACCCAGCGGTCGACCGCCTGATCGAGATCGTTCGGCGCGGCGACTTCGTTGACGAGGCCGAAGCGCAGCGCGTCTTGCGCGTTGATGCGTCTGCCGGTGAGCAGCATGCCCATCGCCCAAACATGGGGGATGCGACGCGTCAAAAGCGCAATGCCGCCGTCAAGCGCGAGACGGCCGACCCGCGGCTCAGGCAAGCCGAAAGTCGCCGTCTCGGCGGCGATGACGATGTCGCAGCCGAGCATCATCTCCATGCCGCCGCCAAGCGCATGGCCATTGACCCGCGCGATCACCGGGACATCGAGCGTGTCGCGAAGCGCAAGGCCGCCGAACCCGCCCGGCCGCGGCGCCGCCCAATAGTCGAGGCCGCTCATGCCGCCGCCCGACTTCATATCGGCGCCGGTGCAGAAGGCGCGCTCCCCTGCGCCCGTCAGCACGACCACGCGCACGCCCTCGTCCTTCTCGATCGTCTCCCAGATGCGGATGAGTTCAGCCTCGGTCGCTTGATCGACGGCGTTCATCCGATCGGGCCGATTGATCGTTACGCGCGCGACATGATTTTCAATGTTGAAGTCGACGCTCATTTCAAGACGCCCGACTCTTTCAGCGCCGCGATGCGGTCGGCCGAATAGCCGATCTCGCCGAGCACTTCGGCACCATGCGCGCCGAGCGCCGGCGGCGCGTGGCGGACCGCGAAAGCCGAAGGGGCCATGGTCAGCGGCGTGCCCATGACGCGCATCGAGCCGCCGTTCAGCGAGATCAGCGAGCCATTGACGCGGCTCTGCTCGTGATCTAGCGCCTCGGCGAGAGTGAGCACCGGCGCGCAGAGCAAATCCTGCGCCTCGAGCCGCTCGAGCCAATACGCGGTCGCGCCGCTGGCGAAGCGCGCGCGGAAAATCGCGTGCAATTCCTTCTTGTGCGCCATCTGTCCGGCGAAGGTCGAGAAGCGCTGATCGAGCGACAGGTCCTCGACGCCGAGCGCCGTCGAAATATCGCGTAAAGGATTGGCTTTGAAGGCGCCGACGAGCACCAGCGCGCCGTCCTTGGTCTCGAAAACGCCGGTCAGCGGAAAGGCGCCCCAACTGAAATGCTGGCCGCGCTGCGTCCACATCGCGGCTTCCTGCATCTGCATCGCGAGGGCGGATTCGAACAGCGACACCGCCACCTCTTGGCCTCTGCCGGTCTTCTCGCGTTGCAGAAGCGCGAGCAGGATCGCCTGGACGAGATGCATGCCGGCCGCGTAGTCGCAAAGCGCGGTGGAATAGATGGCGTAAGGATCGTCGGGATTGGGCTTTCGCGCGATCAAGCCGGAGACGGCCTGGGCGAGAATGTCCTGGCCGCCTTTATGGGAAAGCGGTCCCTTCTTGCCGAAGCCCGAGCCAAAGGCGGTGATGATGCGCGGATTGATCGCGGCCAGCGTCTCGTAGCCAAATCCGAGCCGTTCCATAACGCCGGCGCGGAAATTGTTGACGACGACGTCCGCGTCGCGAGCAAGATCATAGATGACGTGCTTGCCCTCAGGCTTGGCGAGGTCGAGCGCGATGGAGCGTTTGTTCCGATTGAGGCTCCGGAAGACCGGATTGTTCGGACCATCCGGATCGTCGGCGAGCGAAGAGCGCGAGAGATCGCCCGCCGGCCGCTCGATCTTGATCACGTCGGCGCCGTAGTCGGCGAGCATCTGGGTCGCGCAGGGGCCGAGCATCACCTGGCTGAAATCGATGACTTTGACGCCGCTCAGAGGCTGCGTCGCGCCCTCCGTCACTTTCGTCTCCATTGTCGTCAAGCCGCGGCTTCGTCGAAGGTGGCGTTCGGCGCCGGCGCATCGCCCGGGTCCGCTCCTTGGCTGCGCAATATCCTTTGCGCTTTGCCGACATCGATCGCCTCGACGCCGACGCCGGCTTGCAGCGCCAGAGAAGCGGCGACGCCCGCCGCCTCGCCCATCGCCATGCAGGGCGGGATCTCCCGCGAAATGCGCTGCGCCGAAGACGTCGCCGAATAATGCCGGCCGGCGACGATCAAGCCGCCGACATTCCGCGGCAGCATGGAGCGGTACGGATAATAATAGTCGCGGCCGCGGGCGACGGAATCGGCGAAGTGACGGCGGCGGATCACGTCTTCCTTGGTGACGACGTACGCGCCGTCGAGAAGCCGGGTCTGACGCACCCCGATTTGCGGCGCGACGTCGACGATGAAGGCGTGTTCGAAGCCAGGGAGGCTTTTCCGCGCATAAGCGAGCACCGCCTCGATCCGGTCGCGCCCTTCGAAATCGGCACGCGTCAGGTCCTCCACCTTGATCCCGTCGAAGCCGACCATATGCGGGCAATTGCACCAGACGACGCCGGGCAGCGGCGTGCGCAGCCACCACTTGTCCCAAGAGCCGCCCATCAGCTTCTTGATCGCGCGGTCGATCGTGTTGAAGGCCTCGGGCTCCTCATATTCAAAACGCTCGGCCGTCTCTATATCGACTCCGCCCAATCGAAAGACTGTCGTCACGATATAGGAGCCATGGCTGTGCGGCGCGCCCGCCGAGGCCGCGACGTCAAGATCGCCGGTCGCGTCGACGGCGATCGAACCCGTGATCGCCTGCCGGCCGCCTTTCGTGTCGCAGATGACGCCCTTGATGACGCCGCCCTCGACGATCGCCCGCGAGAACCAAGAATGAAGCCTGAGATTGACGCCGGCCTCGGCGATCATCTTGTTCGAAACGCGCTTGAATCCGTCCGGGTCGAAGGCGGCCGCATAGCAGATCGGCTGCGGTTTTTGATGCGAGTGAAAATCGAAGACGCCCCAGCGCGACCACTTGCGCCACAGGCTCTCGTCGGAGCGGCGGTCCTCCTCCGGCGGCGCGACGCAAAGGCCGATCCTCTCCATGCGCTCGATCATCTCGCCGCAGAGGCCGCGCACCGTGATCTCGGCGCCGTTGCACATGTCGTCGAGGACGAGGACCATGCCGCCCGAGGCGAGGCCGCCGAGGTACGGATAGCGCTCGATCAGCGTCACCGATAGGCCGTTGCGCGCGCCGGAGACGGCGGCAGCGATCCCCGCCGGGCCGCCGCCGACCACGAGAAGATCGGAATGCGCGACGACCGGGACTCGCCCGCCTGGTTCGGCGATGAACTCGGCTTGTGTCATGAAATAGGCTCCTCGAGCGGTGTCATTCCCGCGTATGCGGGAATCCAGACTGAGCTCCGCCTTAAGACGTGGCGGTTCTCTGGATTCCCGCTTTCGCGGGAATGACGGCAAAGTTTCATTCCGAGGCGGTTGGCCACCAGTCGGCGGCGCTCAACACCCAATGACGGCGCGGATTTCATCTTAAATCACCGAGCTAGCCGGCCTCGCCGACATTCCAATTGAGAAAAAAACGCTCGGCCCAGGAGACGAGGCCGAAGAACAGCGCGGAGAACGCCGAGCCGACGACAATCGTCGCGTAGAGAAGCGGCGAATCGAAATTGTAGGTCGCTTGGATGATCAACGCGCCGATGCCGGTCGTAGCCCCGATCCATTCGCCGACGATCGCGCCGATCACCGATGTCGCGGCGGCGATCTTGAGCGCGGAGAACAGGTACGGCAACGCGTTCTTCAAGCGAAGCTCGAAGAAGACTTCGCGCGGCGACGCCGAGAGGATGCGCATCAATTCGATCTGCTGCGGCGACACGCTGCGCAAGCCGCGCGTCATGTTGACGAGGGTCGGGAAGAAACAAATCATCGCGGCGATGGCGATTTTCGCCTCCATGCCATTGCCGAGCAGGAGCACGAGGATCGGCGCATAGGCCATGACCGGAATCGTATGGACCATCACGGCGATCGGAAAGAAAGCTTCCTCGACGGTCCGTTGATAGACGAAAACCGTGGCGATGATGATCGCGGCGAGATTGCCGATGATGAAGCCGCAAACGGCCTCGACGGCGGTCGGCGCGAGATTCTGCAAGAGCGGGCCGATCTGCTTGGCCAGAACCGCGGCCACGGCGCTTGGGGCCGGCGCGATGAAGGGCTTGATATGGAAGACCGCAACGCCGGCCTCCCAGAGCGCGAGGAGCAAGACGACTGCCGCGAAAGGCAGCAGCCGACGCCGCCAGGCAAGATAGCGTCGATGCGCTTCGAAACGGCGCTTCTCTTCGCCATTTTCGACAAAGGCCGGTCCGACCGGCAGGACCTCCAGCGTCTGCGCCGACATCAGCATGTCTCCAGAACGCGTCTCAAATGCGCGACGAGCTCGACGAAGGCGGGCGTCTCGCGAAGCGCAATACGGCGCGGGCTCGGCAGCGGCACGGGCACGATCTCGCGCACCCGGCCGGGCCGCGCGGCGAGCAACAAAACCTTCTGGCCGAGGAAAGCCGCTTCATAGATCGAGTGGGTGACGAAAAGTATTGTCGTCCTTGTTTCTTCCCAGATGCGGAGAAGCTCTTCATTGAGGCGGTCGCGGGTGATCTCGTCGAGCGCGCCGAAAGGCTCGTCCATCAATAGGAGCTTCGGATCATTGACCAAAGCGCGGGCGATCGAGACGCGCTGGCGCATGCCGCCCGAAAGCTCGTGCGGCAGGGCATTCTCCCAACCGGAGAGGCCGACGAGGTCCAAAAGCTCGCGCGGCGTGCGCCGCCCCGGCCGTCGCTTGCCGCCGCCGACCTGCAGCGGCAGTTCGACGTTTTGTAAGGCCGTGCGCCAGGGCAGCAGCGCCGCGTCCTGAAAGACGAATCCAATATCGCGCCGCGCGCGAGCGACGCCTGGCGCGACGCCGAGGACCCTGACGACGCCGGCGCTCGGCTCGATCAGGTCGGAGACGACGCGCAGCAACGTCGACTTGCCGCAGCCCGAAGGTCCGAGCAGGGTCAGGAAGCCGCCCTCCTCGACATCGAGATCGATCGTGTCGAGGGCGGCGATGGTGCCGCGATCGGTGGTGAAACGCACGCCGACGCCCTTCAGCGAGACGACGGAATCCGCGCGCGCGGACGCCCGGTCTTCGTCCTTCAGCGCGGCGACGGACATTTGTCGGATCTCCTCGCCCGTCATTGCGAGCGGAGCGAAGCAATCCACTCATAGGGCGTCATCCTATGAATGGATTGCTTCGTCGCGTCGCTCCTCGCAATGACGGGACGCATTGGTTGGCAAGTCATCGTCAATAGACCCGCGATCACCCGATCTTCGGCCGCGAATCCTTGGTCGCGTCGAGGATCGCCGTGGTCATCACCTGGTCGAGCTTCGGCTTGGCGGCGGTGAATTGTTTTAGCTCGTCCTGCAAATCGATCTGCTCTTGCCAGACGGCCGGATCGAAACTCCCCCAGCCGAATTCCTTGGTGCGATCGGTGAATTCATAAGAGAGCATGATCGGC
>Ga0070733_10002130_pt1 | contig 14344 bp, 7 predicted proteins | sample Coa_R1_9_FD_66450 | JGI IMG/M metagenome (GOLD analysis project Ga0070733, IMG submission 66450) | Surface soil microbial communities from Centralia Pennsylvania, which are recovering from an underground coalmine fire - Coalmine... | ecosystem: Environmental > Terrestrial > Soil > Unclassified ... | reverse complement strand
CATATCGGAGGCGATGGACGACTAAAGGCCGAGTTCAAACCCAACGCGATCCCTTTCTCAATTGAAAGCAACAACGCCAAAGGACTCGACACCACAGTCGTCGAAGCCACCTACCTCATTGATGCTGCAGTATTGAGAGCGCATGTGAGTTCAGGTGTGACACTCTGCGCGAAGAATCTGTTCGGTGCTACGAGTATAAACACCGACTGGCGCAAGAACGCGCACGATGGTTTCCATCACAACACCGATGGTTCGGCAAGTTACTCCGCATTCACCGATTTTCTGGGTCATAAGGATCTCGGCGAAAAAACCATGCTTTTTCTCATTGACGGGCTCTATGGAAACGACAATGTGGATGGCCCGCCTCACCGCAAATGGAAGATGGCGCCGTTCAATGATGCATGGCCAAACAGCATCTTCATGTCGCTTGACAGCGTAGCGATCGATTCAGTGGGCTTCGATTTTCTGACTTCGGAATGGCCAGATCTCCCGGATATTGCGAATGCCGATAACTACTTGCGCGAATCTGCTTTGGCCAACGACCCACCTTCGAAGACGGTCTATGATCCTGAACGCGACGGCATCCGATGCCGCAGCCTCGGGGTGCATGAGCATTGGAATAATGGGACGGACAAAAAGTACTCGCGCAATCTCGGAAAAGCGCACGGGATCGAACTTTTCCCGGTCAGTTGAAATAAGGTAGCTGCAAATAAAAGCAGCTGAAATAAAGGGCACACTTGAGCTGCCGCAGCACAGCGGAGACCAGGTCTGTGCCCAGCAGTTCGACGGTGGATTTCAGGGTGAACGCGGCCGTAAACGATAGCTGGAGCTTTTTGCATTCATCGTCTGCCAACTTCCTAGAGGCCCGTTTCTGGATAACTTCCGGTTGTCGACAAACGGAGTCAGGTTGGCTTGGGGGACCGAAAAGCTGGGTGCTCTCCGAGCGACGGCGAGTCCAATCGATCTCGGCTTTGATCGAAGCCATCTGAATCGTATTCGGCGAGTGTTCCTCGCACGGTCACAGTGACTCTCACATGCAGGACGATCTCTTCGTGCAGCTCAAAATCGTACATGACCCCTGTTCGTTTCGTCGTAGGGCCCTGCTTTCTCCCGGGCCGAGTTGGTCCTAATCGCGACCCTTCCAGCCATGTTCTTCGATAGAGCTGCGGTTGCCGTGCTCCGAGTTTCGCCGACCTGGTTGTAATCCTGCATTGCAGCCCTTGCGAAAACCGTGTGCGCCTTCCAGCGTCAGCGAACCGACGCCTACTGCCCTGATTACCACAAGAATTTCAACCCGAACTGGATCTCTCGCGAATCATTTGCAGTTTGATCAATCGCACCGGCACCGCCCTGCAGGTTACCACTCTGGTCGAATAAAGTATTGTTATCCAGCGGGCTCTGGAAATTAGCACGGTTCACCACATTGAAAAACTCCGCGCGAAATTGGGTAGTTAACTTTTCAGAAATTCGTGTGTTCTTATATATGGAGAAGTCCAGATTGACGAGCCCCGGACCATACAATATGTTGCGTCTTGCGTTTCCCCGCAGATTGACGCATGTGGGGAACGGTAACAAAGGGTTGCAGTACTGGTTGTAGAAAGCCTGGGTGGGGGCTGTCGGCATGGAGAAGCACTGCAGCTTAATATACTGGTTGACATTTCCCGGGTTGACCAAGGAATTGCAGCCGGAACCAGTCAGCCGATCCGGGAATGCGAACGGATCACTGCTGTTCTGCCCTAGTGGGTCGCCCCCGACGAGTACAGTGAATGGCTGTCCATCTTGAGCATTGAGGATGCCTCCGAGCTGCCATCCGCCCAAAATCTTCTGATTGATCTTTGCGGACCCTTGCCAGGAGGGAATCTCCCAGACCGTACTCAAGGTCAGTACGCGCGGGGTATTGAAGTCCGAAACTGACCGGTTGAGGCTTTGATCGTACCAATGCAGGCTGCTTAGGGAATTGCCATACGAATCCGATCCTGCGCCGGATGAGCTGTCATCAATACTCTTGGACCATGTATAGGAACCCTGGAACAAAACTCCCTTGCTCATACGCTTGGTAACGCCCACCTGCAGCCCGTTATAAGAAGAGCCACTGTTCCACCACAAGGATCGAATCGCCCCGAAGTTAGGATTCAAAGTGGGGAGCGTTACCGTCGGATCCGGTGAGAAGGGGAACACATAGCCGGCTGACGTCAGAGTTGGCAATGTCATATCGGAGTCGTCCACTTTGAACTGCTGATGCACTCCTCGGCTCCCGACGTATCCAACGATGAAGCCCAGGTTTTCGGTCAATTGGTGTTGCACGTTAAGATTCCAGGTCATCACATAGTTGCGGTGAGGATGCTGCTCGACGAACGCTGTAGTGGAATTAGTAGTGGGGCTCAAGAGCGGATATCCCCCTGCGAAGAAGGTGCCGTCTAGCCCCGTTTGCACCGATGCTATCTGGTTGAACGGCCCCGCCGCTGATTCCACCAAAGCCATAACGTACGGAAGCGGCAGGACATCGAACACGCCGAAAGCTCCGTGTACCACTGTCTTCGAATCGGCCCTCGGATTCCACGCGAAGCCAACGCGCGGCTCGAAGTTACGGAATGTCGGATTGTGGAAGAGTTGGCCGCCAACTTGTGCCTGCGCATCCGTCAGGTTTAACAGGGTTACGTATCTGCCGTTAACCTCCTGTGGGACGGTTGACATCTCATACCGCAGTCCCAGATCGACGGTGAGAGTCTTGCGAATTCTCCAATTGTCCTGAACGTAGGCGCCGTAGATCGTTGCGCGCACATCACGAGGAAAGACCGTATTGAGTTTGCTTGCAGTGAAGTTGAGCGGCTGGTTGGTGAGAAAATCGGCAAGGGATCCAAAGTGCCAGTCTCCTGTACCTCGGCCTCCCAACACATTGGCCCGAATATTCTCGATAGCAACGCCAAATTTTAGACTATGAGAGCCACGCGTCAGAATGGCATCATCATAGCCTTGGACGGAGGTATAGGACTGGAGGTCGCCGGTCTCGGCAACGCCTCCCGGAAACGTGGTTAGATCCGGTATGAATACTCGAGCTGCATTGTCCCCTGGTATCGCGGCGAGCGACGTGTCTGTAGACAGGGGAGCTATGGGCCCCCTATTGCTATTGATGGTCGCCACTACTCGATTCACTCCCACGTGAAACGAGTTCAATAAAGTGGGGCTGAACAAATGCGTCTCTTCCAACACTATGTCTTGCCGTCGTATGTGATGGCCTTTTAATGTGATGTTCATCGCGTCGGGCGCAGAGTATGGCGTGTCGTCAAAGATGTAGCTTCCGGATAGGCTGTTCTTATCGGATAGCGCTTCGTCGATCCGCGTCGTGAAGAAATTCTCTGTAAGCACTTGCTGAGCGGCGAACGAGTAAATTCCTGTGTCGCCGGCTCCCGCCAGGTTCGGAAGAGGATAGAGAGCGAGATACTGGGCAGCAGCGGGATCCACGGTCACGGTCCCCGTTGTAAGATTCCCCGCCCGCGCCGCGACTGAGGGCACTATCGCCTGGGTCGCAATGCCTTTGCTCTGCCTGATCCCTTCATAATCCCCAAAGATAAAGGTATGGCTCTTGAAAATTGGTCCGCTCAACGATCCACCGAACTGGTTTCGCCGGAATGGTGGCCTGTCTGGGTTGCCGGCTGCGTCGTAATCGAAGTAGTTTCTGGCGTCCAGAGCGCTATTCCGAATGAATTCGTAGGCGCTGCCGTGCAAGTCATTGGTCCCGGATTTGGTGATCGCGTTGACGACTCCTCCCGAGGTTCTTCCATACTGGGCGGTGTAATTGCTCGTAATCAAAGAGAATTCCAGGATGGCATCTACTCCCAGTGCTCCTCCTATAACGTTACTCGGACCACCATTGGCGTAGTCGTTGACGTTTAAACCGTCTATACGGTAGTTGTTTTGTACAGGCCTGCCCCCACTAATCGAGAACTGAGTGCCAAAGCCCTTCAAGCCACGGTCGAACCCCGAGGCGTAATTAAATGAACTCTCAAGTCGCACCACGCCCGGCTGAAGAGCGGCTAAGTCGGTCCAGCTCCGGCCGTTCAGAGGCAGCTCTCGAACCGTCTGGGAGCCAACCACGTCCGCCACCTCAGAAGATGCCAGTTGAAGTATGGGCGCTCTTGCGTCCACCTCGACCTCTTGGGTCGAAGAGCCGACCTTCAAATGGATGTCGAGAACTTGATTGCCGCCAACGTTCAACGTAATACCTTTGAGGGTCACGGTAGCGAACCCTGATGCTGAGGCGGTCACTTCGTAGCTTCCAGGGGAGAGGTCGGGAGCGCTGTAGAAGCCATCGCCCTGCGTTAGAGACTTGCGCGTCACTGCTGTGGACGAGTTCGTAATGATGACTTGCACTCCAGGCAAAACGGCACCGGAGGCATCAGTGACGGTTCCGGAGAGCGTAGCTCCCGTCACTTGGGCAAAGAGGGGAAAAGATGAAACCGCCAACGCCAGGCCGAGCAATGCCAAACCAAGGCGCAAACCCTTTATTCGCATTATCATTGTTCTGATTTCACCAGACCGATCTGGAACGTCAGGTCCGAAGTAGGACAGATTCGTTGCAACGGTAGGATTAATAATCCGAACACCAATTACTTGTCAAGCAAATTTTTATACTTGACAGACAACTCTATCGAGAGTCATTCTGGCGATTCGTTGCATTCTGGTAAATCGAGAGTCACGGAGCCCGCCGAGAGGCATGCCGTCAAGCAGGAACCAGTGGCTGGCGGGGCACGCAGATGGCGTTATAGAATGTCCGAATTCACGGACGCAGTGGCTCATTGAAGAAAATAAACATGTCTCACAAGTCTTGACAATACTGCAGCTGCGGCACATAAATACAAGGTGATCGCCGAAATGGAAGCCTGACAAGTTTGGAAAGCTGACTCATTAAGGCAATAACGCGTAAGGCTGGGACGAAAATGATCGAGACAATTGCGATAAAGGAGTCGGCTGGGATTGAGAAGACCTCGGCCCGATACGCCGACCGGATCTACGAGAACATTCTCGAGCAGATCGTCGCCGGCGAGTTCAAAATCGGCGAACGGTTGCCGTCCGAGAGTCAGCTGGGCGCCAAGTACGCCGTTTCGCGCGCAGTGGTGCGTGAAGCGCTGGTCCGCCTGCAGGCTGATGGGGTCGCGGTCACACGCAGGGGAGCTGGCACTTACGTGCAGCGCCAGCCCGGTCGTGAATTTCTCCGCCTGGCCCCGATCGGCGGAGTGGCTGACCTGATGCGTTGTTTTGAGTTCAGAATTGGTCTCGAAGGAGAAGCAGCCGCTCTTGCTGCTCAACGCAGAACGTCTGAGCACCTCGCAGCAATCGACGAGGCTTTCGAGTCTTTGAACACGGCCAATGCGAACGGAGAACTCGGCGTTGATGAAGACATTCGCTTCCACGGGGCCATTGCACTAGCCACCCGCAATCAATTGTTTATCCAAGCACTCGACGCTCTGGCGATGCACGTCTTCAACGGCATGAACGTCACCCGTCATCTCTCATTGACCCGCAACAAAAAGCGCTTGACTCTGGTGCAAGAAGAGCATCAAAGGATAGTCCAGGCAATCCGCGACTCAGACGAAGAAGAGGCGCGAGCCGCAATGCGAGCACATATCTCGAACGCTCGGATTCGAGCACTCGATAGCACCGCAGAACCACTCTAGCAATCGCGGTATAGACAGTTTTTTGCCTCACTCCCCACGAGCGAAAACCATGCGAACGACACTACTTGCACGAAGGCTGCCCTCCATCCTCCTTCTATTCGTTGGTTCCCTGCCGGCTATGGCTCAGACGAACTGGGCGGTCGAGAAAAAACTCAAGATCGGCGGTGAAGGTGCGTGGGACTATCTCACGGTCGACCCGAAGACGCACCGGCTGTTTGTTCCGAGGAGCACACACATGATGGTGATCGATGCCGACTCAGGAAAGACGCTGGGTGACGTTCCTGGGCAGAAAATCGCTCATGGTGTCGCGATTGTTCCCGAGGTGGGGCGCGGGTTCATCAGTGACGGCGGGGGGGACGGGGCCGTTGTGGTCTTCGATCTGACGACGTATGCGGTTCTTGGCAAAATTGTCGCCCAACCCGATGCCGACGGGATCATCTTTGATCCCGGTAGTGGGCTTGTGCTAGTCGTGTCGGGAGATAAGGGAGTGCTGATGTCGTTCAAGCCTGACATCGATCTTAAGACTGGCAAAATCGATGCTCCGATTGATCTGGGCGGAGCTCCGGAGTTCCTGGCATCCGACGGGGCCGGCAAGCTTTACGTCAATCTCATGGACAAAAACGAAGTAGCGGTCGTGGATTTACATGAAAGGAAGGTAGTCGCCCGTTGGTCCGTAGCGCCCGGCGGGAGTCCGGTTGGGATGTCGATCGATACGAAAACCCGGCGTCTTATGATCGGCTGTCGAAATCCTCGGAAATTGATTGTGATGAGTACCGATGACGGAAAGGTATTGTCGGATCTCCCGATTGGCGAGCGTGTGGATGCTACAAAGGTTGAGAATGGCCAGGTATTCGCCAGTTGCCGGGACGGTTCCCTTTCGGTGGCCAGCGAAAAGTCGCCCGGCAAGTACGAGACCGTACAGGTTGTGAAAACTCAGGTCGGGGCGAGCACGATGGCGATCGACAGCGGGGCCCACAGGATTTATCTACCTGCCGCGGAATTTGAGGACTCCAAAGACGCACCTAACGCGCGACCGAAACCAAAAGCTGGAACCTTCATGATCGTGGTGGTCGCCCCTGCGGGCACTCAATAGCAGGAAACGATGGGGGCGCTGGAGACAGACATTCACAACTCGGCCCGCGGCGCATACCGTTCGTTCACCATAAACATATATGAGATCACACCGGCCACCAGGAAGGCACAGCAAGCAAACATCGGACCTTCGTAGCTGCCCGTGCGTTGCTTCAGCCAACCGGTAAAGATCGGCGCAACTATGCCAGCGACGCTTGCGGCGCAGTTTTGCACTCCAGTTACCCGGCCGATCGCCGAAGCAGGAACTAACGTTTGGGTCAAAGCCCAATAGTTGGCGGTTGCCAGGCCCAGGCCGGACAGTGAGACTATCGAGAAGATCAATGCCGTATGCAAGGAGGCGGAGCGTGCCCCGATGAGTTCCGTGCACGCGAAGACAAAGCCGAGAATCGTAAACCACTTCCTTACGGAGACGGGATCTCCTCCACGCCCTATGGCAGTATCCGCGAACCATCCGCCCAGTGCGGCAACGACAGCCATTCCGCCAAAGCTGAAAAATGTGTACATGCCCATTTGAGTTAGTGACAGGTGCCTTCTTTCGATAAAGTACGCAGGCATCCACGTCAGGCAAAAATATACGAAGTACATGTACGAGAAGGTTGCGATAACCGTGCCCCATATCACCGGACTGGCGAAGAGCAGGCGGAATGACAATGTCTTTCCTGTACTTTGCCGGATGGGGATTGGACTGCGGTTTCCGTCCCTGTCGGTGACCATGAAAATCCACGGGATCAGCCATACAAGACCGCTTGCCCCGACCACGAAGAACATGGTCCGCCAATTGTGACGCGCGATTAACCAGGCGGCCAGTGGAGCGCCAACCGCTGGGCCAATCTTGGTACCCGTCATGTACAAACCCATGGCTAGCCCGCGCCTGCGCTCGGCAAAGTTAAAACGAATCCATTTGGCGCTGGCGGGCACCGAAACTGATTCCCCGATACCCACAAGGATTCGCAACGACATGAGTTGCTCCACCGAGGTCACCAGGGAAGTACCGGCCGAGGCCACGCACCAGAACAGCAGGCCAAAGGCATACGTCCATTTCACTCCATAACGATCGACGACCCATCCGGCCGGTATTTGCAGCGCCGCATAAGCCCAGAAGAATGCCGAGTTCACGGTTCCACGGCCCGTTTCGGAAAGGCCAAACGTCCTGCAGAAGTCGGGCATCGCCAGGGCAACGGCGATATTCGATCGGGAGATGTAAGCGATGATGGCTGCTAGACTGAGCAGTCCAATGACAGTCCACCGACGCCAAGAGTCCGCCTCGCTATCAATAGGTGGTGCGCAGGGAGTGTCGAGGAAAGGGATTGTGACCTTCGCATCGCTGCTCATTACTTTAGCACCGTGCAAATTTCATCAGCACGCGATGTGTGCGCTTGGACTGAAATAATCGGCCTCACTTTAATAGCCCCGCCGGAGGCGAGCAAGCTCCACATCGTTTTCAAACTTCGATTCAGCACGAGAATCATGCAGCATCCTCTCGCTTGGGCCGAACGCGCGCATCCTCTCAACCAACTATTCGATTTATCCAGCGCCCATGCAACTCAACCCCACCAGGTTTCACCATCGCCAAGGTGGGCTTTCACCACATCCGGATTTAGCTCGACGCCCAAGCCGGGTTTGTCATTCAAGCGAATGAACCCGCCATCGATATACGGCCCGTCAAGCACCAGTAGTTGGTCCATCCACCCGCCCCGGCCAGTGATGGTCTCGCACACAATAAAATCGCGGATCGAGGCCGCCCATTGGCAGGTCGCCCACGTATGGAGCTGGCTGCCTGTATTGTGAGTGGCGATAGGCAAGCCGTAAACCTCAGCCATGTCAGCAATGCGTTTCGTTTCGAGGAACCCGCCGCTGTTGCGAAGGTCCGGATTGAGAATGTCCACCGCTTGATTGACCAGGAAGTCATTAAATCCCTCCCGACGTTCCAGATTTTCCCCTGTGCAGATCGGAACATTCGACACTTCCACAAGCCGTTTCCAGGAGCCGGAATAGTTGACTCCAAGTGGGTCTTCCAACCAAAGCGGCTTTATCGACTCGACGGCCTGCGCCAGCTGAATGGATGTGCGCAGATCGTACTCCCAATGGCAGTGGACCATGAGATCGTGCTCCCAGCCAATCGCCTCGCGGCAATTTTCGAAACCCTGCCGGACCTCACTCAACTCCCTGGTCGTGAGCACGCGATTACCGAGGTCCCGAGCTCTGTCTGTAGCCGGGTCGGTGTGATTCACATCGATCTTGTGCGCCGTGAAGCCGCTCGGATCGGACTTTACTTTGTGCGCCCATTCCCGGCACGACCCCTTGTCCAGCATGTCTCGAGGAGCTGCATGGTCGTAGACACGAACTTTTTCCCGGAACTCTCCGCCCAACAGGGTCGTCGTAGGGACGCCCAATATCTTCCCCGCCAGATCCCACAGCGCCATCTCAATGCCGCTAGCCGCCCGCATGAGCATGTGCGCCGAACCGTCAGTTCGGCTGCCGTTCAAATTTTCTCCGCCTTTGCCGAGATAGGTATAAATAGCATCAATGCCCAAGGGATCCTTGCCGATTAGCAAAGGCTTCAACGCTAATACCTGTTCTTTGGTTCCAATTGACGGGCTGCCATATGCTTCTGCGATTCCGTAGATCCCGCTATCTGCGATGACCTTAACCAAGGTGTAAGTTCGTTGGCCGGACAAAACCATGCACTGAATGTCGCCTATCTTGTGCTGGTGCTTTACCGGCTCGGCGAGAAGATTGAAATGTGCAAGCAGAGGCGCAGCACCAACAAGGCCAAGAAAATCTCGCCGTGATATTGTCGGGTTCATCGAATTCCTTCCTGATTTAGACGCTTGAGCCGCAGATTCGGCGTTCGTCGGACATCGGCGCGTGCCAAGCCATGGGTTCGGCAAGGACTCGATGTGTCTGCTCGAGCAATTTCTCCGAGCGTTTCTCTAATCAACCAAATTCGGTTTCAACTGCCGGACATGTCAGGAAGTTCCTAAATCGTGCGCATGGCGGGGACGCGAGAAGTGTTGAAATCCGCATTGAGACTGTTGAGCTTTTGATTTACCGGTGGAGGCTGCGTAACCGACCCTGGTGCCTGATTCTTTTTCCCTAGGTATTAGAAAACCTGAAATTGAAGGCCCTTTCCTCAACCCTAGCTTAAACAAACGACCCTTCCTCCGCCAAGAAGTAGGACAGCCTAAGATTGTAGGGCCAGATAGTAGCTCAGGTCTTAATTCATGTCAAACAGTTATCACCCGACCTGACGGACATGTTCTCGAGTGCTGTCGGCGGGCTGTTTGCGCAAAAAAAGGGGGGACGCCTCCACTCCCTAACCCACGGATTTTAAGGTCCTAGCTCCGGGGAGATGTTCATTTCACCCGATGGCTTGGCAACCGCTAGCGACGCCGTCTTGGGATGGTCGGGGCAGGTAATTTGTCTGACATCTCTTGACAAATTTTGCCCTTGCATGTAAACGCTGGAGAGGAGTGTTATCGATAAACCGATACTGCCAAACGCGATCTTCTGAGAGTGAGGACGATTGGAGGCACCGGCAGAACGGTCATAACGTTTCTGGCCGAAACGGGTTACCGTGAGCGAAGGGAATCTTGGTTCGTTTCGCTCATCGGTCCGACGAACCGGTCATTGTCCAAATGTGGCTGTGCAATTGTGGCGGAGGAATTCACGCAATTCGAGGTCGAACGCCTCCGAACAGGGCGCTCGATGAGTGCAGAACAGCAAAGTCAGGGTGGAGATTTGCTTACCTTCCTCATCGCCGGATACTAAATGCAAGAGCGCTCTAAAAACCGTAAATCGCCCGAGGAATTGCGAAGCCATCGCTGGTACGGAGTCGACGACCTCCGCTCCTTCGGACATCGATCGCGAACGGCACAAATGGGGTACACATCTTCGGACTACGCGGGCAAGCCAGTCATCGCCGTGGTGAACACATGGAGCGAAATCAATCCCTGCCACACACACTTTAAGGAAAGAGCTGAGGAAGTTAAGCGTGGGATCTGGCAGGCCGGTGGATTCCCCGTCGAAATGCCGGTGATGACTCTCTCCGAGAACTTTCAGAAACCTACAACTATGCTCTACAGAAATTTCCTGGCGATGGAAGTCGAAGAGCTGTTGCGCTCTTATCCGTTCGATGGCTGTGTGCTCATGGGCGGTTGCGACAAGACCACTCCAGCGCTCCTGATGGGTGCATTCAGCATGAACCTCCCTTCCATTTACATGCCCGCAGGTCCGATGCTTCGCGGCAACTGGAACGGGATTGTGTTAGGTAGCGGAACGGACACATGGAAATACTCAGCCGAACTCAAAGCAGGCAAGATAACCCAACTCGAGTGGAAGGGCTTGGAGACGGGCATCGCACGATCGGCAGGGACGTGCATGACCATGGGTACCGCTTCGACCATGACGAGCGCAACTGAAGCCTTGGGGCTGACGCTGCCCGGTTTCTCCTCAATTCCTGCCGTTGATTCACGCCATGCGCAGCATGCGTCGCTCACCGGCAGACGGATCGTTGAGATGGTTTGGGAAGATATGAAGCCTTCCGATCTGATCACGGCGAGGTCCTTCGATAACGCGATCACGACCGTGCTGGCACTTGGGGGCTCGACGAACGCTATCGTTCATTTAATCGCAGTAGCGCGTCGCGCAGGGATCGATCTCAGGCTTGATCGGTTTGATGAACTTGCACGGCACACACCCGTTCTAGCAAACATTCGCCCAGCAGGTGAATTCCTCATGGAGGATTTCTTTTATGCTGGCGGCCTCCTTGCCATGCTTGCTGAACTGGCTGAGTTAATTGATGGAACGCAAATGACGGTGAATGGGTTAAGTCTGGGAGAAAATATCCGGGGAGCGAAGAACTACAACGACAATGTCATCCGGGGCCGTTCTAATCCGCTCATTGAAAGGGACGGACTCGCCGTGCTGCATGGAAACCTCGCGCCCGGAGGAGCCGTAATCAAGCCCCCTGCAATGGAACCTCGTCTTCTCCGGCACACCGGGCCCGCCATCGTTTTTTTTGACTACAACGATATGGCTGCACGGATTGACGACCCGTCGCTGGATGTGACCGCCGATTCCGTGCTGGTTCTGCAAAGAGCAGGGCCAGTTGGAGCGCCGGGAATGCCTGAATGGGGGCAACTTCCGATTCCTGAGAAGCTGTTGAGGACCGGAATCCGCGATATGGTTCGCGTCTCGGATGCGCGTATGAGCGGTACAAGCTATGGAGCCTGCGTTCTGCACGTGACGCCCGAATCGTTTATTGGTGGTCCGCTGGCCATGGTGCGGAATGGTGATCTGATTGAACTGGATGTGCCAGCTCGCAAACTGAACCTTCTGATCTCAGGCGAAGAGATGGCGCGGCGGAAGGCCGGATGGATCCCACCCAAGCCAAAGTTTGCACGCGGGTACGGAATGCTCAACCAACTTCATGTAATGCAAGCCGATACTGGCTGCGATTTCGACTTCTTACAGGAGCCTCTGCAAGCCCGAAACACAAGCACCACTGACCCTGAAATTCATTAGACGTGATCGTAATTATCCAAGGAGTGCAAGTGACCCAACTCAGTGACAAAACGCGCAACCTATTGAAGCATGTGAGCACAGCGACACTTACCACTCAACTGTTCCGGCGCGGTTTTCGCAATGTGTTCATGCAGGGAGTCACTGCTCTTGGTACGCTTGAAAACGGCAACCTGGTCGGGCCCGCCTTCACTCTCCGCAATATCCCGGCTCGTGAGGATATCGATGTCCTGGACATTTTTCTGGACCCTGAGAATCCGCAGCGGAAGGGCGTCGAAACCGTGCCTCCCGGCTATGTTCTCGTGCAGGATTGCCGCGGAGACAAGACAGCCGCGTCGTTTGGCTCCATCCTGGCAACCCGGTTGAAGATGCGCGGCGTTGCCGGCATGGTATCGGATGGGCCAGTTCGCGATAGTGGGGTGATCGCCACTTGCGGTATGCCGGTGTTCTGTGCAGGCGCAAGTGCACCAACCAATCTGATCAAGCATCATTCGGTGGACATGAATCTGCCCATTGGCTGTGGCGGGGTAGCAGTCTTCCCCAACGATGTCATCGTTGGCGACATAGACGGCGTTGTGGTGATCCCTCACCATTTGGCGGAAGAAATTGCTGTAGACGCCGCCGAACAGGAAGGCTTGGAGGAATTCATTCTTAAACGCATCGAAGAGGGTTCTCCATTGACGGGGACATACCCACCAAATGAGGCGACGAAAGAAGCCTACAAGATTTGGAAGCGCCAGAACGTTTCTGGCAACCCTACAGCTGTTCGATGATCACTATAATCCCAACAATGTACTTACGAGATGCTGGCGACCGCAGGCTTCACGCTAAAACCGAGGCGGTTGCCACGAGGTGACTGCAGATGAGTGGTCCTTTGCGCGCGGCAGAAGTTGGGTTGCTAGTTATGGGCGCAGTTATTCTTACTGCCGCAGCCGATCCGCCAACCGCGAAACATGAAATCGCTGCTCGCAAAATGCTCTACCCTCAACGGGAGTATAGCGAGTGGCAGACGTACCCAGTTCGTACGGTTCAAGATATCCAGGCTAAACCGAAAGCGGTTCCGCTTGACCGATTTGGTGGGCGGCGCGACAAAAGCTACACGGCATCCGGGTTCTATTACGCTCGGAAAATCCAAGACCGTTGGTGGCTCATCGATCCAGAAGGCCATCCTTACCTGAACGCAGGAGTAGCCGCGGTTGCGCCTGCCCACTCGCCCGCATCCTCCGAGGCGTTCGCAAGAACCTTTAAAACGACCGATGAGTGGATGAAGAAGACCCACAAACTTCTACTTGTGAACGGATTCAACGGTGCTGGAGCGTGGTCCGACGTGAGTCTGCTTCGCGCCTCGTCCGCGCGGTCCGCTCAGCCTCTGTCTTACACAATGAACCTCGACGTCATGAGCGCATATGGCGCCAAGCGCGGAGGCACCTACGACGTCCCCGGACACAAGGGTTACCCCGAAAACACCATATTTGTTTTTGATCCGTCGTTTGAGAGCTTCGCCGATCAATACGTCGCCTCCCTCGCGGGCCCCTACCGCGACGACCATAACCTCATGGGTTATTTCTCGGACAATGAGCTTCCATTTACACGTGACAACCTTGACGGCTTCCTCCGTTTGCCAGCGAGCGATCCAGGCCATCAGGCCGCCGAGCGCTGGATGCAGGACCATCACGCCGCAGCTGCGACAGACAGTCTCCGTTCCGAATTCCTGGAGTTCGAGGCAGACCTTTATTTCCGCATCGTTTCCTCAGCGATCCGCAAGACGGATCCGAATCATATGTATCTAGGCTCTCGATTCCACGGCCAGGCTCTGCACGACCCCGAACTCTTCCATGCCGCCGGTAAATATGCCGGAGTGGTTTCAGTCAATGTTTATGGTATCTGGCAACTCGAATCCGAAACCACCGCGACGTGGGAGCGCGAATCCGGCAAGCCTTTTCTCGTGACCGAGTTTTACGCGAAAGGCGAGGATTCCGGTATGCCGAATCACACCGGCGCAGGCTGGCTGGTTCATACCCAGGACGACCGCGGCCTCTTTTACGAGAACTTTG
>Ga0070733_10002129_pt1 | contig 14348 bp, 13 predicted proteins | sample Coa_R1_9_FD_66450 | JGI IMG/M metagenome (GOLD analysis project Ga0070733, IMG submission 66450) | Surface soil microbial communities from Centralia Pennsylvania, which are recovering from an underground coalmine fire - Coalmine... | ecosystem: Environmental > Terrestrial > Soil > Unclassified ... | reverse complement strand
ACCCTGATCCGAGCTACATCCATAGAATCGCGCCGGACGGCGCGACGGAAGTCGTCCTCGCCTTTCCCAAACCGGTATTCCCCAACGGCGTCGCCGTTGAAGCCGATGGATCGATCGTGTGGGATGAATCCTATACTGGACGCGTCGGCCGTATCCGGCCGAATGGCGAAATAGAGGACCTCGGCCGCTTGCCTGGCCCCAACCCGGTGCCGGATGGGCTGGCGATCGGCGCCGATGGCCGTCTGTACGTGACGGACATTGTCGGCAAAGGCACCCATGTGCTGGCGCCTGACGGAAAGCCCGAAGGGTTCATACCTTGCGCTGTCGCGCCGACCAATTGCGCTTTCGACGGCGAGACGCTGTGGGTGACTGACGCCGGCGTATTGGCGGTCAGCGCCGAGGCGTCCAGCGAGGGCCGGATCTGGCGCTTGCATGTTCCAGGCGGCGGCGCGCCGATCTACCACGGCCGGATCGCCGCAAGGCGCGCGTGAGCTTGCTGACGCGGCCTAAAGATGGGTCTGGCTGGCGCCTTCGTCTCGCGCCGTGATAAGCGTACCGGGAGGCGCTGGTTCTAAAGGGGCGGCAGCAATATGATTTCTGAGCCGATTTGCGTGGCCCCGACGGGCGACAAAGCGGGCGAAGGGGCCGTGTGGCACGCCGCGCACGCCGCCCTCTATTGGACGGACATCAATCGCTTTCTCATTCATCGCTTCGCCCCGGCCGACCATTGCGTCCGGACGTGGTTTTTCGACGAGCCGGTCACCGCGCTGATCCTGACCGACCGCGACGACACGCTCGCCGTGGTCCTCGGCTCGCGCGTGATTTTTTGGGAACCGGCGACAGATCAGCGTCGCGATCACGGCTATCGCCTCGAAGGATGGCCTTTCGTTCGCTTCAACGACGCGCGGGCCGATCCGCGCGGTTCGCTATGGGTCGGCTCGATGCGCAACAACGTGAACGCCGACGGCTCCGAAGGCAAAGCGGGCGGGACGGACGGAATTTTGTGCCGCATCGACCCCGACGCGAGCGCCAAGATATTTCGGCGCGACATCGGGATTGCAAATACCCTCGCCTGGAGCCCCGACCAGCGTCGGTTCTACTTCGGCGACACGCTCGCCAACGTCGTCTGGGCCTATGATTACGACGCCAAGACCGGCGCGATCAGCAATGAGCGCCCGTTCCTCGCGGGCTTTTCGCGGGGATTGCCGGATGGCTCGACCGTCGACGCCGAGGGCTATCTCTGGAATTGCCGCTTCTCCGGCGGCTGCATCGTCCGCGTCGCGCCCAACGGCGCGATCGATCGCGTCGTCGACATGCCGGTGACCAATATTACGACCTGCACTTTCGGCGGCCTCGATCGAAAGATTCTCTATGTCACCACGGCGTCGATTGAAGCCCCGCGCAGCGAGCGCCTGGCCGGCGGACTCTATGCGCTCGCCTCGACGGTCGGGGGGCTGCCGGAAAACAAGTTCCGCGCCTTCGGTTAGAGCGTCAGCTTCGGCCTTCGGAGAAATGAATGCAGGACTGCCGGCCTTTTCGAAAGCACGGGCGCGGGACAAGCAGACCGGCTTCGGCGGCGCCCGCGAGGCGATCGCGTGCGTTCCGGCTCAAGCATAGAAACGAGCGCGTTGTCGTCATAATTTTGGTATGATAGGTATCCCTAGGGAGACGTTGAATGGCTAAACTTTCCGGCATCGTCATTGTCACCGGCGCTGCGTCGGGCATCGGGCGCGCCTCGGCGCAACATTTTGCCGAATGCGGCGCGAAAGTTGTCGCCGCCGACATCGACGCCAAAGGGCTTGCCTCCCTCGCCGCGCCGCAAATCCTCACCGTTGAGGCCGATCTCGCCAAAGCCGCCGATTGCCGGCGCGTCGCCGATCGGGCCGCCGCGGAAGGGCGCATCACCGGCCTCTTGAACTGCGCCGGGCTCGAGATTCACGGTACCGTGGTCGACATGCCGGAAGCCGATTGGGATCGCGTGATGAACGTCAATCTCAAGGCGATCTTCCTCCTTTCGAAACATGTGATTCCGCATATGGCGGCCGCAGGCGGCGGCGCGATCGTCAACATGTCGTCGGTCCAAGCCCATTCAACGCAGAAAGAGGTCGCCGCCTATGCCGCCACGAAAGGCGCGGTGATTTCGTTGACGCGCGTTATGGCGGTCGACCACGGCCCTCGGAACATCCGCGTCACGGCGATCTGCCCGGGCACGATCCAGACGCCGCTCGCCGAAGCCGTGGCCGAAATGTACAGCCCCGGCAATCCCGCCGCGAAATTCGCCGAATGGGGCGCCAAACACGCGCTGAACCGGATCGGACAGCCGATCGAAGTGGCGCGCCTCGCCGCGTTTCTGCTTTCGGACGATGCGAGTTTCATCACCGGCTCCTACCATCTCGTCGACGGCGGCATGCTCGCGCTGCTCTGATCGATATCGCGCCTCTAATCCCATGCTTATCCGGACGGAACGACCATGATCAAAGATCCGCCGCTCCTGAAAATCAGACGGGACTTTCCCCGTCCGTCGAAAAAACTCCTCGCCGGCTTCGCAGGCGTGCCTACCGGCTATCTTGTCGACGCAATGGGCGGCGGCGGTTGCCTCGACTATCGGATCAAGCCGCTCGCGCCGTCAGGGACTGTCATGGTTGGCGCGGCAGTGACCTGCCTCGCCGGTCCTTCCGACAATCTTGCGCTGTTCGGCGCGCTGCACGCGGCGAAAAAGGGCGACGTCCTCGTCGCGGCGACCGAGGCTTTCACCGGCGCTGCGATCACCGGCGATCTGCTTCTGGCGATGGCGCGTAATCGCGGCGTGGCGGGGCTGGTGACCGACGGGCTCGTGCGCGACTTGGTCGGCATATTGGCGGTCGGCCTGCCGGTCTATTGCGCCGGCGTCACCGCCAACTCGCCTGCGCGTAACGGGCCCGGCACGGTCGGCTTGCCCATCGTCCTCGGCGGCGTCAGCATCGAAGCCGGGGACATTATCGTCGGAGACGGCGACGGCGTCGTCGTCGTGCCACTCGTCGAGGCGCAGCGCGTGCTCGCGGCGCTGGATCACGTCAAGGCGGCCGAAGCGAGCCTCGAGGCGAAGGTGAAAAACGGGCTGGAAATACCAGATTTCATCGAAGAGATCATCAAATCGAACCGGATCGAGGAGGTCCGCAAGCTTTGACGGTCGTAAAGGTCGGCGACGCCGAGCCGGCGCAGGCGAGAATTGCGCTCTGCATGATGGCATGATAGGTAAGTCATATTGAGCCAGCCTTCGCGTTGGCGGTTGAGGAGCCAAGAGGCGCGCATGACGCGGTTCGATCGCCGTGCCTGAGGCGCCCCTGCTCGTCGTGCGAGGCATCGCCAAGCGATTTCCCGGCACCCTCGCGCTCGACGACTTCGACATCGACGTACGTGTCGGCGAGGTGCATGCGCTTCTCGGCGAGAACGGCGCCGGCAAGTCGACGTTCATCAAGGTCCTCGCCGGCGTCTACCCTCCCGACAGCGGCGAGATCCGTCTCGCCGACGCGCCATTGCGTCAGGGCGCAAGCGCAGCCGCCGGGATCGCCTTTGTCCATCAAGATCTCGCCTTGGTCGACTCGATGTCCGTCATGGAGAATATCGGGCATGTTTCCGGCTTCCCGCGCCACGCCGGGCTGATCTCCTGGCGCGACCTCCGACGACAAGCCGCGGCGACCTTGGCGACGCTCGAGGTCGACATTGATCCGGCCGCGCTCGTCTCGCGCCTTTCCCAGGCGCAGAAATCCGTCGTCGCCATCGCCCGCGCCTTCGCGACGCCGAACGTTCGCCTTCTCGTCCTCGACGAACCGACAGCCAGCCTTCCGGAGAAAGACGTCGCCCGCGTCTTTCGCACGCTTGAGCGCCTGAAGCAGCAGCAGGTCGGCATGATCTTCGTCACGCACCGCTTGGATGAAGTCTTTCGCATCGCCGACCGCGTCACCGTGATGCGCGATGGCCGGCGCGTGCTGACCACGGCGACGCAAGACGCCAGTCGCGACGAACTCGTGGAGGCGATCGTCGGCCGCGCGCCGGACGAGGTCTTCGTACGTGATGCGGCGAGACCGACCGGCCCTTCGATCGTCGAGTTCGATTCCGTTGTCGCCGGCGCGACGGGGCCTTGCTCTTTCTCCGTCGGCGCCGGCGAGATCGTCGCCCTGGTCGGCTTGGAGGGCGCCGGGCAGAGCGACATGAGCCGGCTCATCGTCGGCGACATCCCGCTTGCCGGCGGCGCGGTCAGGTTTTGCGGGACGACGTACGAGCGGCCGAGCGCCCGCCGGTCGGTCAACCTCGGCATCGGCTTCGTATCCGCGAAGCGAAGCGCCGAGAGCGTCGCGGCCGATCGCACGATCCGGGAGAACTTGTTCGTCAACCCGTCCATACCGAACCGCTTGGCGGGGCGCTGGATCAGCCCGGCCGCCGAGCGGCGAGACGCGCTGGCCTTGATGCGGCGTTTCGGCGTGCGCGCGCGATCCCCCGAGACGCCGGTTGCCGCTTTGAGCGGCGGCAATCAACAGAAGGTCGTGTTGGCGCGTTGGCTCGGCGCGGATCGACGGCTGCTCGTCCTCGAAGAGCCCACCGCCGGCGTCGATGTCGGCGCCAAGGCGGAAATCTATCGTCTGCTTCTGAGCTCGCTGCAACAGGGATGCGCGGTGCTTCTCGTCTCATCCGACTTCGAGGAGGTCTGCGGAATCGCCGGCCGCGCGCTCGTCTTTTACGGCGGTCGCATCGTCGGCGAACTCGCCGGACCCGAATTGTCCATGGCCCGCTTGGTGCGAGCGGCCACCGGGGATGCAATACGAACGAGCGCTCATTATGGCTGAGATCAACGCCCCGGCGGACGAAGCGGTATCGACGACAGCCGACCGTCGTCAGTTGAGCCTGGCCAAGCTGCTGACGAGCTATAGCCTTCTCATTCTCACCGCGATCCTGATCATCGGCTTCTCGCTGCTGCTGCCGAGAACCTTCCCGACCGAATTCAACATTCGCTCGATCCTCGGGACCCAGTCGGTCATCGCTCTGCTCGCCTTGGCGGTGATGGTCCCGCTCGCTGCCGGACAATACGACCTGTCAGTTGGCTTCGTGCTCGGCATCACCCAGATGGCGGTAATCGGCCTGCAGATCGACCAGCATCTCGCCTGGCCGCTCGCGGTCGTGCTCGCCCTCGCGGTCGGCGGGCTTATCGGTTTGGCCAATGGGCTCTTGGTCACGGTCGCCAAGATCGATTCCTTCATCGCGACGCTTGCGTCGGGCACATTCGCCTTCGGCGTCACCAATTGGTACAGCAACGGGCAGCAGATCGCGGGCGCGTTCCCGGACGCCTTTACGAATATCGCCAACGTCTCATTCCTCGGCTATGTGCCGCTGCCGGCAGTCATTGTCGCGATCATCGCGGCGTTTCTGTACGTGATCCTTGAATACCTGTCCGTCGGCCGCCGCCTCTACGCCTTGGGCGCCAATCCGAGAATGGCGGAGCTCGTCGGAATCCCAGCGCGAGACTATACGATCGTCAGCTTTGCAGCCGCGGGGCTTCTTGCCGGCGTCGCCGGCGTCATTCTCGGGGCGCAGCTCCAAGCGGGTCAGCCCGACCTTGGGCCAACCTACCTGCTCCCAGCCTTCGTCGGCGCGCTGCTTGGCGCAACGTCATTCACGCCGGGACGGGTGAACGTGCCGGGGACGCTGGTCTCGGTGCTGCTGCTGGCCGTCGGCATCGCCGGCCTGCAACAACTCGGCGCGCAGTTCTACGTCCAATATCTCTTCAATGGCGCGACGCTCGCGCTCGCCGTCGGCCTCGCCGGCTTTGCCGCGCGCCGGCGGACCGCCCGTCTGCGCCAGGCGGACGTCGCGCGCAAAAAATCAGGAGACTAGCGCTTGAGCGCGTTGGCGCGCGGCGGATGGATTGTTATTCGAAAGGGAGGAAAGCAAATGGTTCGACATAGCACCCTATCGTCGCTGGCGGCTTCCGTCGCTATCGCGACATTGATCGGCGTCGCCGCAGCGCGCGCCGAGGGTCCGGTGGACGCGGCCCGCGCCACGGTCGCTCTCGCCACGGGACCAACGGACAAGTGGCATGGCCCGACCAGCGGCCCGGCGCCCGTTGCTAACCAGAGCGTCGTCTGCGTCGAGTACCTGGCCCAGGACATCACGGCGGCGACATGGTGCAAAGGCGTCGCGGAGGGATCGGCGAAGCTCGGTTGGAAATCAACGACCATCGATGGCCAAGGCACGGCGGACGGCCTCAGAAAGGCGCTGCAGCAGGCGATCGCGCTGAAGCCGAACGGCATTGTCCTCGCCAGCGTCGACGCGCAGAGCAACATCGGCCTGTTGAAGGAAGCCTCCGACGCCGGCATCAAGATCATCGGCATCCATAGCGTCGCCGGACCTGGGCCGGCTCCCAACGTCTATCTCTTCACCAACATCACCTATGACCCAATCGGCCAGGCGACGCTCGCCGCCGATTATGCAATCGCCGATTCGCAGGGCGCGGCCCAGATGATCGTGGTGACCGACACGCAATACGCCATCGCCCGCGCCAAGGCGGATGCGGCCCAGGCCGCCATCAAAGCCTGCCCGACCTGCAAGATGCTCGACTATGTCAGCACGCCCGTCGGCTCGGCAAACCAGAACATGCCCGGCTTGTTCACCTCATGGATCCAAAAGTACCAGGACCCGTTCTATGTCTACACGGTGAGCGACGCCGGCTTCTTCGATCCCGGCGTGCCGGCGCTGCGCACGGGCGGCGTCCCGCCAAGCGGGCGGATCGCGCTCATCGGCTCGGACGGCAGCCCAGCCGCCTATCAGCGCATCAAGACGGGCGCTTTCGAGCTCGGCACAATCCCGGAGCCTGCGGGTCTGCAAGGATGGCAAGCCGTCGATGAGTTGAATCGCGCCATCAATGGCGCGCCGCCGAGCGGCTTTGTCCAGCCGCTCCATATTATCACCAAAGAGAATGTCGCGACCGACATCAACGCCGACGGCATCTACGAACCGAAGGTCGATTATCGCGCCGAATACGCCAAAATCTGGGGCAAGTAAGCCGGCTGACCGAGAGCCGCCTCCTCTTCCCATCATCCGCGCGTCGTCCAGACCATCTCTCGGGCGACGCGCGGTACGCAAGCGCGGCGCGCTCAGCCGCGTTGCGTCACCCAGGCAGCCTGACGAAGGCCACGCAAGTCGGCGTGCCGGTTCGAGCGGGGTTCGGGAGCTGTTTCAGATCGCCGCTTGCGCGGTCGACAGCGAAAATCGTGACGCAATCGCTGTCTTGATTGGCGACAGCAAGGTAGGCGCCGGAGGGGTCGAAAGCGAAGTGACGCGGCGTCTTCCCGCCGCTCGGCGTATTCCCGATGAGCGTTGCGACGCCAGTCCTATCGTCGATCGCCAAGCGCGACAGGCTGTCGTGGCCGCGGTTGCCGACATAAAGCCGTCGCCCATCGTCGCTGATCTTGATTTCCGCGCAATGATTGCCGCTGCGCGCCGAATCTGGAACCAAAGCAGCGATCGAGAGAAGCGCCAGTCTCCCTTCCGCCGGGTCGAAAGCCAGGCTCGCCACCGTCGAGTTCAACTCGTTACCGACATAGGCGTAGGGCAGACGCGGATGAAAGACGAAATGCCGCGGGCCCGAGCCTGGCGGCAACGCCAAATCGGAATGCCGGGCGATCCCGCCGTCGTGGAACCGGTAGATCACGAGCTGGTCAAGGCCAAGGTCGCTCACGACGACGTATTTGTTGTCCGGCGTCGCGATGACGCAATGCGCATGCGGCCGATCCTGTCGGATCGGATCATGGCCCTGCCCGCTATGCGTCGCCTCGGCGACGGCCGGCCTGAGCTCGCCGTCTGCTGAAAGCGGAAAGACGACGAGCGAGCGGTTCGGTTTCTGTGTCGTCGGTCCAACGCCATAGTTGACCGCCAGAAGATAGCGGCCCGCCCGGTCGAAGCTCACCTGCGCGACAATGCTGCCGCGCGTCGGCTGCTTGTTGAGGTACTCGAGGCGCCCCGAGGCCGAGTCGATTGCGTAGGCGGTGATCACGCCTTCGTTCCAGCCGAGCACCTCGCTCGTCGCATAGAGGGTTCGTCCATCCGGGCTGACGGCCAGGAAGGTCGGATTGTCGATCCCCGCGGTCGTTTCGAGCGGGGAAGCGCCGCCGGTCGCCTCGTCGAAGGCGAAGGCGGCAATGCCCTCGCCATGGGTCGTCGCGAAATACGGCAGGGCGCGATTGCAGCAGCCAACGAACATCAGCGTCTTCGGCATGGGTCCGCTCCTAGATTGTGGTGCGCAGGTGCGGCTCGCGACCATAGAGGCAGACGAGCCCAATGATGACGGCGCCGAGAGCGGCTTGCACCATCGACGGTTGCAGTCCGAGGCCGATCAGCAACGTATTGATCTCGGTCAGCGCCACGGCGCCGATGAGCGTCCCAAGATAGGAGCCTCGGCCGCCGAGAAGCGATGTCCCGCCCACCACGACGGCCGCGAGGGTTTGAAAAAGATAGGGCTGGCCGACGTCGCCGTAAGCCGAGCCGGTGAAGCCTAAGAGCAAGACGCCGGCGAGCGCCGCGAACCAGGCGCTCAAGGCAAAAGTCGTCGTCCACATGGCGATCGGCTTGATCAGCGCATAGTGCGCCGCCAGCGGATTGCCGCCGAGCGCAAAGAGTTTTCGTCCATAGGGCGTTCGCCCCATCAGGAGCGTGATGACGATGGCGAGCGCAATCACCGCTGGAATGAGCCCCGGCAAGGGGATCGGGCCCATCGACCCGCCGATCGAGACGAAGTCCGACACAAAGGCGGGCGCCGATCCCGAGGGGAAGCCGCGCGTCCAGATGAGAACAAGGCCTTGCGCGATCGTACCCATCCCCAAGGTCACGATCAGAGGATGAATCTTGAGCCACGCGGAAAGGGCGCCATTGGCGGCCCCAATCAGAAGGGCGAGAGCGCTGACGATCAGACAAACGACCACGAAGTCGACGCCCTCGCCGGTCAATTGCGCGGCGACGACATTGGCGAAACCGATGATGAAAGGGATCGAAAGGTCGATGCCGCCGATGATGATGACGAGCGTCTGGCCTATCGAGGCGACCGCGAGCAGAGCCGCGAGCACCAGCATGGCGCGGATCGAGAAAGGGCTGCTGTAGCCGTCGATAAGGACGCTGCCTGTCGCGTGCAGCAGCGCGGCGATAGCGATGGCGCCGACGACGGGACGTCTCAAAGCGTTCAGATCCAGCGTCATGGCCTTTAAGCGCTCCTGGCCAGAAGACGCTCCTGCAAGGGCGAGGAGGCGACGGCGGCGACGAGGACCGCGCCATAGGCGACCTGGAGCACGAAGGTCGATACGTTGAAAAACGTGAGCACGCTCTGCAGCAGGAAGATATCCAAAGCGCCGATCGCCGCGCCGGCGAGGCCGCCACGCCCGCCCGCGAGGCTGACGCCGCCAAGCGCGATCGAGGAAATCGCGAGCAATGTGTAGGTCGGCCCAACGTTCGGATCGGCCGAGCCGATCAGGGCGGTTAGCGACAGGCCGGCGACGCCCGCGAAAGCGCCGGTCAACACGTAAGAGATCAATCGCGCGGCAGTCACATTCACGCCGGCGGTGAAAGCGGCGCGATCGTCGCTGCCCGCAGCCATCAATTGTCCATAGGCGGGAAAGCGCGTGAACGCCGCCCAGGCGAGACCGATGAGAAGAATCGGGACAAAGGAATAGACTTGCGAAAGCGACCGCAACCACTCCGGAATGCTTCCCGTCGGCGCCGGCACAATCGTCACCGTTAAGCCGGTCAAAATGAGATAGGCGCCGAGCGTGGCGATGATCGGTTGAATGCGCAGGACCGCCGCAGAGAGGCCGTTGACGAGACCAACCGCGGCGCCCAGAGCTACCGCCGCCGGGATGACGAGAAGGGGCGTCGTGATGTCGAGACGTCCGATCAATCCGGTGACCAGCACAGCATTGACGAAGCCCATCAACGGCCCGACCGACACGTCGATGCCGCCTCTGCCGCCAAGAATTGCCGGAGTCGAAGCGAGCGCGGCGCAAAGCAGGGGCGCGGCGAGACCGATCAGCGCGCCCCATGACGAGGGCGCGAAACGCGTCGGGTTGAGCCAGATGTTCAAGATAAGAAGCACGACGAGGAGCGCGACGCCAGCGAGCGCTGATGAGAGGCTCTTGCTCATGGGTTACGCCGCCTCGCCGAACATGGCGGCGATGACGAGCCCCGCCGACAACCCCTCCGCGCTGAGGCGCGCGACGAGCTTATGTTCGCGAAAGACGAGCGCGCGATCGCAAAGCCCGGTCAGCTCCTCGATTTCCGTCGACAGGATCGCCATCATCATGCCGGCGTCGGCCAGCTCGCGGAAAATCCGATAGAGCACGCGCCTCGTCGCGATATCGACGCCTCGGGTCGGATCATTCAGCAAAAGCGCGACAGGATCGCGCGCGAGAAGCCGCGCCAGCAGGACTTTCTGCTGATTGCCGCCGGAGAGGCGCGCAATCGACAATCCGGAATTGTCGGCCACGATGGAGAGCCGGGCGCGGAAGGATTCATATCGTTCTCGCCGCGAACGCAGATTGATCAATCCTGATCGTACGTCGCGCGCGATTGACGAGATCGCGAAATTGTCGAGAACCGATAGATTGGGAAAGATGCCGGCGGTCCGCCGGTCGCGCGGCAGATAGGCGACGCCCTCGCGCGCCGCATTGTGAAAATTGCCGATAGGCCGCGCAAGCCCGTCGGCCTCAAGGACGATCGTTCCGCTCGCCAACGGCGCGAGGCCGGCAAGCGCCTCGAGAAATGTCTCCTGGCCGTGACCGTCGAGGCCGGCGAGGCCGACGATCTCGCCCGCCTCAAGTCGCTCGTCAAACGCTTGGCTGCCGGCTTTAAGCACGGCGTCCTTGAGGATCAGAGAGCGTTTCGGCTCAGCCATGGCGCGGCCGCTCCGGCGCCATCATGGCGAGAAGCTCGTCGACCGTCGCCCCGTTGCGCGCCATCGCGCCGACGATGCGGCCGCCGCGCAAAACTGAGATTCGGTCCGACAATCGCGTGACCTCGTCCATCCGGTGCGAGATGAAGATCACCAGGCCGCCTTTGCCGGCGAAGCGTTCAACCTCGGCGAATACGGCGTCGCGGTCGGCATGATCGAGCGCCGCCGTGGCCTCGTCGAGAATCAGAATGCGAGGATTGCGGGCGAGCGCGCGGGCGATGACCACGATCTGCTGCAGCGCGAGCGGCAAGTCCCCTGCCCTTGCATCCAATGGAATGGGCGCGCGCGAGATGCGCTTGAGAACCTCGGCTGCGACATCTTTCCGGTCGCGCCGCGCGACCGCCCAACGAAAGAGGCCGTCCTGGCCGAGGAGTATGTTCTCCGTCACGTCGCGATCCGGCGCGATCAGCACTTCTTGAAAGACGGTCGCAAAACCGCGCGCGGCAAAGTCCGCGGGGCCGCGTCCAGAAAACGGCGCGTCGTCGAGCGTCAAATCGCCGGCGTCTTTGAAGACTATTCCCGACAGAAGCTTGACCAACGTGCTCTTGCCCGAGCCGTTTTCGCCAAGAATGGCGTGAACCGCGCCGGCATAGAAATCGATTGAGACGTCGCTCAGGGCGACAGTCTGCCCGTAGCTTTTAGAAACGCCGGCCACGGCGAGCCGCGGCGATTCCCTCGCAGTGATCATTGGACGTAAGACTTGGTTCGTCGGAGGGGCTTTAACGCCCCTCCGATCAACTCTGGCCGACCCGACCCTTATGGGCAAGCGCTTGGGACTTTCGAATAGTCCCAGCCCTTTGTCGGCGCCGGCGCCTTGAAGTAGCCGTCGAGCATGCTTTCGGGCACTGGGTCGCTTGCCGGAATCGGGAACACCGAGACGGCGTCCGGAGTCATGCAGCTCTGATAGATTTTCGGGAAGTCGGCCTCGGTGATGGCCGGAATCGGCATCATTAAAGTGTTGAGCTTTGGCTTTTGGCCTTCCAGGACGCGAACGGCGACGCGGAACAACGTTTCAGCGGTCCAATGCGGCAGGACGCCGTGGCCGGTGAACCGGTATTTGTCGCCATTCGCTTTCCAGTAGCCGAGCGCGTCGCCGGTGATCGATCCGGTGATCAGCGGCGGCTTTCGTCCCGCCTGGGCGAAGGCCTCGGCGACCACGCGGCTTTCGCTGCCCGTCGTCCACACCGCGTCGATATTGCCCGGATACGTCGCAAGCGCCTGGAGCACCGCAGTCTTGGTGACATTCGCCGTCCAGTTGCCGTTGACGGTGCGAACCACCTTGAGGCCCGGCTCCTCCTTCAGAGCGCGGTCCGCGCCGGTTCGCTCTTGAACGACGATCGGGTGGCCGGCGATGCCTTCGACCATCAGGATGTCGGCCTTGCCGCCGGTCTCCTTGGCGATCGCCTTGATCATGTCATAGCCCCACGCCGCATAATTGCTGTCGACATTGATGGCGTCGGGGCTGGTCACCGAGCCTGCCGCGGTGATGAAAGGAATGCCGGCGTCATAAGCGGCTTTGATGACGTCGTTGAGCGCCGTGGCCGACCCGGCGATCGAGGTGATGACCGTGCATTTCTTGTCGATGAAGGCGTGGATCTGATTGATCTGCTGGCCTGCGTCGCCGTTGGAATCCGATACTTCGAAGCTCGCGTCGATCCCGGCCGACTTCAAGCCTTCGACGAGCCGTTTCAACTCAGTGGTGACGGTGACGCGCCACGGATTGCCCTGATAGGATTCCGAATGGCACCATTTCCAAGGGGCCGGCGGCGTCTTGATATTATCGTACGCCGAGGGCGCCAGCGGGCTCGTGGTGCCGATATAAAGCTTCTTCAAATCCTCAGGGAGGCCCGCCGTCAGATCGTCGGCAAGCGCAAGGCTTGAGCTGAGGCCGCCAATGAGTGCGATGATCGGCAAAAGCAGAGCTCGCTTGGACATTATTTTTCCTCCTTCATGACCGCGGGGCCCCATCGGCCTCAGGCTACCTTACTTCTTGAATTAGGGCCCGCTCCTTAAACGTCAGGCCAATGCGCCAGCCAGAAGCTCAAAGCCCGAACTCCCGTTGCAGCGCCTCGGTATGCTCGCCGATGCGCGGGGCGGCCCGCGCTGAACGGCTCCGAACGCCATCAACGCGAATGGGCGAACGCATTGTGCGAATCGAAACGCCGTCGCTCCGGTGAAGCTCCTGCACCATGTCGAGCAGTCGGAAATTTTCGCTCGCAAACAACGCCGGCCAATTGAGGACCTCCGAGCACCAGATGTCGTGCGGTTGCAGCCTGGCGAGCCATTCGGCGACAGTTTTGGTCGCCAATTTGTCAGCGATGCGGCGCTTGATCCTGTCGCGCTCGCGGAACGGCGCGTCGGCAGGCAGGTTGGCGATCTCCGACATTTCCAAGAGCGGCGCCAGCTTGTCGAGCGGCGTCATCGCCAGCGCGAGCCAGCTATCGGCCGTACGATAAACGCCATAGGGCGCCGAGAGATAGGCGTGAGCGTTTCGAAAGTCCGAACGTTTGGGAATCCGGCCGCCATCGTTGAGATGGGTCGCCAACACTTCGAACTGGAAGTCGATCAGCGCTTCGAGCAAGCTCGTCTGAATATGCGCGCCTTTGCCGGCAACCTTGCTGTGCACAAGCGCGGCGAGCGCGCCTTGAACGATTGCCGAGCCGGCCAGGAGATCGGCGATGGCGAGACCGAAGGGCACGGGCCCTTGCTCTTCGTCGCCGTTGAGCCACATCACGCCCGAGCGCGCCTGGGCGAGCAGATCCTGACCCGGCAACGAGCGCCACGGCCCTTCATCGCCATAGCCCGTGATCGAGGCGTAAACGACGCGCGGATTGATCTTGAGCGCGCTTTCATAGTCGAGGCCCAGCCGTTCGATGACGCCCGGGCGGAAGTTCTGGATCACGATGTCGGCGCGGGCGATCAGCTTGCGAATCGCCGCAACGCCTTCAGGCGATTTGAAGTCCGCGGCAAAGCTTTCCTTGCCGCGGTTGATCGCGTGAAACAGCGTTGAATCGCCGCCAAGCTCGGTGTCGGAAAGATAGAGCCGGCGGCAAAGGTCGCCGCCGTCCGGCCGCTCGACCTTGATCACCCGGGCGCCGAGATCGCCTAAGCGCAAAGCGGCGAAAGGTCCGGAAAGGAACTGGCTCATGTCGAGGACGATGACGCCGTCGAGCAATGCGCCCTCGGCGCCGGCCGGCGCTTCGCTGACCCGCGCGTTCACGATTGAGCCTCGAAATGTTCGGCAAACGCCTTGGCGTCGCGGTATTTGACCGTCTGTAGATGCTCGCAATAGAGCACGAGTTCGCCCTCTCCTTTGAACACCTCGTAGGAGGCCGTGATCAGGCCCATGTCCTTGTATTTCGGCTTCTTCTCCATATTGGTC
>Ga0070733_10002128_pt1 | contig 14358 bp, 11 predicted proteins | sample Coa_R1_9_FD_66450 | JGI IMG/M metagenome (GOLD analysis project Ga0070733, IMG submission 66450) | Surface soil microbial communities from Centralia Pennsylvania, which are recovering from an underground coalmine fire - Coalmine... | ecosystem: Environmental > Terrestrial > Soil > Unclassified ... | reverse complement strand
AGCGATCTCACGCACACCAAAACGTTGCAAGAGTGAAACTAACTTTTCAATTTTTTCTTCGCTGCCGGTCACTTCCAAAGTGATAGTTTCCTGCGCGAGGTCTACCACATGCGCTCCGAAGAGGTGGCCCACTTCGATAACCTCGGTGCGCGTCTCCGCAGCAGCATTTACCTTTACCAGCGCCAGTTCGCGCGCGACCGATTGTCCCGATGACAGGTTGACGATATGTCGGATATCGACAATTTTGCGCAGTTGCTCAACCAACTGTTCGACTCCTACTTCGGAGTCATTCATCACGATGGTGATACGTAAGACGTCCGGCATTTCGCTCTGGCTAACCGAGATGGTCTGAGCCTGGGCGCGGCGGCGGCGCAGCGCCCCCACTATACGATCTACCATCCCCGTTTCGTTGTTGGCCAGAACTACCAGCGTATGCGAACGCCCGGAACCCTTTGGAGCATCTGCCTGGCCTGCTCTCTCGCTTGTCGAGGGAGCGGCCTTGCGGTTGTCCGCTTGCTCGCTCATGATAGCTTTAGTCCTCACTTTCCCCGGCGGTTTCTTCAATCATGTTGGTGATAGCCGAACCGGGCGCGACCATTGGATAGACATTGGCCTCGGACTCGATCACAAAATCGATAATCACGGCGCCCTCGGTCTCCATGGCTTTGCGCACAGCGGCCTGCACATCTTCGCGCCTGGTGATCTGCATGCCGGTCAAGCCATAAGCATCCGCCAGTTTGACATAATCGGGACCGGTAATGGGCGTCTCGGAGTAGTTGTGGTTGTGGAAGAAATGCTGCCACTGGCGTACCATGCCCAGGTAGCCGTTATTCATGATGGCGACTTTGACGGTGATGCCGTGCTGTTTGAGGGTAGCCAGTTCCTGGATATTCATCTGGATGCCGCCGTCACCGGCCACCACCCACACGTTTGCATCAGGCACGCCCATTTTGACGCCCATGGCCGCGGGCAGCGCGAAACCCATGGTGCCAAGCCCCCCCGATGTGATATGGCTATTGGGGCGTGTCCAGGTATAGTGACGCGCCGTCCACATCTGGTGTTGTCCCACATCGGTAACGATGATGGCATCGCCGCCGGTTGCCTCGCGAATTGCCTCCAGGATGCTGGTAGGGTCAGGATAATGCTGGTTGCGTTGGATTTGCGCGCTGCGCCCGGCATCCTTTGCCTCCCAGGAGCGAATCTCGCCCAGCCAGTCGCTATGATCGCCCGTCTCGACAGCATCAACCAGCGCGGTCAGGGCAGCCTTCGCATCGGCCACGATAGGCACCGCGGCGTGTTTGACCTTGTGCATCTCCGACGCATCGATATCGATATGGATGAAGCGCGCGTGTGGCGCGAACTCGCTCACCTTGCCCGTGACGCGATCATCGAAGCGCAGCCCGACGCCAATTATCAGGTCAGCCTTGCCAATGGCGCGGTTGACGTGCGCGGGACCATGCATACCGGGCATACCTATGGCAAGGGGATGTGTTTCAGGAAACGCGCTCAGACCCAGCAGGGTAGTGATCACCGGAATGTCTGTCTTCCCGGCGAAAGCCTGTAACTCGTCATAGGCATTGGATAGGATTACGCCATGTCCGGTCATAAGCAGCGGACGCCGCGCCTCGCCGATGATACGCGCGGCTTTTTCGATAGTCGCGGCTGAGGGCTGTGGCAAGCGCGTCACGCGATAATGCTCAATGGAGCTGATGGGTACAGGCGCGGGGTAGAGTGTTTTGGCGAACTGCACATCTTTGGGAACGTCGATCAGTACCGGGCCGGGACGCCCGCCACGCGCCAGGCGGAACGCCTCATGCACAATCTCGGCCAGGTCTTCGACGCGCCGCACCAGGAAATTATGTTTGGTGATGGGCTGTGTAACACCCAGCACGTCGGTCTCTTGAAAGGCATCACGCCCGATAAAGGGCCGCGCGACCTGGCCCGTGATGGCGACGATGGGCGTGGAGTCCATGAACGCGGTCGCCAGACCCGTGACAAGGTTGGTTGCGCCTGGCCCACTGGTGGCGACGCACACGCCAACTTTACCTGTTGCGCGCGCGTAGCCGTCGGCTGCGTGGGCCGCCGCCTGCTCATGCCTGACGAGCACGTGGCGCAGCATAGGATACGAGGTGAGCGCGTCATAAAAGGGCATGATCGCGCCGCCAGGATAACCATACATGAGGTTGACACCCTCGCGTATTAACGCTTCGCAGAGGATTTGACTGCCGGTCAGTTCGCGCGCGTCCACGTGATGGGCTGCCGCTCTGCGCGCTTCCTCCGCCTGCTGCGTGATGATTGCAGAACCCTGCATAACTCCTCCTTGTGATAAATTATGACCTGGATAAAGACAATAAAAAACGAGAACCGTCCGAACCGGGAGGTCCTCGTTGTAAGGTTACTGCTTTGGATTGGTCGCGTCGTTGCTTCCTTTAGTCTCCCTTCGTCGTACCTGGGGTCAGCCCCTCTGTAAGCCCTACCGTAACAATGCGTCCGGTAAGGCCGCTAAGGATGAGGCTAATTAACGCCACAAGGCTAACAAGAAGCACGAGGCCGAGGCAAAGCGCGAGCACAAACAAAGAAACCGGCGTGATTACGCCGGTTCCAATGAGTAGAATGCTTGCGAAGGCAGCAGTTGCAGCACATGTTGCGGGCATGTGCGCAGGCATCGGCATACGCCGGGTACGGTCTTTACCAACGAACATTGCTGGCTGTGAAATTGTACTCCAGTTTGCTGCCATATTGCTGCTCCCCAAAACTCTGATGAAAATAAAAAGGCGTACAGAGATCAAAACAGCAACCTCGCCGTGTTCTCTGTAACGCTTCTTCGCTTGTAAAGAGCATACACCAGTGTAATTTCTTTGTCAACCCCGATTCTCGCGAGATTCGCATTATTTGAGGTAAATGAGGGAAATATTGGCAGCTAAGTTTTCGTAGGCGTAGGATACGAGGGCGACCCTTTGCGCATTATACTCTATCTAATACAGGCCAGCACATCCGCCAGCAGGCCCTGGGCTGTCTCGACGCGCCCTGCCCCAGGCCCGGTGATCGTTACTTCGGAGAGCGTATCCGATTGGATGGAAATGGCGTTCATAGCGCCATCGATGCGCGCCAGGGGATCGGTCAAAGGCAATGCAATTGGCTTCACGCTGGTCTCAAGTGTATCGGCCTGACCATTATGTGCGGACAGCAGCCGTAAAGAGGCAATCAGTTTGACGCGCTTTCCGGCTTCAGTAGCTGCCTGCATCTGCTCTCGGGTAATAGCGGTGATGCCTTGCCGTTCCACCTGCTCTAGACGCAGTGGATGATTGAAGACCAGTGCCGCCAGGATCAGCGTTTTTGCCACGGCATCGTAGCCTTCGACATCGGCGGTCGGGTCGGTTTCAGCGTAACCATTCGCCTGGGCGTCTGCGAGCGCTCCATCAAAATCACGGCCGGAAGCCATGGCGCTCAAAATGTAGTTGGAGGTGCCATTGAGGATGCCGCGTATAGCTGTCACGCTGGCTCCGGCCATACCTTCGCGGATGGCGCTGATGACGGGTGTGCCTGCCATGACTGATGACTCCATACGCAATTGCACACTATGCTCTCGCGCCAGCGCGAACAGTTCGCTGGCAGCCAGCGCGCCCGGCCCCTTGTTGGCTGTCACAACATGCATGCCTTTGGTGAGCGCAATACGTATATGGCTCAGCGCCGGTTCCGCGTCGCGCAGGTTGGTTGGTGATGCCTCGACCAACACATCTGCAACTGTGGCCTTCAATCCGTCTAATGCTATATTCCAGCGCCTCACATCGGGATGCTCCGTCAGAGGTCTCCCTTGCCTCGCAAGCTCTAGCAGCATGGAAACATCTAACCCATCGACGCGATAGATAAAGCCATGCCGGGCATTGGCGACGCCCACCAGCGTGAGTCGGGTCTCATAGCGTTGTTTGAGATATTCCAGTTTGTTCGCGAGCAGTTCGGCAAAGCCTTGACCAACCACGCCAAAACCAACGAGCGTGATTCGAATATGTCGCATGTATTACTGCCTTCTAGAATAGTGCTGCTATGGCTAAGATCAAACATTGTTCGCTCATATTGTAACATGCAGTACATCTATGTATAATAGTGACCTCATGTGAAGTATACGCCAGAACATATAAAAAGAGGAGCCTTCCGTTATGCCAACAGATGATCGACCTGAAGAGAACACCTATATTATTGATGCTGGAGACGCGGCAGAAATGGCCAGACTTCTGGATCAAGATCGTATTTTCACAGAGAGCATGGGTGGAGCTTTGCCGGAGGAACTTGACCTCGCCAACATTCACGATGTCCTGGATATCGCCTGCGGCCCTGGTGGTTGGGTGCGCGACCTGGCAAGAGCGAATCCCGGCATGCAGTTGACAGGGGTCGACGTGAGTAAGCTGATGATCGACTTTGCGCGTGCTGAGGCACGAGTGCAATGGTTGAATAATGCTCACTTCAGAGTGATGGATGTACTGAAGCCACTTGACTTTCCCGATGGCTCCTTCGATGTGGTGAATGCCCGCGCTATTATTGGCTTTATGCCCACGACTGCATGGTCTCGTCTGATGCGAGAGTGCGCGCGTATTACGCGACCCGGTGGCATCTTGCGCCTGACTGAATTTGACACCTATGGCACTACCAATAGTTTTGCGTTGGAAAAATTGAACACAATCGGCTTTCGCGCCTTCAGGTTAAAAGGACAGAGTTTCTCGCAAGATGATAGAAGTCTTGGCATTACGCCGATGTTGGGGCGTTTCCTGCTGGATGCAGGCTGCATCAACGTCAAGATGAAGGCGTATGTTATCGACTTTTCCGCCGGAACTGAGGCGCACGAGTCGATGTATCAGAACACGCAGTTCGCCATAAAACTATCACAACCCTTTCTGATCAAAATGAAAGTCGCGACCCAGGAAGAACTCGATGGACTCTATGAGCAGGCTTTGATGGAGATGATGCGTGAGGATTTCCGTGGGCTCTGGTATTATCTCTCAGCCTGGGGAGAAAAGGTTGGTTAGGGTCGCGCAGTGAAAAAACCTTGACATTTGTAAGTTGTCTCCGGTATACTTACTTTACGGTTTGTTAGTACCTATACAAATGAATACGCGCGGCATTAACTGATCTCATCAAGAGAGGTGGAGGGATACGGCCCTGTGAAGCCCGACAACCCACCCTGCGAAGTTGCAGGGAAGGGTGCCAATTCCGGCGGGATATTTCCGCGAGATGAGGGGAAAAGCAACGAAGCTATAACCCCTGAGAGCAGGGGTTTTTTGTTGCCCGCGTGTTCACACATTTGCGCCAGGCAGCGCAAATCAAGAATAATGTTGACGAGGACGAGTAAACGTCACGGACGGCTACAGAGAGCTGGCGAAGATGAGATGCCAGCGCCGCACCGGCGTTGAATATGACCTCAGAGTTGCAGGTTGAACGCCGACAGCGGTTAGTAGACTGAGCCGGGCGGCCCCGTTACTGGCCGGAGTGTGAGCAGTGAAGCATGCCACTGTTCAATACTCATCAAGGTTGATGTCGTGAGGCATCGACAAATCAGGGTGGTACCGCGAAGATCATTTTTCCCTCGCCCCTGCCAGGGTGAGGGTTTTTTGTACCAGTTTTCAGGTCGAATTTGTCAAGAAAGGAAAAGAAGAGGGTGGCAGTTACCCGGTCTATGCCTGCGAATGAAGTGAAGACATTTACCTTCGACGTTTTACCGTTACAATCTGGCGGTCAGTTCGGCCCCGTAACACTGGCCTATGAGACGTGGGGAACGCTCAACTCGGCAGCGGATAATGCTGTGTTGATCGCCCACGCGCTTACCGGAAGCTCGCACGCTCATGATGCTGAACGCCCGGATAATACCAGGGTGGCATGGTGGAATCCCTTGATCGGCCCAGGGCGCTTCTTCGACACCTCGCGCTACTTCGTGATCTGCTCGAACATCCTGGGCGGCTGCTACGGCAGCAGCGGCCCATCGTCGATTGATCCGCAAAGCGGGCGGCCTTATGGGATGCGTTTTCCGCTTGTGACTGTCCGCGATATGGTAAATGCCCAGCGCAGGCTTGTCGAGCATCTAGGTGTGCGCAGCATAGCGATGGTCGCCGGTGGTTCAATTGGCGGGCAACAGGCGCTCGAATGGGCGGTTGCCTATCCGGAACTGGTCGAAAAAGTGATCGTAGTGGCGGCGACAGCAGCTCTTACCGCGCAAGCCGTTGCTTTCAGTGAAGTACAGCGCCAGGCTATACTGGTGGATGCGCGCTGGCAGGGCGGCGAATATCAGCCCGGAAATGGACCTGATGCCGGGCTGTCGATTGCGCGCATGCTGGCGATGATTACCTACCAGAGCGAGGAGTCGATGGAACTGCGCTTTGCCCGGCAGCGAGCGAGCAAGCTCGGGGTGGACTCACCCAGCGGCTACACCGATTTCGGCAAACGTTTTGATGTGGAGGGGTATCTCTACTACCAGGGCAATGCGCTGGTGAAACGCTTTGATGCCAACAGCTATCTCTACATCAGCCGGGCAATGGATTTGTATGACGTGAGCGAGGGCTATATCTCGCTAGAAGCTGCGCTGCGCCGCGTGCGCAGCAAGGCGTTGTTTATTGGTATTCGTTCAGACTTTCTCTTTCCGGCGGCGCGCGTGCGCCGGCTTGCCGAGCAGTTGAGCGCCGTTGGAGGAGATGCAACGTATGTGGAACTTGATTCCCCGCACGGTCACGATGCCTTCCTCAAAGAGTGGGAGCAGATGAACGATGCGCTGAATGTGATAAAGGAGTAACAAGACAATGGCGCTTAACAGCAACCGTACATATGGTTTTGAAACCTTATCATTACACGCGGGCCAGGAAACGGCAGACAGCGCGACCAACGCGCGCGCCGTTCCTATCTACCAGACAACATCATTTGTCTTCGATAGCCCGGAGCACGCGGCAGACCTCTTCGGCCTCAGACAATTCGGCAATATCTATACGCGCATCATGAATCCGACCCAGGATGCCTTCGAGCGCCGTATGGCCGCGCTTGAGGGTGGAGTAGGAGCGCTGGCAACCTCATCGGGTCAGGCAGCCGAAACGCTGTCGATTCTTAATATCGCCGGAACGGGTGATGAAATCGCCTCCTCCGGCAGCCTGTATGGTGGCACCTATAACCTGTTCCATTACACGCTGCCCAAGATCGGCATTACCACGCGCTTCTTTGACAGCCGCAATCCAGAGAACCTGCGTGCCGCAGTTAACGACCGCACGAAAGCAGTCTTTGCGGAAATTGTCGGCAACCCGCGCCTGGATACGTTAGACGTTCGCGCGGTAGCAGACATTGCGCATGAATATGGCCTGCCGCTCATCATCGATAATACCTTTGCTACCCCTTACCTGGTGCAGCCGTTCAAACACGGCGCGGATATCGTGGTGCATTCCGCTACCAAGTTTATCGGTGGTCACGGCACATCCATCGGCGGCGTGATTGTGGACAGTGGCAAATTTGACTGGACTAATGGGAAGTTCCCCGGCCTGGTTGAGCCTGACCCGTCGTATCATGGCCTGCGCTACGTGGAGGCTCTCGGCCCGCTGGCCTACATTATCAAAGCGCGCGTGCAATTGATGCGCGATCTCGGTTCGGCTGTCTCGCCATTCAATGCCTTCCTTTTCCTACAGGGACTGGAGACGCTGCCCCTGCGCATGGAGCGTCACAGCCAGAATGCCCTGCGTATAGCGGAGTTCCTGGAAAGCCATCCTGCTGTAGATTGGGTGAGTTATCCCGGACTCAAGAGTCATCCGCAGCATGAGATAGCGGCGAAGTACCACACGCATGGCTATGGAGCCATTCTTGGCTTCGGTATCAAGGGCGGTCTGGAAGCAGGCAGGCAGTTGATTCGCCACGTCGAACTCTTCTCGCACCTGGCGAACGTCGGTGATGCCAAGTCGCTCATCATTCACCCGGCCAGCACGACGCACTCGCAGTTATCCGTGGCTGAGCAGGAGGAGACAGGCGTAACGCCCGATTATGTGCGCCTCTCCGTTGGGCTGGAAACGGTTGAGGATTTGATCGATGATCTTGACCAGGCATTGAAGGCCGCAACGCTCAAAGCCAGCGAACCGGCAGCAGTGTAATATGGAAGTTCATACAATGTGGCCCACATCCCAGGGCGACCGCAAGGGTCTCCCCTACTATACAACGAATCGGCCCACCAGGCTCGTGTATGGTAGGGGCGGGGCTTGCCCCCGCCCTGTGGTAATGTGGGTAACAGGGAGATGATCTGATGGAGCGCAGCGTACAAGTCTTAAAATTTGGAGGCACATCCGTTGGTGGAGGTGAACGCATCAGGCGCGTTGCAAACATTATCGCACACCATCTGCAGGATAGCGGCATGTTTCCTGTCATCGTGGTCTCGGCTATGTCTGATGTCACCGACCAGTTGTTGCGCATTGCGCGTTTTGCCTGCACCGGCGACCAGGAGGCATGTCGGCAGGAGTTGGATGCCCTCAAACAAAAGCACCTGGAAGGCGCGGACAAGGCTGTGCATAAGCGCGAGGGGCGACAGGCTCTGCAACACGATCTGCAACTAGCTTTCAGTATGCTGGAGCAGGATATCAGCGCGGTAGAAGCCGGGCGCATCGCGGCAACAAAAGAAGCTGCCCATGAAAATTTGATTGCCTGGGCGCTGCATGCTGCTCCGACTATTAGCGCGTGGGGCGAGCGTCTCTCCGTGCTGCTGGTGGCTGCTGCCTTGCGCGACCTCGGCGTTCAGGCCATAGCGGTAGGGGAAGAAGTCATTATCACCTCCGATCTGCAAATTGATACGCTGCCTTCATTTGGTACGGTTACGGGCGCTGATCCTCTTCCTCAGGAAACGCGGGTCAACGCCAGGCGACTAATCCACCCCTTGATTGAGCGTGGCGTCGTACCGGTTGCCCCCGGCTTCATCGGTCGCACAAGCAGAGGTTTCATTACCACGCTTGGACGCAATGGTTCTGATTACTCCGCAACCGTCATCGGCGAAGCGTTGGACTGCGTTGAAGTCACGATTTATTCCGATGTTGATGGCGTTTTGAGCGCAGACCCGCGCATCGTGGCGAACACGCGCCTGCTGCCGCGCCTGAGCTACGCGGAGGCTGCGCGCCTTTCCTGGTTCGGGGCCAAAGTGCTGCACCCGCGCACGCTTATTCCCGTGGCGCATCGCAATATTCCCGTGCGCGTGCGCAACACCTTTAGACCGCACACTCGTGGTACGGTCGTCGGGCCAGAGCTGGCAACGCGCAGCGCGGCTGCCGCTATTACCGTGCGCAGGCAGTTGGCCTTAATCACCGTCGAAAATACCGACCTGTTTGGCGCGCCGGAGAACGCGGGTCAGGTGTTCGCGCTGGCGGCGCGCGCTGGCGCCGCGCCCGTCGCCATCTGTTCGTCATCCGGGCATCACCTGGCTTTTGTGGTCGAAGAGCAGGCGGTTGATCCGGTGATCGCGTTATTGCAGCATGACATGGGTAGCTGGCGTGTCAGTCACCGGCGCGGGTTGGCTGTCTGCGCCTGTATCGGCTCAGGTTTTACGGCCGACCCTATGAGTCCGGCGCGCGCCATCACCGCGCTGGCGCGCGAGCGCATCCCTATTATCACCCAGGGAGCATCAGATACCGGCATCATCCTGATCGTTGAAGAGTCGGACAGCGAACGCGCCTTGCGCTGCCTGCACCGCGACCTGATCGCTCCCGTCATCCCGCTGGTGCGGCACGAAAAACAGGAAACGCACGAAAAGCGGCGCGAAGTGAGCCAGATTTAGGAGCAAGAACATGTCGCAAAATCAACAGCGCATCCCGGTCGCCGTGTTGGGCGCAACAGGTATGGTTGGGCAGCGATTTATCGAATTGCTCCAGGGACATCCCTGGTTTGAACTGGCAGCACTGGCCGCATCCGAACAGCGTGTCGGTCGGCCATACGCGGAGATTGCGCAGTGGCGGCTACCCGGAAGTGATATGCCAGCCTCTGTGGCTACACTGCCGGTAACGGCTTGCCGACGTGGTTCGCTGCCCGGCAATGTGAAAATTGTCTTTTCGGCATTACCAACAGAGGTTGCGGGAGAGATTGAGGCCGATTTCGCCCGTGCCGGTATGGCGGTGTTCAGCAATGCGAAAAATTACCGTATGGAGCCCGATGTGCCTCTGCTTATCCCGGAGGTCAACGCCGGGCATGCAGCCGCCATCATTGAGCAGCGCAAAAGGCGCGGCTGGCCGGGCAGCATCATTACCAACGCCAATTGTTCGGCGACGCCGCTGGTGATGGCTCTCAAACCACTGCAAAAGGCTTTCGGCGTTAGTAAAGTAATGGTGACAACGCTGCAGGCCATTTCAGGCGCGGGCTATCCTGGCCTGCCTTCCTACGATATACTCGATAATGCCATACCGTATATTGGTGGAGAAGAAGAAAAGGTAGAGAGCGAGACTCGCAAGATGCTTGGAAGCTGGGCAGAGGGTACGGGTTTCAGCGATGCGCCCATAATTGTCAGCGCGCAGTGTAACCGCGTGGCGACGCGCGAGGGCCACCTGGAATGCGCCAGCATCGCATTGGAGGAAGAAGTGGACGCGCAGGAAATCATCGCGGCCTGGGAAAACTATACCCCACTTTCGCAGCAACTGCGACTGCCATCCGCACCACAACGCGCGCTGATCTATCGTCATGAAATCAACCGTCCGCAAACACTTCTGGACCGTGATGCGGGTCGCGGTATGACTGTCACGTTGGGCAGATTGCGGCGCTGCCCTATCCTTGGCTATAAATTCGTGCTGCTCGGCCATAACACCATTCGCGGAGCGGCAGGCGGCTCGATTTTGAACGCGGAGTTATGCGTGAAACAGGGCTTGATTTAGCGCGCTAGCAATGCCTTATCGATGTGGAATGCGCCCAGGCCGACGAGAGCCGGGCCAACGTCGCCTAACGCCTGTATCATGAGTTTGTGCGCTTCCACCTCGCCAATAATGGGCGCGCAGAAATACTGGCAGATGGAAATCAGGGCGGCAAAGCCTTCGAGCAATTCTCCGCGCGGCATGCGATCAAATTTTGAGGTATCGGTGACTTGCAGGTAACCTGTCGAGGCGATCTGTAGCGAGGTGAAGGCCGGGAATGCGGCGGAGCAGTCATCGAGGATATCGCGCAGCACGTTCAGGGCCTCGACGGGGCCAATCAGGTGCGCAACAGCCATTGATGCCCTGCGCGTGCCTTCGACGAGCACGCGCCATTCTTGCGGCGTGATGAGTTGCTCTGCGCTGCGCGTAGCAACCACTCCGCCTTCGACTATGCGCGGCGCTCTGGGTATGGCGACGATGCCCCGTTTTTGTAGCGCCAATATAACAGCGTCAAAATCCTGTTCCTGCTGTTCAGTGATCGCGCCACCGGTGGGGGGCATGCCGCGCTCAAAGCGCGCGCTGGCTCGCGTCCATGTCAGGAGGTCACCCAGCGTCGCATTTATATCTCCCCGGTTGCCGATGATATGCACCAGTTTCCCGCCTTGAAAATAGAGATGCGCCACGCCGAGTTTCTCTTCGTTACGCAGCGTGAGGCGTCCAAACGCTTTTGAGCGCCGGATGGTTGTGACGATATTGGCGAGGTCTTGCAGCGTACCTTGCCAGGAAGGACGATATGGATGCGCCTGGGCCACAGTACCTCACCGACCTCTCAAAAAACGTGAAGAATACAAGTTTAGCATTGCATCAATGATACAAAGAAGAAGAGTTCAATGTCAAGTTTGAGTGCGCACAGAGGTCGCTTCCCAGGCTGATTGGTAAGGTGAAGCGCCTCGACTCTATTTTTCGCGCAGCAGGTGTTTGGTGATCGTATAGATCATACCTGACCCCATGATGATCGCCACATCGCCGGAGCGCAGGTTTTCGCGCAATAATGCCTCGACGTTTTGCATATCACCGCCATAGAGCACCTGCCCGCTGCTTTGCGCGAAATGTGGCCCATTGGCGATGGCTGCCACCAGGTCGCGCGCATGCACCAGGCCAGTGTCACGCTCGCGACCGGGATTGATATCCGTCAGGATCACCACATCTGCGCCCTGGAAAGCCGTGACAAAGTCATCGAAGAGAGCTTTCGTGCGCGTGAACATGTCCGGTTGGTAGGCCAGCACGATACGGCGGCCAGGGAAACGCTTGCGGGCAGCTTCCAGCGTGAGCGCGATAGCGGTTGGATGGTGGGCGTAGTCATCGATCAGCACCACATCGAGCGCTTCCCCGTTGATTTCCAGTGGCCCCTGATGTCGTACCTCGAAACGTCGTTTCACGCCCTCGAAGTTTTCCAGAGTGGTCAGCGCGGAGTCGAGTGGGATGCCCGCGGCATGAGCGGCTGCCAGCGCTGCTAAAGCGTTTTCAACGTTATAAATGCCGGGCAAGCTGTACCGAAAGACTCGCTCAGAGGGGATTGATTCTCCGCCTGGCAATTGTGTACGCAGGTGGAAGTGCGTAACGCCATCTTCTCTGACATCATATGCGACATAGTTGGCCGCAACATGCTTATCCGTATCATTCGTGGAAGGTGACTCAGCCGCGTAGGTAACGATGCGTCCCGGCCAGTTATACAGGCGTTCCAGCAGCGATCGGCAGCCTGCATTGCCAGTGTTAATCACCAGCGCGGGTGAGAATGGCTTGTCGCCCCGCATGTCCATGCGGCGAATCAAGCCCTCGAAGGCGTAGAGCATAGCATCCATATCGGCGAAAAACTCCGGGTGCTCATACTCGATCGAGGTCACGATGGCGATGCGCGGGTTGAAGTGCCAGAAATTGTGATTGTACTCGTCGGCTTCATTGATAAAATATGGGCTATTGCCCAGGCGATAACTGCTATTGAAACGTGGCACGACTGCGCCGACAAAGCATGATGGGTCAAACCCGGCATCTAGCAGCATATAGGCGAGCAGCGTAGTGGTCGTTCCCTTGCCATGCACGCCGCTTACTGAAATGATGCATTTCCCCCTGGCCCATTTGCCCAGCAGTTCTTGCCAGGTCATGGTGATCAGACCCCTTGCCAGCGCTTCCGCCAGTTCTGGGTTATCGGGATCGTAGGTCATGACTGCCGGGACATAGATCAGCGCATCAACGTCCTGCATGTGCGCGGGGTTATGTCCAATCTCTATAGGGATGCCTGCTTCTTGCAAGGCGGCTGTGGTATAGGATGCGCCCTTGTCGCAGCCCGAGACCTGCGCGCCGAAATGCTGCGCGATCTGCGCCATGGCCGACATGCCTCGCCCACCGATACCGAGAAAATGGAGCCGTTTACGTTGCAACTGTGCGTATTCAACATCGCTCATTGATATCCTCTACAGTCGTTCGGGGTGCTTCTTTTTCCAGTAACGCATGTAGCCCTGCGCGGTCATGGGGTAATTGGTGGCGAGCTCGTAGCGCTGCAGCGCGTGTGCATCGCCTGCAACCTTCAGCAATTCTGGCCTGGTGTGCTCTATCAGCATCTCGATAATTTCGGCTTCCTGCTTGCCACTGCGCATGGCGGCCAGCACGAAGTCCCCCCAGGCGTAGAGCTTTGCGCTCAGTCGCTCAAGTTGTGAATCGATTTCTTTGATCGCGCCGAAATGTCCGATATAGAGCACATCCGCACGCAGTCGTTTGAGTAGATTGATACTCTCAGACCACGCTTCGAGGTCGAGATCAGGCGGCGGCGTTGGTGGGCGCACATAATCCACGCCGGGCAGACGCACTCCGGCTACGTCGCCCGCGAAGAGTTCGCCGGAATGAACGTCGAAGAATATGACGTGGTGGATGGCATGGCCGGGTGCGTAGTGAACTTCCAGGCGGCGTCCCGCTACATTGAGTATATCGCCGTCCTCGATGATGCGCAGGCGTTCCTCGGGCGTCGGTTCGATCTCGCCCCACAGCAACTTCATGCGCTCGCCGAAGATGCGCGACGCGCTGGCCACTACCTTTGTGGTGTCGAGCAGGTGCGGCGCGCCCAGGCCGTGAACGTAAACCTGCGCTCTCGGCATTTGCTTGACCAGCGAACCGGTGGCCCCGGCGTGATCCAGGTGGACATGGGTCGCCAGTATATGGGTCACATCCTGCGGTTCAAAGCCAACCTCGCGAATGGAGGCCAGCAGCGAGTCAATGACGCTGCCCGGTCCGGGATCAACAATGGCAAGCTCGTTTGCTCCTGCCAGCAGGTAAGAGCCAATAATTTCGCCCTCACCCAGGAATGGATGCGAGATTTGCCACGTTCCCGGACTCAGTTGTGTGACATTAGACAAGGTATTCTCCTATATAAAGTCTCTATTTTTTTACCGAGATGGCTTTGGCCTGGGTGAATAGCAGCAGGTAGTCCCTCCCGCCCGCTTTGGAGTCCGTGCCGGACATGTTGAAGCCGCCGAAC
>Ga0070733_10002124_pt1 | contig 14372 bp, 8 predicted proteins | sample Coa_R1_9_FD_66450 | JGI IMG/M metagenome (GOLD analysis project Ga0070733, IMG submission 66450) | Surface soil microbial communities from Centralia Pennsylvania, which are recovering from an underground coalmine fire - Coalmine... | ecosystem: Environmental > Terrestrial > Soil > Unclassified ... | reverse complement strand
CTCCGGAAAGTTGTCCGCCAAGTTCGGTGAGTTCGAAGTAGTGGGTCGCGAATAGAGCCTTGGCTCGGACGCGGGCGTGCAGGTACTCGACCGCAGCCCAGGCGATGGCGAGCCCATCGTAAGTGGAGGTGCCGCGGCCGACTTCATCGAGCAGGATGAGCGAGCGCGGCGTGGCCGTGTGCAGGATGGCGGCGGTTTCGGTCATCTCGACCATGAAGGTGGAGCGGCCGCGGGCGAGGTTGTCGCTGGCGCCGATGCGGGTGAAGACGCGGTCTACGAGCGTGAGGCGGGCCGAGCGCGCGGGCACGAACGAGCCCATCTGCGCCAGGATCACGATCAGCGCGGTCTGCCGGAGATAGGTGGACTTGCCGCCCATGTTGGGGCCGGTGAGCAGAAGCACGTTGTGCGTGGTCGAGTTGAGGTAAAGATCGTTGGGGACGAAGCGGTCGTTATTTACTAACCCCAACAACTCCTGCTGCTCAATCACGGGATGGCGGCCGGCGATGATTTCAATTTCGCCCGAGTCGCTGCCGGCAAATTGCGGGCGGCAGTAGTCGCGCAGTGCGGCCATGTGGGCGAACGAGGCCAGGACGTCCACTTCGGCGAGCGCGAGCGCGGTCTGGCGGATACGCTTGGCTTCGGCGGCGATGGCGGTGCGCAGTTCGGTGAAGAGGCCGCGCTCGATCTCGACGATCTTTTCCTGCGCGTCGAGAATCTTCGATTCGTATTCCTTCAGCTCGGGAGTGGTGAAGCGCTCGGCGTTGACCAGAGTCTGCTTGCGGTCATAGTCCTGCGGGACGAGGTGAAGGTTCGCTTTCGAGACTTCGATGTAGTAGCCGAAGATGGAGTTGAACTTGACCTTAAGCGACGCGATGCCGGTGCGGGTGCGCTCGCGCTGTTCGATCTGGGCGAGAACCTGCTTGCTGTTGCGGGAGAGTTCGCGGAGTTCGTCGAGACTGGGGTCGAGGCCGGCCGCGATCACGCCGCCATCGGCGAAAGTGAGCGGCGGTTCGGGGACGATGGTTTTTTCGATGCGGCCGCGGAGATCGGCGAGATCGTCGAGCGCTGCGTGGAGAGTCTGCAGGCGATCGGCGGGGAGTTGCGAGAGCGCGCCTTTGACCGCCGGAATTTTATCGAGCGACCCGGCCAGGGCCAGCACGTCGCGCGGATTGGCGGTTTCAAGCGTGACCCGGCTGAGCAGGCGCTCGAGGTCGAGGATGCCATCGAGGGCGCGGCGCAGTTCTTCGCGGGTTATCAGATTCTTTGCGGCCGCTTCGACGGAGTCGAGGCGGGCATGAATCTCACTCGCGTCCAGCGCTGGACGCAGCAGCCAGGCGCGCAGCAGGCGCTTGCCCATGGGCGTGACGCAGGCATCAATCGAGCGAAACAGCGTAGTTCCGGAGTCGGCGCCGGCGAAAAGCGGCTCGATCAGTTCGAGATTGCGGACGGTCACGGCGTCGAGCACCAGGCAGTTCTGGCGTTCGTACCAGCCGATGCGGTCCACGTGATCGAGCGAGCCGCGCTGGGTGGAGCGAACGTAATGGAGGATTGCGCCGGCGGCGGAGGCAGCCGCGGTTTTTCCCGCGAGGCCGAAGCCTTCGAGCGAAAGCACTCCGAAATGATTTTCGAGCAGCGGAATGGCGTGGTCGGGAGAGAAGATCCAGTCGTCGAGAGGAGTATCGGCGCAGAGGGAAGAGCTCTGCCGAAAGTCCCCACTTCTGGCAAAACCGGCCAGAAATGGGGCACCCGCGCCGGTCTTGCTTTCAAATAGCGGCGCGGCGGAGGCGTAGAGCAATTCTTTCGGACGAAGCTGCTCCAGTTCTTCCTGCACGCGGCGCATGGCGCTGTCGCCGGAAAATTCGGTGGCGCGAAATTCGCCGGTAGATAAATCGAGCGCGGCGAAGCCGACGCGGTCGGCGACCTGGGCGACGGCGGCGAGAAAGTTGTTCTCCTCCGATCCGAGGGACGAATCGGCGGCGGTGCCGGGAGTGACCACGCGGGTGACTTCGCGGCGGACCAACTTTTCGGCCATCCGTTTCCTGGCCAGGCGCGGGTCCTCGACCTGCTCGCAGATGGCGACCTTGAAGCCCTTGCGGATGAGCTTGCCGATGTAGCCTTCGGCGGCGTGGTAGGGCACGCCGCACATGGGAATCTTTACGCCTTTTTCTTTGTTCCTGGAAGTCAGCGTGATCTGGAGTTCTTTGGAGGCGACGAGGGCGTCGTCGAAGAACAGCTCGTAGAAGTCGCCGAGACGGAAGAACAGGAGCGCGGTGGGATGTTCTTTCTTGACCGCGGCATATTGCCGCATTAACGGAGTGGACGGCTCGGTCATCTTGGGTGCGTTTGGGGTGGGCTTCGGCGGATTATAACAAAGCGAGATCGGCGGAAATCCTGTCCACGGCCGCACGAAAGAGCGGGAAGGGCCGTCGAGCTACGCTCGACCGGACGGGCGGGAGCGCCCGTCCCCACGTGATCCGTGCTGGTGGCCGGAAATCGCAGTTGACCGGGGCCGGGGGCAAATGGTTTCCTTGCGCATGGAACTGCGCAAGGATCCGATCACGCGATCGTGGGTGATTACGGGCGATGAGCCGCCCGAGGGCGCGCGGACCGAGACGGCGTGCCGCTTCTGCGGCGCGGGCGCGGCGCAGGCCAAGGTGATTGCGGCCAGTCCCGACGCGCCGGGGACGCCCTGGTCGGCGCGGGCCGTGGTGCATCCGGCGCCGCTTTATCACATTGAAGGCGAGCCGGGCCGGCAGGGCGACGGGCTTTACGATCGCATGCAGTCGGTGGGCGCGCATGAAGTGCTGGTAGAGAATCCGCAGCACGACCGGCACTTGTGGAACGCGAGCGATGAGGAAATCGGACACGTGCTGCGGCTGGCGGCCGAGCGCATTCTCGATCTGAAACGCGATCCGAGGATGAAGTACATCAGCCTGTTCAAGGATCACGGCAGGAACGCCGGGCAGGAATTCGCGCATCCGACTTCGCAGATCACCGCAACCCTGTTCGTGCCGCGGCGCGTGCTCTACGAGTTGCGCGCGGGGCGGGAATATTTCGTGGCCAAGGAGCGCTGCGTCTTCTGCGACATCATTCAGCAGGAAGAGCGCCAGGGGCTGCGCCTGATCGAGGCGCGGGGCGATTATCTGGCGATGTGTCCGTATGCGCCGCGGGTGCCGTATGAAACCTGGATTCTGCCGCGAAATCACGATGCTTCATTCGAGCGCACGGGACTGAACCGGCCGGGTTTGCGAACGGATCTGGCGGCGCTGCTGCGGCGCACGCTGCAGCGAGTGCGGACCGTCACCGAGGATTTTCATATGGTGCTGCACACCTCGCCCAACAGCCTGCATCCTTCAAAGAATCTCGGCTACTGGAAGACGATTGACGAGGACTACCACTGGCACTTCGAGATTCTGCCGGTGCTGGCAGCCCGAGCCAAGTCGTACACCTTCAAGGAAGTTTATTACTCTCCGGTGAGTTCGGAGACTGCGGTAAAGCAACTGCGAGAGGCGAAGATCGAAGGATGAAGCCTTCTTATCAAAACCTGCTCGATGCGTTGCTCGACTCCTGGGATCGAAACAATACGATTTTGGTGAATCTGCTGCGAATCATTCCGGAAGCTGGAATGACAGCGCGAGGAGCCGGCGGCAGCCCGACGGTCGCGGGGATGCTCACGCATATCCACAATGTACGGATGGTTTTTGTGAAGGAGGATGCGCCGGAGTTTGCTCCGACGTTTGTCGAGCCGGGGCGCGATGACGAATGGAAAGGCGAACCCGACCGCGAACGGATGGCGCAGCTGCTCAATGAAAGTGCGCGAGTAGTGCGGGATGCGGTGAAAGGCAGGCTGGAGGCGGGAAGGAATATGGACCTGCACTATGACCATCCGATTCTCATGCTGCAGCACATGATCTGGCATGAGGGCTACCATCACGGGCAGATCAAGCTGGCGCTGAAGGCGGCGGGGCTTCCGCTGGACAATAAGGTCGCGGGTCCCGGGACCTGGCGGGTGTGGATGAATAAGACTGGATGAGTGGGCTCGGAATGACCCTGCTTAGGCTGTGCGGGAAAAGCAGGTTCCTCCTGGCTCGCTGCGCTCGCGCGTCGGAATGACAAGGGAGTTTGGGGTGCGGAGGTGTTGGCCCGGTCTGCGGAAAAGCAGATTCCTCGCGCGATGAATCGCGCTCGGAATGACAGTCTGCTTAGGCTGTCCGGGAAAAGCAGATTCCTCCTGTCTCGCTGCGCTCGCGCGTCGGAATGACAAGGGAGATTGGGGTGCGGGGATGTTCGCCCGGTCTGCGGAAAAGCGGGCGTCTCGCGCGATGAATCGCGCGTCGGAATGACAGCCTGCATAGGCTGTCCGGGAGAAGCAGATTCCTCCTGGCTCGCTGTGCTCACGCGTCGGAATGACAAGGGAGTTTGGGGTGCGGAGGTGTTGGCCCGGCAGAAAAGCAGATTCCTCCTGTCTCGCTGCGCTCGCGCGTCGGAATGACAAAGAGAAGCAGATTCCTCCTGGCTCGCTGCGCTCGCGCGTCGGAATGACAAGGGAGCTTGGGGGGCGGAGGTGTTGGCCCGGCCGAAAAGCAGGTTCCTCCTGGCTCGCTGCGCTCGCGCGTCGGAATGACAAAGAGAAGCAGGTTCCTCCTGGCTCGCTGCGCTCACGCGTCGGAATGACAAGGGAGCTTGGGGGGGCGGAGGTGTTGGCCCGGCAGAACAGCAGATTCCTCCTGGCTCGCTGCGCTCGCGCGTCGGAATGACAAGGGGGTTTGGGCTGCGGAGAGGTTCGCCCGGCAGAAAGCAGGTTCCTCCTGGTTCGCTGCGCTCACGCGTCGGAATGACAGCCTAACAAGCTCAGAATCGCAAGGTGAAGACGCGTCGGAATGACAACCTGCTTAGGCTGTGCGGGAGAAGCAGATTCCTCCTGTCTCGCTGCGCTCACGCGTCGGAATGACAAAGAGGGGCAGATGCTCCTGTCTCGCTGCGCTCACGCGTCGGAATGACAAAGAGAAGCAGATTCCTCCTGTCTCGCTGCGCTCACGCGTCGGAATGACAAAGAGGGGCATATGCTCCTGGTTCGCTGCGCTCGCGCGTCGGAATGACAAAGAGAAGCAGATTCCTCCTGTCTCGCTGCGCTCACGCGTCGGAATGACAAAGAGGGGCAGATGCTCCTGGTTCGCTGCGCTCGCGCGTCGGAATGACAAAAAACTAGCGGGCGGTGGCGGCCCTGTCCTGGGCGGCGGTAGGCGGCTTCAGCAGGAATTCGAGAGCGGCGGCAGCTTCCAGAGGCTGCGAGAAGCAGTATCCCTGACCGTATTCACAGCCCAGACCGCGCAGACGTTCGGCGAGAGCCAGGGTTTCAATGCCTTCGGCGACGACGCGCAGGTTGCGCTTGCGGGCGACGGCGAGAATCAGCTCGACGATGTCCACGGCGGAGCGCTCGGTGGGTAGTTCGCGAATTACGCTGCAATCGAGCTTGAGCGCGTCCACCGGAAATTGCCACAGGCTGCGCAGGGAGGCCGAGCCGGCGCCGAAGTCGTCGAGGATCACGCCCATGCCCAGATGCTTGAGATGCGACATCACGGTCAGCGTGAGTTTCGGGTCGGCGGCGGCGACGCCCTCGGGAACTTCGACCTGCAGGCGCGCGGGATTGACTGCGGTGCGGGTGAGCGCGTCGTGGATGTCGGCGGCCAGGCGCGGGTCGGCGAACTGGCGCGGGGAGAGATTCACGGTCAGGTTCACGGGTTCGTATGCGGCTGAGTGATGGCCGGCGGGGCGCGCGTCCCACTCGCGAATCTGCCGGCAGGCCTGCAGCAGGAGCCAGTGCCCGATCGAAACCAGAAGGCCGGAGTCTTCGGCGGCGTCAAGAAAGCGGTAAGGCGAGATCAGGCCTTTCTCGGGGTGATGCCAGCGCAGGAGCGCTTCAAAGCTGACCACGCGGCGGGTCTCGATATGGACGACCGGCTGATAGTAAACGCGGAATTGTCCCTGCTTGAGCGCCGTGCGGAGATCGGCTTCCAGACGCAAGCGGCCGACGGCGCGGCTGTGCATGGCTTCGTCAAAGACTTCGCAGCGCGAGCCGCCGAGGACCTTGGCGCGGCGCATGGCGGCGTCGGCTTCCTGCAACACTTCTTCGGCGCGCGTGTGCTCGGCCGTGTTGAGGGCCACGCCGATGCTGAGGGCGAGCCGGACTTCCCGGGTCACCGGACGGTCTTTGAGAATGAGCGGGGCGGCCACCGCGTTCTGAAGGCGCTGGGCGACACGCAGAGCATCGCTGGGATCGGCGATGGAATCGAGCAGGACAGTAAATTCGTCGCCCCCGAGGCGGGAAAGAACGGGGTCAAGGGCAACGATGCCATTATCCCGCCGGGCGACGGTGTCCTCACCGCGCAGACAGTGCGTGATGCGCCGCGCGGCCTCGAGCAGAAGCTGATCGCCGACGGCTGTACCCAGTTCCTGGTTGAAGGTTTTGAAGTGATCGAGGTTGGCCAAGAGCAGGGCGTAATGTCCGGACGTGCGTCGAGCCACGGCGAAGCGATGCTGCAAGCGGTCGAGAAACAGGCGGCGGTTGGGCAGTCCGGTGAGCGCATCGTGGAAAAGCGTGTGCTCGAGGCGTTCCTCGGCCTGCTTGCGTTCGGTGATGTCGCGGTTGACGATGACCAGACGGGTCACATGGCCGCCGGCGTCGCGGATGGTGCTGGCCTGCGACTCCAGCGTGCGGTAGGCGCCGTCCTTGTGCTTGATGCGGTATTCGAGGCGCTGGCCGACGCCGGATTCGCGGGCGGCGCGGGCGGCGTCGAGCACGCGAAAACGGTCGTCGGGATGGATCTGCTCGAAGGCCGAAGTTTCGCTGAGTTCGGCCGGAGAATAGCCGAGACTGCGCTTGTAGGCCGGGCTGTTGTAGAGGCGTTTTCCCTTCACATCCACCAGCGCGATCATGTCAGCGGCGTTTTCGGTGATGATCTGGAAAAGTTCCTCGCGTTCTTTCGCGGAGACCCGAATCCGGTGCATCAAAAGCTGCTGGAATAAGACCAGAATGCTGAGCGCGCCGGGGAAGATCCAAAACGATGGCTGGGGCATAGTCGTTCCCAGGAGATATCGGCAGAAATGGGTGGAAGAATTAGCGGTGGGGATTGTGTCAGGCGGAGCCAACGCCGAGTCTTTAATTTGCTGGGAGATCCCTCGGCCCGCGAAGAAAAGCGCGGGCTCTCGGGATGACCTCCCGAACTGTTATGTAGTGAAGAACCGGGCTCTCGGGATGACCTCCAGACATTATGAGAAGAGAACTCGGAGGTGGCTCGCGTGGCCCCGCTACACAAACAGCGCGCGCTCTCGTGCGTCCGCCGCTACACAAACAGGGCGGGCTCTCTGACCTCCCGATGAGTGGGGCGCTCGATTGACTTCGTCTTCGACGCGCCCCTAACATGGCAACCCTGTGGCCGACATAATCGGACAAACCATTTCGCATTACCGCATCGTCGAAAAGCTCGGCGGCGGCGGGATGGGAGTGGTCTACAAGGCCGAGGACATCAAGCTCGACCGCTTCGTGGCCCTGAAGTTTCTGCCCGAGGGTGTGGCCCGGGATCCGCAGGTTTTGGGCCGTTTCCAGCGCGAGGCCAAGGCGGCGTCGGCGTTGAATCATCCCAACATCTGCACGGTGCATGAAATTGACGAACAGGATGGGCAGCCCTTCATCGTAATGGAATTGCTCGAGGGCGCGACGCTGAAGCACGTGATCGGCAACCGGGCGATAGACACCGAACGCCTGCTCGAACTCGCCATCGAGGTCAGCGACGCGCTGGAGGCGGCGCACGATAAAGGCATCGTGCACCGCGACATCAAGCCGGCCAATATTTTCGTGACCAAGCGCGGGAACGCGAAAATTCTCGACTTCGGATTGGCCAAAGTCAGTTCCACAAAGTCGGAGCCGGGAATGGAGCTGACGGCCAGCCTGGGGGAGGAAGATCACCTCACCAGCCCGGGGAGCACGCTGGGAACGGTAGCGTACATGTCTCCGGAGCAAGTGTTGGGGAAAGAACTTGACCGGCGCACCGATCTGTTTTCGTTCGGGGTCGTGCTCTACGAGATGGCCACCGCGACGCTACCGTTTCGAGGCGAGAGTTCGGGGGTAATTCTCGATTCGATTCTGCACAAGGAGCCGACACCGCCGGGACGACTGAATCCCGATCTGCCGGAGCGCTTCGAGCACATCGTTTCAAAATGCCTGGAGAAGGATCGCGATGTGCGCTACCAGTCGGCGGCCGATCTGAAGGCCGACCTGAAGCGCATGAAGCGGGACACGGAGTCGCAGCGGCTGCAGCTGAGCGGACTGGTTACGGGCGCGCCACAGACCGCCGGGCGATGGCCGAAGTGGCTGATTGTGGCCGGCGCCGCGCTGGTGGCGGGGGCGCTGACGATGGTGGCATGGCGCGGCTACCAGGCGCGGAATCAGGTTGCGCCGCAAAGTGAAGCCGCGCAGCAGGAGGCAACGCAGGCGGCGGCGAGTACGCCCCAGAAGATCGCCGTGCTGCCGTTTCGTGATATTTCCGGAGCGACCAGCCCAAGCGACAGCTGGGCGATTGGAATCACCGACGCGATCATCAGCCGGCTGGCTTCGCTGCACAATCTTGCGGTTCGCCCAACAACCTCGGTCTTGAAATACGCGAAGGAATCGCCCGACCCGGTAGAGGCGGCGAAGGCTCTGGGAGTGGACAGCGTGCTGGAAGGCACGTATCAGATCTCGGCGGGCGTGACGCGCGTGACCGTGCAGCTGATTGACGGCCGCACCGGCACCACGAAGTGGTCGCAGCGCTACGATTTGCGCAGCGCCGACATCCTGACTTTTGAAGACGAGATTGCCGGCAAGGTCGTCGCCGGAATGCAGATCCAGATTTCGCCGACCGAGCAGAAGTCCATCCAGCAGCCGGTGACCAGCAACGTGGACGCTTACAACGATTATCTGGAGGCACGATTCTGCCAGAACGAGTACTTGACGCATTCGCGCCTGGAAAGCCTGAGAAAGGGCGAGGAATTGCTTCTGCACGCGATCGAACTGGATCCGAACTTCGCCGATGCCTATGCCACGCTGGCCCGGCTGTACGCGCTGCAGGCGGCCAACTTCATCGAGGATGCGGCGGAAAATCTGAAGCGCTCGGAGCAGTATGCAAAAAAGGCGGTGCAGTTGAACCCGAATCTGGCGCAGGCCCTGATTGCACTAGGGGCGGCGTACAGCGAGGAAGGCCGCGAGGCGGAGGCGATCCGCGCTTCGCGCAAAGCGCTGGAGATCGCGCCCAATGATCAGGACGGCTGGCAGATGCTGGGATATGCGAGTTATTATGCCGGGCTCAACGATATGGCGGTGGACGCGTATCGCAAGCTTGTGGCGCTGAACACCACCGCCCTGCAGCCGCACTGGATGCTGGCGCGCATGCTTTTGTATAGCGGCAACGCGGACGAAGCCGAGCGTGCGCTGCGGCCCGTCGTGGAGCAGAATCCGGATCATTTCAAAGCCCTGGCCTATTACAGCATGATCCTCTATTACCAGGGCCGGCTCGATGAGGCGGAGAAGTACGTGAACGCGGCTTTGCTGAAGCAACGCGACCCGGGCGATCAAGTCCCGGATTTGCTGGCGGGATTCATTTACGCTTCGCGGCACCAGCGGGAAAAGATCGATCGCAAGCTGTTCGAAGCGCGGCCCGACCAGGTGGCCGACGGCGACTCAGCCTACTGGACGGCGGGAATCTATGCGCTCCTGGGCGACAAGGCCCGTGCGCTCGAGTGGCTGCGCCGAACCGTTGAGTTGGGAGACGTGAACTACCCCTGGTTCCAGCGGGACAAGAACTTTGACAGCCTGCGTTCCGACCCGGATTATCAGGCGATCATGAACCAGGCGCGCCAGCGCTGGGAGGCGTATCGCAATGAATTCGGTGGGCGATAGAAAGCCGTGACCGTCCGTCGCTTAAAGACGTATGCGGGCGCGCAGGGGTATGTCTATCAGTACTATTTCGTAGGCAAGCGCGCGGCGCTGGCGGACGATCCGGAGGCTCCGGCCACGGAATTCGTATTCGACGTGACTTCGGACCGGAAAGTCACGTATGCGGTGAGCGTATTTCTTCCGCAGAAGACCTTGGCCGGGTGGAACGAAAAGCACGGGCGCCCATTGAATGACGCCGAGCAATACGCAGCGGCTAAGCTGCGCCTGTTTCGCGCCTTCGATGAACTGGAAGACGTAAAGGCCAGCGGGCGGCGGTTAAGCATCAGTGAGGCGCTGCTGGAAGAAGCGTTGTCGAGCCTGGGAGTGGAGTGAGTCAGTGATTCTCCTCGGCAGTGGTCGCAAGGGAGATCCCTCGGCCCGCGAAGCAAAACGCGAGCTCTCGGGATGACCTCCTTCTTGGCGATCACGCCATTCGAATGGGGTACCCGAGGGATCGAGCAGCGAACTCGCCAACCACTGCATAGCAAACCGAAATCACCGGTGTGCGACATCACTCCAGGGTGTGGCCGGAATCACTGCACCGGGTGAGCCGGACGATTTACTTTAAGGCCGCTTCGAATTGCATCTCAATTCATCTCCTGATTCGGATCGGGCTCGTCAGGAGCCGGCCGGCTTGGAGGCTTCTCCCGAGGTTCTCTCCCCATCAGGGCAAGGAGAACATTTATGTTTGCACGTATTCTTGAATTCACTCCCAGATTTGAAAAGAAAAACGAACTGATCAAGACGGTCAAAGCAGAGGTCCTGCCGATTCTGACCAAACAGCCGGGCTTCCTCGAAATGATCCCGCTGGTTCCCGAGGGCAACGAGGAGAAGGCGTTTGCCATCACGCTGTGGACGGAGAAGGGTGCAGCGGAGAAGTATGTGAAGGAAGTGTTCCCGAAAGTGGAGCAGATCGTGAAGCCGTACATTGTCAGCCCGATCGCGTTCCACTATGCCACAGTGGAGAGTTCGCTGTGCCGGCACCTGGTGGATGCTCTGACGGCCGTTGCCTAACTGAAAAGGCTTGGCCGGGCCGGGGCCATCGGGGGAAGGCCCCGGTTTTTTTGTTTCGTGGTTGGCGACTGCCTTATTCGTAGCGCAGGGCTTCGATGGGGTCGAGGTTGGCGGCGCGCAAGGCGGGCACCATTCCGCTGACCACGCCGACCAGGGCGAGAATGGAAGTCGCGATCAGAACAACTGCGGGGGAAACGACCAAGCGGATATCGCCGGCTTCGGCGTGCTTGGCCATGGCGCTGTAGAGGGTGAGGCGCCCCACCGAGAGCGAGACGATGTAAGAGAGCATGACTCCGATCAGGCCGCCGATGGCGGTGATGACCAGGGCTTCGGCGAGAAACTGGAAGAGAATGTCGCGGCGGCGCGCGCCCAGAGCTTTCTCGACGCCGATCTCTCGGGTGCGCTGCGTAACCGAGACCAGCATGATGTTCATCAGTCCGATGCCGCCAATACTTAAAGTGACGGTTCCAATGACAGCGAGCAGGATTTTCAGCATCGCGATCATGATGCCGAACTGAGAAAGCTGCTTCTGGGCGTCGAAAACGAAGATGGCGCGGGGATCGTCGGACTTGAATCCGTGGGCGACGCCGAGCGCATCTTTGATGGTCTGGGCCATCTTGTCGTGGTCGAGGCCGGCGGAGTCGAGCCAGATTCCGTCGAGATAGTGCGTGTCCTTGATGACGTCCATCGAATTGAACGGGATGTAGACGACGCGGTTATCGTCGTCATCACCCTCCTGCATGCGGGGCTTGAGCACGCCGACTACCTGGAGCGTGACGCCGTCCACCCGGATGGTCTCTCCGACGGCTTTCATGCCGGAGAAGAGGCGGTCGCGGGCTTCGGAACCGAGGACGGCGTAGAGGCCGTGCTGCTGGTTATCGGCGTCATCGAGGAAGCGGCCCTCGGCGAGTTCGAGAGCCCAGATCTCGCCGATGTCGGGGTCGAAGCCCATGGCGGGAAAAGTGAAGGAACGGTTGTTGTTCTGCACCGTCGCCTCTTTCTGGGCCATGCGGACGACGTGGCGGCAGAGCGGGATATTGTTGCGGAGGAGTTCGACGTCGTCGCGGGTGAAGCGAATCTGCACCCCAGCTTTGTTGCCGCCGGCCTGCTGGGAGGTGCGCCCGGGAAAGACGCCGACCGCGGTGGCGCCGAAACTTTCGAAAATGTTGGTGATGGCCCGCCCGAATCCGTTGCCGTAGGCCAGCAGCAGCACGACCGTGGCGATGCCCCAGGCCATGCCGGCCATGGTGAGCAGGGTGCGGCGCAGATCGTGGCGCATGGCCGAGTAGGCTTGGTTGAGCAGATCGCTGTACATACTTTGTCTAACTTTCCTGGGGTAGGATCGAGTGGCGACGGGGGTCACTGAGTCCACATTCCTGCTTCATTCCTGCCTTCATTCTTTGCGCAGGGCCTCCACGGGTTCGAGCAGCGCGGCGCGGCGCGCAGGATAGAGACCGGCGGCAACTCCGGCCAGGGCCAGCGAGACGACGGCGAGCAGGGCGGTGGAAGCGACCAGTTTTGGCGGATCGAAGTCGCCCATGTTCACGCCAGACAGCGCCGACATGATGCCGGCGGCGACGGCGATACCGGCTCCGCCGCTGAGCAGAGTGAGAAACGCGCCTTCCACAAAGAACTGGAACATGATGCTGCGGTTGGTGGCGCCGAGGGCCTTGCGCAGGCCGATTTCGCGGGTGCGGTCGGCCACGGCGACCAGCATGATGTTGATGATGCCGATCGCGCCCAGGGTAAGAGTGACGAGTCCGACGCTGCCCAGGAAAGTGTTCATAGCGTCAAAGATCTTGCCCACCTGATCTACCGTTTGGACTGTGTCCCATTCGTCGAAAGAGTCGGGATTGTTCGGATCGAAGCCGTGATTGCGCCCGATGATGCGATGCACCTCTTCATTGGCCGCCTGATGCAGGGCGCGCGATTTGGGCTGGTAGTCAATCACGGAAATTACGTCGGTTGCGGTGCCTACGTTGAGGGGAGGGAAAAACTCCCGCATGGTGTAGAAGGGCACGACGCTCTTCAGGTTCTGGCTGAGATCGTCGCCGTGTCCGATGCGCTGGAGAGTGCCAATCACGGTAAATCGGATGCCGTTGAGGAGAATGGTGCTGCCTACGGCGGGACGGCCGAGAAAAAGAGTGCGGCGCACTTCGTCGCCGATGACGATCACATTGCGGCGCTGCGCGTCATCGAGCTCGTTGATCCAGCGCCCATCGCGGAGGGGCATGTTGCGGAGCTGGTTGAACTCGGGATGAACCCCGATGATCTGGCCGGCGGCCTGGTAGAAATCGCTGACCGCGCGAATGTCGCTGCGCTGGATGACCGGGGTGACTTTGCCCACGCTGGGACATTCGTTAACGATGTCGCGATAGTCACGGTCGTTCAGGTAGTACTGGCGGAGGGAAGTGAAGCTGCCTTCGAGAGCGGGTGCGCGGCCGGACCAGATGAACATAACATTTTCGCCGATCTGATCGAACTGGCGGCGATTGCCGGCGCGGAAGCCCTCCCCGAGGCCGACCAGCAGGAGCAGGGAACCGACTCCCCAGGCAATGCCGAACATAGTCAGGAAAGAGCGCAGTTTGTGCGCCCAGAGGGTCTTGAGGGTCTGCGCGAAGATGTCGAAAACCTGCTGCACGTCCTGATTATACGGGCGAAAACGGAGAAGGTGAGCAGGATGGGAGGCGGGCTGGTGTGCAATTTGATGCTCAAACGGGAGGTCGTCCCGAGTGAAACACGTTCTTCCGGCGGGCGAAATATCCTTTCGAGTAAATGTCGCGCGGGAGATCCCTCGGCCCGCGAAGAAAAGCGCGGGCTCTCGGGATGACGTCCAGCGAAAAGAAACTCGCAAAACTCAGCCCAGCTTTCGCCGAATTTGATTCCGAAATGTGCGGGAGTTGGTTATTCTCTAGCCGATGACGACGCTTGCCCTCAGCGAACTTCTGGGCGCCCCGGTGTATGACCCGTCGGGCGCGGCCAGCGGGCGTGTCGGCGAACTGGCGCTGGCTCCGCAGGAAGATAAGGCCCGGATCGCATCGTTCATCGTGAAGACGAAAACCGGGAAGCGGGTGCTGCCGTTTGCCGCGGTTTCAGCCATCAATGGCGGCATCACGGCGGCGACTAAACCGGAGGAATGGCCGGTGCTGGCGAACGGGACCGAGGGCCTGTTTCTGCTGGAGCGGGATCTGCTGGATCAGCAAGTCATTGACATCAACGGGCGCAAGGTGGTGCGGGTGAACGATGTAGACCTGCTGCTGGACGCGCCCAAGGGTTCAGGACCCGGGCATCCGGTGTTGCGGGTGCAGTCGGTGGACGTGGGGGCGCGGGGCGCGGTGCGGCGCCTGCTGCGCGGGGTGGCGCCACGAACGGCGCTGCATGCGCTGTT
>Ga0070733_10002120_pt1 | contig 14394 bp, 11 predicted proteins | sample Coa_R1_9_FD_66450 | JGI IMG/M metagenome (GOLD analysis project Ga0070733, IMG submission 66450) | Surface soil microbial communities from Centralia Pennsylvania, which are recovering from an underground coalmine fire - Coalmine... | ecosystem: Environmental > Terrestrial > Soil > Unclassified ... | reverse complement strand
CGGGACCATTTGTAGTTTGGAAACGATGATAAAGATGGTAAGCAGTCTTATTGATGGTCCTATACCCAGACTAGATAACGTCAGGCGCGTACCGAGCCGCTATCATCAAATTTTGTCCCTGGAATTGATGAAACAATACCAGTGCATTGTCGTCGGGGCTGCTCAAGGCATACTAACGGTGGCTATCACTGATCAACAACAGAAGTCGATTATCGAGTCTCTTGAGAAATTGACAGGGTATGCTATTTTCACAGTACTCATCGACTCGGCCAGAATGCGCCTGCTCATTTCACGCATCGAGCGGCGTGAATGGCAAGAACGCAAAAAAAAGCTGCTTGGATGCCCGTGCTATTTGCATCGCTTACAGCTTCAAAGCATTATCGTGTATCTCTTGAGGTGACCGAGGCCTTATGGCTCGCGTATTCAGCCCAGATGCTTATACAGATATCCACCCAAAACGCCTGCTATTGGCAGTGGGAGTCGCCTCCAACAAGAAGTAAGCATACGAAATTTCCAACTATCCTCTGAAGTGGAAGCAAGTCCAGCTACGTGTGGATAATAGTAGTAAGGAAGAGGTTCCTGGATAGCTCCCCAACGGCGCTTAAACTCCATCAATCCCTCGTTACCGCGAGAAGTTCGCCCCATATCGAGTGTTTGATATCCATCTGTACAGCCCAGTTTGATGGCCGTCCACATAAGCAAGTTGTTGGGGGCTAGATTCAAATACCGTTCATCGGATGCGCCATAGGCGTATCGAATCGTTGAACCACAAGCCAGTAAAATCATGCCAGCAATGACCGTTCCCTCATACTCGGCGAGCAAAAGTTGCACCGAGCCATTAGCGGCAAAAGCATCCCATAAGCCGTAAAAGTACTCTCGTGGCTGCGCTGGCATACCATGTTTTTTGCTGCGTGTATGGAGATGCAACCGGTAATAGCATCCCATATCCTCGCGATTTTGTGCTATGCGAACCTGCACACCCAGTTTCTGCGACTTCTTCACCTGGTGTTGTACCGGTTTTCGCAAGTTTGACCAGACGCTATCCGCATCAGAAGAGAGGGGCAATAACCAACTCACGTATAACTTATTTTCTTCCATCAGGTCCAGGCGCTTAACGAGCGCCTCATTAACGCCGGAACGCAATTCCATATATTTCACCTTGCGTTCCTTCGCCAGAGCGATCGCCTGATCGATCAGATCGTTAGCGCTGGTTTCGTCGACAGCAAGCAATGGGCAATGATCGGAAAATGGCAGAGAAACCAGACGTCGTCCAGTCAACGGACTTCGCATATAACACAGCGGAAGAAAGCCCGTTATTTCGCCCTCGGCATTGTGGGTAGTGAGAGGGATGAAGGTATATCCATAAAGCTGTGATATGAGATCAAACCAACTCTGGCTATATGCAATAGTATCAAGCTTATGCCGCTCAACAAAGATACTCAAGGCGGAATCGGTACGGGAACTATTTTTCAGCATATATTTATCCTTTGGCAAATAAGAAATAGCGCTTCATCTTGCTAGCACCAGTAAACTCCATCCCCCTAAAAGATGGGCGGCAAAATCTTTGTGAAAGGCAAAAAGAAGCTTTCTAGGCAACTTCAAGAGCATCCTTCCTACTTCATGCGTTGGTTGCTCGATCGCTCTGGCTGTATAGAAATAGTCAAGCACTTCGTAACCAGCATCCTCCAGGGCCTGTAGAGCAATCTCCTTGGTAAAGTAATGAAGGTGTCCATAAGCCTCGCGCACCTTGAGTAAGCCGCGACGACGAAGGACGGTTTGCACCGAAAGATCGAGAGGAATATGAAACATCTTATACAGACCTTTCGGTTGAATCCCTCTCAAAAAGCCGAAATAGTCTTCCAGGTGTTCAAAGACATCCAGCACGAGTATGAGGTCAAATAAACGGTTGTCCACCTGACGAATATCTGCCAGGTGGAATTGCAACCTATCATTAGCTCTACCTTTCGCCAGATCAAGAGCTTGAGGGGAAATATCATATCCCCAGAACGTGCATCTCTCGGCCATACGCATTTGCAATTGTCTGAGTACTTCACCTGCTCCACAGCCCACCTCGCAGACCGTTTCGAGTTCGATGTGATTCCGTTTTAGCATCTGCAAAATCTGTTTTGCTTTCCACGCAGACTCTTCTACGTGCCAGTTGGGATTAAGCTGTAAGTACTCTCCAGACGTATATCTATGTTCAAGCATACGCACCTGTTTCTAGCAGCAATTATTCATGCTGTTGATGTGCCTTTTTGATTCCCTTCAACATACGAGAGCAAGCGCTGGCAAGATCGCCAGCTGCGGGTAACGGATCGCGCCAGCTGAAGACAGAAAATGCCGTTCTACCTCTAAGCGACCGGAGGTAGGTGACAGGTTTTGTAATTCCGGCGCGTATCTCTTGAATGCCGGCTGGGACATCTGTTAATAGACGCACCCAATGATAGCTATAGCGAGGTATTGCAGGTATGGGTGCCTGCCCCAGCACATCGCGATACTGAATGTAGGGGAAATCCAGTCCACAGGCTATACACAGAGTATGCCATCCCCAGGGGCGCACATTGATATCAAGTAGTTTGTAACGCTGATCTCGGTGGTCAAGCTTGAACTCAACTTCGACCATACCTGACACACCCATGTGATATAGCAATTTCTGAGCGGGTTCCAGGAGTTCAGGTACTTCTACTGCCTCTACGAAACTACTTCCCAGGCCATAATCGATGGGGTACTGACGGGTACGCCTGGCGGTCATGCTGAGAATTACGTGTCCATCTTTGCAATAGGTCGCCACAGAATATTGCGATCCTCCATGACCTGGGATGATCTCCTGGATCATAATCTCATCAGAGTTGATGAGCCCGGCCGCCAGTCGGTATTTCACGAGCAACTCTTCATAGTTGCTTACCGGTAGGGCTTTGAGACGTGTAGCATCTTGAAAACGGATAGAAATAGCTGGTTTGATGATCACGGGGAACGTGATATCCATAGCTCCGAGATCGTCTTCTGAGCTGGGATACCAGGTTTTAGGATAAGGAACGCCAAGCTCCTCGGCCATGCGATAGGTGAGGCGTTTGTCTTGCGCCCAGCGTATGACACTCCAATCCTGCGTAACAAGCTGATAGATCTGCGCAAGTATCCCGCTATTACGCGCAACCAATTCCACCACGTCATCTTGTAAGGGGAAGAGAATCCACCGCTCCAAATGTAATTCTTTGCCAGTGCGGAGGAGAAAACCCAGAAAAGCCTCACCCTCCATCGGGCCGTGCCAATGCAGTCGTTTCACCACATAACGCGAGAACCAGGCAGAACGGGGTTGGTTGTCAACAACCACGCTCGGTATACCTCGCCGCCCCAGACTACGTACTACCCCCAGCGCTTTGAAGTCGCTGCCAAGCACAACAACTCCAGGATGCTGTTGCTCTCGTGACATGATGATCGCCCTCGATTCCTTCTTTCCTACGCGCGAAGCAATGCTTTATGCATCATCTTCGCATGCTTCGCAATTTGCCGTGCGGGGATCTTCGCCCCCACCACAAAGCGACAAAGCGGGCCAAAGACATATCCCGCCGGTGCCCCAACGAAGTGAAGGTTTGGTATTGATGACTCGAACCATTCGTTCAAGAGAGGCGAACCATCATGTTCCTGTACCTTTTGCAGCAAAGCGGGATCAACGAATGTCAGCATGTGAATATTGGCCCGGTATCCTGTTCCCAGGACTATATGATCCACTTCACGTGTTGTTCCATCGCTTAGTTCAAGGTGGACACGTCGCCCCTGTTCAGTTGCGCTCCTGATCAAAGTATTTGGGGTGAGTGGTACCCGCCCTTCAACTCTTGAGCGCAACCAAGTTGCTCCGGCCGGTCGCACCGCACGGGCATCGAGCGAATTCCTCGCCTTTTCGGAAAAGCGCCTGAAAAGGAGAGGATTAGCAACCAACCAGTTGATACCCGGAGGCCCAACGTCACTTGGTGGATAGAAAATACGCTTGGCTGGACCTGTACGGTAATACAGCTTGCGATTAATCCAGATAACGGGCCCACGCGCAATCAACTCAACTGTAGCTCCCGCCTCGTGCAAGAGCGCGGCTGATTCCAGAGCGCTTTGCCCGCTTCCAACCACAATAACGCTCCTATCCTTAAAATCAGAGAAGCTCTGATGATCCTGGCTATGTGATAGCAACGTAAAAGGCAGGTGCGCCAGATTTTCGGGTATGTTAGCATACGGCGTGATACCCGTAGCTACTACAACCTTTTTTGCTTTCACGCTCCGCCCGTCAGCCAGTTCGAGGTGAAACCCTTCTCCGTCCTGGGTCAGGAATTTCACAAAGGTTTCATCAACGTCGGGCACAGCCTGCTGCTGGAACCAGTGACCATAGTCAAGAAATGTTCGTAGTGGAACAGGTTCTTGATGGGGTATACCTGCATTTTTACTATAGCGGTTGAGAGTGTATTTTCTATCTGGATCAGAAAGACTCAGAGCGCTCCACGAGGACTTCAAATACATCTTGGGAGGCATATTGTCCCAAAATTCCATAGGTTTGCCAAGTATGAGTGTAGAAACTCCTTGCGCCTTGAGATGCGCTGCTACTGAGAGTCCATAAGGACCCGCGCCAATCACGACAGTGACATTATCTTTCACGCTTACAACTCCTTTTATCCAACAACCATTGAGAAGATAGATATTTCCGAAATATTTGATTCCTCGCACATTAGGTGTCCGTTCAACAATCGGACTACCGGTGCCGAAACGTCTCAAAGATGCGTAAGAAGAAATCCTGCACAGTCACCGAATCAATATCACCGGAAATGGCAAGTGCGGCCCGACAACCATCAGGCCAGCAGCCGAAACGGAGCAATGGCTTTTGTAATGTTTCAATTTGCTGAACCAGGTCTCGTTTATACTCCGCTATTTCAGCGGATGTTGTGCCAAAACCTTGAGGATTATTGATATACATAGCATAGCTATGGGCTTTCTCCTGGGCGCAACGCATAACAGGATACCCCTGCTCGTACAAAAAGTCGACCACTTCCTCATGGGTTTGTAATGATACCGCAATACCAGGATAAGTTGCAGCGTTGACTACAAATTCTTGAGATTGCACACGTAAATCATCCCCATGCCAGGGTGTGACTGGCTGATCTTCCACGGTCAGTTGACGCGCAAGTATGGTAGTGCGAGGCGTTGAGGTAGCCTCTACCCGCCAGCGATTATCACCAACTAACGTTACACGCATCCGCGATTGACTGCGTTCCTTCCACCACCGGGCTATTTCCCCTATACGCGCTACCCAGATGGGTAGTGGTTGGCTACCTGCATACGCCAGCAATGACTCAAGCGCACGTTTACACAGCACGGCACGTTCCGGGTGAAGATTCAGCGTATACAGTCCTCCAAGGTCATACACGCGCTGCATCACCTTGCTCCAAATTCGCCCTACCTCCTCCGCATCGGTGATGCGTAGACGATCGAAGAGCATTTCATCATCGGGAATGCTGGTCGGAATACGCAGCAAAGCGCCTTCAAACTGCGGGCGCAGGGCATAGATACTGTAAGGAATGGCCTGGAAGAGCTCCAGGGATTTGGCAAATCCACTTCTGAGAGGAGGCGAGAAAGCATTCAGGTCAAGCACCTCGTGCAGCACGGCTACATTACTTTCGTAGTAGAAACCCAGGGAAGCGTAAACATCGAGCGATTCTTTGGTCCACCCCAGGTAGGGGTTGCGAAACCCGTAAAAGGGGATCTTGTTTTTTTGAAATACTGAAATAGCCTGTTGTGTCTGTTTAAATTGCTGATCTTTGTTTAGAGTACGATAATCGTTATGGACGAAGCCGTGTACACCGATTTCAGCCCCTTTGTGCGCAATTTCGTCAATTAGTGCCGGGTGTCGCCCCAGCACAACAGCCGGGATAAAGAATGTTGGTGCTCCATGATACCGCTGCACGGAATCAACGATGGTATTCAGTGCCGTACGAGTGGGTTTTTCAGAGAATCCGAAGCGGGTGAACACCGTACCAAGACGTCTGGCAAAGTTGCGCACCCCTTTTGTTCTGATTGAAAACGAGATAAGATTCATAATTAAATCCCCTAAACGCCGCCACGTCCCATAATCATGACGGGAACAGTGAGGACGATCAGCTTGATATCCAGCAGGATTGACTGTTGCTGTAAATAGCTGATATCCATGTCCACCATCTGTAAAAAGGGTACCCGGCTGCGCCCGTAAACCTGCCATGTGCCGGTTAGCCCTGGTTTGCCGCGCAGCCGCAAACGGTCCCGCGGGCTATACACCTCAACTTCATAGGGGAGGGGCGGACGCGGCCCAACCATGGTCATCTCACCGCGCAGCACATTCAAAAATTGCGGTAATTCGTCGATACTCGTCTTGCGAATTAAACGCCCAACCCTGGTAACGCGCGGATCGTCTACCAGCTTGTAGAGAGTACCGTTAGCACTATAGCCGTTCAGCTCATGACCGTTCATGTACTGCTTCACAGCCTCGCGATGGGTTGAGTCATCGTTATTGATATGCATCGAACGAAACTTAAGCAATTCAAACTCAACCCCATCTTGCCCCACGCGCGTCTGCCGGAAAAAGATGGGCCCCTTGGAATCGATACGAATCAAGACCGCCACAATTGCTATCACCACGCAGAGAAATGGGAATAAAAGTATAGTAAAAAGAATGTCCAGAACTCGCTTTATACGCAGATACCCCAGATTGAATGTTACAACCTCTTCAATTGGCGGTGAAAGAGTAGCCATCCAGGCGCTTCCCCCTTTGTCAGTTCTCGGTCGTCGTGTTTGTTGAAACCAACACACACCATATAGTCCCGTAGAGAGCATAGTTGACGGCGGTGTAGACCTGGTATGAAAAAGTGTGGAGAAGAGGGTGAGAAGCGGGATAGACGGTTATGAATTGAAGCTATCGCTGCTGATTTTATGCCACGTTAAGATAATCCGCAGGTAAATTAAATACTTTAACCCAATCTCAACCATCACGGCTATCAAGCCTATACTTCAAACTGTTATCTTTCCTGGTAGAGATAGGCTCTAAAATTAGGAATATGCCCGAATTTTCAACAGACATCTATAAGGGGAAAGTACATGCAAATGCAAGATCTGCGCTTCGGGGTCATTGGATGGGGATACTGGGGGCCAAAAATAGCGCGCAATCTGGATACTCTGCCGCACACATCGGTCGCAATAGTGGCAGATGCAGATAGTAATCGTCTCTCGGCGCTCAACTTGAACCAGCCCTGGATAAAGACCACGACCCAGGCTGCGGATGTATTTAATTCAGACGTTGACGCTGTAGTGGTTGTGACACCTGTACGCACCCACTACCAGCTGGCACGCCAGGCCCTGTTACATGGCAAACACGTCCTCGTTGAGAAGCCGCTCACCAATAACGTTGAAGAAGCGCAAGAACTGGTTGCCCTGGCTCAAGCGCAACAGCGTATCCTGATGGTAGGACACACCTTTGAATACAACCCGGCCGTCAACGAATTACGCAAGCTTATCCAGAGTGGTGACCTGGGGAAAATCTACTGCATTGAGCTGGAACGCCTCAACCTGGGCTTGTTCCGTAACGACATCAATGTCATCTGGGATCTTGCCCCGCACGACCTATCCATATTGCTCTACCTGCATAATCAAAAACCGACCAGGATCAAGGTACAGGCACATGCCCATGTTCAGCCCGATATTCATGACGTGGCCCATCTTGACCTTGAATTCGACGATGGCATGAACGCGCACATCCACGTGAGCTGGCTGCATCCAAGCAAAGTTCGCCGTGTCACGGTGATTGGAGACGCCAGGATGGCCGTCTATGACGATGTGAACAAGGCGGAGATGCTCAAAATTTATAACAAAGGAGCCGATAAAAACGCAGACCCCGTTGTCTCCTATCGATATGGTGCGATTACCATTCCACACTTCGATGAAATCGAGCCGCTCCACCTGGAATGCGGAGACTTCGCCAATGCTATCCGCACAGGCGCTCAACCAAGGGCGCATGGAGGCGTTGGACTGGAGGTAGTGAAAATCCTGGCAGCTGCGCAAGAAGCGCTGAAGAAACAGCAGGACCAAACTTTACAGCTAACAGTCTAAAATTATCGCCCCGCGCCGTAAAATCCCCTGCTTCAGCAGAGTATGCCACTTAAGGAGTTCAAATCTCCTGAAGGGAACAGCGCGGAGTTTATTTTATAGTGCAGCTCTTTAACGCTGGGGTGAGTCGCCAGGGAGAAAGGATAACTGGAGAGCCGCCATGTATACAAGAAACTCAAGGGTTTTACTTCCTATGTTTAGACGTCGCATAAACTATCCTTTATTTGCAGGGTTTGGTATTCTGCTTCTATTACTCGTTCTCATCGGTTGGGGATCTTTATCCAGCAAGGGCGAAAAATATGTTCCTCCCAAAATACCTTCCATCACCTCGTCACCCGTTCAGACGAGAGCATCCATCCCGGTGTGTAGTCAGCCCGTCTGTCTAGCACCAGCCACAGCCCCTGGGCTGCGCCGCTTCATCGATACCTGGAACAATATCCATCGCGCACTGATCTTCGCATACAATTTAGATAATGCCGCACAGGTCGCAAAGTCCTACGATTTCGTGTGGGGAGCCAATGTGGGTACCGATTCAGGCATAATAGCGAGCCTGCGGGCAGGCAATCCGAATATTTACCTCAGTTACTATATTTCGTTGAATCGTGATAGTGGCTCCTTCGATAATCTGGGTCTGGCCGGACAACACGACCTGAACTACTGGAAATCACTTCATCCTGATTGGATTCTCTATAAATGTGATCGCACCACCCCGGCCTTTGAACTTCAAAATCCGAATATGCCATTCGATATGACGAATAATGATTTCATTAACTGGCAAGTACAAAGCTATGCCGTACCGGCCAGCCAGGCGGGCTATGATGCCATCGCTGCGGATAACCTGAACCTGTACAACGCCTATGGAGCATGCGGCTCCTATCATAATGGTAAATGGGTACAACGCTACACAGGTCAACTATATGATCCTCAGTGGGAAAAAGATATGCTCTATTGGGTCACGCAGATGCAGCAAAAGTTGCATGCGCTTCCCCATCCACTAGCGCTCATCCCGAACATCGGGTACCGCCTGGGTAGCGCAGCTGGTGATCCGCAGAGCGCTCAAATCGTCCAGCAGATTGTCGATCACGTTGATGGCGTTCTGGACGAAGGCGGCTTCACGCAGTACGGCTCTGGCTACTTGACAGACAATGACTGGATCCAAACGATTCAATTGATCAGGCAAACCCAGCAGCAAAACAAACCATATTATATTATTGATGAGTTTCTCCATCAGCCGAGTCGGGCTGACGCACAATGGGCTATCTCATCTTACCTTATGTGCAAAGAGCACCTGTCGGCATTGTTCTATAGCAGCGACCAGGGATACGGTAGTGATATAAACTATCCCGAATACGGTGCGCAAATTGGCAGGCCGGTGAGCGACATGTACCCAGATCAGGGCGTTTACTGGCGCAATTACAGCGGCGGAGTTGCTATTGCTAACCCTAGCAGCACGCAGACATACACAATCAACCTTAATACAATGTATATCGATGCATCTGGATTTGTTGATTTCTACGGCACTATTGTTGGACAAACGCTCACCCTGGGGCCACATACAGGCATTGTGCTCCTCAGAAAGCATTAATGCCTGGCTTTACCTGCCAGAAACGCTTGTAACGGTTTTATGCGTGTTCAGATGGCGTCCAGATGCAACGCATTTACGGTGCGTGCCAGTCCCTCGCGAAATCCAACGGTTGGCTTATAGTCCAGGAGACGCTGAGCCAGACCAATATCGGCGAGGCTATCGCGTACATCGCCCGGACGCGGCTCATGGTATTCAGGATGAACCGTGACATCCAGAAGTTCTCCCATTATGCGCATCATTGTATTGAGGGAGACCTGCTCGCCGCAGCCAACGTTCATCGCATAACCGGCGGCGGTGGACGAGGAAGCCGCCAGTAAATTTGCCTGCACTACATTCGCGATATAGGTAAAATCGCGCGTCTGCTCACCATCACCGAAGACAACGGGCCGCCGCCCCTGGGCGATCGCAGTCAGAAAGCGCGGAATTACGGCGGCATATTGCGAGGCGGGGTCTTGACGAGGTCCAAAGACATTAAAGTAACGCAGCGCTACGGTTTCAAGTCCGTAGATTTGCGTATATACTCTACATAGTAGCTCACCTGTAAGCTTTTGAACGGCGTAAGGCGACATTGGATTGCCTGGCATATTCTCATGCTTGGGCAATGCCGGTGTGTTCCCATACACGGACGACGAGCTGGCGTAGACCACGCGTCGCACTCCAGCATCCCGGGCTGCAATTAACACATTGTGCGTGCCATTGATATTTGTCTCCAGGGATGAGGTTGGATCTGCGATGGATCGCGGCACCGAAGCTAAAGCGCCCTGGTGAAATACCACTTCGACGCCCATGACGGCGGCCTTTATACTATCGAAGTCACGCAAGTCGCCCTGTATGAACTGTGCGCGACCCTCGAGCGCCGCCAGGTTCGCCTGTCTGCCCGTGGCAAGATTATCAAAAACGCGCACACTTTCACCACGGTCAAGAAGCGCCTCGGCAATATGGGAACCAATGAAGCCTGCGCCACCGGTGACAAGATACGTTGCTGATGCCAATTCAATCTCCTACCTTTCGTTGAGCAACTATGCTATAATTGATGGCCGACCCTCCCCGAGGGAGGTTCAGCTTAATCATAGAGGAGGGAAAATAAGAATGCAAGGAAGCTGGCGGCGTTTCATCCGCGTGGCTGAAGATAAAGGCTCTCACAGTGTATTCTCGAGTCCACGTCCGCTGAAAAGGCTGCAGTACTGCTGGCTTACGGGGCTGGCGTTTCTGCTACTTTTAAGCGGCTGTAGTGGGTCTTCTATCCCCGGCCACACAGCAGCATCCCCGACGAGCACTCGCTCCAGCAATGAACAAGAGATACACCCTTTCGCTGATACCTGGAATAATATTCACCTCTTTCTGACTTTTGACTACAATATAGCTAATCCAGCCGCTATCGCAAATCACTACGATTTTGTATGGGGAGCGCAGGTGAACCATACGGGGGCATTTCGCTCTGGCAATCCGAATATTTTCACCAGCTACTACCTCCCCTTTAACCGTGACAACGGAACATTCTCCAATAGCGCAGGCTATCACGACCTGAGTTACTGGAAAGCTAACCATCCGGACTGGATACTCTATAAATGTGACCGGGTTACACCGGCCTACGAATTTGGCGACCCCACTATTCCGTTCGATTTTGCCAACCCCGCGCTCGTATCTTGGCAGATTCAGACCTACGCGCTGCCAGCCAGCGAAAACGGATACAGCGGAATCGCTGCAGATAATGTGAACCTGGATAACTTTTCTGGCGCTTGTGGCGTCTACATCCATGGCCAATGGGTGCAACGTTACACTGGACAGCCCAGTGATCCACGGTGGAGCGCCGATATCATCACCTGGCTTACACGAATGCAGCAGGCCTTGCATCACCTGCAGCACCCCCTGGCGCTGATAACCAATTTCTCACCTGGCAACCTGTCTCCAGACGATCCGTTGATACAGCAGGTGGTGAGCCACATAGATGGTGTGCTGGACGAAGCGGGATTCACGCGCAATGGCGATGGCTACCTGACCGATAATAATTGGATTCAAACTATCCAATTTATGGAAAGTTTGCAGGGACAACATAAAGCGTACTATAGTATCAACCAGTTCCCCTCTGTAGGCTCAGACGAGATCCAATGGGCTATAGCCTCTTACCTGATGGGCAAAGAACATAGTGCAGCGCTGTTTATTTCTACTGAACAAGGATATGGGGTCGACTCCTGGAATAATGCGTACGGCGTGCAGATCGGTAGCCCGACCGGGCCCATGCATCAGATGCAGGGCGCCTATGCGCGGGGCTATACCCACGGATTGAGCCTCGTCAACCCCAGCGCAACGATCAGCTACACAGTCACCCTCAACTCAGGATACCGCTATAAAGATCTTTATGGCACGCCTGTTGGCGGAACTATTACGATGCCTCCTCACTCTGGCCTCGTGCTGGTTATTAGTTCCTGACTTTTCGTTACTTGTGGAACCTGGTCCGATATGAGCGGCTCGGATGGTCGCGAACCACTGGAGAAGAGCGCATCATAGGCCAGCAAAAGATTCTTCTTTGAATAGTCCCAGCTTAGCTCCTCTTCGATACGCTTGCGCCCAAGCTCACCCATTGCGCAGCGCAGTTCTTTATCTTCAAGCAAAACTTCAATTTTGTCAGCGAAATCTTCTACTAGGTTCGGCACAGCATAGAGCGCTGCCCCCTGTGCCGAAAAGCGCGTCTCAGCAAGATCAAAGGCCACAACTGGCTTCCCCATCGCCATATATTCCATCGTTTTGATCATAGTAGAGTATTCATTCAATCCATTTTGTGGATCGGGCGAGAGTCCTATATCTGCCATCGTAAGATAGCGCAAGACATCTTCGCTTGCCGCCCAGCCAGTGAAATTGACGTACTCATCCAGGTCGAGTCGTTGGGCAAGCGTGTGCAGTGCGGGAGCATATTCACCGTCTCCCATCAGAACTAATGAAACGTCTTGACGACCGCGTTTATGAACAAGCTCATGGAGGGCGTACAAAGTATACTCAACACCATCTTGAACGCCCATCAGACCAGCGTAGGCCAGTAAATACCGCCGTTCTCCTTTAAGTTCAGGCTCGGGTGCGACGGGTTTTATACGTTCCAAATTTGGTCCATTACGCACGACAAAGACTTTATTAGAACGACAGCGGCCGCGTTTGATAGCTATCTTTTTCTGTGAACCATTCGAGGTAATCACCAGACGTGAAGTTCGATAGGAGCACGCTTCGAGGAAGAGGAGAAGCTTGTAAAGGAGCTTCGCGCGGCCCTTGAATTTTACCATGAACATCTCCGGGGAGAGATCATGTTGATCGAATATATATTTTTTCCCCAGAAGTCGGTAGAACAAGCCGATCAGAAAGAACATGTCGGGAGGATTGGCTGCGTGAATGACATCGAAGCCATGCCGGATCAACACCTTGAAGCTCATCAAGAATGTCATCAAAAGAGCGACGCCGTACTCCGCGACGTAGGTCATATGTTGATTTTCGGCTGTGGGCAATCGATAGCGATAAATTGCGATATCATCAATACAAATGTATGACTCTTTGTACTGCCCGTGTTGCTGCCCATACCCCTTGGGGCTGATAATACTCACCTGATAGCCCGCGTCGCGCAGCGCCTGGGCTTCTGCCCAGACACGACGATCTGCGGGAACGGGAAGATTTTCCACCAGCATCAGGATTTTATTGAATTTTGTCACGTAAGCCCTCTCTCTCTAAGGCGAGTTGGGTTTTTTGGCCTTTGACTTTCTTACTCACTACCCGGCCATAGACGCCAATGAGTCGCTCCGCTATCACCGAACTCTCCAGGTAGCCGATATCGGCTCTACCGCTCGTTGACTCTGTATGCTGGAGCGCTTCTTCGAGTCCTGCCGCGAATGCATCGGGATCAAGCGGACAGACACTGCATCCCCCGGTATGACCGATAACCTCGGAAACGTCACCGACATCAGAGGCGACGACCGGCAGATTACAAGCCATTGCTTCTTTCACAACATTGGGAGAACCCTCGGCAATGGATGTGAGAATGAGGGCATCGCTCGCGTTCATATACTGCACAACTCTCGCCTGTGATAAGCCATTGGCAACCACTAACTCAGCGCTTATACCTCTTGCTTGCAGACGTTCGACCGCTGCCTGTGCCAGCGGGAAATTTTTCACGGGTATCTCAGGATCATTGCAAAAGAGGACATAATACCGGCGCGGTTCCCAGCCCAGCGCGGCACGTGCCTCTGCGCGCGGCATGGGTCGAAATAGCTCAAAGTCTACCCCATTGGGGATGACGAAAAGATTATCCCCGCTAGGTACCACTTTCTTCATCCCCTCGGATTTAACAATCACCGCATCGACATGGCGGGAAAGCCAGCGACTGATACGTACAACAAAAGCCCCTTTGCTGCTATACCCTCCATCACCAGTCACGGTACCCAACAGATCGTCCCCCAGGAAAGAGGTGACGACGGGAGCGACCCATTGCATGCGCGCGACTAGACACCATAGCCCGTAATGTCCATGCACAATATCAAAACGTCCCATCAGCGTCTTGAGAAAAACCTGCACCGCCGCCTCAGCGTAGCGAAGCGCTACTGAACCGGGTTTAGGATGAATCACCTCCACTTCGAGACCTTCAGCGATCAGAGAATCTACCTGGGATTTGATAAACGTTCCCTTATGTGGGGATTGTTCTGTTGGGTAGACACCCGTTACCA
>Ga0070733_10002118_pt1 | contig 14419 bp, 9 predicted proteins | sample Coa_R1_9_FD_66450 | JGI IMG/M metagenome (GOLD analysis project Ga0070733, IMG submission 66450) | Surface soil microbial communities from Centralia Pennsylvania, which are recovering from an underground coalmine fire - Coalmine... | ecosystem: Environmental > Terrestrial > Soil > Unclassified ... | reverse complement strand
TTTCGCGCACGCGCCCGCGGCCTTCGATCCTTCCTCCTATGGGGCGGTGTTGTATCAGCTAGGCAACAATCCGCATCACATTTTCGTGTATGAGGCGGCGCTCGCGCATCCCGGCGTTGTGGTTCTGCACGAAGGCAACATGCATCACTTGATCGCGGAGGCGACCATCCGCCGTGGCGACTGGGATGCGTACATGCGTGAGCTGGAGATCAGCGGTGGCCCGGAGGCGCTGGAATACGCCAAGCGTTACGTACGCACGCTGGAACGTGGACCGCAATATGAGATCCCCATGCTGCGGACCATCCTCGATCGTTCGCGTGGAGTGATCGTCCACAGCGACGCAGTGGCCGAAGTGGTGCGCGAGCAAGGCTTCCGGGGACCAGTTGCGAAGATTCCGCACGGCGCATGGATCGTGCAGGCGGACCGGATGGCGCACCGCACGCGACTGGGCCTCGATGAGCGCACGCCGTTGATCGGCATCTTCGGATTTCTCAAACCCTACAAGCGCATCGCGGAATCGCTGCGCGCCTTCCGGAGGCTGATCCGCGTGGTTCCCGAGGCTCGTCTGATCCTGGTGGGTGAGGCGCACCCGGAGTTGCCGCTGGCCTCGATGATCAGCTCCATGGGCCTCTCCGCGCATGCCCGTCACATCGACTTCGCGCCGATCGAGGATTTCAACGGCTACATGGCCGCCTGCGACGTGGTGCTGAATCTCCGCTTCCCCACCGTCGGAGAAAGCTCCGGCACGCTGCTGCGGGCGCTGGGGATGGGCAAGGCCGTGGTGGTGAGCAACGTGGGGTCGTTCCGCGAATATCCCGATGCAATCTGCCTGAAGTCGCCGGTGGACGCCTCCGAGGAAGATCATCTCTTCGAGTACCTGAACTTGCTGTTGACTCGGCCCGAGGTGGCTCGCGAGCTCGGCGTGCGCGCGGCGGCGTGGGTATCGAAGGAGTGCAGTTGGGAGGTGGTGGCTCGCCGCTATATCGACTTTCTCGAAGCCGTGAGCGAAGAAAGAGAAGTCGAGGCTCGCGCCCACGCGGCTCCGTGCCCGAAGCCGGGGCGAACCGAGGTTACCGAGACTCGCATCGAAATTCCGGCGGAGCCCATCGGCCCGTATATCGAATCCTGGGCTCCGGTTGAGAATGGTTCGCGCCAGTACGTCGAGAGCCACCTGTCGCGCCTCGAAAGGACGCTGGCCATTACGCCTCCGGGCGGCCCGGCGGATCGCGTGCTGGAGATGGGCGCTTACCTGCAGATTACTCCGGCGCTCAAGACGCGGCTGGGCTACGGAGAGGTTCGCGGCTGCTACTTCGGTGAGGCCGGCGGCACGCATCAGCGCGCCGTGACCAGCGCATCGGGCGAGATTTTCGAGTGCAGCGTGGATCTGTTCGACGCGGAGAAGGACCCGTTCCCCTATACGGACGGCTCATTTTCAACGGTCCTCTGTTGCGAGCTGCTGGAGCACCTGACCGCCGATCCTTTGCACATGATGGCGGAGATCAACCGGATTCTGAAACCGGGCGGGCATCTGGTGCTGACTACGCCGAATCTTGCCTCGCTCCGCTCGCTCGCCGGAATTCTGCAAGGCTTTCATCCGCAGTTGTTCAGTGCGTATATCCGGCCTCGCAACGGCGTGGTGGATGCTCGCCATGCGCGTGAATACACGCCCGTCGAATTGCGCAAGCTGCTGGAAGATTCCGGGTTCGAAGTGGCCCTGCTTGAAACCGGGCCCTTTCGCGAGGAACCGAAACCGGAGTTCGCCTGGGTGGAGCACCTGCTGACGCGTTATCTTCTTTCAACCGAACTCCGCGGCGAGGGCATCTATGCGGTAGGCCGCAAGACCGGGCCGGTGCGCGAACGGTATCCGGAGTGGTTGTACAGTTAGGTGTCGTACCGTTAATGCCCAGATTTCATGATGTGGTAGCCACCTCAGATGCCGCCACGGTGCGCTTGCATTTTCGCCTGGATCACTCTTGCGCTCTAAGCTGGCAGGTACTTGATCCGGCGACAGGCGCAATTCTCTCGGAAGGTGAGCGGCCGGAGACGCCGGGCTCGGATGTGGATTTGCGCGTAACCCTGCCGCCCGAGGACGGGCCGTATCGCGTGCAGATCGCCCCCATGGAGGATCGATCCCGTATGATCCTGATCGACGGGCGCCTCACAGCGGGGACGTTGGAGCTGGATGCGCCGCGTCTCGCATCAGCCGCCGGGTTGCGCCTGGCGCGCGCGTTTCGAGCCATTCCCAAGGCGTTCGTGATTCCCGCGCGCAGCATCTGGACTAACCGCAAGCTGATTGCGTCCATGGTTCGGCGCGACATTCTGGCTCGCTCGCGCGGGAGCTTCGGCGGGGCGATGTGGGCGTTTCTAAATCCACTGCTGTTGATGGCCACTTACTTTTTTGTCTTCGGCGTGGTGCTGCAAACCAAGTTCGGAGAGGACACCAGCAGGGCTGGATACGTCCTGTATTTCCTGGCCGGGATGCTGCCGTGGCTGCCGTTCTCCGAAGCCGTGGGCCGGTCGCCTTATGTGGTAATCGAGCACCGCAATTTCGTCAAGAAGCTGGTGTTTCCACTGGAGACGTTGCCGGTGAACCTGGTGATTGCGGGCGCCGTGACGGAGGTGTTCGCGCTCGCAATCTTCATCGCCGGCCTTGTGATCGCCCGGGGATCTGTGCCCTGGAGCGTCCTCTGGCTGCCGGCGCTGATCGTGCCCCAGCTTCTGCTGGCTGCCGGATTGTGCTGGTTCCTCTCCGCGTTGGGCGTCTTCGTGCGTGACCTGGGCCAGATCATCGGCTTCCTGCTGACACTGTGGTTCTTCCTCACACCCATCTGCTACCCGGAGTCGCAGAAGATCCCCGCGGCCGTCGCCCACATTTTGGGCTATAACCCGATCCTGATTCTGGTGCGCGGCTATCGCGCGATCTTTCTCGAAGGCCATCCGCCATCTGTGGGCCCTCTGGCCGCACTGTGGATCGGCTCAAGCGCTGTGGCACTTCTGGGCCACGCCTGGTTTCACCGGCTGCGGCGCAGCTTCGCGGATGTGATTTAATCTACCTGTCCTGATCCGTCGCGTAATACCCTTTGCGGGTCTGGACCTTGTAGTCCTTGGTGGACGTTTTCAGATCGATCTTGCGGAAGGTGCCGTCGTGCTTCGAATTCGTCGGCGTGTAGGAAATCGAGTATTGGCTGCGCAGCTCTTCCTGAAGATCCCGGAATACATCTTCGAGCGTGTACTTGCGGTCGACGCGGAAGACGCGGCCTCCCGTGTCGCTGGACATGCGCTGCAATTCGCCATAGCCACCGCCACCTCCGCCGAATGGCCCGTACGCCGCCGCGTCCTGGTAGAAGATGCTATAGATGATCGAATCGGCGCGTTGTGAAGCCTCGATGGACTGATCGCGTGAGATCTTGCTGCCGGTATCGACGCCGTCGGTGATTACGATGATCGCCTTGCGTCCCACCTCGCCCTTCAGCTTTTCATTGGCCGCCAGGTACACGGCGTCGTAGAGAATGGTGCCCGCCAGGTTTTGCGCGGTCGGGACGGGCCCGGGATGGAGTCCGCCGACCGGCACGCTCAACCGTAACTGGTTAAGCCCGTCCAAAAGCAGCTTGGGGGAGTTGGTGGAATCCTGGAGCAACTCGGCCTCGGCCCCAAAACTGATCAGGAACGCCTCGTCCTTCTGCCGCAGAACCTTCGTGAAGAAATCATGGGCAGCGCGGCGTTCCACGTCGATCAGCCGTTCCTGGCTCTCGCTGACATCCACCAGCAGCGCGAGCGTCAGCGGCACGTCCGTCTCGCGAGTGAAGTCGGTGATGGTTTGCAGCTTGCCGTCTTCAAAGACGGTGAAATCGCGCTTTTCCAGATTCCCCACCAGTCCGTTGGCTTTGTTGCGAACCGTGCACAGCACGTTCACGACATTTACGTTGACCTTGATCAGCGGGCCCTCGTCGCCGGCTGGTTTTTGCGCCCGCAAGACCGCGACGCTCATTAAAACCGCAGCGAGGGCGAAAACCGTGAGCAGCGAAACAGAGAGCTTGCGCATACTTATACTTTAAGATACGGCGGGATCGCCGATGGTTACTCCAAACATGTCATGAAACGAGCCACCAATCATCTTAAATCGGCCGATCCAGTCCTGGCCGCCATCATCGAACGAGTGGGTCCATACAAAATCCAGTATCGCGAGCCCACGTTCCAGACTCTGGTGCGCTCCATCGTGTACCAGCAGTTGAACGGAAAGGCCGCGCTGACCATCTTCAACCGCCTGGTCGCGGCAGCCAAGGCCGATCCGCTGACGCCTGAGTCGATTCTGCGGCTGCGCCCGGCGCGCATGCGGACGCTGGGGCTTTCCAAGCAAAAGCTGACGTACATCCGCGAGCTGGCCCGTTTCACCAAGTCCGGCGAAATAAATTTCGACCTGTATCCCACGCTCGAAGACACCCAGGTCATCGAGCACCTGACGCGCGTCAAGGGCGTGGGTGTGTGGACCGCGCATATGTTTCTCATCTTCGCCCTGCGGCGGACGGACGTGCTCCCCACGGGAGACTTTGGCGTTCGAGCCGCCATGAAGAAGGCGTACAACCTGCCCGAAATGCCCAAGCCCGAGGAAATGGAACGCATCGCGTCGGCGTGGCGGCCGTACTGCTCGGTGGCGAGTTGGTACCTGTGGCGCAGTCTCGAAAACCAAGGAGCAATGTAGACCGTATGGAGAGGCGCAAGATTGGATCGCTGGAGGTCACCGTCGTCGGGCTGGGTTGCAATAACTTCGGCTGGCGCATCGATGCCAAGGCAACCGCGGACGTCGTGGACGCCGCGCTCGACGCCGGGATCAATTTCTTCGACACCGCCGACATCTATGGCAGCGGCAAGAGCGAGGAATTCCTCGGACGCGCGTTGGGAAACCGGCGTAGCGGCATCGTGCTGGCCACCAAGTTCGGGATGAAGTTCGACGAGCAGCGCACTGGAGCCAAGCCGGCCTACGTACGGCAGGCCGTGGAAGACAGTCTGCGCCGGCTGGGCACGGATTACATCGACCTGTACCAGCTCCATACACCGGATGCCTCGACACCCATTGGCGAGACCTTGGAGGCGATGGGCGATCTGGTGAAGGCTGGCAAGGTGCGCGAGATCGGCTGCTCGAATTTCTCGGCGAGCCAACTGCGTGACGCCGAGTCCGCAGTGAATCAAGGGGACTCGCGCTTCGTCAGCGTCCAGAATCACTACAGCATGCTTCATCGCGAGCCGGAAGCCGAAGTGCTTCCCGAGTGCGCGCGCGCCGGGGTCGCGTTTATTCCTTACTTCCCGCTGGCCAATGGCTTGTTGAGCGGGAAATACCGGCGCGGCCAGCCGTTCCCGGCCGGAAGCAGGGGCGGCGACGGATGGGGTCCGAAAATATTCACGGACGAAAACCTGGCCAAGACCGAGGCTCTGGCGAAGTTCGCTACATCGCGCCGGCATTCGTTGCTGGAACTGGCGATCTCCTGGCTTGCATCGCGTCCGGCGGTGGCGTCGATCATCGCCGGTGCGAAGACTGCTGCACAGGCGAAGGTGAACGCGCTGGCCTCGGATTGGCAGTTATCCGACGTTGAGTTAGCGGAAGTAGCGCGTCTGTTGTAAATGCTAGACTCCCTAGTAAGTGGTACACAGGGAGGGAATTGCTTCATGCGTGCAATCGCCTTGTTTTTGGCCTGCTGCGGCCTCATTCTTCAAGCGCCTCTTCTTCAAGCGCAGGACACCGGCTGGATCACCGGATCAGTCGCCGATCCCACCGGTGCGGCTATCCCCAAAGCAACGGTCAACCTGATCTTGCACGGCGGCTCGAAGCCGGTGGCCACCACCGTGACCACGGCGCAAGGCTTGTTCACTCTGCAAACGCTGCGGCCGGTGTACTACGACCTCACCGTCGACGCGGCGGGATTCCAGCAATACAAGCTCGACAATGTGAAGGTCGATCCTTCGCGCCCGACTGATATTCCCCGAATCGTGATGGCTGTGGCGACGGCGGCGTCGGCGATCACGGTGACCGCCGGCTTGGAAACAGTCCAGACCACCTCGCCGGAGATCTCCTCCACGGTGACCGCCGCTCAGATCGAGCGGCTTCCGGTGGGCGACCGCAATCCGCTGGCGTTTGTCAGCACTCAGGCGGGAGTATCGCCTAACGCGATCGAGACCGACATCAACGGCCAACGGTCTTCTTTCAGCAACGTCACGCTGGACGGAATCAACATCCAAGACAACTACATTCGCACCGGCGATCTGGACTATACGCCCAATGAACCGCTGCTCAGTCAGGTCCAGGAGTTCACAGTCATCACGTCGAACCAAGGCGCGGCGTCCTCCGGCGGAGCTTCGCAGGTGAATTTCACAACTCCTTCGGGCGGCAATGAATATCACGGCTACGCGCTGTGGCAGAACCGCAACAACAAGTTCGCGGCCAACGATTTTTTCGATAACCAGGATGGCAACCCGCTGCCGCGTTTGAATCTGAATCAAGTAGCCACCAACGTTGGCGGTCCCATCAAGAAGGACAAACTTTTCTTTTACGCTGCTTATGAGCTGTACCGAAACCGCAGCCAGGCCTTGGCGGACCAGACCATTCTCACCTCCACCGCACGCCAGGGCATCGCCAGCTACGTCGATTCCTCGGGGCAAGTCCAGCAGGTCAATGTACTCGGCGTCGAGGCTCTGCCCATGGACCCCGTGATGAGCAAGCTGCTGGCGCAGGTACCCGGGCCGCAGCTCATTAACAATTATCGGGTGGGAGACAGCCAGCCTGGGCAGTTGCTTAACACAGCCGGCTATAGCTTTCTGGTCCGCGACAACCGGGAGCGTGACAACGCCACGGGAAAACTGGACTATTACATCACGCCCAAGAACTCGGTGACGGCGACGTATGCCTGGAATCGCGACCGGCTGGATCGCCCCGACGTGGGGATCGCTTATAACACGACGCCGGTGTTTCAGAACAACGATGCGCGCAACCTGTTGGCCGTGGCTTGGCGCACAAACCCGAGTCCCAACGTGACCAATGAAGTCCGCGCCGGATTCAATATCGCCCCCGCGACGTTTGGCTATACGGGAGGGGCGCTGCCCCAATATTTCGTGGGCGGGACGATTTACAATACGCCGGATCCGGCGGCCGCATCGTCGATTTTGAAACAAGGACGAGATACGCGGACCTATAGCATCCAGGACAACGCTACCTGGACTCACGGCCGGCAAACTGTGAAATACGGCGCGTATTACCAGGGCGTGTACGTTCGCACGTACGATTACACCGGAACGGTGCCTTTCTACAACGTCGGAATCAACTCCACGAATCAAACCACTTATCTACTGCCCAGTTCCTATCTTCCGGGGGCCAGCCCCTTAGATGTGAACATCGCCAATTCGCTGCTGGCGTCGCTGGCCGGGATCCTCGACAACGACAACGTACTCTACAACGTCACCAGCCGTACTTCGGGGTTCGTACCCGGCGCGCCGTATTTGCGCCACTTCACTTATGACAACCTGGCTTTCTATGGACAGGATGAATGGAAGGTACTGCCCCGCCTGACTCTGACCGGCTCCCTGCGCTGGGAGTATTACTCGCCGGTCAATGAGCGTGATTCGCTGGAGTTCGAGCCGGTCCTCACCGGCACTCCGCAGCAGACCTTGCTCAACCCCGAAGCCAGTCTGAACTTCGCGGGAAACTCCGTGGGCCGACCTTTCTATCACAAGGACCTTAATAATTTCGCTCCAAGCATTGGACTGGCCTGGGACCCATTCGGCAAAGGCAAGACTTCGATTCGCGCTGGGTACGGCATCAGTTATGTCACCGATGAAGCCATTCAGGTAGCCGAAGCGTTTACCGGAACCAATCCGGGCTTGGCAACCTCCCTTGCAAATTTCAATTTGTCTGGGTTCATGAGCACGGATCGTCCCACGCTCACTCCTCCGCCGTTCCAGGCGCCCCTGCCCTTCGCACAAGGCTACGCCCAAAACCCGGAAGTGTATTACGGGATGCTCAATCCCAACCTGCGTACGCCGTACGTGCAGGAGTGGAACCTCAACATTCAGCATGAAATCAAAGGCACCATCATTGAAGCCCGCTACGTGGGCAATCACGCGACCAAACTTCTTCGCGGCTTCGATTACAACCAGGAGCAAATCCCCGCGAACTTCATGGCGGATTTTCTGAAGGCGCAGCAGAACGGATTACTGGCGCAGAAGCTTACGGGCACGTTCAACCCGGCCTACAATCGCAGTATCCCCGGCAGCCAGCCATTGCCGACTTTCACTAACATTGGCGGGCCGGGGCAGGGGGGATTTCTCTCCGACCCAACAGTGCAAAGCGACATTCAGCTCGGTGAGGTAGCCGACCTGGGGGCTCTATATCAGATCAACGGTCTGGTGGGGCCAAATGCAATAAGCGGCGCAAACACAGCGCTGAACTTTTTCCCCAATCCCAACGCTCTGGGCTCGACGTACCTGACCAACTTCAGTAACTCCACGTATAACTCTTTGCAACTCGAAGTGCGCCATCGCTTCGCGCAAGGTTTGGAGTTCCAGGCCAATTACGTTTTCGAAAAATGGCTGAGCGACGCTGCCGGCGTCTTTCAAAATCGCTTCGAGCCGTTTATGGATATCAACAATACGGCGATCGAGAAGGCCCGCACTCCCACCGACCTAACGCACCAGTTCAAGGCCAACTATTCCTACGATCTGCCTTTCGGCGAGGGGCATCGGATCCACGGCAGATTCCTCGACAGAATTATCGGCGGCTGGATGACCAGCGGCAATGTCACTTGGGTATCGGGCAACCCGTATTCCATTTGTTCCTGCCTCGGCACGTTTTTGAGCGCCGGCGATTCCATCAACAACGAAGCCAACACGCTCGAAACCCTTGGCCAGCTCGCCAATAAGGTAACGTTCCGCATGTCCGGCAACGGCCCCTATATCGTGCCGGCTTCTGCGATTGGAACTGACGGCCGCGGAGTCGCGCCGCCGGGGCAGCCGGCATTCAGCGGGCAACTCTTCTACAATCCCGGCCCCGGGCAGCTCGGGACCCTTCAAAAGCGCGTGTTCGACGGCCCCCCCATATTCGACATGGACGCCAAAGTCGCGAAATCGATCAAGTTCAAGGAGCGCATCACCGCGACCTTGTTCATGGAGGCGCTGAACGTCTTTAATCATCCAAGCTTCTTCGTCGCCGACCAGAGCATAAACTCCCCGGAGTTCGGCAAGGTTACGACGCAGGTAACCTTGTCGCGCGAAGTGCAGCTCGGATTGAAGATTGCGTTCTAGATGTCCAGTATGGCCCACGCCGCGGCCCATGTGAAACGGTCGAGATAAAGCCGACGCCCCGCCTGGCCCAGCTTGGCGCGTAGCGGGGCATCCTCCAATAAACCCAGCACTGCTTTGGCGAAAGCGCTCGAGCCTTCCGCGATAAGCAGGTGCTCTCCGTTGCGAGCGTTCAGCCCGGCGGCTCCGATCGGCGTCGAGACCACGGCTCGCTCCGCCGCCCATGCCTCCAGAATCTTGAACCTGGTGCCGCTGCCGGAACGCAGTGGGACCACCGCAACCTTCGCCCGAGCAATTTCGGCCACGGCGTCTTCGACCGGCCCGACCACACGAATGCGCTCGTCGCCGGAGGTCCATTGCGCCACGGCTTCCGGATTCTTTCCGATCAATCGCCACTCCAGCCCGGGCGAACGCTCGCGGATCAGCGGCCAAACGCTCGAGCGGAACCAGCGCACGGCCTCCCGGTTGGGGTGGTATTCCAGGTTGCCGCTGAACACGATGCAGTTTTCTTCGGGTACGTTCGGAACTGGGATCGCCGGCAGCGCATTGGGATACACGATCACGTGGGGGTGTTCAACCCGCCCGGCGTCCTCTTCACTCGCCACCAACAAAATGTCAAAATGCCTCAACCATTCGCGCTCCAGCCTCCGGTAGGCTTCCGCGAATCGCCCCGAGGCCCACGAGGCCGGCCACCTCGCAGCTCGCGCGTGCGTCAGGGCCAGGTCGCTCTCGATGTTGTGCAGATCCAGCACCAGCGTCCGGCAACGCGCGCGCAGAATCGGGGCGTATGCCGCGCACCAGAAATGCTCCACCACGCCGAGCTCGTATTTCGCGCTGCCTAAACGCGCCGCAAGCTGATCTTCGTAGCCGGAATAGCGGTCGAACAAGGGCGGAACGCCGCGCAGCAGCCGCACCGAGTTGCGCCACGCCTTGGCGGCGAAGCTCTTTGAGTGTCGCGTCAAAGTGAAGTCGACGACATCGACCGAATAACTCCGCCGCAAATATTCAAGCAGCGATGCGGACCGCAGTCCCCCTCCGCCCGATCCTGCAACGGGAGCTTCTGGCGAAAGGAAAAGGGCCCTCTTGGCCGACTGCTCAGAAGACCCGTCGAGCGGCTTCATAAACCTCCCGGGTCCGGCGCGCCGTCCGCTGCCAGGTGAACTCGGCGGCGCGTCCGATGGCGCGTTCCCGCAGTCCGGTGAAGTTCTCCGGCGCGCGAGCCACCGCAGCCAAGGCTCCCGCGAGCGCCCGCGTATCGGTCGCGTCCACGTGTACGGCCGCGCCTCCGGAAACCTCGCCGCCTGAAATTTCAACGACGGCAGGGTCCCGCGACGTCACTACCACCGCACCGCATTGCATCGCCTCGAGCACCGGCAATCCGAATCCTTCATAGAGCGATGGGTAGGCGCAGGCCAGCGCACCCGAGTACAAGCCCGGCAGATCCGCTTCCGGCACAGGGCCCAGTACGCGCAGCCCCGGTTCCGGCGCGGGCGCAGGGAAGCCGGCACGAAGGCGGCCTGCCAGCACCAGGTCCACATCGTTGGCCTTCCGCACTTCCCGCCACGCCTCGATCAGGCGTGCGATGTTCTTGCGCGGCTCCAGCGTCCCTACGAATAGGAAATATGGCTTTGCAGGGGTGCTCCCAGGTTGCTCGCCTTCAAGCTGCCGAGGTTCCACGCGCCGGAACATCGGGGACGCGGCTAGAGGCACGGCCACGACTCGCTCCGGGCGTAAGCGGAAACGTTCGATGGCCTCGCGGCGCACGGCCTCGGTGGGAGTGATCACCATGCTCGCCAAACCCAGGCGAAGCAGCGCGGGTGTGCGCCGCCGCACTCGCACGGCGTCCGGCTGCAAATCTGCGTGAGTCCATGGCGACAGATCGTGCACGGTCATCACGCTGGGCCGGCGCGGCAGATACGGAACCGAGAAGTCGGTCCCGTGAAACAGATCCACTCCGCGACGCGACATCTCTCTGTCGAGCCCAAACAGCCACCATCTCCGCTCCGGAAGGGTTTTAGGCGGACTGCCCATGTGAAGGTTCGCCGGCAACGAAGCCAACTGCGGAAGGATTTGGTCCGAGAGCAGCCAATATTGATCTTCGGGAAACTCCCCCGCCAGCGCCCGAGCCAGTTCCAAGGTGTAGCGGGCGACGCCTCCCGTCGATACAGTGAGCGGGGTGCCGTCGAGGGCGATGGTCACGCGCCCGGATCCTGCGAGTTTCTCAAACGTTTCGTAAACGTGTAGGATAACATCGTGGGCCCTGACAACCTGAATCCGCTTGATGAGTTGAAGAGGCTGGAACGGCAGATAGAACAGGTCACCGATCTGGCCGCGCTGAAACCTATCTTCTTCCGATTGGAAGAGATCGCGAAACAGAACGTCAACGAGTTCGATGTGCAACTCGCGGTGGGCGATCTCAAGCAGCATCTGGTCAACCGCGGAACCAAGCTGAAGGAGATGAAGGAGACCAGGCCGCCGGTTGCCGCGCCTCCTCCCGTTCCGCCGCCACTACCTGCGATGCCTGAAGCCAGGCCGCCGGCGCCCGCTCCGCTTGCCGCACACGAGCCAGTTCCTCAAGCGCCTCCTCCGACTCCGTTTCCGCCGGCTCCAACTTCTGGTACCACGGCTGGTCCGCCTTCGTTGCCTCCGGTGGCGCGGCCTCTTCAACCTCCTCCAGCGCCTGCTGGGCCGTCCGCCGGAGTTCCGCAATCGCCCCAAGGCGCATGGGCCACCACCGAGAACGCTCCGGTCTCGACGCCCCCGCCCGTCGCGAGCCGTCCGGTTCCACCTCCCGTCCAGCCGCCCCCGACGGTTGTTTCAAAGCCGCCAGTCCCAAGATCGCCCGCCGCAAAACCACCGGCCGCCACCTGGAAGAGCCCGGTCCTCATCGGAGCCTTGTTCGGAGTGTTCATCGTCGCTATTATCGCGGGCGTCGTGCTGCACAAGCGCCGCCAGAAGGCGGCAGCGTTAACGGCCGGGGTGCAAGTCCAGATCGCCACCACCCCTGCCGGAGCCTCGGTGCGGATCGACGGCGATCCCAAATGCACCTCCGCTTGTAGCGTGAGCCTCGCGCCGGGAAACTATCAGATCACCGCGTTTCTCGAGGGCTACGAACCGGCCGCGAGCGGAATCGCAGTGACTCCCGGTCAGCCTGTGTCGGTGAATCTGATGCTGGAGCCGCAGGCGCAGAGCCTCCGCATTCTCACGGATCTCGATCAAGGCAAAGTGGCCCTCGACGATCAGCCGGCGGTCGATCTTCAGGACGGCCAGTACATCCTCGATCGAGTGCTTCCCGGGACGCACACCGTGAAGATCACGGGCAAGAACGCGGAAGCGTCGTTTTCCTTCGCGATCGCCGACGCCAAACCGCCTTCGATCACCGGACCGGTGACCGCCCGCAATCTGAATGCGGTTCTGGTGGCCAGCCTCGGCAACCAGGCTCACGTCGTCACCAACAGTGGCCCCCTGAAGCTTGCGGTGAACGGGCAAGCTGAGGAGGATACCGGCCCAGCGGGCATCGATCTGAAAACCTTCCAGTCCGGCGTGGATGAATTGGTGATTGGCGACGGCAAGGATCAGGTCAGCGTCAAGGAAAGCTTTGGTCCCGCGCCCATGCTGACGGCGTTTCTGAGATCGGGTGCGAGCACCGGCACTCTGATCGTCTCCACCGGCGAGGATGACGTGCGCGTGTTCATCAACAACCGCGACGTCGGGCGCCGCACGCAACGCGGCCAGGTCCGCGTTCAAACCCTCGGTCCGGTGTCGGTGCGGGTTTCCAAGGATGGGTTCGACGCGCCTCCGGTGCAAACCGCCGAGGTCAAGAAGGGCGCGGAGACGCGGCTTGAGTTCAAACTCAAGGCGGCCGCGCAGTTCTCGACCATCCAGGTGATCGGAGGCACGCCGGGTGCCGAGGTCCTGATCGATCAGCGCAGCCTGGGCATCGTTGGCCCCGACGGCGGATTCACCAGCGGCGGGGTGGCTCCCGGCGATCACGTCATCGAGCTTCGGCGCGACCAGTATGGTACCCGCCGGCTCACCCGCACCTTCCGCGCGGGCCTGACCACGACTGTGATCGGCGCCGATGCAATTCTGGCGGCGAATCCCACGCCAGTTCCCGCGCCGCCTCCGCCCAAGCCTGAGCCTGCGCCCACTCCCGCGCCGGTTATCGCCAGCAAGGAGATTGCCCCTGCTTCCACCTCCGGCGGCATGGGGGATTGGGAGGACCCGGCGGCATGGAAGCAAGAAGGCGGCGAGTGGTTGCACCGCGGCAAGGGCTTCGTCCCTTACAAGCTGCCCCCCAAGGGCGTCTTTACCTTCACCGTGCAATTGGTCAAGGGCGGAGGCCTCCTCCGCGGAGGCAAGATTAGCTGGGCCTTCGAGTACCTTGATGCCAAGAATTACGCGCTCTACGAAATGGACAACAAGTACTTCGACGCCAAGGTGGTGAGCAAGGGCAAGACCGCCGAGCGCACGCATACGCAGCTCAAGGACCTGGCGAAGCAGAAATCGTTCACCATCCAGATCGAGGTATCGCCGGAACGCGTTGTGCACAAAATGTTTTCCGGCGGCGAGTGGGTGACCCTCGATACCTGGGCCGAGGTCGGCCGCAACTTCTCTGAAGGAAAATTCGGATTCCTGCTTCTGGGGAACGACGAGATCGGTCTGTCGGATTTCAAGTTCCAGCCGAAATGACGATCCCGCGGCCATGAGACCCACGCGGCGCCGCTTTCTGGCCGTCGGGCCGGCGCTGATCGGCCTCACCTCCAAGGCGGACCGCCGCATCGCGGGCGAATTCGTCAACGACGCCTTTCCCCTGGGCCACCGCCTGCGTGATCACAACGGCTTTGCGGCTCCACGTCACACCGAGAAAGTTTCCATCGCTATTGTCGGCGCGGGCATGGCCGGTCTCAGCGCGGCCTGGCGCTTGCACAAGCGCGGGTTTCGCGACTTCGTATTGCTAGAAATGGAGCCCTCCGCGGGCGGGAACTCACGCTGGGGCGAAAACGAGATCAGCGCCTATCCCTGGGCCGCGCATTACGTTCCCGTCCCCGACCCCCGCTCCACGCTGGTCCGCGAGCTGTTCGAAGAACTCGGCGTACTCCAAAACGGCCAGTGGGACGAGCGCCGCTTGTGCTTC
>Ga0070733_10002117_pt1 | contig 14423 bp, 14 predicted proteins | sample Coa_R1_9_FD_66450 | JGI IMG/M metagenome (GOLD analysis project Ga0070733, IMG submission 66450) | Surface soil microbial communities from Centralia Pennsylvania, which are recovering from an underground coalmine fire - Coalmine... | ecosystem: Environmental > Terrestrial > Soil > Unclassified ... | reverse complement strand
TCGGCATTCTGGCGCTCATAACAAGTCCCGGCATTGTGGCGAATCGCTGGGTAACTTTCGATTGGATGGCATTACTGCATCAGTTTAACGGCATGTTGCTGCTTTTCAGTCTCATTTATGCGATCTATGTATTAAGACCCGTTATTAAGTAATTTTAGGGCCTTCTTTCCGTTAGGATATGAATGCGATTAAAGAATGGCTTATTTTTCAATTACATGTAAGCTCCTGCCTGTATGGTGCGATACCTGATATCAGTTTATTACTCTTTTCCCGTTCAGCTGATACTTCTGTATTTGAAAAAATATCAGCTGCTCCTGCTTTTTTGGGGAATTCTTTTTTCCACGATTCATGGCGGATTCATGCATTCTTTTGGGGCCGATGCACTTTTCCTGGCACCTGAGTATCTCAACAATGTGAATGCGCTGAGCGGCGCCATTGTCGGTGCGGCAACCGGTGCTTTTATCATGTGTTGGAACGTGACCACATTTATACTGTATAGCCGGCATTTCAGGTTTCTTGCCACAACTACACGGCCATTCTTAAAATACTGCACCAATAATTTTATCCTTCCGGGAAGTCTCCTGATTTATTATTTTTTCAAAGCCATTGAATTTGACAGTACGAAGGAGCTGATGACCAACAGCGAAATTGCATGGCTGATTGCCGGATTTCTGACCGGGTTTTTTTTAGTGATCGGATTGTCCCTTCTTTATTTCTTTGGGGCTGATCTTACAATCAAAAGGCAGATGACACCGTTGATTGCGAATCCAAAGCTTTTCAAATCACAATTCAAATCAAAGGATGTTCAGATTAACAGCAGCCGGCTGATCCGTGTGAACTGGTATATGAACGGACCATTTTCGGTTAAGCAGGTACGTGATGTTTCCCATTACAGTAAGGAATTTATTGAAAGAATTTTCAGCCGTCATCATTTTGCGGCCATATTATCCATTTGCATTGCATTTTTATTTTTGGGGGTTGTCGGATTTTTTATGGATGAACCTGTGTTTCAATTACCTGCAGCAGCCAGTATATTTCTTTTTTTTTCGATCCTGCTGGCTGTCTCCGGCGCTTTTTCTTATTTTCTGGAAAGTTGGAGTATACCTTTTCTCGTATTGCTTTTTTTCGTACTGAATATTCTGTATCACTACGATATTATTGACCCAACCAATAAAGCCTATGGGCTGAATTATACAAACCGTGCGGAAAGACCTGCCTACAACCGGGATCATTTACTCGCCATGTGTTCACCTGAAAAGGTGTCGGCAGATAAAGCGCAGATGATTCGAATACTCGAAAACTGGAAGAAAAAGCAAAAAGAAGCAAAGCCTTTACTCCTGATCATCAATACCAGTGGAGGTGGGAGCCGCAGTGCGGCGTTTACCATGAATATTCTGCAGAAACTGGATAAACAGAATGGAGGACATCTGATGGATAAAACATTCCTGATCACAGGCGCATCCGGTGGTATGTTTGGTGCGGCCTATTTTCGCGAGTTGTCGCGTTTGAAGGCTTTTAAAGATTCAACAATCAATCCGGATGACCGCCGTTATACCGAAGCCATTTCCGGAGACCTGCTCAATCCGCTTTTTTCTTCCTTTGTAGCGCGGGATCTTTTTTCCCCGGCGCAGAAATTTAAAGTTGGGGACTATGAATATATAAAGGACAGGGGTTATTCATTTGAACAGAAATTAAATCAAAATACAGCCGGTGTCCTGGACAGGCAGCTTCGCGATCTTGCGCCGGAGGAAGCCGCGGCCCAGATACCGCTTATGTTATTTAGTTCAGTGGTTACCCGTGACAGTCGCTCCATGCTGATCAGTACTCAGCCGATTAGTTTTTTGATGCGTCCGGTATTTGACAGCAGCCGCATCAAGACCATTGATCCGGATGCGGTGGACTTCGGCAGTTTTTTTTACAAACAGGATCCGATGAACATACGCATGCTGACGGCCTTACGTATGAATGCAACCTTTCCCTATATTTTGCCAAATGTATGGCTTCCCTCCGAGCCGGTCATTGACGTTATGGATGCGGGATTCCGGGATAATTTTGGAGAGCAGGTGGGTCTTCGTTTTGTACATGTATTCCGCGACTGGATTCTGGCAAATACACGCGGTGTGCTGCTGATCCAGATCCGTGACCGGAAAACAGGCGGATGGGATTATCCTTTTGAATCAACTGACATTACAGAAATTATCACCAAGCCTCTGTTGTTAATTCAATATAACTGGTACAAGATGCAGGAGTATAATCAAAATGACCTGCTTAGCGTGATGGAGGGCTATATGGGGAATAATTTTTATAAAATGACTTTTCAATATGAGCCCAAATCAGTCAATGAGGGAGCAGCACTCAATTTTCATTTGAGCAGACAGGAGAAGCTGGATCTGGCAAACGCAGTAAACAACCAGCTAAACCAACAAATTTTCAAGAACGTGAACGATCTTCTGAATCCGTGATAAGCTGAAAGCGCAAAGCTTAAAGCGTAAAGTATTCAATGTTAACTGAGGATAAATAGTTGTTATAAAATTATCAGTTTGCTTTACTCATCAAATCCTTACGCTTTTCGCTTTTCGCTTTCAGTGTAAAGCCTTCAATGTATAATTCAGGAGAATCAATAGTAATATTATAAAATTATCAGTTTGCTTTACTCATCAAATCCTTACGCCTTTCGCTTTTAGCTTTCAGCTTAGAGGGGTTGTATTAATTTGAAACAATGCGGGATAATGCCGATTTTGAATTCGGCGCTTGTATCAGTCGGTTCACCATCAATATGCATGGGTGCGTGTTCCGGATTGCGGATGCTGATCTTGTCCGTTTGCACATAGATGATATTTTTCTCCTCAAAAAATTCTACAGCCTGCATCAGCCTGTTGTTTCCGGCCACCTGAAGCAGTACAGAGAACGGCAGAATCATTTTATTCATTTTCCGGACGATCACAACATCCAGCAATCCGTCTGACATACTGGCTCTCGGGGCAATCGTTACATTGTTTCCAAACTGGTTGCTATTGGCAATACTAATGAAATAAGCATCTGTTTTAATTATCCTGTCATTCAGTTTAATCTCGAAGGGATAGGGTTTCGACTTGAAGAACTTCATAGTTGAAATCCGGAGATAGGTCTGAAGCCCCCTGGTTTTTTGTTTGGCAAATTCATGGGCGACTTCTGCATCGAAGCCGATACCGCAAAGCGCGCAGGAAAATTTTTCATTTATATGAAATGCGTCCACGGGGGATGCATTTCCATTGAAAATGATATCAAGGGCCCGGGTGATCTGTTTGGGAATCCTTGCGGCGAAGGCAAGGCTGTTGCCCGATCCAACGGGTATGATTCCGATATTTACATGCACACCCTGCAGCGCATTGGCGACTGCGTTCAGCGTCCCATCTCCCCCGCAGATAACGACATCTGTTATCATTTCTTTTTTAATCATTCCGCGAAGGTCATCGTAAAGTCCGTCGGCCCTGGATGGGATAATTTTAAATTCGATTCCCTCTGCCCGGGTTTTTCGGATGATTAAATTTTTTACTTTTTCCTTTTTTTTGGTTCCTGAAATAGGATTGAGTATGTAAACAATTTTTCGAACCATGCACGCAAGTTCTGCTAAATGCCGAATTTTAGAAAAGAAATCAATATTCTTTCTTTAACCATTGGCTTTAGTTTCCGAACTTGGAGTCCCCAACCCAATTCTTAAATACACGACAATGACGATTGCTCCAAAACAACGATTCCTGGCACTCGATGTGTTCAGAGGTATGACAATCTGCTTTATGATTATCGTGAATACATCAGGCAGTAAATTCACATATTCACCACTCGAACACGCGCACTGGCATGGGTTCACGCCAACCGATCTTGTGTTTCCATCCTTCCTTTTCGCTGTTGGAAACGCGATGAGCTTTGCGATGGCTAAATGGAACACATTAAGCCAGGCCTCAGTATTGGGGAAAATATTCCGAAGAACGGCAATCATTTTTCTTTGCGGATTTCTTTTGTACTGGTTTCCGTTTTATCATATAGATCATACAACGCATAACATGGTATTTTCTCCTATATCTCATACCCGCATTCTGGGCGTATTGCAGAGAATTGCCCTCGCCTATTGTATTGCTTCCCTGTTAATCTATTATTTCAAACCCAGGAATGTGATCAGTATTTCCATTGCCATTCTGCTGTTATACTGGGCCCTGATGTTATGGGGCGGCGATGCGCCTGATCCACTTGCCATGACCGGAAACCTGGGCTATAAACTGGATTTGTGGCTGATGGGACCTAACCATTTGTATCATGGAGAGGGTGTAGCTTTTGATCCTGAAGGCTGGTTATCTACGCTGCCTTCCGTTGTCAACGTAACATTTGGCTATATGATTGGGAAATTTATCCAGGAAAAAGGAAAAACTTTTGAAGGCCTCACCAAATTATTGTTGTTAGGGGCCTCTTTGGTTGTAATCGGTTATTTCTGGGATCTGAGTTTTCCAATTAACAAAAAATTGTGGACCAGTTCATTTGTCGTTTATACCGTAGGTATTGATTGTATTATCATCGCTGCTATTATTTATGTGATTGATTTTCTGGGAAGAACCCGTTGGACGAAATTTTTTACTGTTTTTGGCAAGAATCCGCTTTTCATTTATCTCGTGTCTGAGGTAGGCGTCACTATAATGGATATGATTCATCCCGAGCCGGGAGTAAGTCTGCCCACGTGGTTATACCATAATATTTATCAACATGCAGGTCTCTATTTCGGCTCGTTACTTTTTGCCGTGTCCTGGATGTTATTCTGCTGGTTAGTCGGTCTTTATCTGGATAAAAAGAAGATCTACGTAAGAGTTTGATTTCGTTTTTGACTCTGATTGTTTCCGTAATGGCATGTCCGAAGAGCTTCCCTTCGTTTTACGGGAAAAAATGACTACCTTTGCGCGTCCAAAAACAGGGATCATCCCTGCTAAAAGCAAAGGAATATTATGGAGATCAGGAACATTGCAATTATTGCGCACGTAGATCATGGTAAAACAACACTTGTTGATAAAATATTACATGCCACCAAAGTATTCCGGGATAACCAGGAAACAGGTGAGCTGATCATGGATAGTAATGATCTTGAAAAAGAAAGGGGAATTACGATTTTTAGCAAGAATGCCTCTGTTGTATATAAAGGAGTAAAAATAAATGTCATAGATACACCAGGTCACTCTGACTTTGGTGGTGAAGTAGAACGTGTGCTGAAGATGGCGGATGGAGTTTTGTTGCTCGTGGATGCTTTTGAAGGACCCATGCCCCAAACCCGTTTCGTTTTACAGAAAGCACTGCATCTCGGACTTAAGCCGATGGTGATTATCAATAAAGTTGACAAACCAAATTGTCGTCCGGAAGAAGTTCATGAAGCTGTATTCGAATTGTTTTTTAATCTGGATGCCACTGAAGCACAGCTTGATTTTCCGACATTCTATGGTTCAGGAAAGAACGGATGGTTTAATGATTCACTCACACCAACAACCGATATATTTCCATTGTTAGATGGTATTCTGAAATATGTTCCGGCGCCAGTGGTAAACAATGGTCCTACACAGATGCAAATCACTTCCCTTGATTATTCATCTTTTCTTGGAAGAATTGCTGTGGGAAAAGTTGCGCGTGGTACGATCAGGGAAGGGCAGAATATTGTTCTGATGCAGGCTGATGGCTCAATTAAAAAATCAAAAGTTAAAGAATTGTACGTCTTCGAATCCCTGGGTAAGAAGAAAACAACAGAAGTACTTTGTGGCGATATATGCGCAGTAGTAGGACTTGATAATTTCAATATCGGTGATACTATTTGTGATCCTGAAACACCGGAAGCTTTACCCCTCATTAGTGTAGATGAGCCTACCATGAGTATGATGTTCGGGATAAACAACTCTCCTTTCTTCGGGAAGGATGGTAAGTTTGTGACCTCACGTCATCTCCGGGATCGTCTGATAAAAGAAACAGAAAAAAACCTGGCATTGCGCGTTGAAGACACTGGAAGCGCTGATAGCTTTCTTGTTTTTGGTCGTGGGATCCTACATCTGGGAATCCTGATCGAGACCATGAGAAGAGAAGGATATGAGTTAACGGTTGGTCAGCCTCAGGTTATTGTCAAGGAAATCGGTGGTAAAAAATCTGAGCCCTTTGAAATTCTTGTGGTAGATGTTCCGGAAGCTTTTAGTGGAAAAGTGATTGATATGGTTACCCGTCGCAAAGGTGAACTTTTGGTGATGGAGACCAAGGGGGACATGCAGCACCTGGAATTTGAGATTCCTTCGCGCGGATTGATAGGTCTTCGTTCAAGTATGCTTACTAATACAGCAGGTGAAGCAGTCATGGCACACCGTTTCCTTGAATATAAACCATGGAAGGGTCCGATTCCTGCCAGAAGTAACGGTGTATTAATAGCAAAAAATCAGGCAACGACTACGGCATATTCTATTGATAAACTTCAGGATCGCGGATCGTTTTTTGTGGATCCGGGAGAAGAGGTTTATGTCGGCCAGATTATCGCTGAACATATCAAACCTGGAGACCTGATCGTAAATGCAACAGAAGGCAAGCAGCTGACCAATATGCGTGCCAGCGGAAGTGATGATTCCGTTAGAATCATTCCGAAGATTCAGATGACTCTTGAAGAATGTATGGAATATATCCAGCAGGACGAGTGTATTGAAGTGACACCTAAAATTATTCGTTTGCGCAAAACCATCCTGGATGAGGATACCCGGAAAAAGTTCCAGAAGATGTTAAAGACGGAAGAAGTTTCTTAAGCTTAAAGCGTAAGGCGTAAAGCATAAAGCATTTTGTCAGGAGTTCGGATACTCTCATTTAGAGTTTGAATACTTTTTTTAGCACCTTTAGGCCTTTTTTTCAACTATACCGGTCATAATTTTTTAAAGCCTTATGCTTTACGCTTTGGGCTTTAAGCTCAGGAGGCGTATTTTTGCATAAATCAGTGTTTATGAAAAAAATACCTGGTTTATGGCTACTCATCGTTTTCCTGAGTCTCAGTTCAGTGAAGAGTTTTTCGCAGTGTTCCATTTGTACCCGGTCTGTGCAGCAAATGGGTGAGAAACCCGGAAAGGCATTTAATGCCGGTATTCTTTATCTTGCTTTCACGCCACTCGCTATAGGTGGGATTTTGGGTTATAGGTGGTGGAGGCAAAACCGGTAATCATTCCATCTGCAAAACATGCATGATCAAAATTTCTTGATCCGGGAATCCAGATCTGTCACATCAAATACGCCTGTTTTTTCCGTTTTTATTCCAACATGGAATAATTTATCATATTTAAAGTTATGCATCAATAGTTTAAGGATTCACTCCGTTTTACCACTGCAGATTATTGTACATATTAATGAGGGAACTGACGGAACAGTGGACTGGGTGAAATCGCAGTCAGATCTGAATTTTACATATTCGCAGGAAAATATTGGTGTATGTTATGCATTGAATCAATGCCGAACCCTTGCGTCGGCAGATTATTTTTTATATCTCAATGATGATATGTATGTGTGTCCCGGTTGGGATCAGTACTTATTCAATGAAATAAAAGCCATTGGTCATGATGCTTTTTTTTTATCGGCGACAGCAATAGAACCGGTAAAAACGGATAATAATTGTGTAATTGTTCAGTATTTCGGAACGGATCCGGATTCCTTTCAACAGGAAAATCTGTTAAAAGAATTTCGGAATCCGGTTAAGAAAGACTGGCAGGGCTCCACCTGGCCTCCGAATATTGTGCACAAAAAAACCTGGGATCTGGTGGGCGGATATAGTATAGAATATTCCCCGGGGCTTTATTCTGATCCGGATTTTTCTATGAAACTCTGGAAAGCCGGGATACGCCTTTTTAAAGGGGTTGGCGACAGCCGTGTATATCACTTTGGTGGCAAGTCCACCAGGCGCATCATAAAAAATAAAGGTTATTATACCTTCATTTCCAAATGGGGAATGACTTCCGGAACTTTTACAAAAAGAATGCTGCGAAGCGGTGAACCTTTTGATGGCATCCTGACCGAACCTGTTTTTTCATTTTCTGTGAGGGCTAAAAATTGGGTTAAACGATTATTGGCCTTTTTGAATTCCTGATACCGCCGATAGGGATTCAGCAAAACGATATATATTGAAATCAGGATCTCCTGCAGCTAATTCCAACTCATGTTTCAGCTTGTTATTGTCGAGATCCCTCATTCGGTAACCCGCAATGAGTTGCCACGCTTTTTGAGTAAGCAATCCGAGTGAACGACCGGGTGAAATCCTGGCGGCATTATCCAGGATTGCTTTGTACAATTCAGCAATACCTTTTCCTTCCGTTGCAATGGTTTGAATAAATCTTATTTCATCCATTGGCTTCTTTGTTTGATAATGGATGGAAGATTTTAGTGAGTGCAGGAATTGTTCTGCGCCCGGCCTGTCGGATTTATTAACGACAAATATATCACCGATCTCCATAATACCGGATTTCATGGTTTGTATATCATCTCCCGACTCAGGGACGAGAACGAGTACCACCTGGTCGGCCAGACGGCTTATATCCACCTCCGCCTGACCTACACCAATGGTCTCAATCAGTATGCAGTCAAACCCAGCCTGTGCCAGGATGTCCGTGATCTGAAAAATGCGGGGATTTAAACCGCCCATGGTTCCACGGCTTGACAGCGACCGTATAAATACCGATGGGTTGTTATACCACCGGTTCATCCGGATCCGGTCTCCCAGTATTGCGCCGGAATGGAAAGATGAAGAAGGGTCAACGCAAAGTATTGCCAATTTCTTTCCGTCATCTGTGAATTGTTTGATTAATGCGTCAGTCAGTGTGGATTTCCCAGCTCCCGGAGGCCCGGTAATACCTATTAAAGGCACATGTTGATGCCGGAGACTTTTTAATAACTCCTCTGCCCCCGGGCCAGCGTTTTCGACCACTGAAATGGCGCGCGCAACTACATGAAAATCGCCATTCTTAAGTACATCGGCAGTAATCAAAGGCTTTTTATCAGGATTAGGTGGCATGCATCAAAAATAAGTTAAAATGAAAGATGCTGTCGGTCAGGGGGCCAAAAGAAATTTTCACTTGAAGCGGATTCTGCGTTTAAATTTGTCGGCTGATTTAAAGAAGTATCTGAAAACCGAAAACCCATGACGAATTTCATTCCTATTTTTCCGTTGAATATTGTTGTGTATCCAGGAGAAATTCTGAACCTGCATATTTTTGAACCACGATATAAAGAATTAGTCAAAGAATGTTTTGAAAATAAAAAACCATTTGGGATTCCGGCTGTCATCAATGGGCATGTATCAGAATACGGGACGCTGGTGACCATCCGGGAGATTGCCCAGGAATACGAAAATGGTGAGATGGATATTATAACGAACGGCACGATTGTATTCAGAATACTGGAGATCATTAAAAAAATTCCCGACAAACTCTATAGCGGCGCCATTGTAAATTATCCGGAAAATGCCGAAGTCTATCCCAGGAAAGAGCTCATGCAGGTCGTGATTAAAGCGATTCGCGAACTTCACAGGATTCTGAATATCAGTAAGGACTTCCGGAAACCGGATGAGGAATTAAATGCATACGATCTTGCCCATCATGCTGGCTTGTCCATTGAGGAAGAATATGAAATGCTTGCACTATTCCGGGAGGAGCAACGACAGGAATATCTGAAAAGACACTTAGGCAAGGTGTTACCGGTAGTGGTTGAAATGGAAGTCTTGAAAGGAAGAATTATGCTGAATGGTCACTTTAAAAATTTATCTTCCTTCAGATTTGAATAAGATTGCCTTCATGTAGTGAATAGATTTTTATCATGTCCACAACACTTTGCCTGGATTTAGGAAATACAAGATTTAAATGGGCCTTTTTTAACAACGGGGAAATACTGCATAGCGGTGTGTTGCAGGATGATGGCGCAGAGGACCTGCGGAAATATATTGAAATCTATAAACCGGACAAAAGTATTTTATCTTCTGTTGTGGATCATTCATCCGTTTTGGAGGATATATTGAAGGCCAATACCCAATTTCATAAATTGGATCATCGCTCACGGGTTCCCATTACCACACCAGTTGGAAAACCAGAAACGATTGGAGCGGACAGACTTGCGCTCGTGGTAGGCGCCTCTTATTATTTTCCGGATAAAAATAATCTGGTGATCGGTTTAGGTTCTGCCATTACTTACAATTATATTAACCGGTTTCATCAATTCATCGGCGGGAGTATTTCGCCCGGAATGGAAATGCGATTTAAAGCCCTCGAATTATTTACATCGAAACTGCCTTTGGTTCAACCTCATTGGAATTTCCCTTTATTGGGATATGATACCAAAACGAATATTCAATCAGGTGTTATATTCGGAATGGCAAAGGAAATCGATGGAGTGATAGAAGCATATGAGGATCGTTATGAAAATCTGCATACGGTGATGACAGGCGGGGATGCTCATTATTTCATGCCATACCTGAAGAAAAAGATTACCGGAGACCCGGATCTGCTTTTCAAAGGACTTTACGCAATCAGTGAATATAATTTTTCAAATTGAAATCTATTCCGACATATAGAAGCTGGACATTCTGCTTATTCTTTTGTTTTTATTTTACAGCCTGTGAAAATAATGTAAAGGATCTGCCTAACTACCGTCAAAAGCAGATTAGCGTGGACGAAGGAAAAAATATTACAGCGTACATGAGTGAAGATGCCAAGGTGAAAGCGAAGTTAACGGCCCCTTACATGCGTCAAAATGAATCTGACACGCCATACGTTGAATTTCCAAATACTTTGCACGTGGATTTTTATAATGACTCTCTGAAAATTGAGAGCATAATGAATGCGCGATACGGGAAATGGCGGCAACAGGACGGCAAAGTCTACCTAAGGGACAGCGTGGTGGTCATGAATATCTTAAAGGGAGATACCCTTTATTGTAAAGAACTTTGGTGGGATCAAAAATTAGAGAAATTTTATACCGATAAACCTGTGCAGATCCATAAGTCAGGGGGAACCATTCTATATGGTACAGGTCTCGAAGCACCACAGGACTTCAGCGGATACACTATTTTTCAGATCACAGGGCCATTTGCTTTTCCTGCGGGTGGGATGCCCAGGAATTGAGCTTAAAGCGTAAAGCGTAAAGCTTAAAGCTTAAAGCAGATTACTTAAATACTAATTAATAATTGATAATTAAAAAAAGCCCCGGAATACTCCAGGGCCTAAATGTGTTTGTACTTAACCTAACCGTTACCAAGTTTGGTCATTCAATAGGGTACAAATTTACACTTCGTAGGATTTGGTCTTCTCGTGGAATTTGGATTTTAACTGTCCGTGACCGGACTCTGCTAAATGGTTTTGGTTTGGTTTCATAGTTAGCTTTTCGAAGGATTTGGATTATTGAACCATTTAACCGAGCATCAATCACAATGACGATGTAAACATACAAATTGCAACAGGTGGTACAAGCGGATTTGCGCTCGATATGGGATTTGCAGAAACTACTGCTAAGATTCGTAAAACTACGTTTTACGCGTAAAGCATAATGCGTAAAGCGTAAAGCGTAAGGTATCACCATTGAATCTCAGAGACTAAATCGGATTATAACAGAAGAATGGGGATCTTTGCGTATGAATTTTTAAAAACTGAAATGATGTACAGAGAATCCGAAAAAAATATAGACCTGGAGAAAAAGCTTGCAGAATTGAAAGCCGAATTGAAAAATGAACAGGAGAAAGCTGAAATATTGAAGAAAATGCTTGAACTCGCGAAGACCAACCCCTCAGACTTGTCCGGGATCATCGACAAACGAACAAAAGATTAACAACCACTCTCATACTCCCATACTCTCATACTCTCACACTTGACTCTCCGGTCTCATCTGAGGAAATAAAAGTACATCCTGTATAGACGGCTGATTGGTAAGCAGCATCGTCAGGCGGTCGATCCCAATGCCGATTCCTGCGGTTGGTGGCATACCATATTCCAGGGCTCTTAGAAAATCATTATCGATAAACATGGCTTCCTCGTCACCTCTTTCCATAAGTTTTATCTGCTCCTCAAATCTTTCACGCTGATCTATCGGATCGTTGAGTTCAGAATAGGCGTTTGCGATTTCTTTTCCGTTGATGATCAATTCAAACCTTTCTACCAAACCAGTAATTGAACGATGCTTTTTTGTGAGCGGGCTCATCTCCACGGGATAGTCAATAATGAAAGTTGGCTGGATAAATCTGTGCTCACTGGTGGCTCCGAATAGCGCGTCAATTAATTTCCCCTTGCCCATACTGTCGTCGGCTGTTATATGCAGTTTTCTGCAAAGAGTTCTTAACCCGTTCTCATCCAAAGCGGAAACATCAGTTCCGGTAGATTCGCTGATCGCATCGTAGATACTGATTCTCTTGTAAGGCGCCCTGAAGTCGATATCTTTTTCTCCGGATTTCACAACAGTCGTTTTATTTACTGCCAGGGCAGCAGCTTCCAGAAGGGATTCTGTTGTCTCCATCATCCAGAAATAGTCTTTATAGGCTACGTAAAATTCAAGAATGGTGAATTCCGGATTGTGGGTCCGGTCCATCCCTTCATTCCTGAAATTCCGGCTGAATTCATAAACCCAATCGAATCCCCCGACGATCAGGCGTTTCAGATACAGTTCATTGGCAATGCGTAAATAGAATGGAACATCGAGCGCATTATGATGAGTAATAAAAGGTCTGGCAGCAGCACCGCCCGGAATAGATTGCAAAACAGGCGTATCCACTTCCAGCGCACCAGCGTTATTCAGGAACTCACGCATGCTGTTGATCAGCTTTGTCCTTTTGATAAATACTTCTTTTATTTGAGGATTTACGATCAGATCAGCGTACCGCTGCCGGTAGCGAAATTCCGGATCGGTAACCGCGTCAAAAGTTTCCCCTTCTTTTTCTTTTATGATGGGAATCGGGCGTAAAGCTTTCGATAGCAAGATCAGCTCCCTGACGTGAACTGAAATCTCGCCCGTTTTTGTAATGAAAACATAACCTTTCACACCAATGATATCGCCCAGATCAATCAGATGTTTCCACAACTTATCATAGGCTGTTTTATCCTCTCCGGGGGCGATATCGTCCCTTTTGATATATAGCTGGATACGGCCGCTGCTGTCCTGAATCACGGCAAACGAAGCCTTTCCCATGTCCCTTATGCTCATGATCCGGCCGGCCAGGCATACGGACCCGAATGCTTCTTTATTCTCTTCTTTATAGCCGGATTTGATTTGAGCGGCATAAGCATTTACAGGAAAACCTTCTGCGGGATAAGCATTAATTCCCAGTTCGCCCAGAGATTTTAACTTTTCACGGCGAATAATTTCCTGTTCTGAATGTAAGGGATGAGACATGTTTGAATACGTTTCGAAATTCCCGCAAATGTACTGTTTAAGCTCAAAGCGTAAAGCTGAAAGCTTAAAGCGAAGGGAATTATGGATTTGGTTAACAGGATCAGCGTAAACGGTGGACGGCCCAGGCCAGCGATCCGCGAAAGGAGGGCTGGTTTTTAGCCCTTTTTGCCTTATTTTCGTTGCATAAATCCGGTGAAATGAAGTTTGAAAAGATTCATAATAAAGGTCAGGCCCAGCTTTTCCGGAACAGTTATATGGAAATGCTGACCAAAACCCACCCTTTGGTGATTTGGGGGATGTATGTTCCAATAATAGTCTATTTTATATATCTAAGTCATTTTCAGCTGGATTTCAGCTATATAGCTATATTTTTCAACTTTCTGGCTGGTGGTTTTTTCTGGACCTTTTTCGAGTATTTAATGCACCGTTTTGCCTTTCATGCGATTGCAGAAAGTGAAAGAGCCCAGAAATTTATCTATGTGATGCACGGCAACCATCATCATTTTCCACGGGATAAAGAACGCCTTTTCATGCCGCCGGTTCCAAGTATCATCATTTCTTCCACCATATTTGGCATTATGTATCTGGCGATGAAAGAATACGCTTTCGTATTTTTCTCCGGATTTATCCTTGGCTATCTTATCTACGGAACCATGCACTATGCCATACATGCCTGGAATCCGCCTTTTAAATGGATGAAACCGCTTTGGAGAAACCATCATCTTCACCATTATAAGGATGATCACAAAGGATTTGGTGTCAGTACAACTTTCTGGGACCGTGTTTTCGGAACCATGTTCGATTTGAAAAAAGAGAAGGAGGATAAGGAAAAAGTAAGGGAATTGATGTATTAAGGATCTGTATAAACAGGCCTGGAATCAATATTTCTCTATTACACCGAGTCCAAACAAAGCAAAATCATATTTCACGGGATCGGTCCTATCCATTTCTCTCAGGACAGTGGTAAGTTCCATGGCTGTTCGCCAGTCTGTTTGTTTCCGGGTAATTAATCCAAAACGGCGGGCTACCCTGGCAACATG
>Ga0070733_10002116_pt1 | contig 14424 bp, 15 predicted proteins | sample Coa_R1_9_FD_66450 | JGI IMG/M metagenome (GOLD analysis project Ga0070733, IMG submission 66450) | Surface soil microbial communities from Centralia Pennsylvania, which are recovering from an underground coalmine fire - Coalmine... | ecosystem: Environmental > Terrestrial > Soil > Unclassified ... | reverse complement strand
GTCGTTGAAGTACCGAACCGCCGCAATCGGATTCAGGCTGCGGTGGCGCACGCAATACCAGAGGTAGTGGTCCGCATCGATGAGAACGCCACCCGCCCACAGACCGAGCGCCATCGTGGCCCTCGCCGGGCGGCACAACAGCGCAGCCGTCGTGCTAACAGCTATGTGGTCCCGCACTCTCACGGCTCGAGGCCTCCTCTGCCGATTTCAGGCAGCCGCACGAATACGGAGATAACCCTGCTCCTGGTACCAGGCCAAGGTGCGCTCCATTCCGGTCGCAAGGTCGGTCTCGGCCACAAAGTCGAGAAGGCGTTTGGCCTTTGAAACGTCGTAGACGCGGCTGTGAGTGAGGAACTCGAGTCGGCTACTCGTCAAAGGCATCGCGCTTCTCAGCCGCGCCGGGGCAAGATCGCCAAATGCCGCCACCGTCCGAGCGGCACCGACTGGGATGTGGCCGCGCGGCGGGCGGGTTCCTCCGATCCGTGCGATCACGGTCGCCATTTCGTCGAGCGACGACGGCTTGCCCGCCAGGTGGAAGCACTCGCCCATCGCTTCGGATCGTCCGCCACAGCGCACCAGACCCTCGATCAGATCGTCGATGTAGATCGGGTGAAGAAGAACCGCCTTCCGGCCGATCGGGCGGAAACGATGTCGCAAAACGGAGCGAAAGAAAGAAAGCAGATGAAGGTCTCCGGGGCCGTACACGAGTCCGGGACGAGCGATTACCGCTGGGACGCGATCACGCCATCTTGCCCGCACGGCAAGCTCGGCTTCGGCCTTCGTCGACTCGTAGACGTTCGTTGGACGGAACGGCGTCTCCTCGTCCGCCGCTGTTTCTCCGGTTGTGCCGAGAACGCCGGTAGTGCTGCAATGAACGAGCCGCGCAAACCCTGGAGCCTTCTCGCAAGCGCCGAGGAGGACGTTCGCTCCCTCTACATGCGTTCGTCGATATTCCGATTCGGCGATACCGGGTACAAACAAGCGCCCAGCGAGGTGATAGACGACGCTGACGCCGTCGAGCGCTGAGCGGACCGTCTTCTCGTCGCTGATTTCCCCGGCGATCACCTCGGCGCCACGATCAGCTAACGCCTTCGCCTTTGCCTGTGATCTGACGAGGACCCGTACCGATGCTGTCTCGTCGCGCAGCAGTCGTCGCACAAGGGCCGCGCCGAGAAAACCGGTCGCTCCCGTGACGAGCACTCTTGGTTCGGAGGAACCGTTCGAAGTTAGTGGTTCGTGTTTCTCGCTCAGGTCAGTGCCTCCCGAGGTGCAAAGCGTCGCTTCGCTCTGGCAACGCGTGAGCGAGCAACCTGTGTCGCCACCCGCTTCACCGTCGGCCCGTGCACGAGCATGTTCGTGTACGAGGCGTTGGCGAGAGGACAGAAGCACTCCCCCGCCTTGATGCTTCGCCTCAACTCGTCTGCCTTAGCCGTTCGCCACACCGACCCGAAGTCATATCCGTGGTCGCGAAGGTTCCCCATCGACTCAGCACGGATGCAGCATGTCCAGACATCACCATTTGGCGCGATCTGAGCGGAGGCGACACCGGCCATGCACGGGATCACTTGCCTGCGCTCGCGCAGTGTGCGCTTCACGATCTCGTAGTACTGGCGACGGAAGGCGTAGGTCACCTCAGTGACCCCGCTGACCTTTTGGTCACGCATGCTGTCGAGCAAGGCATCGATGGCGCCGGAGTACCGCTCCGCCGTCGGGGTGATGCCAAGGCCGACCGTGTCGAGCTCAACGCGCTCTTCGGCGATCTCTGTGATGTGAGCGTCCGGTTTCAGCTCTTTTTGAACGTACTCACACAGTTCAGGGATCGTCTCGACGTTGAAGTTCGAAATCACGGAATGGACGCCGAGCGTGAGGTTCTTGTAGGTCTTCTTTAGCTCCTTAAGGGCTGCAAATGTGGCCATCGCGTGCGTCCAGTTGTTTTTGACTCCCCGCAGTTCGTCATGGAGCGCGCCAACGCCATCGAGGGACAGGTTGACAACGACCTCCGACTTCGGCGCAGCTTGCAGAACGCGTTCTATACGGCCGGGAATTACCCTGAAAAGGATCCCGTTAGTCGGAATGTTGATGATCCCGGGTCGACAGTGACGATACGCACTCGCAACCATCTCCGGCAGGTCCTCGCGCCAAGTCGGTTCACCACCGCTGAAGGTGAACCAGTACGGAGCCCGGCCAAGTGACTCAAATACCCGATCCCACTCCTCGAGCGTCAGGTCATCATTAGGAAGGAGCCAAACGTTGCAAGTCTTGCAGCGGGAGTTACAGCGATAGCTGACGCTCACGGTGATGTTCACCGGTAGCGCGAGCACGCGACCCGTCGCGTACGTCGCCTTCAGAGCCGGAATCTCCGGTAGAACTTTCGCCAATCCCATCTGGTGCCACCTCCTTTCTTCTGACAGGCGCGGTGCGCCCCGCCTCAGTGTTCGGCGTCCATATCGAACTAGCGAGCGGCGACTCACCGGGTGAGAACCCCACAATGCCGCACGTGAGCATGATCTGTTTCCCATCGCCGTCATTTCCGAATTGGAATGGGCTCGCTTGGAACTCGCGCACGATCTGACGAGCACTTTCTTGAGCCGCCTCGCGGCCGCCCGGTAACAAAGCGACGATCGTTCCGCACTGTTGCAGCGTGACGACGGTGTCGGGCTGAAGGGTGGATTTGATCTGCTCTGCGACTCGGCGAGTCAGCTGGCGGCTGGCGTGGAGTCCCACCTCGAGCTCGTGGCGATGAAAGTCCGCGATGTTGAAGACAGCAACGCTGTGCTCTCTGTTGGCGTACACGCCGTCCGACACGTGCCGCTTCGTCGTGTCGCAGACATCCCAGACGTGGCGTGGGCGACCGCGCAAGGCGTCAAAGTGACCTAGCGCCCGGGCTGTCGCCTCGAGCCCAATGGCACCGACTGTCCAAGAAACGGCGCGTGGCGAGCCAAGCGAGTCTGATCGCCACAACGCTCGGAAGGCTCTCCGAACACTCATCGTCGAGGGCGAGTAACCCTGCTCGTGGCGGACCCGGAGGTGGCCGGCATGGATGCGCCGACGCTGACGCAAGAAATCGCCGACAGTCGCCGGGCCGCGGTTGTACACCACCGCCTGTGGCTCATAGACGAGACGATGCCCAAGACCGGTGATCAACGATTCGATCGAGACCTCGTCAACAGCCGAATCAAGCGGGATGCCAGGAATCACGTTGCGAAACGCGATGATTTCCCCAAGCTTCGGGACTTCCCGAGCGATTCGGTCGTGCAACCGCCACTGAAGGTGCACCGCGTGGCCGAGAAATGACTCCTCGTTGTTCACCGGTGTCGGGTGGCCACCCACCATTCCGACTGAGGGGTCGTCGAAGTGGCGCAGCATTGCCTCGATCGAGCCCTCTTTGACCAGCACATCCGCTCCAACCAGGATCAACACCGGCGAACGCGCCGAGCGGATAAATAGGTTGACAGCCGACGCCTTACCCTCGCGGTTTTCCTGCTCGATGAGGCGAACTCGATCATCTCGACACGCGATGTCCGCGACGATCTCGCCCGTGCGGTCTCGGCAGCCGCTCGCCACAACTATGACCTCGGCAATCTGCCACCGATCGAACGACTGGCGAAGTATGCCGTCGAGCGCATCGCCGATGTTCGTCTCTTCGTTGTACGCCATCACGCCGACGCTGCATGCGTTGGCGGCCGCGCTCATCGGGCGCGCCACCTCGCCGGGGCGGTTATCGGGGCGTCGCTGTGATTCCTGGCTGAACAGGTGATCTTGGGTTGTCGCCATTCTTGCCGTTCCCCTGGTCATCTCTGGACCTCAATGGCGCCACCGAAGGAACTAACGCCCCGCCGCCCTATTCGCGGCGCGAATTGGATGATGACCTGGCGAAGTTCCAGCCAACTTCCAGGGAAGTTCCAGCTACGGGCTAGTTATCGCTCTCGGTATTCGCGGCCTCACGCCGCCGCATGGTGCGACGGGCTACTTGCCGCACTTTGTCGTCAGCCCGCCCAACGGCCGCGTTGCGCTCGATTTCCGCTCGCTCAAGCGCACGCCGCAAAAACGCAGGCGTGTCGGGTTGCGGGGGGAGGCCCTTGTCCTCTCGCGCCCGAGCCAGGTCCTCGTAGTGCTGGGACGCCCAGTAGACGTTCATTCCGCACGAAGCGCAGTTCCAGGCCTCGTCCGATATCTCCGCTCCACATTGTGGGCAGCGCATCCGTCAGTTCCTATGCAGTCTTGGGTACGTTCCTCGCACCCGATCCGCCTCGATGCCCGATGGCCGCCGGCCGTCGATCGAGGTCCTTTTCCCGAGCGTCATCGTGGTGTTGGCCGCTTCCAACGCGGTTCCAAGCAAAAGGGGACGAAGCGCGAGGCCAATCACTCGAAGGCGCACGTGCAGGCGTTCGGGCACCTGGCCGAAACCCCGGGGCACGACTGGACCCCGTCGCCCAGCCTTCTCACGGCGCCCGGCCTCGGTCCGGGTGAGCGAGACCTTGAACGGTGGTGGCTGACTTTCGGTCCCACCCCAATTCGAGCCCAAGAGTGGGCTATTTCATCAATCTTGATGGTGCGCGACGCCGCGGCGCTCGGCATGCTTCAGTCATTCGAGCCGGTGAGTGGGCGCCACCCGAATCCGGCCAACCCCGAGGACATCCGACCCGTTGGGATCGGTGTCGGTAAGAAGGTGACTTTGACTCAGGCGTCGGGACGCGCGATGACTCGGTTCGGTGAGCCGTCCGGGCCGGGCTCCACTCAGGTCGAGGGCACCAAGAGACGAACCCAGGCCTGGTTCGATCCGTCGCTGAAAACCATCTTCGACGACTCGAGGGACGGTGTGCTCGTCGTCAACATCCTTGGGCATCGCGTCTATTCGAATCCGGCGCTGGACGACCTCGTCGGCGCTGACGCCTGTCTTCCGAGTGCCACCTCTGAGGCGCCCCCGTACGTTTCTCCTGACCAGCGCCCAAAGTACGTGCGCCTGCTAGGAGGGATGGCTTCCCTTTTGTCTGTCGACGGTTCGGGCACCGTTTCAACCTGGCTCGATCTCGTCACCCCCGATCGCGGCCGGGTGCGGACCAGACTGACGATCAGCGCCTATACGAGCGTGAATCGCGCCCGCTTCGCGCTCTGCCTGTTCGCGCCCGAACCTTCACCCGCAAATTCTGGGGCTTCGGTGACGGTCCTCGAACCGGCGAACGGCGCGGGTAACCAGTCGGGATACGGACGCCAGCGGCCCTCCGACGTGTCGGGCCGTGATCCCATGCCCGAACTTGCACGGCTCACCAGACGCGAGCGCGAAGTTCTCGCCATGCTCCTCGATGGCCGGCGCGTCGCGTCGATCTCGCGTTCGTTGTACCTAAGTGAGCACACGGTCAGAAATCACCTGAAGGCGATCTTCCGCAAGCTCGGGACCCACTCACAGACTGAACTGCTAGACCGGTTCCGGCCCCCCGTATGGAACGAGCGATCGTCGATCCTCGAGCTCGACAACGCCGTACGGACGGCTCCTTAAACAAGAAGAAGTCGTTTAGAAGGGCGTGGCCCTTCGTCCTAGACGGCGGGTCGTTTCTCTCCCCAGCCGTCGCTCGTCCCGGGCCACCCCGACTGGTAGGCGAGCACAACGGCGGCCAGCTGAGAGCTCACTCCGAGCTTTGAAATGATCGAGCGGATCTGGCTTCGGACAGTTGCCAAAGACACGCAGTCCTTGTCGGCGATCTCGCGAGCAGTCGATCCTTTCATCAAAGAAAGAAGGACGTTTTGCTCTCGTGGACTGAGGCGCTCGAAGGACTCCACACTCATTGGACCACCGCCCTTTCGGAGCGAGGAGCGGCAGCCGCGCTCGCGGGGCCTCGCAGCGTCCACAGACCATCGCGGCATTCGACTGTCGACATCTCGAACAAAGTGCTTCCGATCACACACCCTGCTGGTTGAGAGGTCTCCTCCGGCCGCCTGCTCAGCCCTGATCTACTTGAACATTGACTTAGGCTGTTTTTATCAGATTTCAGGCCGCAAGTTGGTTAGAGATATATGAAGGATTAGGTCAAAAGATTGCCAGAATTTACAGAGGTGGAACTATCGGTCATTCCTGTAAATAAGCCGGCCGAAACCAAATGCGTGGACGGGGCGAAGCTTCCACCCGAGAGATGCGCACGAGCCTGTCTGAAACGACAGTCTCCACCGTTCCGGCCTCGCTAGTGCGAACAGCACGCACTCCGAGCTGCTTACGCGGCCGTCTCTTCACGCCAACTACAAGGGTGCTCGCAAATGAGCGGACAACTCAACTGGCAAGGATCGGATGTTCGATATTGGCGAACGCCCGATGTGCGTCAGACCACTGCTAGGCGGTGCCCGTCCATCGTTCCGTCTGTCGTTCGATCCAACCTCTCAACAAGACGGAGTTCGGAAAGGCCATCTCTGCAGCCTTGGTAATAGCGCGGGACCCGCCGCACATGACCGTTGCGGGCTGTGGCATATGACGATCGACGAGATTCCAGAAAACAGAAGTCCACGTGTCTTCGGACTCCTTGTTGTCAACGGCCAGGTGCAGTGGTCGTTGTCGTCCTTCAGAATCGACTGACCAGGCGATGAGCACCGCTTGCTCTTCTTCTGACGCAGGGCCGGGCCTGAACAGGGCATCGCAATAGAGGTGCTTCACCGGGACGTCCGACAGATCCCGGGAGATGAAGACTTGATAATCCTCGGAAAGCTCGTAAGCCGCTTCCGCAAGGGCGGCACCAGAGATGAGCGGCACGCCATTCGTATCCCGTATGTCTTCTTCGGCGCCCCGCGAGGAGAGTGCTTGCGCAAAGGTTCGAATGACAACGCGGTCGAGAACAGTCGGGTCCCGGCGCATAGTGATGAGAAGTCCGGGACGGAACGGCTCAGTGCTGTTACGCACTTGGGGAATGCGGATCTTGATCGACCCAGCCGGCGTTCTCAGCCAACCCGGCTCGTAACCGTTACGCGAGCCGCGCTGCACAGTTTGACGCCGTCTGTATCGACCGCGCTGACCGAGGAAATCGGCTTGGTCGGCCTCCAACAGACGCTGCACGACAAAGCGGGCAAGCAATTCGGCGAGGGTTCGGACGAGGTTCTCGTCGCGCTCGACACCCTCAACGAGCAGATTGTTGAGCTCGCCGCGGACATGGACAGAAGGCGCCAGCTTCCGCTTTCTCCCAGCACCCGTCGCCATTTGCGTAACTAACAAGTCGGCGAGGGGTCGGGTTTATCGACGGGCAAACAGAACGGCGCCGCGGCTTTTAGCGTCGCTCCTCTTCGGGTCCGGGACGCCAGACAACCGATGGGACGTCGGCTTTGGTTCGTATTGGCACGTTTGGCTCGCGGCACGTGTGTCTATACGGCACGCCACTCCTGGAAATTGAGTCTGTCAAGGTGGGCCAATCGCATTGGACGTAGCGAGGTTGGACCGTTCAATTCATCCGAACGCTCGGGCTTCTTCCGGGCGGGCTGCGAGGTTTTACAGGGGCCGCTTGTTCAGGATCGGGTGGTGCCGGTGTTGGAGGAGATTCCACACCCGGCCGAGTCGCAAACGTCGAAGGAGTTGACGGAGAGGCCCTCGCCGCCAATCCAGGTTTCGAAACCAGCCTCCACATCAAGTAACCACCAAGACCTTCGCATGTATCGATGAGAGATGGCATAGGCGGTCAAGGGCCCGAGATCGAGGCCGGATATCGACGTGACCGAATGGGTCAAGACATAGGAAACCGTGCCGCCATCGCGACCGGGACCGCCGTACCAGACGTCGTACGAACTGCCCCCGATATCGACGTTGGAGGCAACGACCCTGCCTGCAGGTTGAATCCCTCCGAAATGATCGAGCCAGATCATCATTTCGAGCCCACTCGTTGAGTTGTTCGTTGTCGCCCGATCCCGATTGAACCAGATGTCGTAGGCGTCGTCCCACGCGCCGCGACGGACGACGGTTGTGTGATCGGTGGTAGTTAGCGTTCCCAGCCTTAGGATCCTCGAGGCCTTAAGAGGTAATCCGCTCCTTGAGGTGCAATAGCCCCAATGGCACCCTCGATACAACGAAGGGTATGCGCCAGGCGCACCGTTCGTAGCGTTCTCTATTGCGGAGTCGGCGATCCGAAATTCGGTATTGCCGTTACTGACAATCGTGAACGGACTACTCGAGTCCCACTCGTTCGCTTGAAGGTGATACGCGTCGTTAAGCAACTGCGTGACGTCAAATCGCGAATCCGTGACAGCACCTGCCAAGAATGCGATCGAAGCTGGTCGACTCCCTCCCCTAGTCCAGTTCGCAACAAACTTTGGTCTAATCAGGACCGAAGGATCAGAGCCAGATCGCGCTGATTGAGCTCCGGGAGACATGGTCCCGATCGCCAGTCCTCCGAGCAACAAGAAAGCCAGCACTGCTCGGCACGTACCCCGTAGACCCGTCGTCAACTGTCTTATCTCTCTTCCAGTTGTAACGAGATAGCTACGGCTGCTTACGGCATCAATACGTGCCAGCTACATGATCAATTCTCGTTAATTCCTTTCGCGGGATTTCGGTTCAACTCGTTCGCTCATTGACGTGGAATCTCTGTAGGACCCCTCGGAATGGCGACAAAGCTCGAGGCTGGTTCGCGCAATCCAGATCCCCGCTAGGGAGCTGGGGCCAATCGCATTACCAGCCATCGAGGTGAGCTGCTCCTATGACAAACCAGACGGCCTATGGTTCGCGGCTGACAGCGAGAGAGGAGAGAGTTCGATGACCGACACAACGAGACGCGTTGACTACTTCTATGCGATCGTCCCCGACAGCCCGGGCGAGGGTGAGCGGATCCTTTCTGCACTTAAGGGCGAAGGAGTCGACCTGCTCGCCTACCTCGCCTTCCCAACTGGAGGTGGCGAGTCTCAAATCGATCTCGTACCAACAGACTCAAACTCTCTTCAGCAAGCTGCAGATCGAATTGGTCTCACACTCACCGGCGCAAAGCACGCGTTCCTCATTCAGGGCGACGACCGCGTCGGCTCGGTTGAGACGACAACAGCGAAACTCTCAGCGGCAGGCGTCAATATCACGGCAGCGGCGGCAGTCAGCGACGGTTCGGGGCGCTACGGCATGATCCTTTGGGTGGCCGAGGGAGACTACGACCAGGCGGCGCTCATCCTCGGCGCGTAGACCAGGCGTAGCTCGAGGGAACTCGAACATCCCGACTTGCTCGCGACCGCGAACTACGTACGAAGCTGCGCTATGGATCTCAAACTGGGACCAATAGATGCCGACTAGGACAACTCCGTGATCTTCGGCGATCCGCGCAACCCATCGAGAATCATCGGAAGCAGTCGCTTGGTCTGGTCTCCGGTAAGTGTCGCGCTCATGCACATCGGACCAACGAGTTGCATTACGTCGGCACCATTCACGTCAGCACGCACCACACCGGCGCGTTGTCCACGTTCAATGATGAGCGCCATAGCCGCATCGAGCCGTTGGCGTGATTCGAGCTTCAGATCCGGATTCTTCTCGAAAGCCTCGTGCAACTCGTTCAAAAAGGTGCGTTTGCTTAGCGCGTAGCCGACAAACGCGGCGAGAAACGCTTCGACCGCCGACCACGGGGCGAGTTCCGAAGCCGCCGCCTGCGCAGTCGAGACGACCTGATCGACGTCCGTGCGGTATACCGCTTCGACAAGGTCGATTCGCTTCGGAAAGTGGCGATAGAGCGTCCCGATGCCGACCCCTGCCTCCCGGGCGACTGCTTCCATCGAGGCGCCGCCACCCTCTTTGGCGAAGACCGATCGCGCCGCGGCGACGATCAAGTCGTAGTTCCGGCGGGCGTCAGCCCGCATCGGGCGCCCGGTGCTTTCACCTGACTCAGGAGCATCGACGACCGCCTCGGCAGCGCTTTGCCGGGCCATCACGCCTCACACCTTTCTCATGGTCTAAAGGGACTTGCTAACCGGAGGTAGCCTCCGTATACTAACCGGAGGAAGCTTCCGGTTACCTACCGTAGCACCAGAAAGGTCGATGTCAATGCCTCTTTCACCTCTCAGCGTGTCGCGTCCGGAAGCACTTGAAGCGACGTTCCGACCAGGCAGGAGGGCACTCGGGCGGCTTCTCGGTCGCCCGTCGGCGTTCCTGATCGTCATACTCGCGGCACAGATGATGGTGGTGCTCGACACGACCATCGTGAACGTCGCGCTCCCCCACATCCAACAAGGCCTCGACTTCTCGAACGGCGCTCTCTCGTGGGTTTTGAATGGATACATACTCGCCTTTGGAGGCCTTCTCCTACTCGGTGCGCGAGCCGGAGACCTGCTCGGACGGCGGGCGACGTTCCTTGCTGGCATCGCCATCTTCTCGGTGGGCGCGCTGTCCGGAGAAAAAGCTGTCGCTGGATGGATGCTGATCGCCGCACGGATTGCGCAGGGAATCGGGGCCGCGCTGGCTGCGCCTTCGGCACTGTCACTGCTTACCGCGGTCTTTCCAGAAGGACCACGGCGAGTTCGTGCGATCGCCCTGTACACGACGGTTTCCGCCGCCGGCGGCGCCATTGGTCTCGTGTCGGGCGGGCTCCTCACCGAGCTCGTCTCCTGGCGCTCGGTGATGTTCGTCAACGTCCCGATCGCAGTAGTTGCGTTCCTTCTCGGTCGCGCCGTCATCCCAGAGACCGACCGCAGACATGGACGCTTCGATCTCGTCGGCGCGCTTACCTCAACGATCGGGATGACGGCGATCGTGCTTGGCCTCGTCGAAGCGGGCAGCACGTCCTGGACCGATCCGCTAACAATCGCCTCGTTCCTCGTCGGCGCATTTCTTCTTTCGTGGTTCCTCCACAACGAGGCGCACGCGGACGAGCCGATTCTTCCGCTGCGGCTTCTTGCACATCCGAGCCGTTCGGCGGCAAACGTCGCGCGAGCGCTCGTCTATGCCGGGATGTACGGGATGTTCTTCTACCTGTCTCAGTTCTTTCAGGACATCCAGCACTACTCACCCCTACGCGCCGGAGTCGCCTTCTTGCCGATGCCGATGATGGTCTTCTTGGCGTCCCAGCTCACGAGCCGCGTGCTCGTCGGCCGGATCGCACAACGGATGCTGATGCTGGCGGGTATCTCGTCGACGGGAGCCGGCCTGTTGCTCGCGATGCGGTTCGGAGTCTCGACCTCTTACGAACAGATCGTCTTTTCTATCGTTCTCATCGGCGCGGGTGCCGGCATCTCCTTCGTAAGCCTGACCTCTGCGTCGCTCGCAGACGTCGAACCAGCTGACGCCGGGGCCGCGTCGGGACTCATCAATGTGAGCCAGCAGATCGGCGCCGCTCTCGGTCTCGCCGTGCTCGTCAGCGCCTTCGGCATGTTCACACACCACGCACAGATCGGCGCCCGCGTCTCAACAGCACACTCTCACAGCTTTGACGCAGTGATTATTCACGGGCTCCGCGACGTCTTCGGACTCGCGTTGCTGTTCACCGCCGCCGCGTTTGCTGTCGTCACTCTATTCATCCGCCGGCCACCTCGAGCGGCCCAAGCGGAACAAGAAGCGGAGGTCGTCGCGCTGGAACAGCCCCTGGAGTGGCTCGAAGAGTTGCCGGCCGAGGCGAGCTGAGCTTGATTCGGACTGCCGCGGTCGCACGTGCGCCGCTGCCATCACCGTCGGAACCCTGGTCTTTTCGGTGATTTCTGTCCCTGACATTCTTCAGCGCCGCGGCTCCTTTTGAATGTCTTGCACGGGGCGACGGGCATCGAGACCGCCTGTTCGTGGCAGGCAGGGTCGGCAGCGAAGTGTCTCCCGCCCTCCGCGCACTTCCGCGAGACAGTAGACCAGAGGGGTTTGTTGCCCGCGCCTTGTATCCGACGATCGGGAGCGCTCTGATGGAGCGACACGCACGGTGATTTCGTCACTCCGGGACGAGTGACGAACTGGGTCTCGAAGGAAGGCGGATACGTGATGAGCAACGTCATCCCGATTGAGACAGGGCACCACGCAGAGGACGAGGCGATGCGCGTCGCGGAACGCGCCCGCGATGAGGCGATGTTGGCGGCGAGGCAGATCGCGAGTGCCGAACTTTCTCGGGCGGAGCGAATACGTAGAGCCACAATTCAACGGGCCGAGATCATCAGAACGGCCACTGTCGAACGTGCCTCGGAGTTCAAAAGACTTACGCAAGTTCACGACGAGCAGCTCCATGAAGCCGAGGTTGCCCGATACGAAGCATGTCGAGCAGCAGAAGAGCGATACGGCGAGGCGCTCCAGGTGGCCGAAGAGATCGCGCGGCGCACGGTCGAAGGGGCGTATCAAGAAGAGCTCGCCGCTGCCGCGAAGGCACACGAGGAGGCACTGCACGCGGCCGAATTAGCTGCCTCGAGCGCCTCTGCCCGAGCCGAGGCCATCAGAAAAGCCGGCGAGCAAAGAGCGGAATCTATCTATCGCGCAGGTGTCGAGCGCGCGGCGAACCTACGCGACGCAGTTGGCGCGTACGAAACCGCCGTCGCGGAAGCATCATTGAAACGCGCTGAGCGCCTGCACACTGCACTGCGAGATCACGACCTCGCGATGTCGCGTGCAGCCGAAGCCTTTGAGGAAGTCTTCGAGGACGACGAAGGGTCGCCAGACGAGGTGGATCCGCAAAGAGTCGACCATCCTGGACAACCCGAGGAAGGCGGTCGAACGAGGAGCGCCGGGATTCAAAGATGATCTCAGCTGCCGCCCATAGCCGAACATAAAAAAAGCGCCCGGGTGAAGGGTCAGGACACTCGCGACCGCAGCGTCAGGAGCTCTCAGTGGTGGGCCAAGAAGGGGTGACCCAAGGACTCTGAGACGCTGTGAAGGTCACGGCTTGCTCCGCTGCCGGAGTTCCCGCATATCGGGAGTGAACACCACATGACTTCCTTTGGCGGTCGCTTTCGCCTGGTATAGAGCTATATCTGCATCATTGAGCATGTCTCGAGCACTCGCGTCGCCGCCAACCACGATGCCGATGCTGGCGGAGACCACGAGCGGCGTGTCCACAAACTCCTCGAGTACGAACGGCTCTTCGAGAACGCTCTTGATCCGTTTGGCAATGTCGTCCGCCCGCTTGCTCAAGGAACGACCTTCGAGGATCACAATGAACTCGTCTCCGCCAACCCGACCGATCGTGTCAGTGGCGCGCACCGAGCCGAAGAGCCGCTCGCCCACTCGCCGGAGAAGTTCGTCTCCTGCTTGGTGACCTAACTCATCGTTTACTTGTTTGAAGTCGTCGAGATCGATGAACAACATCGAGATGCCAGTACCGGGCTGCTTGGCCTTTGATATCAGCTGCTCGACCCGGTCGAGAACGAGAGCACGGTTGGGTAACCCCGTTAGGGGATCGTGTAACGCCTGGTGGCGAAGTTCGGCTTCGAGCCGGTCTCGGGCCTCCTCTGCAGCCCTGCGTCTTGAGACGTCGAATATGACCCCGTCGAGCCACAAGGGTGAACCGTCGTCCTCTCGGATCACTCGGCCGTGTTCCTCCACCCAGGCGATGTTCCCGTCGGACTTGGTGAGCCTGTAGTCGATGGCGTAAGAGGACTCAGTGAGAAGAACCTCCTCCAGCAACGCGTTAATCCGGTCGCGATCGTCGATGTGGAGGAGATCGCCGAAAGTCAGCTTCGCTTCGCCGAGAAAGTCGCTCGGGGGGTAGCCGAGCAGCGACTCAACATAATCGCTGATAAAGAACATCCTCCACGGTTCGCGACACTCGGAGCGATAGACGATCCCCGGGAGGTTTGCCACGACCGAGCGGAATTGCTCCGCCTCTCGCATCCACGTCGAAATGAGCTTGCCGTCGGCGTGGACGTCGTTCGTCATGGCCTCCCCATCCACCAGTCGGTGCGCAAATAGTTTACCCTCGCGGGCCGCTCGGGTCTCTGACTTGAGCTGTGCTCTTATGTTGCTAAGACGCTGATTTGTCGTAGAGATGCTTCCTGACGATTGGTGAACTCGATTGCTCGGTGCGTTTTGAGAGACCACCAACTCCTATGGGACCCGGGCGAATCGGCAGTGGAGGAGGAGAGGTGTCGGTCAAAGTAGGCCAATACGACGAAGCGTTGACGATCGCGGCGGCGCGTGCGCGCGAATGGTTGTCGACTGTCGGGACGCGGCGCGTTGGACCGGATTCGTCGGCCGACGAGATTGCCAGCGAGTTGGGCGCCCCGTTGCCTAATGAACCCATGTCACCAGAAGCTGTTGTCGGTCTCCTCGCGGACATCGCCGAGCCGGGATTGATGGCTATCGGGTCCGGCCGCTTCTATGGCTGGGTCATGGGCGGAGTGCTGCCGGCGGCCCTTGGTGCTGACTGGCTCGTAAGCGCCTGGGATCAGAACACCGGGTTGCGCTACGCGACACCCGCGACGGCCGCCATAGAAGAGGTCGCCGCCTCGTGGTTGCTCGATCTGCTTTGCCTGCCGGAATCCTCTGACGTTGGTTTCGTTACCGGCGGGATGATGGCGAACTTC
>Ga0070733_10002115_pt1 | contig 14434 bp, 9 predicted proteins | sample Coa_R1_9_FD_66450 | JGI IMG/M metagenome (GOLD analysis project Ga0070733, IMG submission 66450) | Surface soil microbial communities from Centralia Pennsylvania, which are recovering from an underground coalmine fire - Coalmine... | ecosystem: Environmental > Terrestrial > Soil > Unclassified ... | reverse complement strand
TTCGCGCACGCTCCAGCGCAAATTTTGCCGCGAAATCAGAGAGGCCAACAAACGCATGGCGGAAAGAATACTCGTAACGGGCGGCGCTGGCTACATTGGAAGCGTGGTGGTAGCGCAGTTGCTCGAGCGCGGCTATGAGCCGATCGTCTTTGACAATCTTTCGCACGGGCACCGCGCCGCGCTGGCCGCCGGGGCGAAACTGATCGTTGGCGACATCGCCGACCGCGCCGCGCTCGATCGCGTTTTCGCCGAGTACCAGCCGCAAGCGGTGATGCACTTCGCCGCATTCATTGAAGCCGGCGAATCCATGCAGCATCCGGAACGATTTTTTCGCAACAACACCGCCAATGCACTGACCCTGCTGGAAGCCATGCTCGCGCACAGCGTCAAGCGCCTGGTTTTCTCGTCGACTGCCGCGCTCTATGGAACGCCGGAAAAAACGCCGATCGAAGAGGACGCTCCGCTGCATCCCACCAACGCTTACGGCGAATCAAAGTTGCTGGTTGAACAGATGCTGGATTGGCTGCAGCGCATTCACGGATTGCGCTCCGCGTGCCTGCGCTATTTCAACGCAGCCGGTGCGGCTGGCGAACAAGGCGAAGACCATCACCCCGAATCGCATTTGATTCCGTTGGCATTGCAAGTCGCTCTTGGAACGCGCAAAGAGCTGGCGATTTTCGGCACCGACTATCCGACTCCCGACGGCACCTGTGTGCGCGATTACGTTCACGTGAGCGATCTGGCTACTGCGCACCTGCTGGTTCTCGAAGCACTTAAGGAGAAGGAACGTCTCGTCTACAATCTCGGCAATGGACGCGGCTTCAGCGTGCGCGAAGTGATCGAGACGGTTCGCCGCGTGACCGGCCACGCGGTTCCGGCGATCGAATCGCCCCGCCGAGCCGGCGATCCCGCGGTGCTTGTTGCTAGTTCGCAGAAAATCAAGAAAGAACTTGGCTGGAGCCCGAAATTTGCGGATTTGGAAAGTATCGTCCGCAGCGCCTGGGACTGGCGCCGGGCCCATCCCAACGGCTACGCGCAGAAAGATTGATTTTCGCGCCCATCCTCGGACAGAGCTGTTCAAATCGGGGTTGACACGGGCAAGCGAGGAGTGGGAGAGTTCCCGACGGTACAATCGTAAACGTTTACGCTGCCCGTTTCGCTGCAGTTTCCCGAGGATGTATGGTGCGCCTTCGACTTCTCGTTTCGGCTCTTTTTCTGGTTACTGCGTTGTTTCCGATCGCCATTCGCGCCCAGTGGAATCCGCTCAATCCCGTCCGGTCCGTCCAGAAAGATGCAGGCGGCGTAACCGTGGTTCTGGAGAAAGGCGCTCTGCGGTTTCAGGTTTGCACCGAATCCATGGTGCGGGTGCTGTATTCGGCGCAGCGCGAGTTTCCGAAGGTTGCGGAATACGTCGTGATCAAGTCCGAATGGCCGGCAACGCCTTTCGACTTCGCGGAGTCGGCTGACTCTGTCACTCTGGCCACCGCAAAACTGAAATTGGTGGTCACAAAAAAAGATAGCAACATCATTTTCTACGATGCCGCGGGGAAAAAGCTCACCCAGGAAAACGATCGCACGCTGACGCCCGTCGAAGTGAACGGGGAAAAAATTTTTCATCTCGAGCGCTTCACCAATATGTGGGACACCCAGGAAGCGTTCTATGGCCTGGGCCAGCATCAGAGCGGGGTCTTCAACTGGCGCGGCGAATCGGTGGACATCGGCCAGGACAATACCAACATTTCAATCCCGCTTTTGCTCTCGAGCAGCGGCTACGGAATTTTCTGGAATAATCCCTCGCGCAGCCGCTTCAACAATCGCTTCGTGCATGCATTCTTTATCACCTCCGAAGTTGCCGACCAGATGGACTACTACTTCATCTACGGGCCCGACTTCGACAAAATCATTTCCGCGTATCGTGACCTGACCGGCGCCGCGCCGCTCTTCGGCAAATGGGCTTACGGCTACTGGCAGTGCAAAAACCGCTATGACTCGCAGGCGGAAATTCTGTCCATCGCCAAGCGCTATCGCGCCGAACATATTCCGCTCGACAACATTGTGCAGGACTGGTTCTGGTGGAAGACCATGGGCGAACCGGTGTGGAACAAGAATTATCCGGACCCCAAAGCGATGGTCGAGGAGCTGCACAAAGAAAATGTTCACCTGATGGTTTCGGTGTGGCCATTTTTTCGCCCCGGTTCGCCGGTCTATGACGACATGGCGAAAAAGGGTCTCTTCATCGACAAAACAAAAGTCACCGGCTTTCATCCGGCGGGCATGGCGCTATACGATGCGTTCAATCCCGACGCGCGAAAATATTATTGGAACCTGATGGACGGCGCGCTGTTCAACATCGGCGTCGATGCTTGGTGGCTGGATACCACCGAGCCGGAAACCGAAGGCCGCGAAGAATCGGTGCTGCTTCACAACAAAGTTGGCATCGGCAGCGGCGCGCGTTACGCCAATCTTTTTCCGCTGATGACGACGTCAGCGGTGTATCAGGGGCAGCGTGCGGCGAGCGATCAGAAACGCGTCTTCATCTTGTCGCGCTCGGCGTTTGCCGGCGCACAACGTAACGCCGCGGCAGTCTGGTCCGGCGATGTCGATCCCAACTGGGAAACTTTTCGCCGCCAGATTCCCGCCGGCTTGAATTATTCGCTCTCCGGCAATCCTTATTGGACGACCGACATTGGCGGCTTTGTCGTAGCGAATCCCGATGATCCCGCATACCGCGAACTCTATGCGCGTTGGTTTGAGTTTGGCGCGTTCTGTCCGATCTTCCGTGCGCACGGCACCCGCACCACCAATCAAAATGAAATCTGGTCCTACGGGCCGGAAATGCAGACGCTCCTGACCCGCTACGACCGTTTGCGCTATCGCCTGCTGCCATATATTTATTCCGTCGCGTGGAAGACCACCCACGAAAATTACACTCCCATGCGCGCGCTGGTGATGGATTTTCGCGATGACCCGCGTGTGTGGAATATCGGCGACCAGTATCTTTTTGGACCGTCGCTGCTGGTCAATCCGGTCGCCGAACCAGGCGCCATTTCACGTCATCTCTATCTGCCGAAAGCCAAATGGTATAACTTCTGGACCGGCGAAGCGCTCGAAGGCGGACGCGCCATCGATACCGCCGCGCCGATCAGCGAAATTCCGCTCTTCGTTCGTGCCGGGACTATTTTGCCGCTCGGTGCGCCGACCGAATACGCACAGCAAGCCAACGATCCCATCGAGCTGCGAATTTATGCGGGGGCCGACGGCGATTTCACGTTGTATGAAGATGAAGGCGACAGCTACAACTACGAGAAAGGCGCGTACGCGACCGTCAAGCTGCATTGGGATGAGGCCGCGCTAACGCTTTCGGTTGGCGAGCGCCAGGGTAAATTTCCTGGGATGTCTGCTTCGCACACATTTCGCATCGTTTTGGTGGGAAAAGATCACGGAGCGGGCGTCGAGCCTTTCGCGACGCCGGAAAAAGTTCTCGAATATTCCGGCGCTGCGGTGGCCACAAAGTTTTAGCGCCTCAACCGCGTAGAGCGATACGTCGGCGCTGCAATCGTTTTTGAAGCGTAGTAACCTTTCAAGGTTTGTCGAGGAGGAAAGAAAAATGATCGGCACAGTGGAATACCGGTGCGTAGCGGTGCTCGCATTTCTGGCGATGATGGTGGTCCCCAGCAAATTGCGCGCGGAAGGCGACGAGTCCGCGAAACACGATAAAGCGGAAAGAAGCTCGTTCGGCAAATTGCCGGACGGCACCGAAATCGAGCAGTACACGTTGACCAACGCGAAAGGCGCGGTCGCCAAGGTCATCACCTACGGCGCAACGCTGACCGAATTGTGGGTCCCAGACAAAGCTGGCAAGAATGCCGACGTGGTGCTCGGCTTTGACAATCTGGCGCAATATGCTGGTGACCATCCGTTCTTCGGCGCCACTGTCGGCCGTTACGGCAATCGCATCGCCAAGGGAAAATTTTCCATCGACGGCAATGAGTATTCGCTCTTTTTGAATAACGGACCGAACTCTTTGCACGGCGGCAAAGTCGGTTTCAATCGAAAAATCTGGAAGGCGGCGCCGGTTCCGACGTTTCACGGCGCGGCCGTCAAATTCACCTACGTCAGCACCGACGGCGAGGAAGGCTACCCCGGCACTCTCGCCGTACATGTGACCTACGAACTGACCGACGACAACGCGCTCAAAATTACCTACGACGCCTCCACCGACAAACCCACCGTCGTCAATCTCACCAATCACAGCTACTTCAATCTTTCCGGCGCGGGCAGCGGCGACATTCTCAAGGACGTTCTGCAACTCGACGCCGATCATTACACTCCGGTAGACAGCACATTGATTCCCACCGGCGAATTGAAATCCGTCGAGGGCACTCCATTCGATTTCCGCAAGCCCACGGCGATCGGCGCTCGCAATTCGCAGATTCCTGGAATCGCCGGTTACGATCACAACTTTGTCTTGAACGGCAAAGCCGGGAAGCTGCGCAAAATCGGGGAAGTTTCCGATCCCGTTTCCGGGCGCTCCATGGAAATCCTGACTACCGAGCCTGGCGTGCAGCTCTACGTCAGCCTCGGCCTGAACGGGTCGATCAAAGGCATCGGCGGCGCGTATCCGCAGTTCGGCGCGCTGTGCCTGGAAACACAGCACTTTCCGGATTCGCCCAACCACCCTGCATTTCCGTCAACGGTTGTGCGTCCCGGCAAGAACTACCACTCCGAGACCGTTTACAAGTTTTCCGCGAAGTAGCTATTCCGGCGAGGAACAGCGAACGGTAGCGCGCACGTTTGCTGTTCTTCCGTCAGGTGCCGTACTTGCGCGCCACAATCCACGGGTTTAAACCGTCTTTTCGTTTAGGGAGATTTTGTCATGTTGATGCCGCGCCGCTTTCTTCTGTTGTGCTGCTTAGTGTTCATGCTTCCGTGCGCCGTTCTCCGCGCGCAGGAGACCCCTCCTTATCGCGACCCGAAGCTGCCAATCGATTTGCGCGTCTCCGATCTGCTCTCGCGCATGACGCTCGAAGAAAAAATCGCGCAGCTTCTCGGTTCCTGGCAGAACAAACAGTTTCCCCAGACTCCCGCGGTCTGGTTCGTCGATGAAAAAGGAGCCTTCCAGCCGGATCGCGCCGCAGTCGCACTCAAGTTCGGCCTGGGCCAGGTCTCTCGTCCCAGCGAAAATCGTGGCCCGCGTGAAATGGCCGAATTCACCAACGCCGTTCAACATTGGGTGAAAGACAACACGCGTCTTGGAATCCCGATTCTTTTCCACGAAGAGTGTCTGCACGGCCACGCCGCGCCGCGCGGTACTTCCTTCCCGCAGGCTATCGCGCTGGCTTCCACCTGGGATCCCGATCTGATCAAGGATGTTTTCTCAGCCGTCTCACTGGAAGTCCGTTCGCGCGGCGCGCAGCAGTGCCTCGCTCCGGTTCTCGACCTCGCTCGCGATCCGCGCTGGGGCCGCACCGAAGAAACTTATGGCGAAGATCCGTATCTCGTTTCGCGCATCGGCCTTGCAGCCATTCGCGGCTTCCAGGGTGATTCACCGTTCATCGGCAAGAATCATGTGATGGCCACCGCCAAACATTTTGCCGCGCACGGCCAGCCGGAAGGCGGTACCAATGTCGCTCCTGGCAATTTCTCCGAGCGCATTCTTCGCGAGCAATTCCTGTTCCCATTCAAAGTGGCGGTGCAATCGGGCCACGTGCAAACCGTCATGGCCTCCTACAATGAAATCGACGGCATTCCGTCCCACAGCAACAAACATCTTTTGCAGGACATTCTTCGCCAGGAGTGGGGTTTTCAGGGCGCGGTAGTCTCCGATTATTTCGGTATCGCTGAATTAATTCGCGTCCATCACGTGGTTGGCAACAACGAAGATGCGGCCAGGCTCGCACTCGATTCCGGCATCGATATCGAACTGCCTTTTCCTGATGCTTATCCGACGTTACTGGCGCAAGTGCAAGCCGGGAAAGTTTCGCAAGCTTCCATCGATCGCGCCGTGTCGCGCATCCTGCGAACAAAATTCATCACCGGCCTCTTCGACGATCCGTTCGTCGATCCGGCGTACGCGGAAAAAATCACCAATAGCCCCGAACATCAGGCGCTTGCGCTGAAGGCTGCTCACGAAGCAGTCATCCTTCTTAAGAATCAGAACAATCTGCTGCCGCTCGCGAAAGGGGCTTACAAACATATCGCTGTGATCGGACCGAATGCCGGCGAACTGCACCTCGGCGGTTACAGCAATGATCCCGGCCGCGGCGTCAGTATCCTTAAGGGCATTCAGGAAAAAGTGGGAAGCTCCGCCGAAGTTCTGTACTCCGAAGGAGTTAAAATCACCGAATCCGCGCCCGACTGGAACGCAGACAAAGTGGTTCTTGGCGATCCGGTCCTCAACGCCAAGCGCGTCGCGGAAGCGGTGAAGGTCGCCAAAAAATCCGATATCGTGCTTCTCGTTCTCGGCGAAAATGAACAAACTTCGCGCGAAGCCTGGGCCGTCAATCATCCCGGAGATCGCGACAGCCTCGAACTCCTCTCCAATCAGAATGATCTCGTCGCGGAAATTCTCGCCACCGGCAAGCCGGTCGTCGTTCTCCTGTTGCACGGCCGCCCCAATTCCATCAACCTCATCGCGGAAAAAGTTCCGGCAATTCTCGATGGCTGGTATCTCGGACAGGAAGGCGCTGCAGCTTTCGCGGACATTCTCTTCGGCGATTACAATCCCGGCGGCAAGTTGCCGATTTCCGTTCCGCGCTCGGTCGGTCAACTTCCCGATTACTACTACCAAAAGCCTTCCGCCAAGCGCGAATTTCTCGGAGCCAGCACCCAGCCGCTCTATCCATTCGGCTGGGGACTCAGCTACACCACCTTCAAATATTCGAACTTGACTGCGTCCCCGGTTTCCACCGGCCCGGCCGGCGAATCAAAAATTTCGGTGCAAGTCACCAACACCGGAAAACTTCGCGGCGACGAAGTCGTGCAGCTCTACATCCACGAAGAAGTAAACTTGGTCACCCAACCGGTCAAACAGTTGCGCGGCTTCCGCCGCGTCTCACTCGATCCCGGCGAATCCAAAACGGTCGAGTTCACTCTCGGTCCCGACGAACTTTCCTCTCTCGATCGCGAAATGCATCGCGTCGTGCAGCCCGGCGTGTTCCACGTGATGGTCGGCGGCAATTCGACCGAGCTTCTCGACACTTCGCTCACCATCGTTCCTTAGCACGCGGCCAACTTGGGAATGGCGGCTGCCGCAGAAGTAGAGGCAATAAACGACGGCTTGACAACCTCTCGGCGAACGGTGTAAACGTGTACTTGAGGAGCGTAAGCGTTTACGGTAACGATGAAGTCCTCCGCTTCCTTCGTTCCGCCTCCTCGTTTCACCCCTATCCTGGTGCGTTGCCAGGTTTATGCGCATTCTTCGGGGCCTCTCCCCTACCCCAGTTTCACCCCCGGGGAGGGCCCCAAGATGCTCTCATGCACCATGCGAAAGATTTGCAATTCAATGCACGACGTTGTTTGCCTTATCGTTTGCGGCAAAACAGGATTTTTGACGGCGCCAACAGGGATGTCGAGCGGCGCACCGATTTTTTGGTTTTTCGCTCGGATTTGTCGGATTGCGCCGGAGCACGCTTCCGGCGTATCCGTTGCGACGACCAGCTAATATTTTGCCTTGTAACCTGAAGGGTGTTTCGTCAATCATAGCGGCGCCCTAAAACTGGCGGTAGTTAGCGTTAACTATTGCAGGTGCGCGCGCGTCTGGCTGGAATTGAAATCGGATTTGCCCGGCAGTTTCGTGCACGCTGAAGCGAAAGTCGTTTTCAGAACGGCGAATCCAGGAGCGGGAAGGCAACGATGACGGCAATCCTCGGGATGCTGGTGACGGACCGGCTGGTCAAACTCGCGCCGGTCGATCTTGCAATCGTCATTTTTTATTTTGCGCTGGTGCTGGTCATTGGCTTTTATCTGAAGCGCTTCGCAACTACCGGCGAAGATTTCTTCATGGCCGGGCGTGAAATGACCGCCTGGGTCGCGGGTCTGGCATTCGTTTCCGCGAATCTCGGATCGCTCGAACTTCTCGGTTGGGCCGGCTCCGCGTATCAGTACGGAATCCTCGCGGCTCACTGGTATTGGATTGGCGCAATTCCCGCCATGCTGTTCCTCGGCCTGGTGATGATGCCGTTCTACTATATTTCGAAAACGCACTCCGTTCCGGGCTACCTCCAGCTTCGCTATGGCACCGCCGCCAGCGGTTTGAGCGCGGTTACCTTTGCCATCATGACCATCCTGATGTCCGGCGTGAACATGTACGCTATGGCCGTGGTGATGAAAGTAGTCCTCGGCTGGGACTTGAATTTCAGTATTTTCGTTTCGTCGGTGACGGTCGCCATCTACGTTGCGGCAGGCGGGCTATTCTCCGCCATATTCAATGAAGTGCTGCAATTTTTCTTGATCTGGTTTGGCGCGCTGCTTATTCCCATTCTCGGGCTGATCGAGACCGGCGGCTGGAAGGGCATGGTCGCGCGCATTCAGCACAACTTCCCCGGCCAGGATTTCACCCACATGTGGAGCAACATGGGCCACGTCCAGGACAATCCGATGGGCATGCACTGGGCCGGCATCGTGTTTGGACTGGCCATGGTGCAGTCTATGGGCTACTGGACAACAGACTTCCTGGTCGTGCAGCGCGTTCTGTCTGCCAAAGATATTCGGTCGGCCAAGTTGGCTCCGGTGCTCGGTTCGTTTTTCAAGATGGCCGTTCCCTTGATCGTCATTCTTCCGGGACTTCTCGGCCTCGCGCTCTTGCCCATGCATTTGGTGCCGGATGCGCCGAATCTTCCGCCCGGAGCGCACAGCTACAATGAAGTGCTGCCGTTGATGCTGGCGCGCTATTGCGGTCCGGGCTTGCTCGGGCTTGGCATCACCGCGTTGGTCGCCGGTTTCATGGCAGGAATGGCAGGCAACGTCAGCGCGTTTGCCACCGTCTGGACCTACGACCTGTATCGCCCATTCATCCGCAAGGACGCGCCCGACAAGCACTACGTTTCCATGGGCCGCTGGTGCACCTTGATCGGCGTATTCATCAGTATTGGCACGGCATACGTTGTGATGAGTTTCGCCAGCATCATGGATTACGTGCAGGCGCTCTTCGGATTTTTCATCGCTCCGCTTTTCGGTACCGTGTTGCTCGGAATGATGTGGAAGCGCGTGACCAAGGAAGGCGGGTTCTGGGGTTTGCTGGCCGGAACCACCTCGTCCATCACCTTGTTCCTGTTGATGCACGGAAAATTGCCGCTGTTCGGAAAATCGGCCGAGCAATGGATTGGATTGCTCACCTTCAACCCGCACGCCAAAGGCTTAGCTCAGGATATGTTCCAGTCATTGTGGTCTTGCACCACCTGCGTGGTCGTAACCGTGCTGGTCACCATGGTCACCAAACCGCGTCCCGACTCCGAATTGAAGGGCTTGGTGTACAGCCTGACTGAAGTCGCTCACGAAGAGAAAGTCGGACTGCTGCACCGGCCCGTTTTCTGGGGCGGCGTGGCACTGGCTCTTCTGGTCGTTCTGCAAATTATTTTCTGGTGAGGATATGACCGAAAAACACGAAATCATTCCGGTGTGGTTTTTTGTCGGCGTGCTGTTTCTGGTGTATGGCGTGCTGATTTTTGTGAGCGGTCTGGCGGAATGGTCGCATCCGCCAGATACCGTGCTGGCCAATTTGCACGCGCCAGTCTGGTGGGGCGGATTGATGGTCGCGCTGGGCATTCTTTACTGCGGCAAATTCCGGCCGCGCGGCCACAAGGCATAAACTTTTTCGCGCAACCTGTCGAGGGTGACGCAACTGCTTCAGGCGGGCCACCGCACTTCAAAACGAGAGCTGGGTCATGGCAAACGAAAAGAAAATGACGATGGGTGTAATCGTCGGGAACCGCGGTTTTTTTCCCGATCATCTGGCGAAGAGCGGCCGCGAAGAAATTCTTGCGGCTCTGGCCAAAGCTGGAATGAATGCGGTCGCTCTTGGTGTCGACGAAAGCAAATACGGCGCGGTGGAAACCCACCAGGAAGCCAAGCGCTGCGCTGAACTCTTTCGCAAACACGACAAGGAAATCGACGGCGTGATCGTGACGCTTCCGAACTTCGGCGACGAGCGCGCCATTGCCGATACCTTGCGCTTGGCGCGACTGGAAGTTCCGGTGCTGGTGCAGGCCACGCCGGATTCTGCGTCAAAGATGACCATCACGCACCGCCGTGACAGCTTTTGCGGAAAAATGTCCGCCTGCAACAACTTGAAGCAGTACGGAATTCCCTACTCGTTGACCAAACTGCACACTGTCGCGCTTGATTCGCCGGAATTCGCGAAAGATTTGGAAAACTTTGCTGCGGTTTGCCGCGTGGTGCGCGGGCTCAAGAATCTGCGAATCGGCGCGATTGGCGCGCGGCCGACCGCATTCAATACCGTGCGTTATAGCGAAAAACTTTTGGAAGCGAGCGGCATCTCCGTCGAAACGCTGGACCTGAGCGAAGTGCTCGGCCGCATCTCACGCATGAAGGATACCGACGATGCGGTGGTTGCCAAGCTGGCAGCCATCAAGAAATATGTCACCACTAGTGGAGTTCCTGACGCCGCTCTGATCAAAATGGCCAAGCTCGGCGCGGTCACTGACCAATGGATGAAGCAGGCCGACGTCGCCATCAGCGCGGTGCAGTGCTGGACTTCACTGGAAGAAAATCTCGGCATCGTGCCCTGCACCATCATGAGCATGATGAGCGACAACCTGTTTTCGAGCGCTTGCGAGACCGACGTCTGTGGGACCCTCAGCATGCACATGCTGGCCCTGGCCAGCGGAACCCCCAGCGCGCTGCTCGACTGGAACAACAACTACGGCGCCGATCCCAACAAGGCTGTCTGTTTCCACTGCAGCAATCTGCCCAAACACTTTTTCCGTGAAGTGCGCATGGACTTCCAGGAAATTATTGCCGGAACCGTGGGCAAGGAAAACACTTTCGGCACCGCGGTCGGCAAAGTGAAAAGCGGCGCCATGAGTTACGCGCGTTTCTCCACTATCGATCGCGAAGGCGTGATCCGCGGCTACGTTGGCGAAGGAAAATTCACCGACGACTCGCTCGAAACCTTCGGCGGCGCCGGCGTGGTGGAAATCCCCGAAATGCAGAAACTTCTCCGTTACATCTGCGAAAACGGCTACGAACATCACGTCGCCGCCAATTTCTCAAACGTCGCCCCGGCGCTCCACGAAGCCGCCAACAACTACCTCGGCTGGAAAACCTACCTGCACGGGTAGCAATAGGCCTTGCAGCCTCGTCGGCGAAGAACGGTTCGCCTGATCCGGTACTTCACTGGCTCCCGAGAAGTCCCCTAAGAGTGACTAAAATAAGCTAGACTTTGGGTGGGAGCAGCGCGATGGCCGTAGGCATCATTGTTAGCAATCCTGAAATCTTGAGCGGCGAGCCCGTGTTTCGCGGCACCCGCGTTCCCTTTAAATCGTTAACGGATTACCTTGAGCACGAGCGAAGTCTGAGCGAATTCTTGGAGGACTTTCCCAGCGTAACTAGAGGCGACGCCATCGCCGCGCTGGAAGAAGCAAGAATCAGCCTGACGGCAACTCTGAAATGAAGTTGTTGATTGACGAGTGCCTGCCGCGACGCCTGAAATTCCTCTTTATTGAAGGTGGGCACGAGTGCAAGACCGTTTTGGAAGCAGGATTTAGCGGCAAGCAAAATGGCGAATTGCTCTCCCTGGCGGAAAGAACTTTTGATGTACTCATTACCATCGATAGAAATATTCGATACCAACAAAACATAGCGGGTCGCGAAATCGCCATCCTGATCATTCGCGTAGCTTCAAACGATCTAGATGATATTCGCCCGCAAGTCCCTCACGCGCTAGCGGCGCTAGAAACTATCCAAATCGGCCAAATTGTCGAAATAGGGTTTCCCTTCTGAGGCAGCGCCTGGGACGCACAGACCGTCCGCTGGACAATTGTAAAATCTAGATGGAGTGCAGCGCGGGATACAGCCGGCGAAACGCGGCGTAGTTTTTTTGCAGGAGGGAGGAATTGTCTGGATTTGGGGCAACGCGGGACGCAACTTTGATGACAGCGTCGCAGGCTTCATCCACCGAGGCAAATTGTTTCGCGCCGACGGCGGCGAGGATGGCCGCTCCGTAGGCTGCGCCTTCTTCGGCTTCGACCAACTCAACTGCGTGCGCGTAAACATCAGCCTGAATCTGCCGCCACAGCGGCGAACGCGCTCCACCGCCGCCCAGCCGGATTTGCGTTACTGGAACTTTCATCTCTTCAAATATCGAAAACGAATCTTTCAAGCTGAACGCTACACCTTCTAAAATCGCGCGAACGATGTGCGCGCGATGATGCGACGGAGTGATGCCAACCAGTGCGCCGCGCGCATTGGGATCCAGATGCGGCGTGCGTTCGCCCATCAGGTACGGCGCCCACAGTAAGCCTTCGGCGCCGGGCGGCGCAGTAGCCGCTTCGTCAGACAGAAACTCATAGGGATCGCGATTGGAATTACCTGAAGCCGTGGAGGAAAGTCCGAATGTGTCGCGAAACCAACGTAGCGAAAGTCCAGCGGCCTGCGTGACACCCATAACGTGCCACCGCCCGGGAATGGCGTGGCAAAATGTGTGCAGCCGTCCGCGCGGATCCAGCGCCGGGCGGTCCGTCGCAGCGAACACCACTCCAGACGTGCCGATTGTCGCGCTCACCACTCCTGCGCGCACAATTCCCATTCCAACCGCGCCCGCGGCTTGGTCGCCCGCCCCCGCCACCACCGGCGTGCCAATTTTCAATCCAGTTGCCGCCGCGCCCTCGGCGTTGAGCTTTCCGCAAATTTCTGGCGATTCGTACAGCGCTGGCAAAAAACTTTTTTCGATGCCAGTGCCGGAAAGCACTTCCGCCGACCACGCGCGCTTCGCAACATCCAGCAGCAGCGTCCCCGATGCATCTGCCTGATCGATGGCGCGGTCTCCGGTCAGCCGGAACCGCACATAATCCTTCGGCAGCATGATGTGGCGAACTCGCGCCCAAAGTTGCGGCTCGTTTTCCCGCACCCACAGAAGTTTCGTCAACGTGAAATTGGTCAGTGGCGGATTGCACGTCAACTGAATCAGCTTGTCGGTGCCAAATTTCTGCGAAAGTTCGTACGACTGCTTTTCCGTGCGCTGGTCGCACCAGATCAACGCAGGCCGTACCACTTCTCCGGCCTCATCCAGCAGAACCGCTCCATGCATCTGCCCGGAAAATCCAACGCAGGCTATTTCCTCCGCGCGTGCGCCGGAGTTTCGCAGCGCTTTCTTGACCGCAATCCCGCAAGCCCGCCACCAATCGCGCGGATCCTGTTCCGCCCACCCGGGCTGCGGCGAAGCGAACGGCACATGCTCCTCCGTTCCGGATGCGACCACACGTCCACCTGCATCCATCAGGAGCGCGCGTGTTCCGCTGGTGCCAACGTCAATGCCCAGAAAATAAATCGGAGTGCTCCGTCAGTCGTAGTTGAATTGCTCGTTAATCCCGCTTGGTGCCGCAGCCGAAGCAGAAGATGCCCCAGCCGCAGCCGCTCTAGCGGACGCGCCAACCGCATGACGCGCCAGGAAGTACTCCAGATTTCCCCGCATCACCAGTTGCGGCGTCAGCGTTACTTGCGGATTGCCGCAACGCCCTTCAATCAGATAGTCGTAGAGCACCTGAAATGCGAACCGCCCCTGGGTGCGTGGCCGCTGATAAATGGTCGCCGCAACATTTCCCGCGCGCAGTTCGTCCACCAGTTTGGGAAAAAGATCGGTGGTGATGATGGAAATCCGGCCCAGCATTCCCGCATCGCGCGCGGCTGCAATCACCGGCATGGAAGCTTCCGTGGTGACATAAATCGCGGAAAGATCCGGATGCGCCGTGAAAAGCCTGCGGCATTTGTCGTAGGCTTCCGATTCGATGTCGTGATCTTCGACGGTTTCGATAAATTTCATTTGCGGATGCACCGACGCCAGCGTGGACTGAAACGCGCGGATTTTTTCCGCGTGTTCGTTGATCGAAAGCGCGCTCAGCGTTGCCGCCACTTTTCCTTTGCCCGAGCAGAATCGCCCGGCAAGATCGGCCGCCAGTGCCCCGCTGGCCAGCGTGTCGATCGATACCACTGCAAGCCTTCCGCTGTCCGGCGCGTCCGTGGAAACACATACCACCGGCACTTTCACCCGCGACGTTCGCCGCATCCAGGCGCGCAAACTTTTTGGCCGGCTGGGGAAGATGATCATGCCGTCAGACTCCGCTTTGATCGCCGCGAAGAACGCCTCTTCGTCGCCGTCGCCCAGCAGCGGATTGGTGCGGAAATCGAGATCCACGTTGTCGATGCCCAACGTATGCGCCGCTTCGTCGATTCCCCCGCGAACTTCATCCCAGAAGGA
>Ga0070733_10002114_pt1 | contig 14439 bp, 7 predicted proteins | sample Coa_R1_9_FD_66450 | JGI IMG/M metagenome (GOLD analysis project Ga0070733, IMG submission 66450) | Surface soil microbial communities from Centralia Pennsylvania, which are recovering from an underground coalmine fire - Coalmine... | ecosystem: Environmental > Terrestrial > Soil > Unclassified ... | reverse complement strand
TACCAGCACATCTCCGATGATCTGGATCAACTTCTGCGGGCTCTCGGCATCAACATTGCCGCTTGATTGCCGCATAACGAGAACAAAATTCTCGTTGCGGCCCGTATAACAGGACTAACTAACTGACTAACTAACTAATTAACTTAACTAACCCCTTGCCGATTCGACTTCCATTTTAGGCTACAGAATCCGGTTGAAGGCCATCCCCTTGATGCCGTAGAAACCCATATCTGAATCGAGGATCGGCCACGCTTGGTAGCGGCTCAGCTTGAAAGTTAAGAGGTTTGACGCGGCTGGGGGACCATGCAGGAAAACGGTCGGTGCGTGGCAGAACCTGAGGTCATCACTCTCGACTGCTCTCGACTGCGAGTTATTACTTCCTAAGTAACTTTCTGATATGATCTGGCGTTCTCTCTTTTGAAGGGCAGCCGGGATGCTCACCGAAACGAACACGCTCAATCGTATTTCTGGTGTCTATGAATCCGTGTGTCATCCAAAGGAGCGAATTATTTTGGAGAGGCAAGTGTTTCCCCGATGCGGGACTTGCAACCAGGACACAAATTGGGCCTTTGTGCGGAAGCTCTCTCCTAAGCCGGATTTGAGGTGACCGCCGAGGCGCTGGCGGGGCTTGCAGCGCTTGTCCCGGCAGCACTGCTGATGGCGATGCTGCAACTCGGACCCGCCCAGTGGCTGGCGCAACCCTCCATGCTGCCGGCCGTTCTCGCGCTGGAAAGCGGCGTCGCTCTGGTGTGGCTCCGGCGGACCGTGTTCTCGCGCTGAAACGCAGCGCCGTTAAAGAAACGGGTTGTGAATCCGAACTCCGGCGATCTCACGCCCGTGCTGGAGGTCCTCGCTCAGTAGTTGGCTGCAGCCGCCCTGGATCGCGGCGCTCACGATGAGCGAATCCCACCACGAGAACGAATGCTCGCGGTGAAGGTCGAGCGCGGTGTCGAGAAGTTCCCGGCTGGATTGAATGCGCCAGAGAGGTTCGATAAGCGCGCGATGAAGTGAGGTTGCCTCGCTCAGCTTGAGAGGCACGGCCGCCCTTCGTAACACCACGTTGAACCATTCCTGCACCACCTGGTAGCTCAATAAGCCGTTCCCAGTCTGGTGGGCGGCGGTGACCCACTTCAGCGCGACGTCCTGCCTGGCGGGATCGCTGGGGTCGACCGCGTACAACAACAGGTTCGTATCGAGGAAAAACCTATCGCTCATTCCGCTCTTCGCGTGTGAGGCGGCGGCCAGCCCGGAAATGGTCTGCGGCGGCTACAGTCTCGCGGATCTGTTCAGCGGTCAAGCGAGGCTCGCCGGCATAGCGGGCAAGCCATTCACGGAACAGGTTGTTCAGCGTGGTGTGCTCCGACTCGGCTCGCCTGCGTGCGCTTTCAATCAGTTGCTCATCCGCGCTGAGGGTTACGTTCCTCATGGTTACAGTGTACACGAGCAGTGCGCACGACAGTGCTATTTCCGGCTTATAGCGGAATGTTCCCGTGCTTCTTCTTCGGCATCGTATCGACCTTCGTTTCAAGCATCCGAAGCGAGCGGATCAGCCGCGCGCGGGTCTCATGCGGCTCGATCACATCGTCGATGAATCCGTGCTCCGCAGCCACGAAGGGGCTGGCGAAACGGTCTTTGAATTCGGCGATTTTCTGCTGCCGAATGTCCCCGTTTTCGCCGGTCAACTCCCGGCGATAGACGATATTCACGGCGCCTTCCGCGCCCATCACGGCGATCTCGGCCGTAGGCCAGGCCAGGTTCACATCCGTGCGGATATGCTTCGAACCCATCACGCAATACGCGCCCCCGTAAGCCTTGCGCGTGATTACGGTGATCTTGGGGACAGTTGCTTCGGCGAATGCGTAAAGCAGCTTCGCGCCGTGGCGGATGATGCCCCCGAACTCCTGCTCGGTGCCGGGAAGGAAGCCGGGCACGTCCTCGAACGTGATCAGTGGAATATTAAATGCATCGCAGAAACGAACAAAGCGCGCTCCCTTCACCGACGAGTTGATGTCCAGACATCCGGCGAGAAAAGCCGGTTGATTGGCGACGATGCCTACCGGCCGGCCGTCAAGCCGCGCGAACCCGATGACCAGGTTTTGCGCCCAATGCTCGTGCACTTCGAAGAACCAGCCGTCGTCCACCACCCGGTGGATTACGTCTTTCATGTCGTAAGGGAGATTCGATTCGGCGGGAACAATCGTGTCGAGCGCGGGGTCGGCGCGGTCGATCGGGTCGCTCGAAGCGCGGCGCGGCGGGTCTTCGCGATTGTTCTGCGGGAGAAAGCTCAGGAGTTCGCGAATCATCTGTACGCATTCGGTGTCGTCGCGCGACATGAAGTGCCCGACTCCGCTCACTGAGTTGTGCGTCATCGAGCCGCCCAGCTTCTCCTTCGTCACGTCTTCGTGGGTCACGGTCTTGATGACGTCCGGCCCGGTCACGAACATATAACTGGTTTCGGCGACCATGAAGACGAAGTCGGTGATGGCCGGCGAGTAGACGGCGCCGCCCGCGCACGGGCCCATAATGGCGGAAATCTGCGGCACCACGCCGCTGGCAATCGTGTTGCGCAGGAAAATATCCGCGTAACCCGCCAGCGATAAGACGCCTTCCTGAATGCGCGCGCCGCCGGAATCGTTCAGGCCGATGATGGGTGCGCCGGTCTTGAGCGCGAGGTCCATAATCTTGCAGACTTTGCGCGCGTTGGTTTCCGACATCGAGCCGCCGAAGACCGTGAAATCGTTCGCGAAGACATAGACGGGCCGCCCGTCGATGCGCCCGAAGCCCGTGACGAGGCCATCGCCGGGAATAACCTGCTGATCCATGCCGAAATCCTGGCAACGGTGCTGGACCAGCTTATCCATCTCCTCGAAGGTACCTTCGTCGAGGAGGAGGTCGATGCGTTCCCGGACGGCAAGTTTGCCTTCACTGTGCTGGCGTTCGCGGCGCTCGAGTCCGCCGCCTTCTTCGGCAGCCGTGTGGCGGCGCCGGAGTTCGTCGAGACGATTCATCAGAGTTCAGAGTATCGCGGCAGTTAACCGCCCGGCGAAACGGTTCAGGGCGTCCACGCCCCTTCCTTGTGCCACGCGCTGTTCAGGCCGCTGGATCCGGCCGCGTACAGGTAAACGTTCCGCGCGCCCAAAAACGTGCCGCTGAAGGTCAGCGCCGCATTCAGGGTCAGGTTGTTTCCCAATGTCGTCACCGAGCTGGAGGCCGCATTGAGCGTGCACTGGCTGTTCGAAGCCGTTCCAGCGACGCCGGGGGTCAGTGCCGGCTTGATCCATGCCCCTGCGTTGTTGGCGAGATAGAGATGATTTCCCTGCGGCTGGTAGTACACATAGCAGCCATTGACGCCGTTTTGGGTACTGTTGATCAGGAGCAGCAATTCGCTCAGATCACCCGCACCGTTGGGATCGGAATAGACCGCCTTTAAGGTGACCGTCGTTCCAGTGCCCGCGTTGGGCGAGAGCGAAACGATACCCGGAGGCTGGGCAACCGGGTTCGCCGTGAACGTGCCTTCTTTGACCCATCCGCTGCTCCGTCCGCTGAAATCGACGGCGAAAAGGTAAACGTTTCGCGAACTGACAAACGTGCCGATGAAATTCAGTGCCACATTCAGGGTGAGGTCGTTGCCAGCCGTCGTCACGGAACTGGATCCCGCATTCAGCGTGCATTGGCTGTTGGAAACCGTCCCTGCCACGCCGGGTGTCAACGCGGGAGTGATCCAGGCGCCGGCATTGTTCGCGAGGTACAGATGATTTCCCTGCGGCTGATAATACACGTAGCAGGCATTGGCGCCGTTTTGTGTGGTGTTCATCTGGAGCAGTAATTCACTCAGATCGCCCGCGCCGTTGGCGTCGGAATACACCGCCTTGAACGTGACTGAAGTCCCGGCTCCTGCGTTCGGCGACAGGGACACGATAGCCGGAGGGACCGCGATCAGGTTGGGCGTCCACGTGCCTTCCTGTATGGACGCGCTGGTCTGTCCGGTGGACCCCTCCGCCGAAAGATATACGTTCGCCGAGCCCTTAACCGTGCCGGTGAAGCTCAGTGCAGCGGTTAGAGTCAGATCGTTGCCAGCCATACTGGCCAAGCTCTTTCCCGCGTCCAGCGTGCATTGGCCGTTGGAAGCCGTTCCAGCGACCCCGATGGTCAGCGCCGGCGTCAGCCAGACCGTGCCGGCGTCATTTTCGAGAGACAGGTGTTTCCCCAGGGGCTCGTACTTCACGTAGCAGGCGTTGACGCCGGTCAGGCTTGTGTTCACCAGCAGCCGGGCTTCTTTGAGATCGCCCGCGCCGTTAGGATCCGAATAGACGGCCGTGAATTTCACCAACGTCCCGGCGCCCGCGTTCGGCGAGAGTGAAACGATTGCCGGAGGTCCCGCGGACGCGGACACCTTGAAACTCTGCGTGACCGGTAGTGCCGCCGCATAGATAATGCTGCCCGGCTGGCTCGCCTTGATCGAACAAGTGCCGATGCCAACTGCGCTTACCAAATTGCCGCGGACCCAGCAGACCTTAGGCGTAATGGAACCGAATCTCACCACGAGACCGGGAGCGGCCGTCGCGGCGATCGGGAACGGCGGAACGCCGGCGATCACGCCGCTCAGCGGCAGGAATACAATGTTGTTCACTCCTTTGCCTTTAACCGTACTGAGCAGAACCGTTATAGTGCCGGCATTGTCGTTGATCGTGGAAAGGTCTTCGCTGCCGTCCCCGTTGAAGTCACCGACCACAACTGAAAAAGGACCGTTTCCCACCGTGAACGGGCTACCCGCCGCCAGCGTAAAACCGCCCAGGCCGTCCCCCTTCAACACTGTTACGGCGCCGGATGTGCCTGATGAGTAATTTGCCGTGGCGAGGTCCTCAATGCCGTCGCCGTTGAAGTCCCCCACTACCACGGAGACAGGTTGCGATCCAGGGGTGAGCTGGATGTTCTTCGCCGGCGCGAACCCGCCGGCGCCATCGCCCAGCAGCACCGTCACGTTGTCGGTAAGGTAACTCGCGACTGCCAGATCCTGATAGTGTTTGCCGTTCCCCACGAAGTCCCCCACCACAACTGAATAAGGGGCTGCTGCCAGGCCTAATGCAAACGGGCTGTGCGGCATCGTGAACCCGCCCTTGCCATCCCCCTTCAGCACCGTCACGCTGTTGCCGCCGGAGTTGGCGGTAACAAGGTCCTGCACGCCGAGCCCGTAGAAGTCCCCCACTGCCACCGACCGCGGTTCCGCGCCTGGAAAAGAAGGTCCTCCCAACTTGAATGGGCTGCCCGGGCCTGCCGTAAACCCTCCCATGCCGTCTCCCAACAGCACGCTTACGGTACTGTCAACGAAATTGGCCACGGCAAAATCCTCAATGCCATCGCTGTTGAAATCCCCCACTGCCAGCGAAACAGGCCCATTTCCCACCCCGAACGGGCTGCCTGTGGCCTCCTTAAATCCGCCCAACCCATCCCCCAGCATCACCGTTACGTTGCCGCTGTACTCGTTTGCCGCGGCAAAGTCCTGGAACCCATCGTTATTGAAATCTCCTGTCACCAGAGAATGAGGACCCGCTCCCACTGTAAACGGGCTGTTCGGGGCTTCCACGAACCCGCCCGCGCCATCCCCCAACAGCACCGTTATGTTGTTGCCGCCCGTGGCAAGGTCCGGAATGCCATCTCCATTGAAATCTCCCACCGCGGAGGCAATCGTACCGGCTCCCGGCTTGAACGGAAGCACCGCCGCCGTGAACGGGCGAGAAGCAATCGATGGATTCGCCACCCTCACGACAAATTGTTGCGTCACCGTACCGGCCGCGGTATAACCCTTGCTGGCAGGCTGGCTGACGCTGATCGAGCACAACCCCGCGCTCTGGAGCATGACCAGACCGCTCGAATTCCTGCAAACCAGCGGTGTATTGGAGACCATGACGACCGGGAGGGGGGAACTGGACCGCACGGCGATCTCGAACGGCGAAACTCCAAGGATCTGATTGGGGATCGCGTCGAACGAAAGGATCTGGGGCAGAATTTGCACTTGGAATCCCTGGCTGGGAATCGCCGGCGCGGGAAGGTAATCCGCATTGCCGGGCTGGGTGGCCGTGATCGTGCACGTGCCTTGTCCAACCAGCGTTATTATGCCGTTGGCCACCTTGCAGACTAATGCCGGACTGGCAGCATACTGTACCGGCAATCCGGAGCTTGCCGTCGCGCTGAGTGTTGGTGGCGGCGCGGCGAGGTCCTGAGGAGGTCCCAGCGGTCCAAAGCCGCTGATGGTCTGGCTGGCTTGGGTGACAGTGAAACTCAGCGTTTTCGTTGCCGGAGCGTACATGCCATTGCCCGCCTGGGTCGCGACGATCGTGCATTCGCCAACGCCAACGATCGTGACCTCAGTGCCGGCGACTTGGCAGACGGTTCCCTTAGTCGAACCGAGAAACACCGGGAGATTGGCAGGGGCCGCCGTTGCGTGGATCGCGAACGGAAAGACGCCATAGGTAACGCCGCTCACCGGCACGAACGTGATCGTCTGCGTCTTGCCCAGGCCTTTTTGGCCCAGCAGCACCGTTACGGTGCCGCCGTTCGAATTTGCCACAGCAAGGTCCTCAATGCCATCCCCGTTGAAGTCCCCGGCTACCAGGAAATAAGGAGCCAATCCCAACGTAAACGGGCTATCCGTGGCCGGTGTGAACTGGCCGGAGCCGGTCCCCAACAGCACCGTTACATTCTTGCTCTGGTCGTTGGAGACGGCAAGGTCCTGGATGCCATCCCCGTTGAAGTCCGCCACAACGATTGAAACAGGATGGCCTCCTTCCGTGAATGGGCTGCCTGGCGCCTCCCTGAACAAACCCGCGCCGGTCCCCAGCCACACGCTCACTTTGTTGTCACCCACGATTTCATGGACCATGGCAAGGTCCTGATTGCCATCCCCATTGAAGTCCCCGACTACCAGGGAACTGGGAAATTCCGCTACATGGAAATCGGGGAGCTTTGTAAACCCTCCCCCTCCCGACTTAATGCCCAACAGCACCGTTATCGTACCGTCGTTGGAGTTTGCGACGGCGAGGTCCTGAACGCCATCCCCGTTGAAGTCTCCCACCACCAGCGAACTGGGACCCGATCCCACCGAAAACGGACTTCCCGTGGCCGGCTTGAACGTGCCGTCGCCAGCCCCCAGCAGCACCGTTACGTTGCCGATAAGGTTTGCCACGGCCAAATCCTGAATGCCGTCTCCGTTGAAGTCTCCCACTACCACGGATGAGGGTTCGTATCCCGCTTCGAAATCTCTGAATGGGACTTTGAACACGCTGGAGGCGTCTCCCAGCAGCACGGTTACGGTAGAGTTGAAGTGGTTTGCGAGGGCGAGGTCCGGAATACCATCCCCGTTGAAGTCCCCCACCACCACGGATTCGGGGTTATTTCCCACAAGGAAGTCGTCTGTGGCCTTGACGAACTCCGAGCCATTCCACAACAGCACCGACAAACCGCCGCTGCCGTAATTGGCCACGGCAAGGACTTGAATGCCACTTATGTGCGCCACTGCAATGGAACCTGGGGACGACCCGACTGGAACCGGGGTACTTGGCACAAACGAAATCGACGGTGCCGCCGGTTTCACCTGAAACGTTCGCTGCACAGGTGCAGCTGCGCTAAAGCCGAGCCCGCCAGGCTGAACGGCCGTTATCGCGCAAGTTCCCGGGCCCAGCAGTTCAACCATCAAACTTGCAGTTTTGCAAACGCCGGTCGAGGCGAGGCTCACCGCAAAGCTCACCGGCAAATGCGAACTGGCCTCCGCCGCGATGACGAAAGGTGAGACTCCAAAGATCTGATCGGGTATCGCATCGAACTTGATGGTGTTCGTGAGCTGTGCCGAGGCATTGCCACCAAGCAAGCCGGCCAGGAAACACGCCGCCAGCATGAATCGAGGCGCGCTCATTCGCAGACGACGATGAGGGCAAAAACCAAGTACAACCAGTGGAGCCGAGACAGACTTCCGCATCAAGCCATCCTTGTATTAATTCGAGATTTTCAGAAGAATCGCCGTCGCCCAGAATTGCATTTTGCGACGGCTTGAGTGGGAGTTACTGAAACAAGTATGCCCCATTGCCTTCCCACGTGACGTCCGGAACGCGGGATTTGAGTAGGATTCCGATGTAACGCTCGTGAATAAGGTACTAGTACCAGCTTCAGGGTGGTCCACATCCCGCGCCGCCCGGATATCTGAGCGGGCGGACGAGACGATGGCAGACGTTTGGCGGATGGAAATGCCAACCGGTTGCAAAAACCGGCAGGTTGAGGCCAACAACGCTTCGCGAGAGTGAGCCTGAGCGGCAGGGGACGCGCTACAATCGTTCAATCCATCCGCCTCGTCCGCGGAGAGCCCCAGTCCGACTTGGAAGCCCCGCTCTGTTTAGCGCGAAATCATTCGACCCAGGGAGAACACTCATATGAGCGCAGCCGCAACGGCCGCCAATTACGTTTTGACTTTGGAGGAAATCCGCAATCTTACCCGCGAAGGCGGCAAGCCCGCCGAGACCCTGATGAATGTAGTCGCCCTGATTGCCAGGCGCTTCCGCACCGATGTCTGTTCCGCCTATCTGCTGGAACCGGATCGCGCCAATCTCGTGCTCGCGGCCACCTTGGGCCTGCGCAGGGAGTGCATCGGGACATTGCGTCTCGCCCTGCATGAAGGTCTCGCCGGCCTGGTCGCCGAGCAGGTACATCCGGTAGCTGTCGAGAACGTCAGCCAGCATCCGAGGTACAAATATTTCCGGGAATCGGGCGAAGAGCAGTACCACTCCTTTCTGGGAGTGCCGTTGATCGATCGCGGCGTCCTGCAGGGTGTTCTGGTGGTGCAGACGATCGATGCGCGCGTCTTTCACGCCGACGAAATCCGGATGTTGATGGATGCCGCCGCGCAGGTCGCGCCGGTGGTGAGTGAAGCCCGCACGCTGGATCGCTTCGTTGCACCCGCGCAGGAACGCCTTTGGGCCCTCGCGCGAAATCTGTGGTGGAGTTGGGACCACGACTGCGTCGGTCTCTTCCGCGATCTTGATCCGGTGCGCTTCCGGCAGCTCAACAACAACCCCATATCTCTCCTCACTGAGATGCCTCTGGAGGAGATTGAGCGCCGCTCCACCGAGCTCATGCTGCACAGCCGCATCAATTACGCGTACCGCCGCCAGCAGGAATATCTACAGGCGGATCGAACCTGGGGCGCATCGAATGCCGGCGTTCTGCGGCCTCACCCGGTGGCCTATTTTTCGGCCGAGTTCGGCCTGCACGAATCCATTCCGATCTATTCGGGAGGGTTGGGCGTGCTGGCCGGCGACCACATCAAGAGCGCCTCTGACCTCAATATTCCGCTCATCGGCATCGGCCTTTTTTATGGCCAGGGTTATTTCCGGCAGAGGCTCGACATGACCGGATGGCAGCAGGAAGACTACCAGTTCACCGATATCAGCCAGGTGCCGATGGAGCCGGCAATCGGAAAAAACGGCACGCCGGTGACGATCAGGATCGATACGCGCAGCGGATGGATTGGTGCGAAGGTTTGGCGAATCAAAGTCGGCCGTTGCGATCTGCTGCTCCTCGATTCGAACGTGGATGGCAATGCCCCGGAAGATCGCGAGCTCACGTCGCGATTGTACGGCGGCGATGGCCGTGTCCGCATTCGCCAGGAATTGCTGCTGGGAGTGGGAGGAGTGCGCGCGCTGCGCGAGATGGGCGTGACGCCGGGCGTCTATCACATGAACGAAGGCCACAGCGGGTTCGCGGTGCTCGAAGCCATTCGGACGCGCATGGCGGACGAAGGCATCAGCTTCGATCAGGCCGTTCCCACGGTCGCGCGCGAGGTGGTATTCACGACCCATACGCCGGTGCCGGCCGGCCACGATCGTTTTCATGCCGACCTGATCGAAGAACACTTGGGGCCTTTGCGCGAATCGCTCGGCATCTCGCACGAACGCCTGATGTCGCTGGGCCGCGAGAATCCGTCGAATCATCACGAACTGTTCTGCATGACCGTAGTGGGGCTGAAGCTTTCGCGGCGCGCTAACGCCGTATCGTCGCTGCATGGCGAAGTGTCGCGCGCCATGTGGACGGGCCTTTATCCGGGAAGGATCGAGGACGCGGTTCCGATCGGCCATATCACCAATGGCGTGCACGTGCCGTCGTGGCTTGCACCGCAGATGGCCCGGCTCTACGACCGGCATCTTGGAGCCGGATGGCAGATGCGGACGGGGAAATCCGAAACATGGGAAGGCATCGACAGCGTCGACGATGCGGAGCTTTGGGAGACCCATCTGAGTCTCAAGAGCCGGCTGCTGGATTTCGTGCGCCGCCGCGCCGTGGAACAGTTCGAACGGCGGCGCGAACCCGCCGAGACGGTTCAGAGCCTGGGCCGCGTCTTCAGCCCCGATGCACTGACGATCGGATTCGCGCGCCGGTTCGCAACATACAAGCGGGCCAACCTGATTCTGGCGGATATCGAACGCCTCGCCACGATGGTGAACGACCCGAAGCGCCCGGTCCAGTTCGTGTTCGCGGGCAAGGCGCATCCGCGCGACGATCCGGGCAAGCGTGTCCTGCAGCAGATTGCGGAGTTGATGCGCGACCCGCAGTTTTCCGAAAAATTCGTCTTTGTGGAGGACTACGACATCAACGTCGGGCGCTTCCTCGTTCAGGGCGTTGACGTCTGGCTGAACAATCCGCGACGGCCGCTCGAAGCGTCGGGCACCAGCGGCCAGAAGGTGGTTCTGAATGGCGGGTTGAATCTGTCCGTGCTCGACGGCTGGTGGGCTGAAGCTTACGACGGCCTGAACGGCTTCGCCATCGGGACTGGCAGAACGCATACGAACATGGATGTCCACGACAAGCGCGATGGCGACGATCTTCACCGCGTGCTGCACGATGAAGTGATTCCGCTCTATTATCAGCGCGATCGCGACGGCCTGCCGCGCGGCTGGATCAAACGCATGAAGCGGACCATTCGAACGCTCGGCTGGAGATTCAGCGCCGACCGCATGGTGATGGATTACACGCTGAAGAACTATGTGCCCGCGGCGGGCGGAACTTCGAGCGACATGAGCCGGGCCAGTTGACCTAAGGGGACACGCGGCGATAGCCGCGTTTTTTTCTACCTTTTCCGAAACCGCTGCCGAATGCTCTTCGCAATACGCTCGCCAAGGGTGCCGAAAGGCTGGTCGGTGGTGAGATAGGTCCAGGTGGCGCCGCGCTCGAAGCGCTCCGGGTTGGGATTCGCGAGCGCGTCGGCAATCTCGTCGTCGAGACGGACCTTGAAATCCGCGTAGATCTCCTGCGCGCCGGTCAGAAACGAATGGAGCGGATCGCGGCCGCCCCATGACACCCAATGGATGCCTCCGCGCAGTTCGGCGATGTTCGCGAGGTAGTCGGCCCAGAGGTCGTCGATCACGCCCAGTTCGACGCTGCGTCCCGCCAGCAGCATCTCCCGCCGCATTGCGTGCACTTCCTGGCGATGGTATTCGATGACGGATTCGTATTTCCAGAGCGTCTCGCGGATTTCGAGATTTTGCGATTCCGCGGTGCGTTGCACACTTTCTATGTCCGGATTGCCAGCCACTCCGAAACGCACCAGCAATTCGTCTTCGAGGCTGATGAAGAAGCGCGAAGATCCGGGATCGCCCTGGCGTCCGGCGCGGCCGCGCAGTTGGTTGTCGATACGCCTGGCCTCGTGTCGAGTAGTGCCGATGACATAGAGGCCGCCGAGTTCCGCGACGTTGTCTCCAAGCACAATATCGGTGCCGCGGCCCGCCATGTTGGTCGAGATCGTCACCGCTCCGAGGACTCCGGCCCGCGCGACGATCTGCGCTTCGACTTCGTCGTTCCGTGCGTTCAGGACTGAATGCGGAATATCGGCGCCTTTTTCATTGCCCAGGCGTCGGCTCAACGATTCCGAGTCTTCCACACTCGCCGTGCCCACCAGAATGGGACGGCCCGTCTCGTGGACGCGCCGAATCTCTTCCTCGAGCGCGCGGTTCTTCGCCCGCTTGTCCGCATAGAGAATGTCGGGCAGGTCCTCTCGAATCATCGGCCGGTTTGTAGGGATCACCGTGACGGGCAGCTTGTAGACTTTCCAGAACTCGTCGGCCTGCGTGGCCGCGGTGCCCGTCATGCCGCAGATCCGTTCATACATGCCGGCGAGGCTTTGCACGGTGATGGAGCCGAGGATACGCCCCTGCGTCTTCAATGCCACATCTTCTTTGGCTTCGATGGCGGATTGCAGACCCGCGGGCCAGCGGCGGTTCTGCGCGATGCGGCCTTTGAATTCGTCGACCAGTTCCACCGCGCCGTCCTTGACCACGTAATCCACGTCGCGCTTCAGCAGCGCATGCGCGTGCAGGGCGTCCTGTACGGCGGTCAGAATCCGCAGATTGCCGTCGTCGAACAGGCTTCCGCAGCCAAGGGCTTTTTCGACATGGAAGATGCCGGAGTCGGTCAACTGAACGTTGCGGGCGAATTCGTCAACGTGGTAATGCGCATATGGACGGAGCCGCGTGACGACCGAATCGATGCGGTACGCAAGCGCCGGATCGTCCGGCGTTCCGCCTGCGATCACCAGCGGGATGCGGGCTTCGTCGATCAGGATCGAGTCGGCTTCATCGATGACGGCCAAGGCAAACGGGCGCTGGACCAGTTCATCGACGCTCCTCGCCAGACCATCGCGCAGGTAGTCGAAGCCCACCTCGTTGGCGGTCGCGTAGGTAATGTCGCAAACGTACGCCGCGCGGCGTTCGGCGGGGAGCATGCCCTGCGAGATGTGTGCGACAGACAGGCCGAACCACTCATAGATGCCGCCCATCCACGCCGCATCGCGGCGGGCGAGATAATCGTTGGCCGTCAGCACGTGGACTCCACGGCCGCTCAACGCAAGCCACACCACTGCCGGGACGGCGGCGAGCGTCTTGCCTTCGCCGGTCTGCATCTCAACGACGTGCCCGCGCACGAGCGCGAGTGCTCCCAGGATTTGCACGTCGAACATCCGCAGCCCGAGAACTCGTTCAGTGACGAGAGCTACCAACGCGAATGTTTCCACCAGGTCCGTTCGCGCAACGGATCTGAGTTGTTCGTCGCTGAGCCCGGACAACTCTTCGCGTCGCCGGTTAATCGACTGCAGCTGGACCTCGGACGTAGTATCAACGAGGCCGAGAAAACGCAATACTTTTCCTAATGACACGAATCCTCTCTTTCTATTCGCACGGCGGACGGAACTTACGCGAAAAGAGAGATTGCGGGCGGGGGACGTTGGAAAAGAACGGCGGCGTCGGGTTGAGGGCCAACCCGCGAGACGTAAGCGGCAATCGGTTGCCGGGCGCGCCTTTCAATATGAATTGCCCTGACTTGCTCGGTGGCTTGCTGTTCGGTTTCGGCGCACCAAACGATCTTCGCCGGCGATACAAGGTGTGCGGAGGGTACGGCGGTTTGCGCGGAAAGCAGCGCGAGTAAGGCGGCGAATACGTATTGGGCTACCGCACGGGCCATCAGTTTGAGTGTCGCACAAAATGAAAAAAGGCGGCCCTTTCGGGCCGCCTTTAACGCGGCTGAAGCCGCGTGTACCTATTCGGCCAGCGTTTCTTCCGGGCCGGGGTCTTCGCTCAAGCCGCCTGTATACTGCAGCCTCGCTTCATCCTCATACCCGGCCAGCGCATCGAGCGTCGGCTCCGGTATCGGCTCTTCCACGATGTCCTCGCCCGCGATGCGGGTCCGGCGATAGAACTCCATGCCGGTGCCCGCCGGAACGAGGCGGCCCATGATGACGTTCTCCTTGAGGCCTCGGAGATAATCCACCTTGCCGTTGATCGCGGCTTCGGTGAGTACGCGCGTGGTCTCCTGGAAGCTCGCCGCGGAAATGAACGAGTCCGTAGAGAGCGACGCTTTCGTGATGCCCAGCAGCACGGCTTTGCCCTGCGCCGGACGCCCGCCGGCGTCCTCCGTCTTCTGATTCTCCGCGCGGAATTTGAATTTGTCGACCACTTCCTCGGGGAGGAATTCCGTGTCGCCGATATCTTCGACGCGCACCCAGCGCATCATCTGACGCGAGATGACTTCCAGATGCTTGTCGTTGATGTTCACGCCCTGCAGCCGGTAGACTTCCTGAATTTCGTCGACGAGATACTTCTGCAGTGCCTTCTCGCCGCGCACATCCAGAATGTCGTGCGGATTGCGGGGACCATCCATCAGCGGATCGCCGGCGGCGACTCGCTCGCCTTCCTGCACGTTGATGTGGACGCCGCGAGGCAGCGAGTATTCGCGCTCCTCGCCATCGTCCCCGGCGATGTAGATCTTGCGCTGGCCTTTCGAAACTTCGCCGTATTTGACGACGCCGTTGATCTCGGCCATGATCGCGCTCTCGCGCGGCTTGCGCGCTTCGAACAGTTCGACCACGCGCGGCAGACCGCCCGTGATGTCCTTGGTCTTCGTGGTTTC
>Ga0070733_10002112_pt1 | contig 14442 bp, 9 predicted proteins | sample Coa_R1_9_FD_66450 | JGI IMG/M metagenome (GOLD analysis project Ga0070733, IMG submission 66450) | Surface soil microbial communities from Centralia Pennsylvania, which are recovering from an underground coalmine fire - Coalmine... | ecosystem: Environmental > Terrestrial > Soil > Unclassified ... | reverse complement strand
CCAGACCAACAAGAACGGTTTCCTATATGTGCTGGACCGAACTAACTGCAAGTTGATCGCCGCCCATCCGTACACCAAGGTGAATTGGGCGACGCATATCGATATGGTCACCGGCCGTCCCGTGCTGACGGACGTGCAGCAACGTTTTCTCGCCGGCGAAGAGGTCGAAATCTGGCCGCAGCGCGGCACCAACGCCGTGCCCATCGCGTTCAATCCGAATACTGGTCTGATTTATGCGAGCACTTTTAGCCTGCCGCGGGTACAGCAGCTCGCGCCGCCGAAGCCGGTCGTGATTGGCGGGACCTCTACCGGTGTCAACAACAAGATTCTGGAAATTAAGCCGGGAGAAATCGTCGGCCATTTCCTGGCGATCAATCCGCTAACTGGGGAGAAGAAGTGGGAGGTCCCGTTGGTCGATCTGCCTAGCTCGGCAGGAATGCTGGCGACCGGGGGCGGGCTTTTGTTCACCGGCAAACCGACGGGTGAGTTCCTTGCGCTCGACGAGAACACGGGCAAGACGCTGTGGCAGTTTCAGACCGGTTCGAGCGTGAACTCGACGGCGATCACTTACACCCACAAGGGCCGCCAATACGTGACCATTTCGTCGGGGCTCGGCGGCGTTGTTGCCACCCGTTATGCGGCGCGGAAAATGCCGTCAGGGGGCTCGGTGTGGACGTTCGCGCTGATGCCTGAATGACTCCCTCGGCATCCTTCAGGCGTGCGGCGATATAATCGACTCACTTGAAGATTCGACCGATCGCGCACATTTTTGTAGCCTGCGGATGTCTCGCCGTCGGCGGTGCATTGGTTTCGGCCAAGCTCCACTCTTCGACGAAATCGGCCCGCCGCGACCTTGAGCCGCTCTCGCTGCGCCTCGACCCCGATCGCATCGTTGCGGATGGATACGATGGTGCGGTGCTGTCGATACAAACGCCGGCGCCGGGGAAACCCGAAATATCCATCTCGGGCTCTCGCGGCGCACGCATCGAGAAAATCTCGGGCTCGGAGGGGAACTGGACCGCGCGCATCCGGGCGGGCATTGTTAGCGGACCTGTCAGCATTCGCGTCACGCTGCCCCGTGCGACGGCGGCTTCGGCGCAGTTGGAGTTGACCCTCGATGTGCGCGACAGCATAGAGGACGGCACGCCCGATTTCCTGCGGTTGCAGGACGACCACGATCAGCAGGCTTTCAGGCGCTGGTTCACCTACCTGGCCGAAGCACAATATTACCAGTCGCCCGCCGCCCGGCCGCCGGAGATCATCGATTGCGCCGCGCTGATCCGTTATGCGTACCGCGAGGCATTGGCGGCACATGATGGGACCTGGGGCGCTTCGGCACGACTTCCGCTGGTGCCGGCCTTCGACAGTTCCGCAAAGTACCAATATCCATTCACGCCCTTGGGACCAGCTCTCTTTCGCACCAAGCCCGGGTCGTTTCGCGTAGCGGATTTAGGCGACGGAACTTTTCTTCAATTTGCCGACGCGCACAGCCTGTGGAGATACAACTCGCACGCCGTCAGCCGGGATTTGTCGCGCGCGCTACCCGGAGACCTGCTCTTCTTCCGGCAGCGCAGCGGCCGCGAGCCGTTTCACAGCATGATCTATCTCGGAGCCAGCCAGATTCAACCCGACGGGAGACGATACGTGCTGTATCACACCGGTCCCGGCGGCGACGATCCCGGCGATATCAAGCGCCTCACCATCGAAGAGCTGCTGCAATTTCCACAGCCGGAATGGCGGCCGTTGGCCTCGAACCCGGCGTTTCTTGGAGTCGCGCGTTGGAACATCCTGCGAAAGGGCTCGGCATGAAGAGAATTTGGGACGCGACGAGGCAGCTTCGGTTGCTCGTGCTATTGGGCGTCGCAACAGCGGGCTTGAGCCAACTGCAAACTCGTCCGTATTTCATGCTCTCCAGCTCTCGGACATTCGGTTCCAATGAAAAACCCGTCATTACGATGAGCGCGTTCGACATTAGCGCGCTTCAGTTCCGGGTATATCGAGTCAACGATCCGGTGCGGTTTTTCAGGCAACTCGAAGATCCGCGTTCGTTCGGAGATTTCAACCTGGAAAGGCCGCGAGGCAAGTCGCTCATCGAACGGTTCCATCGCTGGAAGAGCGGATTGCGGGTGGACATCCGCCGCTCCTTACGGGCCCAATTTACCGATTCGCCCAGCAGTCATTTCGCCCGCCTCTTCTCTAGCGAGCCGCTGGCCGGACCTGCCTCGGAAAAGGGGACCCACTATGCGGAAACGCCGGTGCTCAACCCCGATCAGCTCGTGTTGACATTCGTGCAGGCGATGCAGGGCAAGGAGTTTCGGCAACAGAATGTGGAGGTGCCGGTCAAGGAACGCGGCGTCTATGTTGTTGAGGCGGTCAACGGAAAGCTTCGCGCCTCCACGGTGCTCATTGTCTCCGACGCGGTGATGATCAGCAAGACCGGGGGCGGCAAGATCGTGAACTTTGTCGTGGATCGCAACACAGGCCAGCCGCTGCCGCACGTTCACGTCGCTGCGCTGACCAGGGACAAAACGCTTGAGGAAACCGATACCAATGACGAAGGCATCGCCGAGCTGCATGCTGCGCCCTCCGGCGTCGACGATCTTCGCGTAGTCGCGAGCAGCGGGCGCAATATCGCGGCCAATATCCTGCCAGGCGGCCTGAGCGGCGAAAGCGATTCATGGACCGGCTACGTCTACACCGACCGTCCCATCTACAGGCCGGGCCACACCGTGCATTTCAAAGGCATCCTTCGGGTGCGGACCAGCAACGGTTATGAGGTCCCCTCCGGCAAGCGGGTCAAGGTGGAAATCGAGGATCCGGACGAGAAGCCGGTGTATCAGCAGAGCCTCACGGTTTCCTCGAATGGCACGATACGCGACGACCTGACACTTGCGGCGAACGCGGCGCTGGGCAACTACTATCTCCGGGTGACCTACGGCGAAAACCAGATGGCCGGCAATTTCGAAGTGGAGGAGTACAAGAAGCCCGAATATGAGGTGCATGTAACTTCGGCTGCTTCTCGCGTGCTCCAAGGCGAAAAGATTCAGGCAACGATCAACGCCCAGTATTACTTCGGCGAGCCCGTGGCCGGAGCCAAGGTTACATACGATATTTATCGCAGCCGGTACTGGTCGCCTCTGCTTTACGACGCCGACGACGAGGAATTGGAATCCGGCTACAACGACAATACCGACGATGGCGGCGATCAAGTTGGAGAGCAGGAAGGCCAACTGGATAACGGCGGAAAGCTGGTGGTCAATATTCCCACTTCCGTCTCCGATCGCAAATTCGATTACATCTACCGCATTCAAGCCCGTGTCACCGACTCCGCCAACCGCGAGACCGACGGCACGGGAGCCGTCGTCGCGACGTACGGTTCGTTTTTCATCAAAGTGGCGCCGCAGCGCTATTTCTATAATCCCGGCGCCAAAGCGGCGTTCACGATTCAGGCTCGGGACTACAACAATCAGCCGGTTCGAACCCGCGTCCATGTCGAGTTGCTTCGATGGAATTATCGCGAGCCGGACCGGTCCGAGCTCAAAGGTTCCACCGACGCCGAATTGAACGCAGAGGGCAACGCCGAGATCACAATGGACATTCCTCCGCAGGGCGGTAGCTACCACATCCGCGCCACCGCTCGCGGAGGCAACGGCCGCGAGCCGGAAGGGATATCCTCGCTATGGGTCTCGGGCGGGAATTGGGATTTTGAGAGCGGTGAAAATCCCAGCGTGCAGATCGTCACGGACAAGAAGACCTATGCGGCCGGCGATGTCCCGAAGTTGCTGATCGCCGCGGGGCAACCCAACACCGCGGTGCTCGTCACCATCGAAGGGCGGACTGTTCGCGAATACAAGATACTTCGATCGCAGGATTCGACCGTGTCCTTCGAGCTTCCCGTTACGGTACAGGATGAGCCGGGCGTCACCGTAAATGCGGCCTTCGTGCGCGATGGCGTATTTCATAACGGTTCGAAGTACGTCAAAGTTCCTCCGGTCCAGCATCAGATGAGCGTGTCTTTGAAGACAGACAAGCCGCAATACCTGCCTGGCCAATCCGCGGAATATAGCTTGGAAGCAACAGGCCCCGACGGAAAGCCCGTGCCGGGCGCCGAATTCAGTCTCGGCGTGGTGGACGAAGCGATTTACGGAATCCGGCCGGACGCAACGCCCAGAATTCTGGACTTCTTCTTCGCCCGCGACTATAACCGCGTCTTCACGGACAACTCGCTCCAATATTTCTTCACCGGACAAGCCGGTTCGCGGCGGATGCAACTCGCCGGTCTGCGCTCGCCCTCGCGATTGGCGCAGCTGAAGCCGGACCGCCTGGTGCTCCCGAAGATTCGCAAGGCGTTTCCGGATACGGCGTTCTGGGCCGCGGACGTGGTGACGGACAACGCTGGGCGCGCTAACGCCAAAGTCGAGTTTCCGGATTCGCTCACCACCTGGCGCGCAACCGCCCGAGGCGTGACGCCGGATTCCAAGGTCGGCGGAGCGACGCTTAAGACCATCGTGCGCAAGAACCTCATCCTTAGGATCTCGACGCCGCGTTTCTTTGTGCAGGGCGATGAAGTGGTCCTGTCGGCACTGGTCCACAATTACCTGACCGATGCCAAGACGGCCCGCGTTTCGCTCGAGGTCAAGGGTCTCGATATTCTAGACGGCGGCACCAAGGACGTCCAGATCCCGAGCCGCGGCGAGGCGAAAGTAGACTGGCGCGTGCGGATTCAGCAGGTACGTAGCGCGACGATCACGGGCAAGGCGCTGACGAACGAGGAATCGGACGCGCTCGAAATGGAGCTTCCCGTGGAGGTGCCCGGCGTGAAGCTGACCGGCGCGCATGGTGGCGCGATCGCACCGGGCGGAAACGCCGCATTCGACGTGACCTTTCCGGCGAAGATTCAGCCGGGCTCGCGTTCGCTTTCGATTCAGGTTTCGCCGTCCATTGTCGGATCGTTATTCGGTGCCCTGGATTATCTGACGACTTTCCCGTACGGATGCGTCGAGCAGACCATGTCCAGCTTCCTGCCCAATATCATTGTCGAAAGCACCGTGCACGACCTCGGGCTCCAGGCCAACGTGGATGAACCCGCGTTGCAGGAAAAGATTCGCGACGGACTGGAACGCCTGTACGCGTTTCAGCACATGGACGGAGGGTGGGGCTGGTGGGAAACCGACGAGTCCCATCCCTTCATGACCGCCTACGTGGTCGCCGGATTGGCGCAGGCGCGGGCCGCAGGTGACAAGGTCCGGGAGGACGTCGTGGAAAAGGGCGTCGCCTGGTTGCGGCTGGAATTGTCGCGGAACACGGCGCTCGAGTCGGATGTGCGGGCTTATTTCGTGTACGCGCTCGCGTCGGCGGGACGCGCGGATGCAAACGTGTTGAATCAAGCTTACGGCTCCCGTGCCAGCATGTCTTCCTACGGCTTGGCGCTGTTGGGTCTGGCGCTCGATCAATTGAAGGACAACCGCGCTGGGGAAATTGCCTCGGTGGTGGAAGGCCGGGCGCAACAGGATCAGGAACAGGCGTGGTGGCCATCGGACCGCGATCCGATGCTCGATTTTTCCGCCGACACGACGCCGGAGGCGACGGCATTCGCGACTAAGCTTCTCGCGCGCCAGGGCCGGGCCGCCGCGGTGCTGCCAAAGGCCGCGCTGTGGCTGATGAATCATCGCAACGAGGGCTATTGGTGGTCTTCCACGAAGCAGACGGCGATGGTGATCTACGGCCTCAGCGATTATTTGCGGTCGGTCAACGAGCTCAAGCCGAACCTGACCGCGACCGTTTACGTGAATAATCGCGCCGTGCTCACGCGCAAGATCGATCAGGTCTTAGCTGCAGCTCCGCCGGAAGTCAAGCTGGAGGACAACCAACTTGATCCTGGCGTGAACCACGTGCGCGTCGAGGTTTCCGGGGAGGGGCGCCTGTATTATTCCGTTCGCTCGGAATATTATTCAGCCGAAGCGCAATTAGAGAAAACAGGCAGCGTATCGTTGAACCTGTTGCGGGATTATTTCCGGCTGACGCCTTCGCGTAACGGAGAACGGATCGTGTACGATACCGTTCCTTTGAACGGTCCAGTGCAAGCAGGCGACATTCTGGCGGTGCGCCTCACCGTGACCGGCTCGGACTGGAAGTATCTGATGATCGAGGATCCGATTCCGGCGGGGGCCGAATTCCTGGAGCATGATAATCTCTACGAGATCCGCAATCGCCCACCGTGGTGGCGCTACTTTTTTACTCGCCGCGAGCTTCACGATGACCGCATGGCCATTTTTCAAACGTACTTCGAGAAGGGACAGCAGCAGTACTTCTATTTGCTCAAGGTGGTTAACCCCGGGCTGTTCCAGGTGAGTCCGGCCAGGGTGGGTCCGATGTACCAGCTCGACGTAAGCGCGACCAGCGAAAGTCGCAGGCTGGAGGTGAAATGATGAGCGCGCTGCGGCGGCTCGCGGCCGCACACCTGCTGGCAAATGCGCTCCTGCTGGGATGCGGGTACTACTGGCTCGGAATCAGCGAGAGCCGCGGCTCGGCGCTGGCCTGGAGCGCGTTGATCGGAGTGCTTCTCATCGCGCTGGCGTGCTCGACCTACGGAGCCACGTTCGCGTTTTTCGGCGCCGCCGAGCGTAAGCGAGTGTTCCCGGCCTGGAAAACCGCCGCACGAAATCTCCTTCCGATAGCCGCGGCGGTGGTTGCTATCGCGATAGGATACTGGCTTCTGGCGGAGTTGCAGGACTATAGTTCCGATCCGGCGTTTACCGTCGCATCATTTCTGACGCTGAGGCTTCGCAAGCCGGTGAGGCCCGCATCCGTCTTGCGAGTTTTCAACGCCGCGTTGTGGATTGTGCGTTGGGTAGCTCTGCCGGTGGCGCTGCTGCCGATGCTCTCCGCGATTTCGACGCGCGGCTGGCGAGGCTTCGCGGCCATCGGCCCAGGTGGCGGCGCGGGGACTCGCAGGTGGTGGTACTGGTTCGTCGCGCCGTTGTTGCTCTTGGCCGCGGCCTGGGCTCCACTGAAGGTGCTGGGGTGGACACCCCGGCCTGAAAGCTTCGGGCTTCAGGTGGTGAGCTTTGTGCTTCGCGCCGCGCTCGCTTACTTGCTCTTCGGTGGGGCTTGGCTCGCGCTGGCGTTCGCGACTTCTGCGGGCAAGCCGCGCTTCACCCAATCCAGCACCACAGCCTCACCATAGCGTTGGACCAAGGCGCCGACTTCGGCTTGCGCCTGCCCGTACGCGCTCCGCGCCCGATCTGCATCGGAGGTCTGCCGAAGATCGCTGTCCGCGGGAATTCGAGCCGCGCCCGTGCCGCGGCCCGCCTGCAAAAAGGCCGCGAGCCCCTCGCGGAACCAGAACGGCATCGCGGGGAGGGTCTGCGATTCGACGAATGCATGCGCGAGCTCGTGTGCCAGCGTCGTGTCCAGCACTCCTTTCGTGCGCAAAACGGCGATGGGTTGCAGATAAATTCGATGGCCGGCGGTACGGGCCGCGACCCACCCCGGCTCGCCGGTCGCATTCCGGAACGTGTCGAGGTCCGGATAGACTCGCAGCTCGAGATTCGGTGGAACGGGCCAGTGCGTGCGCTGCGCGAGTGTGCGCTCGATTCGCTCCGCAGTCGCGAGCACGGCGCGATCCTGATCCGGCTGCGTAGTCAGCATCGTCAGCGAGTCGCCGCTCAACCGCTGCCAGGATAGTCCGCGGCCGGTGAGTCCTACCAAGGTACCGGGATAGTAAAACGCCAGGATGTCGCGATAGGAGCGCCCGTCCGCCCCCATCTGCTCCGCGCCGAACTGGCACAGACCCACGCCGTGGCCGCTGCCGGAGCCTTCGAACGCGATGCGGCCGCCCGAAGCCTGAACCTGATAGCGATCGCTGCGCACGGTGTTCCATCCGAGCTCGCGGCCCACCGCGAAGCGGAACGAATCCGCGCTGATGCGCACCGCACCGCTCGCGCCGGTGAGAACTAACGTTGAGGCTCTCCCCGATGTCGTGCGACCCTGCACCGCAATGTGATCGAGATCATCCGGCGCCCGCAGAGCCGAATCGCGCAGTGCTTGGAGGATGCGTTTGGGATCGGCGCTCCACTGCCAGGCAGAGGAGCCTCGGCGCGCGCAATAGGGATCTTCGTGGCTCCTGAGATAAGGCGCGGCGAGGTCGGGCCAGATTGCCGCCGCATCTTCCGTGCGGCCTCCGCAGTCGCGCGTGTACGGCGTGAAGGCCGGTTTACCCTGGTACCACAACAGCTCGCCCGCGGTTTCGGCAACCGCCTCTTCCAGGCGAGCGCTGATGCCTTCCAGCTCGATCCGCTGGCAATGGGTGGTATCGCAAAAGTCGAACCCTTCGGAGCCGTGCCGGCCTCGCAAGCGCACTGCGTAGGTCCTGGCCGCCACCGCCATGGCTTTCAATGCCTCCCGCGATTGGAAAGTGCCACTCTCGCCCGCCAGCACAGCGGCGACGTAGCGTTCCAGCGGAAGGTCGATTGTCTTCGCCCCGCTCTGCGAGCGAATCTGGACCTTGATGCTGCTCTCCGCGAGGACGTTCCCTGCGAACGGCAGCGCGAGCAGCAATAGAATGGCCCCTCGCCTCATAGCTTGCTTGAGCGATACGCTTCGAAAATCCGCCGCGCTATCGGGGCCGCGTCCGCGCCTCCCGACCGTCCGGGCAGCATGACCGCGAGGGCGACCTGCGGAGCGGAGCTGGGAAGAAATCCTGCGAACCAAGCTACCGGCTCGCCTGCGGCCGTGAGCGCGCTGCCAGTCTTTCCCGCCACGCGAACTCCGGAAATGCTCGCGTTTTGCGCCGTGCCGAATTCCACGGCGCCTTCCAGTCCATTGAGGATCGTCCGCATTGCGGGCTGATTGATCTTGAGCGCGAGCAACCGGTAGGCGAGCGCAAGCTCAGCCGCCGTGATTTCCACGCTGTCCTCGCCCAAAGCCTGAATGCGTTGCGCATCCAGTTCGATGGCCGGCCGAATGCGTCCCGCGGCTTCATCAGGTCCGAACAGCCCCGTAAGCGAGGCGAGCCCAAGTCTTTTGAGTTCTTGTGTCAGTTCCCCCGGCTGGAATCGTTCCGCGGCATGCGCGACAAAACAATTGCAGGAGTATGCCAAAGCGGCAACGGCATCGAGCGGAGCCGCCATAACGGGGTGTACGCAGTCAAATGACCGGTCACGGATCCGGAGGCGGCCTGGACAGTGGAAGAGCTCCGCTGGCTTCAGCCTGCCGCTTTCAATCAAGGCTGCCAGGACGAACGGCTTCAGAGTGGAGCCTGGGGGCCGCAACGATCGGCTCGCGAGAGTCAAACCACCCACTGCGATCAGCCGCCGGCTGGAAACCTCAACCAGCACCGCCGCGGTTTGAGGGGAACCGAGATAAGTGTCCAGGTTGCCCGAGCTCGCTTCCTTATCTGGACTCGCGGCAGGGCCTCGCGAGCATGCTCCGAGTAGAAGTCCAACGGCGCGCCTCCGCAACACAGCCCGATTGTACCAACCCCAAGCTGCCGCTCTTAGACAGCGCCTTCGAGCCGCTACTTCTTGGCCGCTAAGACGCTGTCGGCGATCTCCTGAAATTCGTCGGGCGTCAAGAGCCCGCGCTTGGCGATGCCCCGGTCCTTGACCCGCTTGAGCATCTCGCCCACGGCTTCATCGTCGGCATCCGTGATGCCCATCTGCTCGAGGTTGTAGGTTATCGACGCCTTGCCGCTCTTCTTCCCGAGCACGACTTCGCCCTTCCGCCCCGTGAGCGCCGGATGGGTGCCGAACATTGCGAGCGGTTCCTTCACGACCAGATCCACGCCGATGCCCGACTCGCGCGTAAAGTTGCGGTCGCCCAAGATAGGCTTGTTCGCGGCGATCGGGAAACCGCTGATGCGGCTGACCAATTCACCCAACTCCGGGAGTTTGGCCAGATCGTACTGCGTGTCGTAGCCGTACAGCACATGCAGTGCGACGATCAGTTCCTCGAGTGCGGCGTTGCCGGTCCGCTCGCCCAGGCCATTGGCGCAACTGTGGACGCACTCCGCGCCGGCCTCGACGCCCGCCAATTCTGTCGCCACCGCCATCCCGAAATCGTTGTGCGTGTGAACCTCCACCGGAAGGTTGGTCAGCGATTTCACCATGTGGACCATATACTTCATGGCTTCGGGAAGGATGCATCCCATCGTGTCCACGACGCCCACCGAATCGGGCGGCGCGTCCTGCATGATGCGTGTCAGCAGATTCGTCAGGTCCTCCGCTCGCGCACGCGTGGTGTCGTATGGGAAAAAGACCACGTGCATGCCGCGCGACTTGGCGTAATTGATCACGCCCACGCTCTTCCGAAGCACGTCTTCCCAGGTCCACTTGAACTGATATTTCAGCTTGGGATAACCGATCGGCACCTCGACGATCACGCCATGGCAACCGCACTCAAGCGCCTTATCGATATCGGCGTTGATGGCGCGCGCGAAGGTGTAGATCTTTGCCCGAAGACCCAGCCGGGAGATCTCCTTGATGGCCTGGAAATCCATCTCGGACACGGCTGGCATGCCGGCTTCGATACGGTCAACACCGATCTCGTCCAGTTTTTTGGCAATCGCGATCTTGTCGGCGAGGCTGAACACAACGCCTGGAGTCTGCTCACCATCTCGCAGGGTGGCGTCGTGAATCTGCACTCGCTTGGGAAGATCCAGCTTGGACCTCACTTCGGGGATGCAGTTGTATGGACTGACCCACCACTTATTCTCGACATAATAGCCTTCACTCATTTCGGCGCCCTCCTGGGATGCGACAAGCCTTAGATTATCATTTCGATACTAAAGTTGGGACGCACTCGATCAAGGTTTCGGCGTGATCTTCACGACCATCGCCGTGAAGTTTTTGCCGGACTCCACCAGGAACTGATGCACGGTGTTCGCGGGAATGTAGAGCGTGTCGCCGGCCGCGATCGGGTACCTGGTTCCGCCGTCGATCGACTTGCCTCGGATTTCATCGGGCGCGCTGGGCTTGCCGTCCACGATCTTGCCGCCCACCAGCACCGTTCCCTCGCCAGATCGGATCAGCAGGAGGTCCGCCTGTTTCTCATGAATCTCGGCCTCGCCAGGTCCGTTGCGGTAAGCCACAAACGCTGAATCGAGCAGTCGCTCGGTCCCGAGGTGTCGATCCGCATTCAGCTTGGACTGGGCCAGTTTATCGAAGCCCTTGTTTTGGTTGGAACTCCAAAAGAGGGGCTGAGCCGGATCAGCGGCGGGCAGTGGAGCTTGCAGCGGAATCCAGGCGACGATCAACAAAGCAGCGGTCTTCATACTTGCACCTCATGGGCATCTTACCGGGGCTGCAATTGAGCGTCAACTAGGAAGCCGACGGGAAGCGAGTCCTGGCGCGCTTGACCGCAAGGACGGACGCCGCTGAATCGGACGCGGCCTTCACCAGCGAAGCCATTTTCGGGTGGGCGGGGATGATATCAACCGGAAATCCTTGGGATTCAAGCGCAGCCGTCATCACGGGACCAACCGACGCAATCGCCACATCTTCCCGAAGAGTTGCGAGCACGGACGCTTCGATATCGAGGCTGCGCGCGGTTTCGAGCAGGTGGTCCAGCTGAATTGATGACGTAAATATCACGACGTCGACGTTGCGGGCCGCCAGCCGGCGCGCAGCTTCCCGCAACGGCCCTTGGTCGTCTGGCAGGTCCCATCGGTAAATCGCGACGGGCGTCACGTGAGCTCCCAATTTCTCGAGGGCCTGGTTCATCTCCAGATTCGGACGTCCGTATTCCTGCACCGCGATGCGGCGTTCCGGCCTGGGCGCCACCGCGTCTACGATCTCCTTCCAGGTGTTGGGCTCGGGCACAACGATGTGGACGGGCACGCCAAGATCGCGAAGCAACGGAACGGGCTTGGGTCCGCGCGAAACGATCGTAACCCGCCTAAGCGCCGCCCCCAGTCGCTCCACAGACATGTGTGTGGCAATTACGTCGCGCAGAAAAGCCAGGCCCGCGCCTGTCATGCACACCACCAGATCGAATTCGCCGGCCTCCAGGCGCTCCACGAAGCGAATTGCCTCACCATGCTCTTCCAGGGCGCGCTCCTGCACCGAAGGAGCGACGAAAGCGTCGCCGCCGCAGCGGCGGATAAGCGCTTCGATCTCCCTGGCACGGCGGCTTTCCAAACTCAGAACGCGGAGTCCGGCGAATGACATCTACGAGTGAGTGATCCTCCTAAATCGAGTATGGCGCACGCGTGGTTTATCAAAAACGAGTCCCTCAAAATCGATACATGAGCTCGACATACCCGAACTCGCCATCCTTGCCCTCCGGGTAAATATGCTCCATCGCAGCGAGACCCTGGGTGTAGCCGAGATATGCCGTCAACGTGATGTTCCGCGAAGCGCGATATTCGATGCTGGTGTCATAAAGGTTCCCCAGAGAACGGCGGCCCGAAGTCGACCGGCCGGTGTACCCGAAGGTCCAAGGCTGATACGCGCCACCGCCGCTGTACCACAGGTCGTTGACGCTGCTGAGACGCAACGAATGAAATTCGCTTGATATGGTGACCTTGGCGTGCGGCCGCAGAATCAAGGCGCCGAATCCATCTTGGGTGTTCATCATATTGAAGAACGGAAAACGGGCGTAGGGCCGGGGCGTCGGCAACACCTGAAAGAAGGTTTCATGCTTGTTGTCGTTCGGATTGCCGTCGCCGGAGCCGTCGGTAAATCCTCCGCGCAGCCACGGTTTGACGCGCGGCAGAATCTTCGGCTGCCATCCGCCCTCGATATCGAACGCGTAAGAGAGTTGCTGCTGCGTGCCCCAGCGCCCGGTTTGTATCGCGCCCCAGGCCAGGAAATCGAGCGTGCCGGCGCCGGTGGTGAGCGCATGCAGGGTATGTCCTCCGAACGTATTGATCCGAATATTGTCCGTATCGCCCTTGCGCACGGCCGTGGGGCGATTGTCGGTCTTGAGGATATGACGAAAGTCGTCATACTCGAGCACGAAGAGGCGGGAGTCGGCGACGTGGCGTCCTTTTCCCCACTCGTGCGTATAGGCCGCGTAGCCAAAGCCGATTCGGTTCCAACCCCACCCGTCCACCTGAAAGACGCCGCGCGTCGGAGTGGCGGCGATGAACGTGAAGTCGTCGGTCGGCGTGGAAAATGTGTAATGCAGTCCATCGAAGCTCCGGCCTACGTCGGAAAATCCGAAATCACCCAGGAGCCGCTGACTGACGCGATCGCGCTTCAGCGTCGCCAAGGTGGCGTCCTTCGGCGCAATCTCGCTTCCGTCTAGAAACAGGAAGCGGCCGATCTGGAGCTTGCTCGCCTCACTTCCCAAGCCGTGAATGCGGAAGTAGAGCTGCTTTGGGAAAATCATCGCGGTGTTCTGTGTATTGCCGTTTGCCGAGTAATAGTTGGAGCCCAACCCCAGCGCACCCTGCGGCGCTGCGTCAGTCGCCTTCGAGGGAAGGCCGAGCAGGAATGGCACCGCAAATTCCGCATCCCAATCCCAGCTATGGGACGTCTCAGCGAGATTTATTCGCAGCAAATTGCCGGAGTATTGATATTGATTCTCACCAGCGGCGGGCTGGAACCAATCCCATACATACAGCCGTGATCGCAGAGAGCCCGTCACGGTGACGGGGCCAAGCTTGATCACGTCTGCGGATACATTCGGAGCCGCCGCCGCCGCTGCGGGTGCGCTTGGGCCAGGTGATGGCGCGGGCGAACTTGCATCCGCCAGCGTCTGCGCCCACGCGGAGCTGGCAAAACACGTCAAGGCAAGAATCGCCATTCTTCTCATAGTTAGTCTCCTGCCACCGCAGTGGCCGTAATAAGCTGGGCGGCAATCCGCGCTTCAGTCTCTTCGCGCACGGCGACTTCCTCGGCCACGGGGAAGCGCACCGCCAGCGTCAGCGAGGAGATCACCGTCACCATCGCGCCCAAAATCAGCAACGCCTGGGGCCAGGTGATGCTCGCGGTTTTAAACAGAAACGCCGCGAGCACCGCGCCCACATTGCCCCCCGCACCCACGATGCCCGCCACCGCTCCTAATGCGCGGGGATTGATGAACGGCACGACGGAATACGTGGCTCCATTCGACATCTTTACGAACAACCCCGCCAGCATCATGGTTCCGATGGCCAGCGGCAGCCAGCGCATCTGCGAAAACAACATCAGCCCCAGGCCCTCGCCGAGGATGGTGCAACCAAGCAGCGCCACGCGGCCGCGCAATCCCCAACGCCGGTTGCAGCGGTCGCTGACAATGCCGCCCAGCGCTCGGGCGAAGATGTTCATCATGCCGAAAGAAGCCGCCACGAATCCCGCGGTGGTCAGAGCCAGGTGAAAGTAGTCGGCAAAATACAGCGCCGCGATGTTGTCGATGGTCAGCTCTATGCCGAAGCAAGACCCGTAGATCAAGAACAGCGCCCACACGCGCGGATCGCGCGCAACCTCCCGAAACCCTCCTCCGCGGCTTTGGCGCGTA
>Ga0070733_10002111_pt1 | contig 14443 bp, 11 predicted proteins | sample Coa_R1_9_FD_66450 | JGI IMG/M metagenome (GOLD analysis project Ga0070733, IMG submission 66450) | Surface soil microbial communities from Centralia Pennsylvania, which are recovering from an underground coalmine fire - Coalmine... | ecosystem: Environmental > Terrestrial > Soil > Unclassified ... | reverse complement strand
CTCGTGCGCGAAGTCGAGCGCCGCGAGCGCCGCGACGGAGGCGGCGAGTACCTGCGACTAACGCTCGCCGACCGCTCGGGCCAGGTCGTGGCGATGGTCTGGGAGGAGGTCGGCGAGGTCGTGCCGCTGGTGAGCGCAGGCAGGCCCGTCCACGTCCTCGGCCGCTTCGTCGTCCATCCCCGCTACGGCGCGCAGGTCAACCTCCGCGAGCTGCGCCGCGCCGAGCCCGGAAGCTTCGACCCCGACGATCTCCTCGACGGTCCGCAGCGCGCACCCGACCACATGGAGGCCGATCTGCGCGAGCTGATCGCGACGATCCAGCAGCCGATGCTCCGCACCCTGCTCGAGCGCCTGATCGGCGTCGGCGCCGACGGCTGGGCCGCCTACCGCGACGCTCCGGCGGCCAAGTACTACCACCAGGCCTATCGCCACGGCCTGCTCGAGCACTCGCTGACGGTCGGTCAGGCCGTCAGCGCGATCTCGGCGACCTTTCCGGGCATCGACCGCGACGTCGCAGTCACAGGCGCGCTGCTGCACGACATCGGAAAGCTCGACGCCTACACCGACGACCCCGCGAAGATCGACCTCACCGACGACGGCCGCCTGCAGGGCGAGATCGCGCTCGGCTACTACCGCGTGCGGCGCGAGATGGAGGAGATCGATGGCTTCCCCCCGCATCTCGCCAAGGCGCTGCTGCACATCATCCTCTCCCACCACGGGAGCCATGAGCACGGAAGCCCGGTGCTGCCGGCGACGCGCGAGGCGACGCTCGTGCACATGGTCGACAACCTCGGCGGCCGGCTCGGCTCCTTCGATCGTCTCGAGAAGGAGCTCCGCGACGGCGAGCGCTGGTCAGGCTTCGACCGCGCCCTTGGCGGCGGCGCCTACTTCGCCGCCAAGGCGCCGCTCGAGGAAGCGCAGCGGCTGGACGCCGCCTAGCCTCAGACGACGCGCGCGGCCTGCTCGAACGACAGCCGCCCCTGGCGCTCGCCGTGCCCGCCTTCGGCGGCCTTGCCGACGTTGACGATCAGGATCGAGCGCCAGCGACCGTCGGCGAAGAACTCCCCGTCGACGCCCTTGCGGTCAAAGCCGCCCATCGGCCCCGCGGCGAGACCGGCGGCGCGCACGCCTATCAGGAAGTAGGCCGTGACGAGCGTGCCGCTCAGCATCGCGAGGCGCTCGCGCGCCTCGGCGTCGGCCTCGAGGCGCTCGGCCGCCTCCTTGCGCGCCGGCGCGATGCTCGGCCACAGCTCGTGGTAGCGCGTGTCGGCGGCGAGGACAACCGTCAGCGGCGCGGCCAGCGTCTTGGCGCGGTTGCTCTCACCCATGTGCTGGACGAGCCGTTCGCGGGCCTCCGCCGAGCGCACCAGCAGCATCCGCCCGGGGCTCGCGTTGCCGCCGGTCGGCGCCCAGCGGATCAGGTTCCAGATCTCCTCGATCTGTGCGTCGTTGACTTCTTCGTCGGTGAAGGCGGCGGTTGTGTGGGCCTCGTAGAAGAGGAGGTCCGCCGCCGCCTGGTCAATTGCGAGCACCTGCTTGCACCTCGCCGTCGAGGGTGGTCTGGTTGCGGCGGCAAGTATACGTCCGTAACCCCACCCAACCGGGTTGGACGTGGCGGAGTGACGAGGGCCAAATAGGCGCAAACACCGCAGCCGCCGGTGCCGCCGCTACGCACACGGGCTCTATGGTTCAGGGCCGATGGCAAAGGACACCGAGAAGCTGATCCGTCAGCTCTCCCTCATCTCATATCTGATGGCCGAACGGCGGCCCGTCACCGCGCTCGACATCAAGCGCGACGTCGAGGGCTACAGCGGCATGAACGAGGACGCCTTCGCGCGGCGCTTCTACGCCGACCGCGCCGAGCTCGAGTCGCTGCGGATCCCGCTGACCGTGGAGAAGCCGCTGGACGGCGTCGCCGAGCAGGAGAACTACTCGCTGCGCCCAGAGAACTTCCACCTCCCGGCGATCGCCTTCACCGACTCCGAGCTCGCCGCTCTCGCGACGGCGCTCAACCTCCTCGACGGCGAGTTCGCCTACGCCGAGCCGCTTCGGCTCGCCCTCCAGCAGATCACCTGGGGCCGCCCGAGCCCGCTCGCGTCACCGGCCGAGTCCGGGGTCGCGCTCGGCATCACCGCTTCGGCCGGCGGCCACGAGCTGTCGCAGTCGCTGGCGAAGATCGAGACCGCGATCTTTCGCCACAAGACGATCACCTTCGACTACTACACGATGGAGCGCGACGAGCTCGGCTCGCGCACCGTCGACCCCTACCACCTGCTGTTCCGCGGGGGGCAGTTCTACCTGCTTGGCTACTCGCACGAGCGGGAGGCGCTGCGCGTCTTCCGCCTCTCGCGGATCCGCGGCAAGGTCGCCTATGCGACCAAGGCCGAGCACGACTTCCGCCGCCCCGCCGACTTCGATCCGCGCGCCTACGCGAACCTCGCGGCATGGCAGTTCGGAGAGATCGAGGGCAGCGCCGAGATCCGCGTCGCGGAGCGGATCGCCTGGCTGCTCGAGCGCCACTTCGGCCGCTACGGCGAGATCCGGCCGATCGAGGGCAGCGGCGACCGGCTGTTCGTGACCGATTACGCGAGCGCGCGACAGCTGATCTCGTGGGTGCTCGGCCTCGGCGATCACGCCGAGGTGCTCGGGCCGCCCGAGGTCGTCGCGGAGTTCAAGCGACGCGCCAAGCTGCTCATCGAGCGGCACACGAAGGCGCCGAAGGGGCCGATCCACGACGAACCTTTGCCGGTGCCGGCGCACCTCTCGGCGGCCAACGGCAACGGCAGCGACACGCGCCCCGAGACAGCGATCCGCCCCGAGCGATTCGCCCGTCTGGTCACCCTCGCCTCGATCCTGATCGAGTCCGGTCGCGCCGGCAAGCGGCTCGAAATGGCCGGCATCTGCGAGCGGCTGCAGATCTCAGACGCCGAGCTGCGCGAGGACGTCAGTGTTTTGAACGTCGTCAACTTCGGCGGCGGCTCCTACGTTCTCTACGCCGAGATCGACGAGGAGACCGGGACGATCGACGTCGACCCCGAGCCCTACAGCGACAACTTCGCCCGGCCGGCGCGCCTACTGCCCGTCGAGGCCAAGGCGCTCGTCGCGGCAATCGATCTGATCGGCGAGCACCTGCCTCAGGGATCCCTTTCTTCGGCACGCGAGAAGATCGTCACCGCGCTCGGCGGCGACCCGATGGAGCAGGGCCTGCAGGTCGCTCACGTCGGCGCCGACGACTCCGACATCTCGCGCGTAATCTCGCGCGCGATCAAGACTCACGTCCTCCTCGAGCTCGACTACTACAAGGAGAACGAGGACGAGTACTCCGAGCGCAAGGTCGAGCCCTACGCGCTGATCAACGGCCGCGAGGGCTGGTATGTCGCGACCTACGATCCCCAGCGCGAGGACGTCCGCCATTTCCGCCTCGACCGCGTGCGTCGCGCCGAGGCCACCAAGGAGCGCTTCAAGCCGCGCCCGGAGGTCAACCCGTCGGCTGACGTCGACGGCTGGCCGCGGACCGGCGAGGTCAGCGCGTCGCGGGTCGCGCGCGTCTGGATCTCCCCAGAGCGGGCCCGCTGGGCGCGCGAGCAGCGACGCGTCGTAGGGAGCTTCGATGACGGCGCGATCGCCGTTGAGCTGAGCTTCGCCGGTGTCGACTGGCTGGTGCGCGAGGTTCTCAAGGAGGCCGGCGACGCGGCGGTGCTCGAGCCGCCCGACGCCCGCGAGGCGGTGCTCGCAGCCGCGACGCGGCTCGGGTGAGCCGCCGCAGCGCGATAGCAATGGGCGACGCCGAGGTTGGCGCGTTCCTGCGCGAGCAGCGCGTCGTCGCGGTCGCCAGCAACGGCCGCGACGGCTTCCCTCACCTGATGCCGCTTTGGTACACGGTCCGCGGCGAGCGCGACGTATGGATCTGGACCTACGCGGCATCGCAGAAGGTGCGAAACCTCGAACGCGATCCGCGGGCCACGCTCAGCGTCGAGGCCGGCGAAACGTATGAGGAGCTGCGCGGGGTGATGCTTCGCGCAGAGGCGGAGATCGAGCGCGACCGCGAGCTCGTCGAAGCACTCGGCAGGGAGATCTACGGCCGTTATCTCGGTCCCGAGCTGAGCGCCGAAGTGGCGCAGACGATCGCGCGCCAGTCGGCCAAGCGGGTCGGCATCCGCTTCTCGGAGGTCGGCCGCGCGAGCTGGGACCATCGAAAGCTCGCATGAGGGGCCTGATCCTGTCCGGGGGCAAAGGCACGCGCCTTCGCCCGATCACCCACACGAGCGCCAAGCAGCTGATCCCCGTCGCCAACAAGCCCGTGCTCTTCTACGGGATCGAGTCGATCGCGGCCGCCGGGATCGAGGAGATCGGGATCATCATCGCCCCAGAGACCGGCGACGAGGTGCGCGCGGCGGCCGGGGACGGCTCGCGCTTCGGGGTGAAGATCACATACATCGTCCAGGATCGCCCGGGCGGCCTCGCCCACGCCGTCCTGACCGCCGAGCCGTTTCTCGGCGACGAGCCATTCGTGATGTACCTCGGCGACAACCTCCTTCAGGGCGGGATCGTCGAGCTTGTCGAGCGCTTCCGCGAGCGCTCGCCCGATGCGCTGATTCTGCTCACGAAGGTTCCCGACCCCGAGAACTACGGCGTCGCGGAGCTCGACGGCGAGCGCATCGTGGCGCTGGTCGAGAAGCCGACAGATCGCCGCAGCGACCTTGCGCTGGTCGGCGTCTACATGTTCACCGCAAAGATTCACGATGCCGCGCGGGCGATCCGCCCGAGCGACCGCGGCGAGCTTGAGATCACCGACGCGATCCAGCACCTCGTCGACTCCGGGCTCGACGTCGAACCGCAGATCGTGCGGGGTTGGTGGAAGGACACCGGTCAGCTCGCCGACATGCTCGAGGCCAACAGGCTTATCCTCGACACGCTCGAGGCGCGCTGCGATGGAACGCTCGAGAACTCCAAGCTCGACGGCCGCGTAGTCGTCGCCGCCGGGGCTCGCCTCGAGCGCTCGACGGTTCGCGGACCGGCCATCATCGGCGCGCGCGCCCACCTGATCGACGCCTACGTAGGTCCCTACACCGCGGTCGGGGACGATTGCGTGATCGAGTCCGCCGAGGTCGAGCACTCGATCCTGCTCGCCGGCTGCGAGGTACGCCGACTGGACGGCCGCGTAGAGTCCTCGCTGCTCGGGCGCGACGTGCGGATCAGCCGCGACGGCCGCCAGCCCCGCGCCTACCGTTTCATGCTCGGCGACAATTCGGAAGTGAGGATGCCCTGATGCGGGTGCTCGTGCCTGGCGCCGCCGGCATGCTCGGAAGCGATGTCGTCGCGGTCGCCGCTGCGCGCGGGCACGATGTCGTGGCGCTGTCGCGCTCGGAGCTCGACGTCACAGACGACGCCGCGGTCGATGCCGCGGTCGCCGCGGCGGCGGCGGACGTGATCATCAACTGCGCGGCCTACACCGATGTCGACGGCGCCGAGGCGGATGAGGTCAGCGCGTTCGCGGTCAACGCGCACGGCGCCGGCAACCTCGCGCGCGCGGCGTCGCGCTCGGGAACGCGCCTCGTGCACGTCTCGACCGACTACGTGTTCGACGGGACGGCCACGCAGCCGTACGTCGAATCCGATCGCACCGACCCGCGTAGCGCTTACGGGCGCACGAAGCTCGGCGGCGAGCACGCCGTTCTCGCGACCTCGACGGCGCATGCCGTCGTTCGCTCCGCGTGGCTGTTCGGGCCGAACGGGCGCAACTTCGTCGCGACGATGCTCGGTCTCGCCCGCGACGGGCGCAGCGAGGTGGCGGTCGTTACAGACCAGGTCGGATGCCCGACTTACACCGCGCACCTCGCCGAGCGGCTGCTCGATATCGCGAGCTCCGGCCGCGGGGGCATCTTCCATGCCGCAGGGTCGGGCCAGTGCTCCTGGAACGAGTTCGCGCAGGCGATCTTCGCCGCCGCGGACGTCGCGGTTGCGGTGACCGAGACGACGAGCGAGACGCTCGGGCGCCCGGCGCCGCGTCCGGCGTGGAGCGTGCTGGGCTCGGAGCGTAGCGACGTCGTGCTGCCGCCCTGGCAGGACGGACTGACGGCCTACCTTTCGCGGAACGGGGGCTCCGCGGCGTGAAGCTCCTGGTATGCGGGGGAGCGGGCTTCATCGGTTCAAGCTTCGTCCGCCACCGGCTCGCGACCAGCCCGGATGAGATCGTCGTCCTCGACAAGCTGACTTACGCCGGCCGGCGCGAGAACCTCCGCGACGTCGAGCAGGACAAGCGCTTTCGCTTCATCCACGGCGCGATCGAGGATCCGGCAGCGGTCGCCGCGGCGCTCGACGGGGTGGAGGTGATCGTCAACTTCGCGGCCGAGACCCACGTCGACCGCTCGATCTCAGAGCCCGACGCGTTCGTCAAGACGCACGCCGTCGGTACCTTCGTACTGCTAGAGGCCGCCCGCGAGCGCGGTGTGCGGATGCTCCAGGTCTCAACAGATGAGGTCTACGGCTCGATCGCCGAGGGCTCCTTCAGCGAAGCCTCGCCGCTGAACCCATCGAGCCCTTACAGCGCGACCAAGGCTGGCGCCGACCTGCTCGTCGCCTCCTATCACCATACGTTTGCCCTGGACACCGTCATCTGCCGCGGCTCGAACAACTACGGCCCCTACCAGTACCCCGAGAAGCTGATCCCGCTGATGGTGCTGAACGCCATCGCCGGCGACCGCCTGCCGGTCTATGGCGACGGGGCCAACGTCCGCAACTGGCTCTACGTCGATGACTTCGCGAGCGCGATCGGCCACGTCCTCGCCCACGGCGCCGCCGGTGAGGCCTACAACGTTGGCGGGCCGGACGAGTGCGCGAACCTCGACGTCGTGCGGCGGATCCTCGAACTGTGCGGACGCGATGAGAGCTTGATCGAGTTCGTCGCCGACCGTCCCGGCCACGACCGCCGTTATTCGCTGGGGTCAGAGAAGGTGCGAGCGCTCGGGTGGACGCCCGGGACGCACTTCGAGGAGGGGATCGAGCGTACCGTCGCCTGGTACCGCGACAACGCCTGGTGGTGGGAGCCGATCCGTTCCGGCTCCTACCGCGAGTACTACGAGCGCCAATACGGCCGCGCGATCGAGACCTGAGTCAGCCGCTGAGGCCGGTGATCCGCCAGCCCGCCGTCTCGTTGTGAAGCGTGACCGTCGAGATGACCTTCTTGCCGTAGGTGACGGTCTGGACTCTGGCGGTGGCGTTCGATCCGCTGACCGCGATCGACTTGATCGTGAGCGTCGTGTCGTCGATCGTCTTGAGCTGGTTGTCGATGATCGTCGAGCACTTCTCGATCTTGTTGAGGCGCGTTTGAAGCTGCGTCGAGAGCACGTGGGCGCAGATGTCGGCGCCGTTGGACGTCGAGGAGGAGTCGCTTGCGAGCAGGTTGAGCGTCGAGGCGACGAGCGCCTTCGTGCCGGTGAAGCCGCCGCTCGAACCGGTCGAGCTTCCGCCCGCGAGCGAGCAGCCGCCGAGCAACAGCGACAGTGACGCGGCGGCGATGACGAGCAGGCGGCGGGACAGCACGGAGCAGAGCCTACGCGAGAGGCGGCTTGCGAAGCTCGCCGCCGAGATCGAGTCCTGCCGGCGCTGTCCGCGGCTGGTGGCCTGGCGCGAGCAGGTTGCGCGCGAGAAGCGCGCGGCCTACGCCGGTGAGGATTACTGGGGCCGGCCGCTGGCCGGCTTCGGCGACCCGTCGGCGCGGATCGCGATCCTCGGACTGGCGCCCGCCGCGCACGGAGGAAACCGCACCGGTCGCGTTTTCACGGGCGATCGCTCGGGGGACTTCCTGTTCGCCGGACTGCACCGCGCCGGCCTTGCCAACCGCCCCGCGTCGGTCCGCCGCGGCGACGGCCTGAGCGTGTCCGACACATGGATCTGCGCCGCGGTGCGCTGCGCGCCGCCGGCGAATCGCCCGACACCCGCCGAACGCGACAACTGCCTTCCCTACACGCGCGAGGAGTTCGCGCTGCTGCGCGACCTGCGCGTGATCGTCTGCCTCGGCGCCTTCGGCTGGCAGGCCGCGACGCGGCTCCTCGCGATCCGCCCGCGACCGCGCTTTGCCCACGGCGCCGAGTATCCGGGCTCGCCGGCGCTGCTTGCTTGCTTTCACGTCAGCCAGCAGAACACGTTCACCGGCCGGCTCACCGAGGCGATGCTCGACGAGGTGCTCGAGCGCGCTAAACGGATGGCGCAAGCCCCTCTTTATAAATAAAGAAGGAGGCCGCGCGAGCCGATTCCTCGCTCATGGACGAGCACGGACTCGCCTGGGAGGGCTCGCAGCCGCTCGCCGAGCCGGCTCCAGAGCTGCCGGCCTCGCGTGGTTTGCCGGTGCGCGCCTGGGGCGTCGCGTTTGCGCTGCTGGCCGCGGTCGTCGCCGGAGGCGTGCTGCTTCTGAACTCGGAGTCCGCGTCGTCGTCATCGCCGGTTTCGCTCGCCGCCTACTCGAGCACCCAGCAGCTCGGCTACCGCTTCAAGATCACGATCTCCGCCTCGACCAGCGGGTTCAACTTCTCGATCAATGGGTCGGGCGCGCTCAACGTGCGCCCGAGCGTCTCCGGATCGATGAACCTGAGCGTGCTCGGGCAGACCTACGATGAGGTCTTCTCCGGCTCCTACGTCTACGTGCAGGCCGCGGCGTCGAGCTGGTATCGCGTGCCCCTCCCGGCCTCCGCGCAGGCCTCGACGGAGCAGAACCCGACGGCCGAGCTCGACTACCTGCGCGCCGCCGGCAACGTCACCGATGTCGGTCCGGCCGCCCTCGACGGCCTCGTGACGACGCACTATCACGCGCTTGTCGACCTCGGCCAGCTGGCCTCGGTGGAGGGCGATGCGGTCAGTCCGCAGCAGATCGCCGAGCTCGAGAAGGCGCTCGGCGGCTCCGCGCTTCCGATCGACGTCTGGATCGACGGCTCGCATCTGGTCCGTCGCCTCAGCATCTTGCTCCCCATCAAGCAGAACGGCGTCAGCGTCAACGCATCGCTGACTCTCGACTTCCTCTCCTACGGCGCTCAGCCCGTTGTCGCCGCGCCGCCGGCGAGCGAGGTCACCGACACGCCGCCGCCCTCCCCCTGAAATAGATCGTGCGTCCCGGGGGCGCGGCGCGCTAACGTCGTCGGGTGCCGCTGTCCGCCTTCACCCCGCTCGTCAGCGACTGGTTCGCGCGCGCGTTCGAGGCTCCGACTCCCGCCCAGGAGCAGGCCTGGCCGGCGATCGCGACCGGCGAGCACGTCCTGATCAGCGCACCGACCGGCTCGGGCAAGACGCTCGCCGCGTTCCTGTGGGCGCTTGACCGCTTCGTCGCCGAAGGGCCCGCGGCCGAGCACCGCACCCGCCTCCTCTACATCTCACCGCTCAAGGCCCTCTCCTACGACATCGAGCGCAACCTGCGCGCGCCGCTGCGCGGGCTCGGTCTCGGCGATCAGGTCCGCGTCGCGATCCGCACGGGCGACACGCCGCAGCGCGAGCGCGCGGCGATGCTGCGCAACGTTCCCGACATCCTGATCACGACGCCGGAGTCGCTCTATCTGATGCTGACCTCGCAGGCGCGCGAGATCCTGTGCGGCGTCGAGGCCGTGATCGTCGATGAGATCCACGCCGTGGCGAGCACCAAGCGCGGCTCGCATCTCGCGCTCACGCTCGAGCGCCTCGAGGAGGGACTCGACGGACCGCTTCAGCGGATCGGGCTCTCGGCCACGCAGCGCCCGCTCGAGGAGGTCGCGCGCTTCATGGTCGGCCCGGCCCGGCAGGCGCGGATCGTCGATGTCGGATCGACCCGTCCGCTCGATCTCGAAATCCGAGTGCCGGTGGAGTCGATGGTCGAGCCCGGTCGCGGCGTCGACGCCGACCCGCTCGAGCCGCTCGTCGGCGGCGAGGCGACGCGGCGCTCGATCTGGCCGGCGATCTACCCGCAGCTGCTCGAGCTGGTCAGGACGCATCGCTCGACGATCATCTTCGTCAACAGCCGCCGCGCCGCCGAGCGGCTCGCCCTGCGCCTCAACGAGCTCGCCGCAGAGGGGGACGTCGAGCCCGGCGAGGCGGCGGCGCTTGAGATCGCGCGCGCCCATCACGGCTCGCTCGCGCGAGAGGAGCGAACGGCGATCGAGGAGCTGCTGAAGGCCGGAGAGCTGCCGTGCCTGGTCGCGACCTCATCGCTCGAGCTCGGCATCGACATGGGCGCCGTCGACCTGGTGATCCAGGTCGAGTCGCCGAAGTCGGTCGCGCGCGGGCTGCAGCGCATCGGGCGCTCGGGCCACGGCGTGGGGGCGATGAGCAAGGGGCGGATCTTCCCGAAGTTCCGTGCCGATCTGCTCGAGTGCGCGGTCGTCGTTCGGCGGATGCGCGAGGGGGCGATCGAGCCGACCGTCGTGCCGCGCAACGCCCTCGACGTGCTCGCTCAGCAGATCGTCGCGATCGCCGCGAGCGCCGAGACGGTGTCGGTCGATGAGCTCTACGCGCTCGTCACGCGAACGTATTCCTATTCCGAGCTTCGGCGCGAGCTGCTCGAGCACGTCCTCGACATGCTCGACGGGCGCTATCCGTCGAGCGAGTTCGCCGAGCTTCGCCCGCGGATCACCTGGGATCGCCTGGCGGGGACGATCCGTGCACGCAAGGGTGCGGCGAAGCTCGCGATCGTCAACGCCGGGACGATCCCCGACCGCGGCCTGTTCCGCGTGACGCTGCCCGACGGACGCCGCGTCGGCGAGCTTGACGAGGAGATGGTCTATGAGGCCCGCCCCGGCCAGACCTTCCTGCTCGGGGCGACGGCCTGGCGGATCGAGGAGATCGGCCGCGACCGTGTCGTCGTGACGCCGGCGCCGGGCGCGCCGGGGGCGGTGCCGTTCTGGAAGGGGGACTCCGTCGGGCGCCCGCGCGAGCTCGGCGAGGCGATCGGGGCGTTCTCGCGCTGGGCGGTCGAGCAGCCCGCCGAGGTGCTCGAGCGCAACTACGACCTCGACCCGCTCGCCGCGGCGAACCTGATCGACTTCCTACGCGAGCAGCAGGCCGCGACGGGGGTCGTCCCGTCGGACCGCACGATCGTCGTCGAGCGCTTCCGCGATGAGATCGGCGACTGGCGCCTGTGCGTGCTGACGCCCTTTGGCGGGCGGATCCATGCCGCGTGGGGGCTGGCGCTGTCGGCGCGTATCCGCGATCGCTTCGGCCTCGAGTCCGACGCGATCTGGTCAGACGACGGAATCATCATCCACCTGCCCGACACCGACGAGCCGCCCGCGGCCGAGCTCGTCCTGCCCGAGCCCGAGGACGTCGAGGAGCTGGTCGTCGGCGAGCTCGCCTCCTCGGCGCTGTTCGGGGCGCGCTTTCGCGAGAACGCGGCTCGGGCGCTCCTGATCCCGCGCGCCTACCCCGGCAAGCGGACGCCGCTTTGGCAGCAGCGCCTGAAGTCCCAGACCCTGCTCGAGGTCGCGCGGCGCTACCCGGACTTCCCGCTGATCCTCGAGACCTACCGCGAGTGCCTGCGCGACGTGCTGGACACCGCGGGCCTCGAATCGCTGCTGCGCTCGCTGGCGCGGCGGGAGATCTCGCTCGTCGAGGTCGAGACCCCGACTGCCTCGCCGTTTGCCTCCTCGCTGCTGTTCGACTACGTCGCCACCTACATGTACGAGGGCGACGCGCCAAACGCGGAGCGCCGCGCGGCCGCGCTCTCGCTTGACCGCGAGCTGCTGCGCGAGCTGCTTGGCCAGGAGGAGCTCCGCGAGCTGATCGACCCCGGGGCGCTCGAGACGCTCGAGGCTGATCTGCAGCGCCGCTCGCCGCTTCGCCGCGCCGGGTCGCGCGATGAGCTTCACGACGTGCTTCGGGTCGTCGGCGATCTGACGGCGGAGCAGGCCGGCGAGCGCGTCCTCGAGGGCCTCGACGCGGGCGCGATGCTTTCCGACCTCGTCGCCGAGCGCCGCGCGGTCCTCGTTCGCGTCGCCCGCGAGCAGCGCTACATCGCGGCGCAGGACGCCGGGCTCTACCGCGACGCCCTCGGCGTCGTGCCGCCGTCGGGTCTGCCGGACGCCTTCCTCGAGGACGTTTCGGACGCCCTGCGCGAGCTGGCTGCGCGCCACGCCCGCTCGAACGGACCGTTCACCACCGCCGAGCTGAGCACCCGTTACGGCGTCGACATGTCGAGCCCGCTGCGCGAGCTCGAGGCCGCCGGGGAGCTGGTTCGCGGTGAGCTTCGCCCGCTCGGTGACCCGCGTGCGCGGATGGGCGAGCGCGAGTGGTGCGACGGGGAGGTGCTGCGGCGACTTCGGCGGGCGTCGCTGGCGGTGCTTCGGCGCGAGATCGAGCCGACCGAGCGGCGCGCGCTCGCGACGTTCCTGCCGTCCTGGCAGGGGATCGATCGCCACGCCTCGGCGGGAGCGGGGATCGAGCGGCTGCGCGAGGTGCTCGTTCCGCTGCAGGGCCTCGCGCTGCCCGCCGAGCTGTGGGAGCGCGCTGTGCTTCCGCGCCGCTGCGGGGCCTACTCGACGAACTGGCTTGACCAGCTCTGCGCGGCCGGCGAGGTCGTCTGGGTCGGGGCCGGCTCGATCGCGCGCCGCTCGGGCCGCGTGGCGCTCTACTTCCGAGACGACGCGCCGGCGATCGGCCCTCCGGCGGCGGCGGCGAAGGTCGAGCCTCCGACCGGCGAGGAGCACGAGCTGATCCGCGCTCGGCTCGGGGTCGCGCCGTGCTTCTTCGGCGACCTTGTGGCGGAGCTCGCTGTCGAGACGCCGCTTCTGCAGGAGGCCCTCTGGGATCTCGTCTGGGCGGGCGAGGTCACCAACGACGCCTGGGCGCCGCTGCGCGCTCCGCGCCTGTCCCTCGCCCGGGGCGGGCGGGCGGGGCTATCGTCGCGCGGCGGCGCAAGGCGCTTTGCGCCGGCGGTGCGCTCCTCGCGCGCCCAGACGCGCGCTCCGGTGCAGGGACGCTGGTCGCTGGCGGCGTCCTTGTTTGAGCCGGCGGCGGATGCGCTCGCGCGTCGGCGCACGCTCGCCGAGCTACTGCTCGAGCGCTACGGGATCCTGACGCGCGAGCTCGTACTGGCGGAGGGCGTTCCCGGCGGCTTCGCCGCGCTGTACGACTCGCTCTCGCAGCTCGAGACGCTCGGGATATGCCGGCGCGGCTATTTCATCGAGGGCCTCGGCGGCGCCCAGTTCGCCGTGCCGGGGGCCGTCGAGCGGCTGCGGGCGCAGCGCGACCTCGACGGCGCGGCGCCGCTGGTGCTGGCCGCGGCCGACCCGGCGCAGCCGTTCGGCGCGGCGTTGCCGTGGCCGAAGGACGAGGCGGCTGAGGGTCGCCGTCCGGCGCGCGTCGCCGGCGCTCACGTCGTGCTGGTCGGCGCCGAGCTCGCCTGCTATGCCGAAGCCGGCGGCCGCGGCCTGCAGACCTTTGCGTCGGGAGAGCAGCTCCGGGTGGCCCTTGCGGCGCTCGCCGACGCGGTGCGCGGCGGGCGGATCCGCAAGCTCGAGATTGAGCGCGTCGACGGCGAGCCGGTGCTCGGCGGCCCGCTCGAGGCACTCCTGGTCGAGCTCGGCTTCCGCACCGGACCGCGCCGCCTGACACTCAGCGCCTGAGCGCCCTCAAGAACCACGGCCGGGCTGTCGATGGGGTGTTGAACGCCGCGATGGCCGACCTGCCCGACCCGTTTTTGTCCTTCGGCGAATCCGCCAAGGTCGTCGCGCCTACGCAGGCCGTCTACGTGCCGCAACGAATGAGAGCCGACTGGTTCTCGCACGCGATCACGATCATCGGCCTGGTCTTCATCGGGGTCGCGGTCTACTCGCTGGTCGAAGACACGAAGCTGATCTCGCTCGGCTACCTCGACATCAAATCCTCGAGCGCCACAGTGACGCTCGAGATCATCTACGTCGGCATCGGCGCCGGCCTGATCGCGCGCCGCGAGCTGATTCGCGAGCTCTGCATAGTCCTCGCGATGATCGCCGTCGTGGCCGCCGGTTACGGCACCTACAGCTATGTCCGCCAGGACAACATCGACGAGCCGGCGGCGCTGGCGGCGACCGCCAAGGCGCAATCGCGGGCCACGGTGCTGGAGGCCGACCTGACAAAGGCGACGGCGCAGAACAGCGCCGCCCCGTCGGCGCAGGCCGACGCGGAGATCGCCTCGCTGACGACTGACGAAGCGGCCGTGCAGGCGCAGGTGCAGACCGACGCCGACGGCGAGCGCTGGGACTTCAGCGGCCTGATCCTCGCCTGGGTGCTGGCGGTGGTGCCGCTCGTGCTGCTGACGCGGTCAAAGGCCGTCGCGCGCTTCACCTGACGGCGCGCTCTGACTAGGATCGGTCGCCGTGCCCGAGGGCGACACGATTCACTACGCGGCGAACTGCATTAGGCCGGTTCTCGAAGGACGGGTTCCGGATGTCCTGCGCACTCCGCAGCGCCGTCATGACGCCGACCGCTGGCCGCAGCGGCTCGGTGGACG
>Ga0070733_10002110_pt1 | contig 14443 bp, 10 predicted proteins | sample Coa_R1_9_FD_66450 | JGI IMG/M metagenome (GOLD analysis project Ga0070733, IMG submission 66450) | Surface soil microbial communities from Centralia Pennsylvania, which are recovering from an underground coalmine fire - Coalmine... | ecosystem: Environmental > Terrestrial > Soil > Unclassified ... | reverse complement strand
ATGTCCAGGTACGGTCTGGTTCCTGCGGCGCCACGTGCTTAACCCTAGGGGGAGAAGGGGGCCGAGTCCCGAGAACTAACTGTCCCAAGGGCCTTTCCTCTTCATCCAGATTCCCCGCGCGCCGCGATCCTCTGCAGAGCGCGGGCATACCTATCCCATCAAGTAACGGGTTCGTGTCCCCGAATCCCCGACTGGCCAGCTATCGATGCACGCGCGCCGCTCTGATGGCGTCTGCAACCGATACCTCGGGGCCAAGGGATACTTCGCATAATGTATATTATGTTAAGTTTAGGAGATGATTCGAATTGAGCCGACGAACTCCCGGGCTGGCAATACGCCCCGCGTCCCTCCTACCGCTGCGTGCCTGCGCGGTGCCATAGAACGTCCCTCGCTTCGCGCCGATCGACGAACCCGGTGATCTGTCCATGCGAGTTGCGTACAAATATGCGACGCGTCCGCGGTTGACCGGGCTCAAAGAACACATCCGGCAGTTCGGGGTGAAAGTGCCGCGCGGGTCGGCCGGCGCGCTCGAATACGAGTCCATCGTTTTCGCACCGCATCGTACCTTTGATCTGCGCCGTCAGCTCATAGGTGCCTGAGTAGCCACATAACACCTTCTCACTAAGTTTCTGCGCGGGGGGATCCTGTAATACGGCCAGCACCTGTGAGGCTATCTCCCTCCAGCCAGCCGAGGAATGAATCCAGGTATCGGTCACTCGAAAGCGACTTCGGATGATCTGTCCGTGGTAGTCCAGATATTCGTTGTCTTCGTGCGTGACTACGGCAACTTCGCCATGCCTCACGAAGTGGAAATCATCGATGTCCAGATGACCAACGAGTCCCGGTCCCAGAGGCCTGAGCTCCTTGAGAAGTTCAGGCTTGTATCTGAGAACGTCATTCTCATCCACTTGAAATGCTCTCGCATCGAGCAAGCGATCCCATACCGAGGCGTCGCCTGGCGCGATCGCATCCAACAGGGCTTGCGTATTCGTGCGCAGCTCCGCCTCGGTCTGATCAGGAGGCTCCGGCTTTACGGTAGCAGCGTCCGCGCGGGCGAAGGTTACTGAAAAAGCCAACACTCCCAGGGACATGACGGCCAGAAGATCTCGTATCACAGGTTTGCTCCATGCAAGTCACAAACAAGTCTACTCGCCAGGCCGCGCGGCGACCGGCGTCCGGGAACCAGCACAAGTGCAGTGATTCCATTTTGGAATGGCATGGGCAGGTTCGGAATAGACTGTTGCGCGTTCGCCTGTCATTGCTGTTTCCAAGGGCAACCATGTCGCTGCTGAGGATCTATTTGCGTGTTTTGGCTCTGTTAGGCCCGGAAAAGTGGCTGGCTATGGCGTTGGCCGTAGCCAACGTCGGCATGGCGGCAGTCTTCCTGCTTGAGCCATGGCTTTTCGGCCGGGTCGTGGATGCGCTAGCGGCCAGGCACTCGGGCGAGGCCTGGGCCTACATAGGCTGGTGGACGGGCGTGGGGTTTTTCGGTGTCGCCGCCAATGTGCTGGTGTCGTTGTATTCGGACCGCCTGGCCCATCGACGCCAACTGGCCGTGATCGTCGACTTCTTCGAGCACGCCCTCGCCCTGCCCTTGGGCTTCCACGATCGCCACCACACCGGTCGATTGTTGCGAACGCTGCACACCGGCAGCGGCAACCTGTTCGGCTTGTGGCTGTCCTGCTTTCGCAGTCACCTCAGCACCGTCATCGCCGTCCTGGTGATGATTCCGCTGGCACTGCGGATTAACTGGAAGCTGGCGCTGATGATGATGGCGCTGATGGCCACCTTCGTGCTGTTCAACACCATCGTGGTACGTCGCACCGCGGATGCCCAACGGGAAGTGGAACAGCTCAACCAGGGAATCGCCGAGCGCACCGGGGATGTGTTCGGCAACGTCATGGTGGTGCAGAGTTTCTCGCGCGTCGTCACCGAGGTAGCCGCGCTGCGGCAACTGGTCGGACAGGTTCTGAGTGCGCAGTACCCGGTGCTGCGCGGCTGGGCCTGGGTGGCAGTCGCCAACCGCGCGGCGAGCACTTTGACGGTGATAGGCATCTTCGCGTTCGGCGTGCAGCTTCATGGACGCGGTGAAGTCAGCGTCGGCGCCATCGTAAGCTTCGTTGGCTTTGCGATGATGATGATCGGGCGCCTCGAGCAACTGGCCGGCTTCATCTCCGAAATATTCTTCCAGGCGCCGGCGCTCGCGAATTTTTTCGAGGTCCTCGATACCCGCAGCGGCCTGCACGAGGACCCGGCCGCGCCGGATCTGAAGGATGTGCGGGGCGAGGTCGCGTTCGAGGATGTGTCCTTCGGTTACGATGCCGCGCATCCGGTCCTCAAGGGCCTCACTTTCAAGGTGCCAGCAGGTGCCACCGCGGCGGTCGTCGGGCCCACCGGTGCCGGCAAGACCACCGCGTTGTCGCTGCTGTACCGCGCCTACGATCCGGCCAGAGGCCGGCTCACCATCGATGGGATCGACATCCGCACCGTGAGCCTCACCTCACTGCGTGCGCACATCGCCGTGGTGTTCCAGAACCCGGGGCTCCTCTACCGGTCGATCGCCGAGAATCTGCGCATCGGAAAACCTGAAGCGAGTGACGCGGAACTCGAGGCTGCGGCGCTCGCGGCTGAAGCACATCATTTCGTCGCCGCCAAGCCCGGCGGCTACACCGCCCTGGTAGCCGAGGACGGCAAGTCACTGTCCGGTGGCGAGCGGCAGCGTCTGTCGATCGCCCGCGCGATGCTCAAGGATGCGCCGATTCTCATTCTCGACGAGGCAACCAGCGCGTTGGACAACACGACCGAGGCTCGCGTCCAGCGCGCGCTCGGTGCGCTGGTGAAGGGTCGCACGACATTTGTCATCGCGCATCGCCTCTCGACCGTTCGCACCGCCGATACGATCCTGGTGATTCAGGACGGGCAGCTCGTTGAACAGGGTCGCTACGACGAACTAGTCAGCCTGGGCGGGGTATTCGCGGAACTCGATTCGCAGGGAAAGTTCGTCCCTGACGCGCAGGAAAGCCCCGCCGCGGACGTGCGCCCGTCTTAAACGGCCAGCGCTGAGCCGTGCGTCACGTTCCAGGCAGTCGGCGTTGACGCCTGTTGTACAAGGCTGCTCCAGTCCTGGTTGTGCAACGAACACTCTTCTTGCGGCTGCTGAGGCTCGGACTTGCGCTGCCGGCGATCGCTGCGGGGCAGCTCGCGAGCTCGCCCGGGCCGCAGCCAAACGCTCACGGTGTCATCGATGGACCCGCTGGCTATGCCATCGGGTGCTCTTTAGGTTCCGGGAGCGGCATGCGTGCCTGCGAAGATCTGCCATCGGCCAAGTACTGCGCGAGCGAGCCCAACCTCGCATCCCGGCCATCCAAGGAGCGCACCGGCATGACCTTTGTCACCCGGAGCGAGGCTCCGGTCGAGATCTATTGGCTGGGGTTCCAGGGCGAACGCGTCCCCTATCAACATCTCGCGCCCGGCGGTCGAATTGAGCAGCAGACCTTTATCGGTCACAACTGGCTCGTCACGGACATGGCGGGCCAGTGCGTCGGAATATTCAAAGCAGCGCCTGAGTCGATCGCGTTTTTCTAGGGGCTGGGCGGGCAACCGCCACCCCTCACGACAACCAGCAGCACCCCCCTAAGCTCTGAAACCATGCTGCCCGAGGTTCTCGGGCCGGGGCATCGCCCGGCGTTGTGAAAATGTTACATTCGGCAAAGGGCTTCCTTGCCCGCCGGTTGGTGTGGAATACTCCTCAACTGTTTGCGCCGTGTGGCTGGTGTGCAGTAACCGCACCACGATAGTTCGGGCCTCGAAGAATAACGAAGACCTTCCTTAATATAAAAGGAGTCCGTACAGTGGCTACGATCGCTCAGCCTTCCAACCAAGCCGGTATCGACCGCGCGCATCGACGCGTAATCCTCGCGTCAAGCCTCGGCACGGTATTCGAGTGGTACGACTTCTACCTCTACGGGTCGCTGGCCGCGGTCATATCGAAGCAGTTTTTCTCGGGCGTGAACGAGACCACGGGGTTCATCTTCGCGCTGCTCGCGTTCGCCGCCGGCTTTTTCGTCCGCCCGTTCGGAGCCCTGGTGTTCGGGCGCCTGGGCGACCTCGTCGGACGCAAGTACACGTTCCTGATCACTATCGTGATCATGGGTCTCTCGACGGCACTCGTCGGGGTCTTGCCCAGCTACGCGTCAGTTGGTGTCATTGCGCCCGTTCTGCTGGTGGCGCTGCGCCTGCTGCAGGGCCTCGCCCTCGGCGGTGAATACGGCGGTGCGGCGACCTACGTGGCGGAGCATGCGCCGCAAGGAAAACGTGGTCTGTACACCAGCTGGATCCAGACAACGGCGACCGTTGGCCTCTTCCTCAGCCTGATCGTCATCATGCTGACGCGCTCGGCGCTCGGGCCGGACTTCGACACCTGGGGCTGGCGCGTACCATTCCTCGCCTCCATCGTGCTGCTGGCCATTTCGGTCTACATCCGCCTGCAGCTGGCTGAATCGCCGGTGTTCCTGGAGATGAAGGAGTCGGGCACGCGCTCCAAGGCGCCGCTCACCGAGTCCTTCGCCCGCTGGGGCAACCTGAAGATTGTGATCCTGGCGCTGCTGGGTGCGACGGCTGGCCAGGCGGTGGTGTGGTATGGAGGTCAGTTCTACGCCCTGTTCTTCCTGACACAGGTCCTGAAGGTCGATGCGCAGCCGGCGAATCTGCTCATCGCCGCGGCGCTGCTGATCGGGACGCCGTTCTTTATCCTCTTCGGCAGCCTTTCCGACCGCATCGGCAGGAAGCCGATCGTTCTCGCCGGCTGCCTGCTCGCAGCCATAACGTACGTGCCGATCTTCCACGGCATTACGCATTTCGCCAACCCGGCGATCGAGAGTGCCGCCGCGCAGTCGCCGGTCACGGTGACCGCCGATCCCAATGACTGCAGCTTCCAGTTCGACCCGGTCGGCAAGAAGAAATTCGTGCAGTCATGCGACGTCGCCAAGGCAGCCCTGGCCAAGGCGGGTATTCCGTACAGCAACCAGAGCGCCGCGCCCGGTAGCGTCGCCGTCGTGCGCATCGGTTCTGCCGATGTTCCCTCGGTGGCTGGTGGCAGCATGTCGGCGGCTGACTTCAAGGCTGCCAGTGGCAAGTTCGGCAAGGACCTCGCGGCGAAGCTGAAAGAAGCGGGCTATCCGGCCAAGGCAGACGCCGCGCAAATGAACTACCCGATGGTGCTGCTGCTGCTCGTGATTCTGCTCATCTACGTGACCATGGTCTACGGCCCGATCGCCGCGTGGCTCGTCGAGTTGTTCCCAGCAAAAATCCGCTACACATCCATGTCGCTGCCGTATCACATCGGCAACGGCTGGTTCGGCGGGTTCCTGCCGCCAATCGCCTTCGCCCTCGTGGCCTACTCCGGCAACATGTACTACGGCCTGCGCTACCCGATCATCGTGGCGCTGATGACCGTCGTGATCGGCGCGCTGTTCCTGCCCGAGACCAAGGACCGCCAGGTGCAATAGGCGTTACAGTCGATACTCGAGGGGGACGCGCCATGAGTGAAGTACGGGGCAAGCGCGGTGGCTGGCGCTGGTGGTACCTCCTGTTTCTCGTGCAGTTCGTCGCCGTGCTCTGGCCGCCCTTCTACAACCGCGCCGAGCCCTACTGGATCGGCATTCCGTTCTTTTATTGGTATCAGATGCTGTGGGTGATCATCAGCGCGGTCATCACTGCGCTGATTTATCTCGCCACCCAGAGAGACTGACATGCAGGACGTGAACTGGGTTGCCCTGAGCGTTTTCGTCCTGCTGTTCGGGTTTATCACCTGGCTGGGATTTGCGGCTGCACGCTGGCGCAAGGGTGATCTGGACCTGCTGCATGAATGGGGTTTGGGCGGGCGCCGTTTCGGGACCGTGATCACCTGGTTCCTGGTGGGCGGGGATCTCTACACCGCCTACACCTTCATCGCGGTCCCGGCGCTCGCTTTCGGCGCCGGCGCCCTGGCGTTTTTTGCGGTGCCGTACACGATCGTGGTTTATCCGATCCTGTTCCTGGTCTTTCCGCGGTTGTGGCATGTGTGTGCCAAGCGCGGCTACATCACCGGCAGTGACTTTGTCCGCGGTCGTTTCGGCAACCGCTGGCTGGCGCTGGCGATCACGCTGACGGGCATTGCCGCCACCATGCCCTACATCGCGCTGCAACTCGTCGGCCTCCAGGTGGTCATCGGCGCACTGGGCGTGTCAGGGACCGGCCTCATGGCGGATCTGCCGCTCATCGTTGCCTTCCTGGTGCTGGCCGCGTTCACCTATTCGAGCGGGCTGCGCGCCCCGGCGTCCATTGCCATCGTCAAGGACATCCTGATCTACATCACCGCCTTCGCGGTCATCATAGCGATCCCCATCCAGCTCGGCGGCTTTGGCAAAATCTTCGCTGCCGTGCCACCGCAGAAGCTATTGCTCGCCGTCCCCGGTCCGAACACGACCGGGGCCTACGGCGGCTACGCCACGCTGGCACTCGGTTCAGCGCTCGCGCTGCTGCTCTACCCGCACTCCCTCACCGGAATCCTAAGCGCCAACAGCGGACGCGCCATCCGGCGCAACGCCGCCCTCCTCCCCGGCTACTCGTTCGTGTTGGGACTCCTGGCGTTGATCGGCTTCTTCGCCATTGCAGCCGGCGTTGCCAAGGCCCCGGAGTTCGCCGCGGGCTTCAAACAGTTCGGCAACAACTACGCCGTGCCGGCGCTGCTCTTGCACAGTTTCCCGGCGTGGTTCGTCGGTGTGGCTTTTGCGGCTATTGGTATCGGCGCGCTGGTGCCGGCGGCGATCATGTCGATCGCCGCGGCGAATCTCTACACCCGTAACATTCACCGCGAGTTTATCAACCATAACCCCACGGACAAAGAGGAAGCGCAGATCGCCAAGTGGGTGTCGCTGATCGTCAAGCTCGGCGCGCTGGTCTTCATCCTGTTCGTGCCGACGCAGTACGCCATCCAGTTGCAGCTGCTCGGCGGCATCTGGATCATCCAGACCCTGCCGGCGGTGATGATCGGCGTGTACACGCGCTGGTTCAATTCCTGGGCGCTGCTCATCGGCTGGGCGGTCGGCATCTTTACCGGCACCCGAATGGCGGTAATTGCGAACCTGAAGCCGACCTATCCGGTGTCCTTCGGGGGTCACACGTTTCCCGGCTATACCGCGTTCTACACCCTGCTTCTGAACCTTGTGATCGCAGCAGCGCTTACCGTTTTATTGAACGCGATCAGCGGCCGGCAGGCGCAGGACGAAACGCTGGCGGCCGACTACCACGCCTGAGAAACAGCCGGCACCGGGGTTGCGGGTGCGCCGCTAGCACCCGCAATTGCCCGCGTCCACTGCAGCCAGCCACGAGGGATCACCGCATGCTCCTGCCCGTCACCGCACTCTACGCCGCCATCCTGACCCTCATCCTCATGGCGCTCGCGATCAACGTCACGCTTCACCGTCGCAGTCTGCATGTGGGCCTTGGCGACGGCAGCAATCCGGTCATGCTGCGCATGATGCGCATCCACGGCAACGCCGCCGAATACATCCCGATCGCGGTGCTCCTGATGCTCGTCTACGAGCTCAACGGCGGTTCTCACACCGCCCTGCACCTGTGTGGTTGCGCCCTGGTCCTGGGCCGGGTGCTGCACGTGGCGGGCCTGTGGAATAGCGACGGCCAAACCCCCGGCCGCGCCATGGGTCAGTCCCTGACCTGGCTCACCATCCTCGCCCTGGTGGCACTGGATCTCAGCAAGGTTCTGTGAGCCCACCGGCAGCTGCCGCGGTCTCTCCTATATAGGGTAGGGGGTATGGTATAGTCGCGCCGGCCGTACGGCGGCGGTGCACGAGCGCGGCTACCAGGCAGCATGCCGACCGTCTGCAGGCCACCGCCCGGGCACGACGTACTGTCACACTCGCCCGGGTATCGTGTAGTTTTAAGTTGAGCGGCCAGCATGGACATCCACGATCACTCGCCGACCGCAGGCGGACGCGCGTTTCTCTGGGGCGGCGTCGGGCTTGGCGTGTTGCTGATCTTGCTGCTCCTCACCCACGGCTTCGGCCTCTTTGGGGTGGGTGGCAACACCGCCGCCGAGGCGCCGGCCCTGGTTCACCAGGGCGGGCAGGTGTTCATTCCGGAAAAATCACCCCTGCGGGAGCGCCTGACGCTGCTAGCGGCGCGCGCGGAGGCGCGCAGCACCGCCATCACGGCTCCCGGCATCGTCGAGTCCAATCCCGCGCGGAGTGTCACCGTGCTGCCTCCCGGGGCGGGTCGTGTGCGCGAAATCAAGGTTGCCCTGGGAGATCACGTACAGCGCGGCCAGGCGCTGGTGAGCATCGACTCCCCTGACCTCGCCCAGGCCTACGCGGACAATGACAAGGCTGCGAGCGCCGCCGTACTCGCGGCCAAGAACCTTAAGTACCAGGAGGCGCAGTTCAAGATCGGCGCCGCCGCGCAGAAGGATCTCGACCAGACACGCAGCGACAATGCCCAGGCGGTCGCCGAATACACGCGCACGCGCGAGCGCCTGCGGGTAATCGGCGCGCCGCCGGACGCCCGCGGCGATGCCCGGCTCATGATCGTGCGGGCGCCGGTGGCGGGCAGCATCACCGCTCTCTCGGTCGCCCATGGTGCCACCATCAATGACGACACCCAGCCGCTCATGACCGTGACGGATCTGTCGGTCGTATGGGTAACGGCCCTGGTCGCGGAGAGAGACGTCGCCAGCGTGGCGCGCGGCCAGGATGCCGAAGTTTCCGTCGACGCCTATCCCGGCAAGACCCTGCACGGCAAGGTGCTGTTCGTCTCGGACGTCATCGAGGCGGACTCACGGCGCGACAAGACCCGCATTGCGTTTGACAATCCCGACGGCCTCCTCAAGCCCAACATGTTCGCGACCGTGACGCTGCATGGGGCGCCGCTGCAGCGCGTGGTACTGCCGAGTTCGGCGCTGCTCATGAACAACGATCGTACCAGTGTGTTCGTCGCGGTCGCGCCCTGGACGTTTGAGCGTCGCAGCGTCGAACCGCTGCTCGAGGAAAGCGCCCAGGTCACGATTGCCTCCGGCGTGCAGCCCGGCGAGCAGGTCGTGGTCAAGGGCGGAATCCTCCTGAATGATTGACCAGTTCGTCGACTTTTGCCTGCGCAAGCGCCTGGCGGTCATTGCGATCGCCGTGCTCCTCAGCCTGTTCGGCGTCTATGCCTGGGAAACCTTAAGCGTCGAGGCGTATCCGGAACTGGGCGACGTGGCCGCGCAGGTGACGACGCAGATGCCGGGGCTGGCCGCCGAGGAAGTCGAGCAGCTAATCACCGTGCCGCTCGAGCGCGAGATCAACGGCACGCCGGGCCTGCTGCTCATTCGCTCGGAGAGCACCTTCGGCCTGTCGCTGATCACGGTGCTGTTTCGCGACGGCTACGAAGACTACTGGGTGCGGCAGCGCCTGCTCGAGCGCATCAGCCAGGTCACGCTGCCGAATGGCGCCACACCCTCGCTCGACCCGGTGGCAGGGCCTGGCGGTGAGATCTACCGCTATACCCTTGAATCCGACACTCGTAACCTCCAGGAGCTGTCGGAAATCCAGCGCTGGACGGTGATTCCAGCGATCAAGTCCGTGCCGGGCGTGGTTGATGACACGAATTTCGGCGGCTTCACCACCGACTACCAGCTGGAACTGGATCCGCAGCTGCTGCAGCACTACAACCTCGGCATCACCGATGTCATCAACGCGATCAACAGCAACAACGCCAATTCAGCCGGCGGCCGGGTCTCGCGCGGTGACCAGAGCTACATTATCCGCGGCGTCGGGCTGGTCAGAAGTCTCAGCGACATCGGCTCGACGCTCGTCACGCAGGTGAACGGGGCGCCGGTGCTGGTGCGGGATCTGGGCCGCACGACCTTAAGCCACCAGGAGCGCGAAGGGATTCTGGGCAAGGACCAGGACCCGGACACGATCGAAGGCATCGTACTGATGCTGAAGTATCAGAACCCGTCCGCGACCCTCAAGGGCGTTCACGCCAAGGTAGCGGAGCTGAACCGTACGCTCGCCGCGCAGGATGTGCGGATCGCGCCGTACATCGACCGCGACGACCTGGTCCGCGCCACCGTGCATAAGGTCGGCCGCACCATCCTCGAGGGCATCGCGCTGGTATTTCTGATTCTGATTCTCTTCCTCGGCAGCCCGCGCAGCGCGCTGGTCGCAGGCGTCGCCATCCCACTCGCCCTGGTGTCGGTGTTTTCCCTCCTCAATCTCACGCACGTGTCGGCGAACCTCCTGTCCCTCGGTGCCATCGACTTCGGCATCCTGGTCGACGGGGCGATCGTCGTCACCGAAGCGATCCTGCGCCGGCGCGAAGCCATGCCGGACGAGGAGCTGAGCGAAAGCGAGGTCAAGGCCGCGGCGGTACAGGTGACGCGGCCGATATTCTTTGCGAGCCTCATCATCATCACCGCTTACCTGCCGTTGTTTTCCTTCGAGCGCGCGGAAGCCAAGCTCTTTACGCCGATGGCGTACACCATGGCGTACGCGCTCTTCGGCGCGCTGCTGACGGCGCTCGCGCTCGTGCCAGGTCTGGCCTACTTCGCCTACCGCAAGCCGGGCAGCGTCTACCACAATCGCTGGTTGGAACGCCTTACGCACTGGTATGAGCGGGTGCTGAGTGCCGGCATTGCCCAGCCGCGCATCGTCTACGGCATCGCGCTCTTTGCGCTGCTTGCCGTGGTGGGGCTTGGCGCCACGGTGGGCCGGGACTTCCTCCCCGACCTTGACGAAGGCTCGCTGTGGCTGCAGGTACAGATGCCGACCGGACTGGCCCTCGACAAGGCGAGCGACCTGGCGAGCGATCTGCGGCGCGCGGTCCTGAAGTTCCCGGAAGTTTCCTACGTCGTGACGCAGACCGGCCGCAACGACGACGGCACGGACCCCTGGACCATGTCGCACATCGAAGCCCCCGTGGGGCTGAAGGCCTACGACACCTGGCCCGGCGGGGAATCAAAGAAGCAATTCGTCGACAAGTTCGCGGCTACGCTCGCACGCACCCTGCCCGGCTTCTCCATCGGTATCAGCCAACCGATCATCGACGGCGTGAACGACATGATCGGCGGTGCCCACAGCCCGCTCGTGATCAAGGTCTACGGCGATGACCTCACCATGCTGCGCAAGGTGAGCGAGGAGATCGTCGCGGTGCTGGACTCCATGCCCAACACCTCCAGCGCTTCGGTGTTCCAGGAGCCGCCGATTCCGCAGATCACCATCAAGGTGGATCGCGAGAAGGCCGCCCGCTACGGGGTGAACATCGCCGATGTGCAGAACGTGATTCAGACCGGCGTCGGCCAGGCGCCCGTTTCGACCGTCTACGTCGGCGAGCATGTCTACAACCTGACCGTGCGTTTTACCGCCACCAGCCGCGATCGCCCGGAAACGCTTGGAACCCTCACCGTACACACGGCGAGCGGCATGCAGGTGCCGCTGTCTCAACTCGCGGACATACGGGTGCAGTCCGGGGAAAGCACGGTGACCCGTGAAAACGGCCAGCGCAATCTGACCATTCGCATCGATAACCGCGGCGAGGACCTGACCAGCTACCTCAAGGAAGCGCAGTCGAAGATCGCCGCCCGGGTGCACTTTGACCCGGCGAAGGTGCGCCTCGAGTGGGGCGGGCAGTTTGAGAACCAGCGGCGCGCCGAGTCGCGCTTGCTGCTGATCTTGGGTCTGGTCATGGGACTGATGCTGATCTTCCTGACCATCGGCACGCGCTCGTTCCGCCAGGCGCTGCTGATCCTCGGCGTCGTGCCGCTCGCGACCTTGGGTGGCCTGGTCTCGCTGCACCTGACCGGCCAGACGCTCAACGTCGCCTCGGGCGTGGGCTTCATCGCGCTCTTTGGCGTCGCCGTGCAGAACGGCATCATTATGGTCGCGAACCTCAACCGTATGCGCCAGGCGGGGCTGGAACTGCACGATGCGATCATGAAGGGCGCGACCGAGCGGCTGCGCCCGGTGCTGATGACGGCAACGGTGGCGACGCTGGGCATGCTGCCGGCGGCGCTCCACACCGGGGTCGGCAGCGATGTGCAGCGTGGCATTGCCACGGTGGTTGTCGGGGGACTCGCGATCTCCACCGTGCTGACGCTGTTCGTGCTGCCCGCGATGTACCATGTGGTGGAGCACTGGGCCGAGCGACGCCACGGAGAAGCGCGATGGGCCTGAGACTGTTGGCGCGCCTCCTCCCCGCAACGCTACCCGCCGTGCTGGCCGTCCTGGCCGCCTGCGCCGTAGGGCCGAACTTCAAGCGCCCCGCCCCACCTGCGGCGAGCGACTATGGCAAGGCCACCCCTCAAGACACCACGGTCGCGACGCAGGGCACCGGCGGCGCTGCCCAGCACTTCGATGGTGGCGCGGACATCCCAGGGGAGTGGTGGACGCTCTTCAACTCGCAGCCGCTCACGAACCTCGTCCAGCAGGCGCTCAAGGCGAACCCGGGCGTGGACGCGGCCCAGGCGGCATTGCGCCAGGCGCATGAGCTCTACGCTGCGCAGCGCACGAGCTTCCTGCCCACCGTACAGGGCGGCTTCAGTGCCGTACGCGCCAAGAACGCGCTCGGCACGCTCGCTAATCCCACGAGCCTCCCCCAGGTCAATCCCTACTACAATCTCTACACTGCCCAATTGAGTCTCAGCTACTCCCCGGACGTCTTCGGCGGCACCCGACGCACGCTCGAGGCAGCCGGCGCACAGGTGGAGGCCGCGAGCTTCGAGTTGATCGCCACCGATTTGACATTGAGCAGCAACGTCGTGGTCACGGCCATCCAGGAAGCCGCGCTGCGCGGCCAGATCGCGGCCACCGAACGGCTGCTGGCACTCCAGCACCAGCTCACCGACACGGCCCGTCAGCAGCGCTCCATCGGCACGACGAGCGATGTGGATCTTCTGCCGCAGGAAGCCGCCGAGGCGCAAACGGCCGCGACCCTGCCGCCGCTGCAAAAGCAATTGGGCGTTACGCGCGACGCACTCACGGCGCTCCTGGGGCGGCTGCCTTCCGAAGAGCCGGCTGAAGTCTTTCACCTCGAGGACCTGACGCTGCCGACACTACTGCCGCTGAGCCTGCCATCGAAACTCGTCGCGCAGCGGCCCGATGTGCTGCTGGCGGAAGCCAACCTGCACGCCGCATCGGCCGAAGTTGGTGTCGCGGTGGCGAACATGCTGCCGCAGTTCGCGATCACCGCCGACACCGGTTCCGCGGCACTCGCGATCTCGCAGTTGTTCAATCCCTACACCAAGTTCTGGGACGCCGGCGCCTCCCTGACGCAAACCCTGTTCGACGCCGGGGCACTGCTGCACCGGCGCCGCGCGGCGGAAGACGCGCTGGACCAGGCGGGAGCGCAGTACCGCGCCGCGGTAATCCTCGCCTGCCAGAATGTCGCCGACACCCTGCGCGCGTTGAGTGCCGATGCGGACGCCCTCAAGGCCAACGTCGACGCGGAGCGCGCCGCCCGGGCTGCATTCGAACTCACGCGCAAACAGCACCTGCTCGGCACGGTCAGGGAGGTCGCCTTGCTGAACGCGGAACAGACCTATCGGCAGGCCGAGATTGCTCTTATCCAGGCGCAGGCCAACCGCTACGCGGACACCGCCGGCCTGTTCCAGGCGCTCGGCGGGGGCTGGTGGAACCGTCCCCAAGGGACTTTCAAATGAACACCCTGGTATTACGCGAGAATCACGACGGCGCGGCGATCCTGACCCTGAATCGCCCCGAGAAACTGAACGCCCTCTCGAAGGATCTGATCGACCGCCTGGAAGAGCACGTCGAGGCGATCGCGCGCGAGACCAAGACCATTGGACTGGTGATCCTGCGCGGCGCCGGCGGCAACTTCTCAGCCGGCCACGACATGAAGGAGGTGCTCGCGCAGGTCAAGGCGCACGCCAAACCCCACCACTACGTCGAAGTTATCGAGAAGATTGCCAACCTGCCGCAGCCGGTCATTTCCGCCGTGCAGGGCCATTGTTCGACCGGAGCACTGGAACTGGCGCTGGCGGGCGACCTGATCGTCGCCTCAGCGAGCGCCCGCTTCTGCGACGCCTATGCGCGCTGGGGCCTGACACCCATCTGGGGCCTGAGCCTGCGCCTGCCGCACCGGGTGGGCACCGCGAAGGCCAGCGAGATGATGTTCACCTGCCGCAGCTACTCGGGCGAGGCGGCGCATGACATGCATCTTGCGAATTTCTGCTTCCCCGATGATCAATTCGAGACCGAGCTGGCGGCGCTCGCGAAGGACATCCTCGCCAACTCCTGGTACTCGAACCAGGTGAACAAACGCGCGCTGATCGAGAGCAACGGCCTGACGCTGCACGACGCGCACGCGCTCAACCTGTTCAAGAACGAGGGCCTGGCGCCTGACGCACTCGCGCGTGTCACGAAATTCTTTCAGGATCGCAAGCCAGGCAGCT
>Ga0070733_10002109_pt1 | contig 14454 bp, 11 predicted proteins | sample Coa_R1_9_FD_66450 | JGI IMG/M metagenome (GOLD analysis project Ga0070733, IMG submission 66450) | Surface soil microbial communities from Centralia Pennsylvania, which are recovering from an underground coalmine fire - Coalmine... | ecosystem: Environmental > Terrestrial > Soil > Unclassified ... | reverse complement strand
CCAAAATAACCAAACTTTTTTCCGTGCTTTCAGTACAAATCATCGCTGTTTCTTCCATCTCTACCAAAAAAGTACTTTTACCCTCGGCAACATTATCACTTGCACCAATCCGCGTGAATATACGATCGAGCAATGCAATATTGGCAGTTTGTGCTGGCACAAATGAACCAACATGCGTCATGACAGCCATAAGAGCTACCTGCCGCAAATACGTTGATTTACCTCCCATATTAGGACCAGTAATAATCCACAACGATTGTTCATCGGTGAGCATGGTATCATTTGGGATAAATGTATGAGAAAGTGCTTGTTCAACCATCGGATGCCGCCCTTTTACAATGATAATATCTCGGTTATCATTCAACTGTGGACACACATACCCATTATCATAAGCTAGACGTGCAAAGGATAACAGTGCATCAATATGCGCAATAGCATGAGCTGATTTGCGCAAAGCAGAAATATGTACAGCAACCGCGCGCTTAATGCCATCAAAAAGCGTCTGTTCATGAGTTGCAATATCTTTACGCGCCGATTCAATACCATGTTGCAGCTGCTGCAACTCAGAAGTGATAAAACGTTCACGACCAACAAGCGTTTGTAATCGACGATACCGCTCAGGAACCGCGGATAAATTGGCGTTAGTAATCTCAATGTAGTAACCACACACCGCATTATAACGAATTTTTAATGAAGATATTCCCGTCAATTTTTGTTCAGTAGCCTCAAGGTCTGCAATACGTTCATTACTATTGTTGACAAGCGTTCGCATCTGATCAAGCTGCGCATCAAAGCCTAATTTTATGATCATGTCAGCTGACGGCTCATCATGCAACGCTCGCACAAGTAATTCAGACAGCGCATGAAATTCACCTAAATGCTCAGCAATAACACGCATCAAAAAAACATCTTTGTACGCCTCCATACTACTCTTGAACTGCGGAATCACCTGCAATATTTGCACTAATGCACTATAATCCATGAGCGATGCACGCTGCAACGCAATACGTCCCACAATTCGTTCACAATCACCAACACATGACAATAACTGTTCAAGAATACTCACCCATGCGATATCAGAACAGCACAGCGCAATCACCTCTTGTCGCTGCACTATCGCCTCTTTTTTAACCAATGGCCGCAATAACCATTTTTTTATCATGCGAGAACCCATCGCCGTTCTCGCTCTATCCATCACACTAAACAATGTATTTTTACTACTGCCATCCTGTAAATTTTTAACAAGCTCCAAATTGCGTTGCGTCGCCGCATCCATAATCAAAAAATCATCAGGTTTGTAAAAAAATATTGTACTGAACTGATCAAGTGATGACCGTTGATGCTTTGACATATACGCATAAAAATAAAACAACGCTTGTCGCATTGCATCATCAGATTCAATCTGCGCACATGTTGGTTGCGTAAACTGTTTTTTAATCCACGCAGCAGCATTATTTTCAGAAATCTGTTCATCATTATCGTGGACAACGGTAGTAAAATACCCCAGACGCTTAAAATAGGCCTGAAATTCTTGTGGACGTATACAATGTGGGATTAAAATTTCATCAGGAAAAAAACGAATAAGTTCTGCTTCCAACAACTTCTCTGATCCAGCAGCAATAGTCGTAATAAAAATTTGCGCGGTCATCAATTCACTAAACAGTAACCCCCATGAATCACCCGCAGGATAAAATGAAAAAAGATAGGATGCTGATCGTTCGTTCAACAGTTGCGAATCAGTAAGTGTACCTGGAGTCAAAACCTCCTTCACGCCACGCTTGACAATAGTCCCTGGTTTGGGGTCTTCCAATTGATCGCACAACGCAACCTTAAATCCACCTTTGACCAACTTAGACAAATAATGATCAATTGCATGAATTGGCACCCCACACAACGGAATTGGATCCCCTTTGCTTTTGCCTCGTGCAGTCAGAGCTATGCCCAAAAATGCGGCTGCTTGCTTTGCATCATCAAAAAAAAGTTCGTAAAAATCACCCACCTGAAAAAAAAGAAGCGTATCAGAATAATCAACTTTGATATCATGATACTGCTGCATTAACGGCGTATGTTCTTGATTTTTTATCATAATAGACGTAAGTATACGCAAAAAACCTCACTCAATCCACCATAAAAACAAAAAAAAGAGCTTTGTGAAATTAATACACAAAACTCTTTTTATACATTTCTATAAACCGTGCTTACTCTGCATCTATAATAATCTCTTCGTCACATGATCCATCACACGACTCACCTTCCATATCCATCATAAAACTGCTCTCATCAGACATGAAGTGATTATAGCAACGCGCTTCATAGTCATCCCAACAAAATAATGAAGCTGAACTTGCCATTACCGCAACAACAAACAAACTCATCAACATAAATCCATTCTTCATGAGAAATCCTTTCATAAAACAGTGAAAACTATATTTTTACTGTTTTCAGGATAACAAATAATAATTTCAATATGCAATAATTTTAACAAAAAAGCTGTTAAATAGGCGCTACATGCACCGAGAGAAATGTTTTTTTACTATTTTTGTTGAAGCTGTCTTTTAATCGCAGATCGTTCACGTAACGTCTCTCCTTCGATAATAGAAAAGTGATTTAAATGACAGGTAACATCTGCTTGATATGCAGCAATAAGTCGCGATATTTCCTCATAATTAGGATTATCAGCATTCAGTTGAGTGGCAATGCACAGCAACCAATTGTTAGAAAAGCTCACCATAGAACGTACCGATCGCTGCGCAAGAGCTTTTTCCTCATGGGCAAGACGCTTGCTTTTGTACATCATATACGCGCAAATTGCTTCACTCTGCCGCACCAAACGATCATAGAGCATGTGCAAAAATTCTTTATGCGCAGCTCTACGCTCTGGATTAAGCGATACAGATTGTAGTTCCAATAAACGCTCTTGCATCAACTCAATCGTCCGTGGATAAGGAGCATAGGTATGCATATACCAGTTGAGCGTATCAGGGTGAACAAGCTTATCACCTACTTTTGAGATCATCACAAAACCACCAATGCCCAAAGCGGATTGCGCCATTGAAACCCATCCTTCTTGCGTATAAAAAAGAAAATTTAAGCCGGATTTGAACGCCTCAAAGAGAGATTTTTTTTCTTGAACAGGAGCTTCAACAGGATTAGCACCAAAAATAGTGTTCAATAAAGGAAACCACTGGTACAGTTCATGCGCAACACCAAGAACTGTTAAACCATACACAAAGTATCGCTCACGAGTGAGTTTTGTCTCTATAGCTTCTGCTTTTTTATTAATTTCTGCCATCTGCAATGGCCGTTCAGCAGCAAAACTACCGGTGATAGCTACAATGAGGGGTAAAAATAAAAAATTTGAATTTTTCATAAAGGGGTCGCTCCATAAAAATGGTTTATTTCTCTCTTCTTTTTTAGCGTAGCACTCCTGACAAATTTCTCAAATACCGCCCCGTATGACTCTCAGGACATTGCGCAACCTGCGCTGGTGTGCCTTGCGCAATAATACGCCCACCGCCGTCGCCACCCTCAGGTCCAAGATCAATAAGATAATCCACCGTTTTAAGCACATCAAGATTATGCTCAATAAGTATCATAGAATTATTTTTATCCACTAAACGGTTGAGAACATGCAATAATTTCTCAATATCACTGTTATGGAGCCCTGTGGTAGGTTCGTCCAAAATATATAATGTATGCTGTTCACGCTTGGCAAGCTCATCTACTAATTTTATGCGCTGCGCTTCACCACCAGATAATGTTGTTGATGGCTGTCCAAGAGCGAGATAATCAAGACCAACATCACACAATAACTGCAAACGCTTGGCTATTGTCTTATGATGTTCAAAGAACCGAAGCGCTTCATAAGCGGTCATCGTCAACACATCAGCAATAGACTTACCTTTATATTTAATTGCTAACGTTTCACTGTTATAACGCGTACCATCACATGCTTTACACACCATAACAACTTCAGGGAGGAAATGCATTTCAACTTTTATCACACCCTCACCGCGACATTCAAAACATCTTCCTGAAGCAACATTAAAGCTAAACCGCCCTACACTGTATCCACGAGCATTACTTTCAGGCAACGATGCAAATAATTTTCTCATTTCATCAAAAATACCAAGATATGTTGCAGGATTAGAGCGTGGGGTACGGCCAATAGGACTTTGATCAATAACAACAAGACTTTCGAGACTTTCCGCTCCTGATAAATCAGTTGCATGCGTAATGTTGCGGTGCAGTCGTTTATAACCACCGGAAAATTCACGTTTCACCGCCGAAACTAACTCATCCATAATAAGCGTACTTTTACCAGACCCAGACACACCAGAAACACCACAAAGCACTCCAAGAGGTAGTCGTAGCGTAACATTCTGTAAATTATGTTTATCAGCATGTTCTAACACCAACATCCCTTGAGGAGAACGGAGCTGTTTTGGTACAACTATCGATCTTTTTCCGCTTAAATACGCACCGGTTAATGAACTGCTACTGTTGGCCAGTTCAGTTGGTGTTCCAACGGCAGTTATTTGTCCACCCAAAACCCCTGCTGCAGGGCCCATATCAATAACATAATCTGATTGCAAAATGGTATCAATATCATGCTCAACAACAACAACGGTATTATCCTGATCTCGTAATTTTTTGAGCGTTTCGATTAAGCGATCATTATCGCGCTGATGCAAACCAATGCTCGGCTCATCAAGAATATATAAAACACCACTCAACGCTGAACCAATCTGTGTTGCAAGTCTGATACGTTGACCTTCTCCACCAGACAATGTGCGCGCGGTACGATTTAACGTAAGATACGATAGGCCGACATCATTAATAAAAGTGAGCCTACTTTTAATTTCCCGTATCAGCCCATGAGCTATTTCCAATTCAGTTGCATTGAGCACAAGATTATCAAAAAATTGTAATAACTGCTTGATGGAAAACTCACTCAACTGATAAATATCTTTTTCACCAACAAATACTGCTAATGCATATTTATTTAAACGTTTACCATGACACTCTTTGCATGTTTTTACGGTTGCATATTTATCACCAAAAAATTGTGGATACTCAGCTTTCCATGAGTCCTTATCACCATCAGCCCATGGCCACTCGTTGATAGTACCCAACCCTTCACATCCTTTACATGCGCCAATAGGAGAGTTAAAAGAAAAACAACGCGGTTCTAATTCAGGAATTGATTGTGAACAAGCGATGCATATGCGATGAGATGAATAGAGATATTCTAATCCATCCCGCTCGTCCTGAGCCTGTCGAAGGATAATCTTGCAGCTACCGCCGGTCAGCTTAAATGCAGCTTCAACAGCTTCCTGCAATCGCGCACTCTCATCACTATGCACTTCAAGTGAATCAATAATTACATCGATTGAATGTTTATAATTTTTTTTTAGGTTAAGGTTTTTGATCTCATCATGCGATCGAAACTTATACCGCTCCCCATCAATTTTTACGCGATAATGTCCTTTTTCAAAAAGACGAATGAGCTCTTGAACAAATTCACCTTTTTGTTCGTGCACCACAGGAGCCAACACTGAAATGGTTTTATGACTGAACTCCTTATGAAGCATCTGACATATCGCTTCAGCTGATTCCGCTCTAATTTCTAGATGACAGTTTGGACAAAAAACACGACCAATACGCGCAAAAAGAATACGAAAATAATCATAAATTTCAGTGATAGTACCAACCGTGGAACGTGGATTTGAACCAACTGTTTTTTGTTCAATGGCAATTGCTGGACAAAGACCATCAATACGATCTACATCAGGCTTTTTAGCCACTCCTAAAAACTGACGTGCATATGAAGAAAGCGATTCTACGTAGCGCCGCTTCCCTTCAGCAAACAATATATCAAGCGCCAAAGAGCTTTTGCCTGATCCAGAAGGGCCGGTAATCACTACAAGTTTATTTTTTGGAATACGAACATCAATATTTTTTAGATTATGCTCACGTGCTCCAAATACATTAATCCAATGAGCCATGAGCGCTGAACTAAAGCTATTTTTCATCTTTTTTCCAATTTATTAAAAACTACTCCTTATTATTTCTCATTAGTATATAATAGCAAATAATTCAACATTAGCCAAACGGGATCTCATGTAAATGAAAGGTTTTTTTGATTTTTATCTGCAAATCCGTATACTTAAAACCAATTAAATATGGTGAATGTAGCTCAGTTGGCAGAGCGCCAGGTTGTGGTCCTGGATGTCGTGGGTTCAAATCCCACCATTCACCCCAATTTACGCCTGGCTCATCTTGAACATGCCGAAGGATAGCTGACACAGGCACCATCTAAAACTTGCAGACCAACAAAAATAAATATACATTATTCTTATATTTAAAATTATTTGAAACATGTCGGGGTGTGGCGCAATTTGGTAGCGCACTCGCTTTGGGAGCGAGGGGTTGTCAGTTCGAGTCTGGCCACCCCGACCATTTTAAAAAAGGGTCTCGCATGGCACATATTCGTGTAGTTTTCTTATCATCTGTTTTTGTTTTGTCTTCTTTATTCACCGCATCTTGCGCTTCTACTGATAGTAATACTCTGGAGCAATGGCAAATAACATACCTCAATGGTATGACGCCAGAAGAACTGCAATTTACCGCAAATTTTCTTTATCTTTCATATGCAATAGCGCTTGTCGAATTAAAAATCCGACAATTTTTAATCCCCATATCGCGACTCAATCAATCCGTCAGAACAAACATAGCAACGTATCAAAATACAACTGATGCTCTTGCAACGCTTAGAACATTGATCGAACGTCTTTCTTATATAACTGGTGCACGCACTATCTATATGGAAACACTCAATACATGTTCAAAATATCACACAAAACATACAACGCCGACCATTAATGCTGCCCTTGAGAGCATACAACAGGACGCACAAATAACATTGCGCGCATGGGCTGATGACAAAGCCAACGAAACCGCTGAGCATCTTAAAAAATCTTCTGAAGATATCAACGCTTGTATGCAACATTTACAAGCAGTTTCAGGACTTCACAAAGGAATGAGTGAGGGCGATTTACCGCTTGAAATATCAGAAGAAAACGAACACAATAAATCCCTTATTGTTCTTGATATTATTTTAAGAAATAACCCTGAATTTCTCAAAGTTACTGAACATATAACAAACACACTCAATCAGACATCAGACCATGCAGCACAAATTATCAATACGGGGGCAGAAATATACAAGAAATACTATACGATACTGTATAGCATGATCAGTTCACCATCGTTTAATCAGCAGTATGCAAAAACATTGTTTGGTATGTATGATGTTTTATCAGAAGAGTATAAAACTCTATTACCCGATACTGATCATGTATTTGAACATATGCTACAAACAACAAAACTGTATACCCAAACCGAACTCTCACAACAATAAAAAGAAGGTCCATCGATGAATAAATATTTTGTTTCACTCGTTTTTTTAACTCAGGCGATGTTTTTCAATCATGCTACAGCAGCTAATCCATTCGAAAAATTAATCCCAAGCATCACCAAAGATGCTCAAGCATGGGCCGATATGGTAGTCACTACACTCAGTGCAGATCTACAACTATCATTTTTGAATTTATTCGCACTTAATTCCGAAAGCTCAATTAAAGCATTCATAAAGTGCGCAGAATACATTGAAGCACAACAAGAAATGCTTCCCGCATATGAAAAATTAAGCTCTAATATTATGCAAAAAATTAAAAAATATGCTGAAAGCGTTCAGGAAAAAATATCTCGCAAAAAAAATATTACCAAACAAGAAGAAGAAACTCTCTGGCAAAAATTAGAAGTAAAAATCCAAGAGCTTGTTGCTTATATTAATGCAATCTATTATCACGCTTTATATGGTGCTATTGCAGCAAAAAATGCATCTGCTCCTTTATATATGTTCGATGAAAATGGCATAGTACAAAAAGAAAAACGTACAAAAACTCTGCCACAACCTTTATAAGTTAAACAAACTTAGACAATAAAAAACAGGTGCCTACCCCATTAAAAAAGGTAGGCACCTGTTTTTTATTGTTTTTTGAGGACCATTTTTTTTAACATAGCTATAAAAATAGTGTCCTACCTTATAAAAAAGAGAGTATCCCATGAAAATCCATGCTCGTAGCTTTGCAATTGCTGGTGCAGCAACCGTCTGCATAATCTATTCATTTTTTGCATTAGCACTCAAATTATGGCCTGCACAAGTGCTCAAGCTGATTGGCACAACCCACATGCTCCCCAAGCTTGAACTCATTAAATCTTTCATTAAAGTAACACCCCAAGCTGTAGCCATGGGCCTGCTCAGTCATGTTACCGCTGCCTTCGTGTTTTTCTTGCTTATTGCAACAATCTACAATCGGCTCCAAAAATAGAGCAATTATCCCAAAAAAAAGCCTTTTTCATTAACTTTTCAACCAAAAGTTAAAGCTTATCTCTACCCTAACAATCTCTTCTAGATGATCTATCGCCCTTTTTTTAATTCTACTCTATGAGAAATTCTTGTTTTTTGAAAAATAAAAATGCTATTATAAATTCAGTAACCGTTTTATAGTAACAGTTTTATTCTAAAAAAGAAGGATTTCTCATGATGAAAAAACAATCTCTCATACTTGGCGCATTGTTAGTAATAGCGTCAGGAATACAAGCAGCAAGCCTTAAGGACGTGATGAGCACGGTCATCACTGCTTTTGAAGGATTTGGACAAAATGTTAGTACCGGATTAGTTAACGGAACAGAAAAATTTACCATACGTGAATTAGATCTATCAACACCCATGAATGCACAAAATGAATCTTTAAATGAAATAGCGCAAGCAATTGCAGTAGCAAAAGCGTTTGCCGTTGAGAATAGCAAAAGTGTGCTCGGCGCAAAAGATGCCGACATCATCAAAGCTATCGATGCTGTAGAGAAAGCGAGTATGGATTTTATTAATTCAATAAAGGTCATCCGTGGTATTTGTTCTGCAAACCGCTCAACACCGCAAAGTCAAAAATTTGCGGATGCTTTATCAGCACAAGGCAGCCAATTGGTTGCTATAAAAAGCAATTTAACGAGTGGCGTTGGTAGCCTGGCAAGAGCGACTATTGTTCTTCCTAATAAAAAGAATGCTAAGGAACTTATTTTGACCATTGAAAGATTATTAAAAAACAAAATCGATACTGTTTACCAAGAAGTTGTAAACAGAGAACAATTAGCGCGGCAATAAGGTTGAAAAAACCGTAATAAATAAAAAGGATTAATTATGAAAAAACAAATTATTGCGCTCAGCGCATTGTTGACAATGGCATCCGGATTATATGGTGCTGCAGCCGGTGACATCTTAAAAAGCTTTGAGTTTGGCTACAATCAAACATTTAATAAAGATTTTTTACTCCAAGAACCGCTCAACCTCAGACCATGGAATAATGCACTTGAAGATATGGAACAATTTGTAACTGAGAGTAGTAAAAATTTGGTAGGAAACAAAGACCCTCTATTACTCAAAGGACTCGCAGAAATAAAAAATGCTAATGCAGATATTATCAGTATTATCGAGACAATTCAAACTACTCTACCATCAAAAGATAAGGTAGCTTTACGTCAAAATATTAATCCTATTGCTGAAATAAAAACCCGTATGGATGATGCAAAAGATAGATTCAACAAAATGTCATTTACTTTAGCAAAGAAAAAAGACGCACAAGAGTTACTGGTCAATGCTGCATCTTACATAGAAAAAATCGCAACCAAAGTACGAGTTAATCTTTTAAAACAAATAGAAGCGCTGATAAACTATTAAATTTTATGAAAATAAAAAGGGAGTATCATGAAAAATTTAAAAAATTACATAAAAAATAATCAATTATTCCAATTGGTACTCCTGTGTACCGTTCTTTTCTCAATAGATGCGCTTGCTATGAGAAGGCCAGCAGGAGCAGGACCAAGTGCAGTCAAAGGCTTGCAACGCAGGGTGGAATATGAAAAAGGACCTAAAGATCAACATAAAAATCAATATTTTTTACACGCAACAGATGATCCAGATGGTATTTGGGTTGATAAAAAGTTTGTTACAGAGAACTCTGAAGTGTTGAAAAATATGATAGCTGATGTTGGTGGACAAGAGGTCAAAGTTCCCATTGGAGTGTTTCCGCTTGAGGTAATAAAGTTGGGGTTTGATATTTTGGCTGATATATCAAAAGTACCTAATCTTTCATTTGCACAACTGATCAATGTAGCCAATATTTTTAATTTTTTAGATGTTCCGGCACATAAGATGCAACCTGTTTTAGATAGGCTTTTAGTAACCTTTAATGACATACCTGACCAGGAGTTAAAACAACTGAACTCTGATGTACAAAAATTGTTGATGCAAAAATTGTTGATGATAGATTCAACGGTGAATTATTTAAAAGATTGCATTATCAAAAAGTATGCGCAAGAGAGAAAACAAGGCCTTGTAGGGCATCCAAACAATGTTTACGCGGTAGCATTTAGTCCTGATGGGAAATATATTGTGTCAGGCTGTGATGGTAGACAGAATAATCTTATTCTATGGAATGTGAGTAATCCAAACAATATAACTCATCAAGTTCTTGTGGGTCATTCAGGCGGTGTTAATGCGGTAGCATTCAGTCCTGATGGGAAACGTATTGTGTCAGGAGGTGGAGGTGATCGGTATAATCTTATTGTATGGGATGTGAATAATCCAAATAACATAACTTATCAAGTTCTTGAGGGGCATCTAGGCAGTGTTACTGCGGTAGCATTTAGTCCTGATGGGAAACGTATTGTGTCAGGCTATTATGATGCTCAGGATAGTCTTATATTATGGGATGTGAGTGATCAAAATAATATAACTCATCAAGTTCTTGTGGGACATCCAGGCATTGTTACTTCAGCAGCATTTAGTCCTGATGGGAAATACATTGTGTCAGGAGGTAAAGGTGAACAAAATAATCTTATTCTATGGGATGTGAGTAATCCAAATAACATAACTCATCGAGATCTTAAGGGACATCCAGACAGTGTTACTGCGGTAGCATTTAGTCCTGATGGGAAATACATTATGTCAGGAGGTTTTAGTCGGTATAATCTTATTGTATGGGATGTGAGTAATCCAAATAACATAACTCATCAAGTTCTTATGGGGCATCCAAATAATGTTACTACAGTCGCATTTAGTCCTGATGGGAAACAGATTGTGTCAGGAGGTAAAGGTGAACAGAATAGTCTTATTGTATGGGATGTGAGTAATCCAAATAACATAACTCATCAAGTTCTTGTGGAACCTCAAGGCACTGTTGTTGCGGTAGCATTTAGTCCTGATGGGAAACGCATTGTCTCAGGAAATTTTAGTAAGCAGCATAATCTTAGATTATGGACTTTATTGACTGATCAAGAAGATGCATTATTAAAGCAACTAAGAGACTACAATCCTGATCAAATCAGATTGATTTATCGATTACGTGATAAAGCATTAAGGGGTGAAACAATACAATTGAGCAGCGGAGAGTTGAAAATATTGCCACAAAATATGCAAAAATTGCTGACAGACCTATTTTCGCAAAAAGGTTGGCTTTCTGGTTTATGGGGAAAATAAATAATCATACAAGGGACTCAGACAAATTTTATGAAAATAAAAAGGGAGTATCATGAAAAATTTAAAAAATTACATAAAAAATAATCAATTATTCCAATTGGTACTCTTGTGTGCAGTTCTTTTCTCAATAGATGCGCTCGCCATGCGAAGAATACCAAAAGAGCAACGTGTAGGACAAAGTACATTGAAAAGCTTGCAACGTAGGGTGGAATATGAAAAAGGACCTAAAGATCAACCTAAAAATCAATATTTTTTATACGCAACAGATGATCCAAATAACGGGATTTGGGTTGATAAAGAGTTTATTAAAGAGAACTGTGAAGCGCTGAGAAATATGATAGCTGATTTTGGTGAAATGCAAGGAGTCACAATTCCCATTGGGGTATTTCCGCTTGCAGTAATAAAATTGGGGTTTGATATTTTGGCCGATATATCGAGAGTACCCTATCTTTCACTTGCAGAGTTGATCAATGTGGCCAATATTTTTAATTTTTTAGGTGCACCGGCACATAAGATGCAACCTGTTTTGGACAGACTTTTAGAAAATCTCAACAAAATATCTGATGAAGAGTTAAAAGGACTAAACCCCGATGTACAAAAATTATTGATGACAGATTCAACGGTGAATTATTTAAAAGATTGTATTATCAAAAAGTATGCACAAAAGAGAAAACAAGTTCTTGAGGGACATTCAGGCGGTGTTCGCGCGGTAGCGTTTAGTCCTGATGGGAAACGCATTGTATCAGGAGGTCTTGATAATCGGCCTAGTCTTATTGTATGGGATGTGAGTAATCCAAATAAGATAACTCGTCAAGTTCTTGAGATAGTGCATCAAAACTATATTTACGCGGTAGCATTTAGTCCTGATGGGAAATACATTGTATCAGGATGTATCGGTGCTCGGAATAATCTTATTTTATGGAATGTGAGTAATCCAAATAAGATAACTCATCAAGTTCTTGAGGGGCATCCAGATGGTGTTAATGCGGTAGCATTTAGTCCTGATGGGAAACGCATTGTATCAGGAGGTTTTGGTGCTCAGAATAATCTTATTGTATGGGATATGAGTGATCCAGATCATATAACTCACCAAGTTCTTGAGGGACATCCAGACATTGTTACTGCGGTAGCATTTAGTCTCGATGAGAAACGCATCGTGTCAAGCTGTCGGGGTAGTTATAATAATCTTATTCTATGGGATGTCAGTAATCCAAATAACATAATTCATCAAGTTCTTAAGGGGCATCCAGCGGATGTTAAAGCAATAGCATTTAGTCCTGATGGGAAATATATTATATCAGAAAGTCTTGATGATCAGCATAATCTTATTATATGGGATATGAGTAATCCAAATAACGTAACTCATCAAGTTCTTGAAGGGCATCTAAACGGTGTTACTTCAGCAGCATTTAGTCCTGATGGGAAATACATTGTGTCAGGAAGTATTCGTAATCAGAATAATCTTATTCTATGGAATATGAATAATCCAAATAACATAACTCATCAAGTTCTTGAGGGGCATCCAGATACTGTTTACGCGGTAGCATTTAGTTCTGATGGAAAATACATTGTATCAGGAAGTTATGGTAGACAGAATAATCTTATATTATGGACTTTGTTAACTGATCAAGAAGATGCATTATTAAAGCAGCTAAAAAATTATAATGCTGATCAAATTAGATTGATTTATCAATTATGCGGTAAAGCATTAAGAGGCGAAACAATACAATTGAGTAGCGAAGAGTTGCAGATATTACCACAAGACATGCAAAAATTGCTGACAGATTTGTTTTTGTAAAAAAGTTGGCTTAGAGACTCAGACAAATTTTGTGAGAATAAAACAGGAGTATCATGAAAAATTTAAAAAATTACATAAAAAATAATCAATTATTCCAATTGGTACTCCTGTGTACCGTTCTTTTCTCAATAGATGCGCTTGCCATGCTGCGCATGAGAGAAGAGCAACATGCTGAACAAGGTGTATTGGAAGGCTTGCAACGCAATCAATATTTTTTACACGCAATAGATGATCCAAATAACGGGATTTTGGTTGATAAAGAGTTTCTTATAGAGAACTGTGGAACACTGAGAAATATGATAGCTGATTTTGGTGAAACGCCAGAAGTCAAAATTCCCGTTGGTTTGTTCCCGCTTGCGGTAATAAAGTTGGGGTTTGATGTTTTGGCTGATATATCAAAAGTACCTAATCTTTCATTTGCAGAACTGATCAATGTAGCTAATATTTTTAATTTTTTAGAGGTTCCGGCAGAGAAAATGCAACCTGTTTTAGATAGACTTTTAGCAAACTTTAATGGCATACCTGATCAGGAATTAAAAAAATTAAACCCCGATGTACAAAAACCATTGATGACTGATTCAACGGTGAATTATTTAAAAGATTGTATCATTAAAAAGTATGCGCAAAGGAGAAAACAAGGCCTTTTGGAGCATCCACGGGCTGTTCGCGCGGTAGCGTTTAGTCCTGACGGTAAACGCATTGTGTCAGGAGGTTTTGGTGATGACAATAATCTTATTCTATGGGATGTGAGCAATCCAAATAACATAACTCATCAAGTTCTTGAGGGACATCCAAGCGGTGTTATTGCGGTAGCGTTTAGTCTTGATGGGAAATATATTGTGTCAGGAGGTTTTGGTGACGAGCGTAATCTTATTGTATGGAACCTAAATAATCCAAATAACATAACTCATCAAGTTCTTGAAGGGCATCAAGGCAGTATTTACGCGGTAGCATTTAGTCCTAATGGGAACTACATTGTGTTAGGCTGTCAGGGTGATCAAAATAATCTTATTGTATTGGATGTGAGTAATCCAAATAACATAACCAGTCAAGT
>Ga0070733_10002107_pt1 | contig 14469 bp, 11 predicted proteins | sample Coa_R1_9_FD_66450 | JGI IMG/M metagenome (GOLD analysis project Ga0070733, IMG submission 66450) | Surface soil microbial communities from Centralia Pennsylvania, which are recovering from an underground coalmine fire - Coalmine... | ecosystem: Environmental > Terrestrial > Soil > Unclassified ... | reverse complement strand
CACCAAATTTCAATATCATATGTTTTTGCTGATGCCCATGATGCATCCTGACCTGCAAGCAACATCACGCGATAATGTAAACCTAAAGCCTGCAAAATGCCTTCAGCACATGCAAGCATGCGCTGATGCTCTTGTTCAGAATTATCAGGGTTGCACATGGAAACTATCTCTACTTTTTCAAACTGACGCATACGAATAAGACCACGCTCACTAGAACCATACGCCCCACCTTCACGCCTAAAACAGCTCGTAAACGCCGTCATACGCAACGGCAAATCTACACCAGCAAAAATATGGTCGCGATACATATTAGTCAAATTAACTTCTGACGTTGGCGTTAAAAACAGATCGTCAGATGGAACAGCAAACACTTGATCTCTAAACTTCGGGAAATTACCCGTTGTTTCCAATGACTTTTCATTCACAAACAGTGACGGCAATATAAAATTAAATCCATGCTTTTTGTTATGTTTCAGCATAAACATCGCCAAAGAAAAAAGCAGCGCAACTCCCTCACCTTTGTACAAGGCGAGGCTCGCACCACCAATTTTTGCCGAGGTCTCAAAATCTAACCATCCAAGTTTTTCACCAAGATCAAGATGGTTTTTTGGGGTAAATGAATATGTCGGCTTTTGACCAAACATGCTCACCACAACATTTTCTTCTTTGTTTCCCGCAGGAACTTCATCGAGTAAAATGTTGGGGCATGCAAGGTAATGTTCGTTAAATTCACGCTCTAAAGTTTCAAGGGCCTGTTCTTTTTCCTTTAACAATGCACTGAGCGCAATTGATTGCTCACGTAATTCTGGCGTTATTCCCGATTTACCTTGCTGAGCTAATTCATTTTTAGTACAGCGCAATAGTTCAACGTTATTTTTTACTGCACGCAGCTCTTTATCTAAGGTTATGAGCTGTGCTATATCGTAATGAGGATCTTTTTTACTGAGCGCTGCTATAATGCGTTCAGGGTTTTCCCGCAGAAGTGTCAGATCAATCATGAATACCCTTTAAAGTTCGAACATACAACCTATTTTGAAAAATATAACAAAAGTTAGCTATTTTGACTACTTTAACCACATAAGATACACTATTTATTAAACAGTAAAAAAAATTGTTAATGTTAAATATTCAGACAAAACAGCAAGGATCAAAAGGCTTTTTATGTCAATCAAATTGATTCAATTTATCTTTTTTCTTTCTCTCTGGATACCACTCTCTGGCATGAACCTAAAACAGCGAGACGCCGTCCTCTCCTTGCTTGATAAGAATTATGAAATAACAGAAACCACAAAAACTGTCCGACCAATCATCCAACCACTAACGATCTGGGCACCACGCCGTTCCACTATTATCGCCAATCACACCGGCTATGCATTCAAACATAAAAACAATGAACAAGTTCTCATTAATTACCAAAAAATAGCACCTCACATGCCAGATGATCTCTCTATTTTAAACCCAGCCACAAAAAAAGCCTATCAATCAATTGAAAATGCAACCAAAAAAATTGCTTTTGAAGGCGATAGCAACGCACAACAATTACTCACTGAACATGGCATAAGTAAGCTTTATCCACTCTTTAACGATCCTCACCCTTATGCGTTAGAATTATTAGCTTTTACGCTCAATCTCCAAAGCCATAACAGTTTCATTCCAACAACAGGAAACAATAAACAAAAACTTATCGATCTGCGAAACGACACAACAAACCCTGCAACGTCGTATATCGTCGGCACTATCTTATATCTCCACGCAACCGATGATAAACAAAAAAATGTACGACTCGATATGTTACAGAGACTGCATTGTCCGGACCATCCGGAAATTGAAGCTTTTTGCCAATTTCTTATCAATTATGGAGACAGCACACTCTCAAGCGAAGACGCTGTAAAAAAATTTATACAAACAATCCAATCACAAAAAAATATATCATACATTCTTTCTAAAATCGCCAATACACCACTATGTTCCACTATTATAACAAAACTTGAAAGCGCTTTATTCAAAGAAGATGATCCAATTGTACCTGATCTCCATCATTTTTTAGCCAAACTTCATTATAAATGCAAAAACTATCCAAAAGCAGATTATTTTTATAAAAAACACAGCAATGCATATCTTAAAGAAAAAAAAGCAAACCTCGATGCTTTTATAGCATCTATTGGTGCATCAAAAACTTTTGGCAAAGAAGAAATTACGTATCTTTCTTCTCTATTTCCTCATATCGGCAACCAACTCAAAAAATTAGAAAAAACAGATCCACATATATCCTATAACATAGGACTGCTCTCCCAAGCACTCATACATAACAATCCAAATATGAACGTATCGGAAAAAAGTGCTCTCATTCTCAATGCATTGGATCACCTTGCATACGCACAAAAAGAGACCCCTCTCAACGCAGAATTTCACACATTATTATCAATCATCTATGATAATGATAGCGTTGCATCCCTCAGACAGACAAAGCTTGCATTAGAACATCACTCACACTCTCCCCACAACGTACGCGATCGTGAATTATTCAATATTCTTGATCATGCAGAAAAAAGTAACCCTGAACTGTACTACAAGCTCGCTCCATGGACAAAAAATATTATACATGTTATCAGCAATCAACCTGAACGCATTGTCCCACAAAAAAACTATACCTCGCTATCACAATGTGACTCATGGGACCTTTTTTCACAACTACTGCCTTACAGTGAACAATCATACATAACAAACAAAATTTCCTGTGATGATATACTCTATTTTATGGCGCTTGCCCATAAAAATAACGGCAATTACGATAAAGCATATGAGTATATAAATAAGCTCCCCCAACCATTATCAGACAACACATTACTACTGAAAGCACAAATCTATACCGCTGCTCACAAAACATTATCTAACGCTGAACTAAAAACTGTTCTGAATCTTTTTAACAACAACAAAAAACCGTCATTCAATAAACAAGAAGCAATTTTATCTCTGGAAACATCGAATAACAACAACGGTATGGCACGTTATATAAAAGCTGTTTTTATACTTAACAACTGCGATGATGAAAAACTTATCAACCATGCGCTCAAGCTGCTTGAAGAAAATATTCAAAAAAATAGTTCCCAAAAATGGCCATCTCAATTCGAATTAGCATGTGCCTATATGAATTACAACAGCGATGAACCTGAGCATTCACCAATACTACAAAAACATGTTCCCTGTGATATCGATAAAGCAATTACGTATCTTATAGATCACAACAACAATGAGTTGCTCCTCAAAACTCTCGCAGCCATATTTAGCGGTAATTGTCGCTACATAATAAATCCTGACATAAGCAAAAAATATATAAATTGGGAAAAAGCGATAGAATACACAACACTTTTAATCAACAACAGTAAAAACAATAGTAATTACCTAATACACCGCGCAAGCTTCTATGCCGAACTTAACAACTATGAAAAGGCTCTCGATGATATCGAACGTCTCCTTAATATTCAAGACTTGCCTAATACATCCAGCATTACAAAAGAATATTTACTACGGTCGAAAATAGACGTTCTTATTAATGGCACACAAAATGAAAATACAGAAGATCAACTCCTTGAATGTTTTAAACAAATAAAAACAGAGTTAAACAATGGTAATTTCATTATTACGAGTCCCATCATTCATGAACGTGCAGCTGCTTATGTAAAAAGCAAAAACATGACACCTAAGGCCATGGAATGGTGTTGTCTCGAAGCTGAATCACAAATAGAGGAGAATAACAACTTTACAGGGGAAACAACTCAAGAACAAAAAGATTTTGCTCACCATCTCCTATCAGCTGCACAAATGGGTAATGATAATGCCAAACTTATTATATTGCCGTATATGTATACGACCAATTATTTTGGTTGCCATGATTTTGCTGAACCATTATTAATTGAAGCCCTCAACTATACCCATGAAATATTATGCAATCCCAATGTTGCAGCAAAAACAGAAAAAATTAAAATACTGATAAAACTTTTATCCGATTTTACAAAAAAAGGTGACGCATTTGCATACTACATTCTGTGCGATTATTATAAAAAAAATCCCAAACAACTGGAAAACACCATGCTCTCTTCCAGTAAAGCAAAAGAGCAGCAACATTATATTAAGCTCGCAAAAGATTTAGTAGGAACAATCCGTCGTTCTTGTTGGGATACATTTTATGCCTACGCTACACGTTATGTGAATAATCCAGAAAAAGCATCCCTCATAGAAGCTCTCGCTACCTTTACTCTTGGATCCATGTGTTTGTATAGTGATGATCAAAGAATACTCACCGCGGGAACATTTTATCTTAATACAGCTGGAAAGCCTCTCTACACTACCTTTAAATTACCACACTACCAAACTCCTACTCATACATTGCTTGGCATTGGATACTATAACAGCGCTCTCATACAAGAAAAAAATACACAAAAGATTAATCTTGAGCTTTTACGTAAAAGTGCAAAGCTTGGCTGGCTACAAGCCGCTCACAAAATGGCAGAAATATACATAGAACAACAAAAAACTGGCATAATTGATGTACCAGTCACGCCAGATGATTTTTTTCCTGTATTGGCAAAAAATATAACAATGAATTATCCAGGCAGCAAACGCTCTATTGCTCTTTTTGCAGAATATAATCTCATAACGGAAAAAATTGAAAAAGAAAAAGAACCTGCCACCGATACCATGACTTTTATACCAATGAACATTATATCCACTGAAGAGAGATTAAAACTCGTTAGGCAATACGCTCATGAAAAAAAGATGATTAAATATATAAAATATAAGGAAAGCTCTAAGCTTTTTCTCACTGGAGCACAACTAACCACACAAGATAAAATAGAAGAAGGTATTATCCTTTTGCAGCAAGTAAGCATTAAAGAAAATCATCCACATGCATACATGCTGCTTGCGCGCATTTATTTAGGAAAAGAAGATTATAAACTTTCAGAACAAGCATTAAAGAAAGCCTTTTTCTATGGTTTAATAAAAAAAACATGCAACAGCAAAGAAAAACAATTCCATAGCGTTGACTTTTTACATCTATTATTTTATTGCATTGCATCATTGACGACAGAACCTTGTCCTTCCGAAATCAAATCAAATTTATTATCGATAATCAAAAGCAATCTTCTCAGCAGTGGCATTAACATTAAAGACTTTTGTGAGATATTTCAAAAAACCAGAACAATAGATTTATCATCAATACCTGAATGGAACGCATAAGCGTACAAAAAAAAAGCCAGGAAACGCGTATAACGCATTTCTTGGCTTTTGTGTAAAAACTCTACTTGCGAAAAGCTTTTTGATTAACCTAGTCTTACGGAACGAACAACTTCACGTAAACTTTTGCCAGCTTTAAAACGTGGGATGCTGATTTCAGGCAAGTCAATACGTTCTTTTGTTGCAGGATTGATTCCCTTACGAGCTGGTCGGCAAGAAATCCAAAAGCTTCCAAAACCTGTGATAGAAACTTTTTCGCCTTTCTTTAATGCACGACTAACAACGCGGGTTAACGAATCGAGAACTCGAGTAACATCCATCTTACTGAATGTTGTCTCTTCACTGAGCTCATTTATTAATTCGCTCTTGTTCATAAGGACTCCTCATATTATGGTTAGTAAAAATAATTGAAATAAAACACTGTCTCTTCACTAAAACTTTCTTTTGTAAAATCCTATCTCACGCTACACTGCAAATAGGATAATGTTGTAAGATATAATAGTTTCAAAAAAATTTGTCAAATTAATTAGTATTGATTTAACACAATATTTTTAAAATAATTATTTAACAAGGAATTTAATATGCTCGTAGACACTCATTGCCACATCAATATGATGATAAAAAATAGTTTTGATACTCCGCTAGAAAAATCTGATTTACCAAAAGCACGGACCATCATTGACCAAGCAAACGCAGCTGGAGTTTCTCTCATTATCAATGTTGGCACCCGCAGTATTGAAAATGGCAACTGTGTTCTGCTCGCCCAAACATTTGATTCCGTTTTTGCAACCGTAGGTATTCACCCGAATGATTCTGATACCTGGCAAGAAGATTATGCACTCCTGAAAACGTGGGTACAAAAAAAAGAAGAGAACAAAATTGTTGGCATTGGTGAATGTGGTATAGATATGCATTATCCTGGTTACAATATTACCAAGCAGCGTGATGCGTTTAAAGCACAAATAGAGCTTGCTCTTGAACACGATCTTGCACTCGTCGTGCACAGCCGTGATGCGTATGATGAAACATTGCGCATTCTCGAAGAGTACAGACACAATCTCTCTCCCCGACTTCGCCAAGGCTTGAACGGGCTGGGGGGCGCGGTCATGCACTGTTTTTCTTACGATCAAGCGTTTGCAACAACGGTAACAGATTGGCAGTTGATGCTCGGCATTGGAGGTACACTTACGTATCCAAAAAATAATGAATTACGAGATATCGTTGCAACAACTGATTTAAAAAATATTGTACTAGAAACAGATGCACCATTTTTACCACCACAAATTATCCGTGGTAAACAAAATCATCCCAAAGAGATTGCACATATCGCCCAATTTATTGCCGATCTGCGTGGTGACTCTTTTGAAAAAATTGCTGAACAAACAACAAAAAATGCGCTAAACTTATTTGGAATCAAAGAAATTATGGAGCTTATAACTCATGATCGATATTTACACACTTCTTAACAACAACAATATCATCTACAAACGTTTTGATCATCCAGCAGTATTTACCTGTCAAGAAGCAACACAACTTTGTCCAGAAATGCCAGGAAAATCAATCAAAAATCTTTTTCTCTATGACAAAAAAACAGACCATCATTTTCTGGTAGTCATTGGTAAAGAAAAACAGGTAGATCTCAAAAAACTAAAAAACCTCCTTGATGTATCAAATCTCAGTTTTGCATCAGCTGATAGACTCAAAAATTATTTAGGAGTTGAACCAGGATCGGTAACCGTGCTTGGTCTTATCAATGATACGGCCAATGCAGTCACTGTCATTTTTGATAGCAATCTTAAAGATCAAGCGTTGCAATGTCACCCGCTCATTAATAGCACAACCCTCGTGATTCCTTTTGATAGTATTAAAAAATTTCTCAGCATCACCAAACACAGCTATCAATTTTTAGACATTCCTGAACGTTAAACCCTCTCTCTTACAATTTTTGCAGCATCTGCTACAATCGTACGTGGTGATGTTAATCAAAAACGTGAGTCTCAAAAAAAAGAGTTCTGGGGAAATCTGATGAATACAATTATGTTCAGTGCATTCGTTCTCTACTTTTTTGTTCTTCTGAGCATCGCTCTTTACTTTTATCGCACCGTACAAACAGCTTCTGATTTTATCATTGGAAGCCGTTCTGTTAATTACTGGGTTACTGCAATCGCAACACAGGCAAGTGATATGGGAAGTTGGTTGTTCCTTGCATTCCCTGCAGCAATGTATTCCCAAGGTCTTTTTGAAAGTTGGACCGCCATTGGCTTAGTATTCTTTATGTTTTTAAACTGGCATTTTATTGCGCCACGCTTGCGCATCATCAGTGAACAAACTAATTCTGATACATTATCAGCACTTTTTGAGAAACAGTTTGCTGATACCACAGGATTTATTAGTTTAGTGAGCGCACTTTTTACGCTCATTTTTTTTACATTTTACATCGCATCCGGCATTGTTGGTCTTGGACGTCTTTTTGAATCAGCATTTGAACTCAGTTACCACGCGGGAATCATCATCGGTTTGTGTACCGTCATGCTCTACACTCTCATTGGCGGATTTGTCGCTACAGCCTGGTGTGATCTTTTTCAAGGTCTTTTTTTATTATGCATGATCATTATCGTACCGATAACGGCACTATTACACACGGCAGGAATCTCATCAGTAATTCATGCATATAACGCACATGTTTTTCAGTTTTCATTTTTACACAATATGCCTTATGGTTTATTTCTTGCGGCAGGATGGGGACTCGGTTATTTTGGACAACCTCATATTTTAGTCAACTTTATGGGCATTGATGATCCAAAAAAAATTAGTTCTGCAAAAATTGTTGGACTTGCGTGGCAAATCATTGTGCTTTCTGCTGCAATTGCCATCGGCCTTATTGCACTCACCTTTTTCCCAACACCAGTCGCCAATCCAGAACTTATTTATATTATCATGACAAAATCATTGTTCAATCCATTTATTGCAGGACTCGCGCTCTGTGCAATTTTTGCAGCAACACTTTCCACCATGGATAGACATATTCTTATTTCCGGCTCTGTTATTGCATCAGATTTATATAAAAAAATTATTAACCCTACTGCACCATCAGCACAGATCATGTTTATCTCCCGCATCGCTTCTATCGTTGTTTCACTCTTTGCACTCTACGTAGCATGGACAGGAACCTCCAGCATCTATGGTCTCGTGCATTATGCATGGTCAGGGCTTGGCAGCGCATTTGGTCCTCTTGTTATTGCCGCTCTCTACAGCAACAAAAATGTTACCTACCAGGGAGCTCTCATTGGATTAATTGTTGGTGGAACAACAGCGGCACTGTGGCCATTCACCACCATCAACATTTCTCCGCTCATTCCAGGATTTACTTTTAACATGATCACACTGTATGGAATTTCTTTTATAACAAAAAAACAACAAGGGAAAAGATGTTACAAATTTTTTTAAGTACTTTACTCATAGTAGGTAGTTTTATCAACACAAAAGCAGAAGAAGTACTCATCCTTGATATTATTTCTTATGACAAACTGATGCAGGAAGATTCAGAAACGCTCCAAATATTACATACAGCTTTGCATGAAAAGGGAATTGTAGGTGTGCGAGGAATTCCCCATTACCAAGAAAAATATGAACAGTTTATTAAAGCAGCAAGAGAATTTAGTAGGCTACCTGAAGAAACAAAAGAAAAATATAAACCAGATAGATCTCTTGGAGAAACTTTTCTTGGTTATGAAATGGGAAAAGAAAAATTTCAAAGACCAAATGGTGATTGGGTAATTGATGATTTAAAAACCTCCTACTATGCATTTGTTCCAGACAATTTACAAAATAAATGGCCTCTTGAAACTGACCTAAGAACACCATTTCAGAATCTTGGAAAACTTATGGCAGAAATAGGTGAATTAATCATGTATAAAATAGATCTTCTGGGAGATATTACAGGGTTCCAACTTGAGGATGATTCTCGTGTAGGACGTATGCTTTACTATAAAAAAAGTGATAATAATGAGAATCCGTACTGGTGTGGAGCTCATTTTGATCATAGCCTATTTACCGTAATTCTTCCCGCTGTTTATTTTGTAGAAGAGGAACAAATTCCTGAACCCGAAGAAGCAGGATTATTTATACGAACATCCCAGGAAATGCCTTTTAAAAAAGTATTTGTAGATGATCCGGATGTAATGATGTTTCAGGTAGGTGAGTTTGGTCAATTAGCCACGGATGACACCATTAGAGCCACAGAACATCTTGTACAAAAAGCAATAGGAACGGTAGAACGCTATACCCTTGCTCTTTTTCACAACGCACCAATGGATGTTCCAATTTGTTCAAAATCTGTACTCACCAATGATGCACGATACGGCGCAAAAACAGGAGAATCTTCCACTTTTCGTCACTGGCAAGAAGCAACTTTTCAACGCTTTCTGGTCAAACAGGATTCCTAACGATTGTACATTAACTACCATCGAGTTTTTTTGCGCGTCAATGATCGCCGAATCATCTGACGCGCTCCAAAATCTAACCAAATGTGTGACAGTGCACCAGTAATGAAAAATAATATATCAAAAAAGAATTGGTTTGATACGCGCGGCATAGCCATGCTTACCATAATCCAAAGTATTAATGGCACTGCAATAACAAACCATTGATTATGAAAAATGCCGCGGTGGCGTGCGAGCATAGGGGTTATGATAACAAAACTAAAACAGGTTAACATCTCAAATCGCTGTTGCGCTGCGAGAATAATGAAAAATAAAAAGATAACATAATAAAAATATTTTTGCCCCTTACTTTTAATATCGATATCAGGGAACAGTGAACCTGCGAGCGCAAACAGTAACCACTCGCCTGCCGTTAACAAAGACGGCTGCGCAATGACAGTACCTACTAATCCAAAAAAAAGGAGCCCAAAGGCTACCCCTCCACCAACCAAATGACCTTTATACCCTGGCATGCAACAATGATCCTTTCATAACCTTTATCTTTATCATCACATTAGACAATACCACCAATTTAATCCACTATCTTCTTGCGTGAAACAACAACTTTCTTTACAAAAATAGCTCATTAAGGCATTATATAAATGATATTAATCATTAATAGTTAAAGGAAAAAATGAAACTACAACAAACAATCATTGCTCTATCCCTCGCATCATCGTTTTTATGCATGGGAATGAACAAAAAAACTCAGGCTATTGAGGCGGATTTCGTAAAACAATTTGGATACCCAATCCCAACTGAATATAACCTCACTGAAAGAAGAAAAGAGCAGTTAGCGCAGAAACGTCAAGAAACCGGCAAAAAAAAAGAAGAAGCTCAAAATAAAATTACAAGCAACACCTCTTATGCGCAAAACACAGAAGAAGCTTTGAATATGCTGTGCCTTCGATTCAATGCACAATCACCAGCACCACGACACGTTAAAAGTGCCCTCAGACGTGAATCCTTTAATCAACGTATTAACATATTGCACTATAACATTAATGAAAATGTACGATGTACATATATTCGCAAGACTGATGAATTAAAAATTATTACCAATAATGGTCAACCAAGCTACTGTTGATATTAATCATCACAATCTTCCCATTCGTCCTACCACTTGTTCTTTATCTGTATTGTGCTACAATAAATTTAATAGTAAATTCTAACGCTAAAGAGCAGATTATGGAATTAAACAGCCACATTTCAACCAATTATACCCATTCCAACGGGCAAATTGCTCCATGCTCTTTAAATACCTATTCATTGTTTACCTATGCCTTTACCTATTATCTTTTTACAACTCTGGGGACTAGTTAGGCTAAACTCTTACCATACGCAACACTAAAACCCCAGCACTAAAAGATCTGGGGTTTTTTAATGTTCAAAAATATAGTGTGAGAAAAAACAATGAAAAATAAAAATATCGTAATCTCAATTCTCATCATCAGCGCAATTGTCGTAGCAATTATAATCAACAAAAACAGACAAAAAAATGATAATAGTTCTGCAATCATCATTGGCATTTTACAAACAGCATCGCATCCTGCTCTTGATGCAGCGCGAGAAGGGTTTGTTGATACCATCACCAAAAATAGTAATGGTACTATTAATTGTATCGTCTATAATGCTGAAGGTTCCATGATAAATGCTCATGCAATTGCACAGCGCCTACATGCAGATGATTCCATTAAGGCAATATATGCAATTGCAACACCAGCATTACAAGCAATTGCGTCAGTAGAAAAAACAAAACCAATTCTCATCGCCGCCGTTTCTAATCCGCATGATTTAGGTATTATTCATGAAAAAACAAATATATGTGGTACAACGGATATGATTGATATTCCTGGAACTATAAAAAGCATAAAAACTATACTGCCCTATGTTGCAACCATTGCATTAATTTATAACCCATCTGAAAGTAACTCAGTTGCGCAAATTACCATCATGGATAAAGAACTGCGACGTCATTCCATTACACCGCTCCATGTTGGCATAACAACAGAAATAGAAGTTCCTCAGGCAATAGCAAGCGCATTATCCAAGGCTGATGCCCTTCTTGCACCAACCGATAATCTTGTTGCTTCAGCAATGCCCATTATTAGTCATTTAGCTCATCAAGCACAAAAACCGCTCATTGCTTCACACAATGATGCAGTAAAACAAGGTGCTTTAATGGCACGTGGTGTTGATTATTATGAATGTGGTAAGGCAACAGCAGGAATTGCACTGCAGGTGCTATGCAATGGAAAGAAACCATATAACCTTCCCATTGCACCCGCTAAATCTGATACCATAATGATCAATAAACAACTTTCTGATGAACTCGGCATCACTATTGCAAAAATATCTGATACAATCATGTATATAAATTCAAACAAATAAGGAAAATAAACAATGCTTTCTGAATGGTTAATTATACAAGGAATTGTTGAGCGAGGTCTTATTTTTTCCATCAGCGTTATGGCAATTTATATAACCTCCCGCATCATCCGCTTTGACGATCTTTCTGTTGAAGGAAGTTTTGGTCTTGGTGGTGCACTCATGGCATTATTACTCACCCATAACATGACATGGCTGCTTGCTCTTGCCCTCATCACCATAGCAGGTGCATGCGCAGGGCTTGCAACAGGATTATTACACACCAAACTCAAACTCAACAACCTCATCAGTGGTATCGTCGTAACAACAGCACTGTTTTCCATTAACCTCAAAATTGCTGGTTCAAATATGGTTCTTGGCGGCAAGACAACACTATTTAATATAATTCCCGGTGTAATAAACATGAAAATTGTTATATTGCTGCCAGCTATCTGCGCACTATTATTTATCATTAAATGGTTTTTAAATACCGAATGCGGATTCTTGTTCAAAGCAGTTGGCGACAATCCACAAATGCTGACAAATTTAGGCAAGAATGCTCACACGTATACCATTGCTGCCCTCATGCTTGCTAACGGATTAACCGCGCTTGCAGGGGCAATTTTTGTGCAATACGTTGGTTATTTTTCCATCTGGTCAAGTGTCGGCATTCTCATCATTGCTCTTGCCGGACTCATTCTTTCCGAAACATTTGGCCGTACCTTTGGTTTTAGTCTTTTAATTGGCGCCATACTGTATCAAGCAATTATTGCAGCAACATTTGAATTTAATGTTGATCCGGAGTGGAATAAATTAATCACCGCACTTCTCATTATTGTAATGATCGCGTTAAAAAAACATTCCAGCATTTTTACCCAGAGGCAATCATGATAAAATTTGAAAATGTTTCAATAACTATCGATGGCAAACAGATTCTTAAAAATATTACCTGCACCATTAACACCGGTGATTTTATTGTGATTGTTGGCCCCAATGGTGCGGGAAAAAGTACATTATTTGATATGATCAGCGGCAAACGCATACCAACAACGGGAACAATATTACTCGATGACACCGATATCACCCATCTTAATGAACAACAACGTGCAACAGTTATCAGCAGACTTTTCCAAAATCCTCAACTCAATGGTGTTGCTTCAATGACCGTTGCCCAAAATCTTGCATTAAGCAATTATAAAAGTAAAACAGTCAGTCTACTCAATGGCATAACAAAATTTCCAACACACCTTATGACAGAATTGGATAAGCTTAACTTAGGATCACCAAAAATATTAAACACTCCCATGAAAGATCTTTCTGGCGGACAACGACAGCTCCTTGCATTTATCATGGCAACAATCTTGCCGCCACGTTTGTTTATGCTTGATGAGCCTACCGCCGCCCTTGATCCACAATCAGCAACAAAACTGTTACAGTTCGCAATCAAATTTATCAATGAACATTCACTGACAACACTCTTAATTACGCATGATCCCGAACTTGCACTTGCTATCGGCACAAAAATATGGGTTTTAGAAAATGGGCAAATCACTAAACAGTTTGATACACGAGATACAGTCACTCTTTCTGCATCAGATTTAATTGGGCACATTGATTATAAAAAATTAATGGCATAAAAATAGGGGGCTTTTTTTAGCCCCCTCATATTTATTCATCAATTTTTTTATTTAACAGGTTACTCTTTAGAAAGTTTAATTTTTCCTTTAATAGTCTCCAAACCAGGCTCAATCTTTGAAGAAATAATTTGTGTTGCCTCTGACCCATACTTTTCTACAAAATATTCTTCTTGTTCAGATACAGGTACTCTATTAACTGCTTCAGGTAACGCTTTTATACCAGTTCGAACTGCTTCACCCACAGCCCCAGCTACTCGTCTTGCAGCTTCAATAGTTGGATTATGTAATTCGAAATATTCCGCTGGTGTCAAACGCATTGGTTCTGTTGATGGCTTTAGTTCTGTTGATGGTAATGTCGGTTCTACTGATTCTACTGTTGTCTCTACTGTTAATTCTGTTGGCTCTACTGGTGATTCTACTGTTAATTCAACTGCTGGTACCGTTGGTACCGCCGTTGATTCTACTGTTGTCTCTACCGTTGGTTCTACTATTACCTCTACTATTGGTTGCTGATTAATTTCTTCTGATGATACTTGTGATACTTCTACCGATACCACTGCACCTTCGGGCATCCCAGCTCTATCCACCGTAGTCTCAGCAGCATCGGAAGTGGAAAAATACTGCCTTGCAAGAACCAAACCTGCAGCTGTACCAGCTGCCGCTGCTCCCAGCAATATTTTTCTTTGCGTACTCATCACGTCACCGGTAATAAGTTGCTGTTCATAAATAGCATCATTTAACTGTGCAAT
>Ga0070733_10002106_pt1 | contig 14472 bp, 11 predicted proteins | sample Coa_R1_9_FD_66450 | JGI IMG/M metagenome (GOLD analysis project Ga0070733, IMG submission 66450) | Surface soil microbial communities from Centralia Pennsylvania, which are recovering from an underground coalmine fire - Coalmine... | ecosystem: Environmental > Terrestrial > Soil > Unclassified ... | reverse complement strand
CGCGAGATGTCGAGGATGTCGTTGATGATCGCGAGCATGTGCTCGCTCGACTGCTCGACCTGCTCGGCATAACCGCGCTGTTCGTCTGACAGCGGGGTCTGCAGCAGTAGCTCGTTCATGCCAATCACGCCGTTCATCGGCGTGCGGATCTCGTGGCTGACGTTGCGCAGGAATGCGGACTTCATCTCCGAGGCCTCGATCGCCTCGTCGCGCGCTCGGCGGTAGGCCGTGTTCAGCTCGATCAGGCTTTCGAGACGCTGCCGGCGTTCGCGGGCGAACATCGCGACCAAGCCAAGCAAGGGAAGCGGCGCCAGCGCCGCGATCGGATGGTCATGGACACGCTCGGCGACGAGCAGCCCGACACCCGAGAGGGCCGCGTCGACGACCACGACCCACGACTGCTGAACCAGCTCGGCGAGCGTCTTCCCGAACGCAAACACGTCGCGCAGGCGAGCAGCGGCGAAGTCAACTCCGAACTGGGCGGCGAGCGCCAGGACCAGCACCCCGGCGCCGGCGTGCTGCGGGGTCTTGCCGAGGGCGACGAAGACGAGGGTCGGGCCGACCGAATACAGGGCGTTCGGGATCGACTGCATCAGCCGGCTCGGCCGCATCTTGCCCGTGACGACGTCGGGCAGCGCTTGCAGCCCCGTCGCCAGCACGACGGCGAGCGGGACCAGGACGACGGGGAGGGCAAACAACAGTGGCACGAACGCAAGCTGCACGGGCGTCGTGTAGCCGAACGGCGTGTCGATGCGGATCCGGCACGCCATCGTCATGATCGCCATGCAGACGACGGCCGGCACCCACGAGATCGGACCGGGCGGGTGGGCCGCCCACAGCGCGGCCACGGCGCCGAGGAACGCGACGCTCAAGAAGCCCTCGGCGACGCGCTCGCGCGTCGTCATGTTCGTATGCGGCCGCTGCAGCGTGTCCGCCAGCGCGTCCTGGCCCTCGAGGCTGGGCGTCGGGAGCATACCCTGCGCATATCGGCGCGTTTGCAAGCAACCTTTACGTTCGCCGCGTTGCTGGCGGCATGTTTGTCGTGGCGAGGTTTGGGCGGGATTGCATACAGCGCGCCTCGATGTCCGCCCAGCCGGGTCGCCAGGCAGAGCTCCTAAGGCGAGCGTTGTAGGGTCCTAAAGTGCCCATGCCGCCGGCGAAAGCGCCCACGACTGCCGCAAGGAGATCCTGATGCCAGACGCCGCGGTCGCGAGCGCGATCGAGCACTGGGCGCCGCGCTGCATTCAGAACGGTGTCGACTACAACGACTTCGCGGCGACGACCGCTCGCATCGAGACCTGGGCGCAGTGGCTTCCAGAGTGGTCGAGGACGGCCGATGAGGCAGCCTCCGGAGCGGCCGAGGCCGAGGCCGACGGACGTCGCAGATCGGCCGGTGAGGGCTGGCTGCGCGCCTCGGTCGCGCGCCATTTCGGCAAGTTCGTCTGGGTGCTCGATCCCGACCTCCACGCCGAGGCGACCCACGCGAGCGTGCGAGAGATGCTCGACGCGCACCGCCTGCTCGAGACGGGCCTGCAGCGAATCGAGGCCCCGCTCGCCGGCGCGAAGGTCGTCGCGAACCTGCGCCGCCCGCCCGGCGCCGACCGCCCGCCGCTTGTGATCCTCATTCCCGGCCTTGACTCGACGAAGGAGGAGTTCTTCCACCTTGAGGAGTCGTTCCTGCGCCGCGGGATGGCGACGCTCTCACTGGACGGCGCCGGACAGGGCGAGGTTGGCCTCATGCTGCCGATCCGCCACGACTACGAGGCATGCGTGGCAGCGATCCTCGACGCGCTCGCCGCCCGCCCCGACTTGCGCGTGGACCTCGAGCGGATCGGCGTTTTCGGCGTCAGCCTCGGCGGCTACTACGCCCCGCGCGTCGCGGCCTACGAGCCGCGCCTGCGAGCGGTCGCTTCGCTCAGCGGGCCCTTCAAATTCGGCGAGATCTGGGCGAGACTGCCCGCGCTGACGCAGGCCACCTTCACGCTCAAGTCGGGCGCGGCGGATGGGGACGAGGGTCGCGAGCGCGCGTTGGCGCTCGACCTCACCGGAGTCTGCGCGCGGATCGCCGTGCCCTCGCTGTTCGTCACCGGCCGCCGCGACGGTGTCATTGCGTGGGAGCAGACCGAGCGGATCGCGCGCGAAACGCCCGGCTCGCGGTTCGTCCTCCACGACGACGGCAACCACGGCTGCTCGAACCTGACCGCGCGCGTGCGACCGGCCGTCGCCGACTGGATGGCCGCGCAGCTGGAGCGTTCTGCCTAGCGCCGCTCAGGAAGCGAACGGCTCGCGGTCGCCGCCTGCCTCGGCGAGCGCCACCGGCGCGGCGGAAGTCCGAGCGCCGTTCCAGGCAGTGAAGGCCGCCGGCTCCTCCTCGACCGCTGGGCGCAGCAGAGGCGGCGCGAGCGCCACACCCTCGCCGCTTCCCGCATAGAGCACGCGCTCCCAGTCGGCGCCGATCATCGCGCTGTTCGCGGCGGGGTTCGGCGTGCGCCGAGCGGGCCGCTTGCGCGGCGCGTCCGCGGGCTTGTAGAGCAGCGAGACGAGGTTGACCCAGATGTCGACAAGCGAGTTGCGAACGCCGATGTAGGCGAGGATCGCGTACGTCGCGAGCACGGCGTTGACGGCCGCGAACGCGGCATCGCCCCAGCGGTGAAGAACGTATGCGTGGTAGGCGGTGTAGGCGGCGAGCGCGACGATCGCGTAGGGCAGCACGACGAACGGCAGGCCGGCGGTCGTGCGCTGGCGCACCTTCGGCGTGCGGTGGAAGCGGCCCTTGCTGCCAGTCAGGCCCTGCACGATCGAGGACGCGCAGCCGGACAGGTTGACGGGCAGCAGCAGCAGGTTGAAGGCGTAGATGCGGACCGTGTCGAGCGCCTTGTAACCGCAGTAGCGCAGGTCGAGCGCCATCGTCAGGAAGTACGGTGCGGCGATCAGCAGCACGAGCGGGCTCAGCTGCGCGCCGTTGGCGTGGTAGGCGAGCAGGACGAGCAGGGACAGCGAGCTCCAGAAGATCGACGCCATGTAGTTGACGCGGAGGACGATCTCGCCGAGCGTCGTGCGCTCGCCTCGCGAGCGGCGCTGGCGGACGAGGTTCCACAGCTTCGGCACGATCAGCAGACCGCCGTTGGCCCAGCGCTGGCGCTGGATGCACAGCGATCCGAAGTCCGGCGGCGTTGCGCTGTAGCTGAGGCGTTCGGGATAATTGAGCAGCGACCAGCCGTGCGTGGCGAGGTCGATGCTCGACTCCGTGTCCTCGATCACGGTTCGATCCTGGATGTACTGGCGGATCGGCCAGTCACCCTGGTACTCGATCTGGACGACCTCATCCAGAGCCCGCTTGCGCAGGACCGCGTTGGCGCCGACCCAGAACGTCGCGTCGTGGAAGGTCATGCCCTGGTGGACGATGTGCTGGAGGTCCGTCGTCGCGCCGGCGATGCGCTCGAGGCGCGTGCGCGCGCCGGGGAAGGCGCTGTAGGGCGTCTGCGCAACGCCAACACCCGCGTTCTCAGCCTGCTCGAGCGCGAGCACCAGCCGCTCGCAGTACTCGGGGAGGATCACGCTGTCGGCGTCGAGGGTCAGGACGTAGTCGGCGTCCGGGACGATCAGATCGGCCGCGCCGTTGGTTGGCGTAAGTGTGCGCCCAATCGGGGAATCGACCTTGCGGTAGCGACCGCCCATCAGCCCGATGTAGCTGCTCAGGTTCATGGCCTTGTTGGGCTCGTGCGAGAGCGAGGCGTACTGCTTGCGCTCGAAGCTCGTTATCGAAGCCGTGAACGTCCAGGCGAGCCGGCGGTAGAGATGGGCGACTCGCTCGCGCGGGAGGCGCGCCGTCGCATCGCCGGCGCCGCTGCGAAGCGCCGAGGCGGTGAGCGTGAGATCGCGCGTGAGACCGCCGAGCACGTGTCGCTTGAAAAACTCGTCCATGTTGTCGCTGACTTCCTGGGCGGCGGCGAGGTCGGCGACCCAGCGCGCGCCGTGCTGATACTCGTTGGCGAGCGCGAGGAGCTCCTCGGGGGTCGCGTGCTGCCCGCCGGCGGTCGCGGCGAAGCGGTCGGCGGCGAGCGTGAAGCGCGCGCTCGGCGCGGCGAGCATCGCCTCGATCTCGCCCGGCAGCGCGCGCGCCGCGGCAAGCAGGCGGTAGGGCGCCGCGTAGCGGGGCTCCGGCGGATCGTCGATCAGGAGCACGACGCGGATGTCGGGGTAGGACTGAAGCGCTGCCGACAACAGTGTCATCCGAATCACGCGCGCGTCCTCCTGGTAGGAGGGAACGATCGTGGTCAGCGTCGGCTGGCGCGTCGCAAAGAACTCATCGAGCGTCGCGCGAGCCGCACGGCGGTGGATGCGGATGCGGTAGTAGAAGCCGAGCCGGGCCATCATGTAGGCGAGCGCCGACAGGGCGAGGAGCGTCACGAGGCCTGCGAAGGCGACCGTCTGAACGATCCCTCCTGCGCTCTTGCTGTAGCGCGAGAAGTGCGTCGCCGTGGTGATGATGAAGGCGAGCCAGGCGAGTGCTCCGAGCGCGACCGCGAGACGGCCGAGCCCAACGATGCGCTCGGATGCGGGCCGCGGCACGGCCGGCATCGGATCGCCGTGGCGGTCGGCGCCCCACTCGCGTCCTGTGCCCGCGCGGATCACGACGTCGGCTCCCCGGGGAGGCTGAAGAGCGGCTCCCACGGCGACTGCGGGCTGACCGGCAGATTCGTCTGCGGCGCCGAACCCTGCGAGTACCACTTCGCCTGGAAAGGCAGCCCGCCGAAGAGCACCCGTGCGCCGGCGCGGTAGACCGTGGACGAAGACCACTTCTGGTTGACGCCGGTCGCTTGCAGCGTCGGCTTCGGGGGGTGCTCACCGTGCAGGACGGGGCCGAGCAGGAGCCACGGGCTCGGGCTCTGTCCCGACGGCGGGGTGTCGGGAGCGACGCCCTGACTGAACCAGAGCGCCTGGTAGACAGCGCGGTGCCAGACCACCTTGTAGCCGCCGGGGTAGGCGGAGGTCGCCTCCCAGATCGGATAGGGGCTCGTGGACGCGTTGTCCGGCGCGGTCGACGGCGGCGCCCAGGCCGGAGCCGTGGTGGCGCCACCCGCCGTGACGGTCCCCGGCAGCGCCAGGAACACGTGCGTGAACTCGAGCGTCGTCTGCCTGACGCCGCTGCAGGTCGTCGACAGGACGCCAACCTGCACGAAGACACCTCCGCACTCGCTGTCGCGGTTGAGCGACCACATCGAGACCTGCGCGATGCCGTTGGACTTGACGAACGCGGCGAGGTTGCGGGCGTCGCCAAGGGTGAAGCTCTCGCCGGCGACGTCGTTTCGCCCGATCATCACCGTCACGCCCAGGTGCTCCCAAGCCTGCCCCGAGCCATGCGCGAGGCCGGTGTCTTGAAGCTGGCCGTTCGCGTGACGCAGGGAGCTCTCGACGGTCGCGAGCATCCGTGCGCCACCGGCCGGCGCGGGCTGGTAGTCCATCGCGAGCACATTGACCCCGCTCAGCGAGACTCCGGCTGCGAGCATCGCGTGAACTGCTTGAAGGCCGGCGGCGGTGAGACCGTCAGGGGTGACCGGGAGGGTGAGCCAGACATGGAGGTGCTCGCCGTGTCGGGCGAGTGTGTGCTGCACGAGAGCGACGGCCTCCGCGCGGCGAGTGTTGGCCGCGGCGTCGGAGAGGGCGCTGCCTTCGATGTCGAAATCAGCCTCGGAAGAGGAATAGCGCGACAGCAGGCCGCTGTAGGCAGCGGCGAGATTGGAGACGCTGTCGCAGCCGACCGCGAGCTCGGTGTTCGTCGCACCGCCGAACGAGATGACGGCCACGCCGCCCTGCGCGCGCACCTGGTTGATCCGCTGGTCGAGGTTCATCGCCGTCTCGGCTTGCGCGGGCGTGTAGGCGGCGCCCCAGCTCGGTGAGCACGCGTGGCCCGGCTGTGCGACCACGAAGCCGAGCACGACGTGCTGGACCGGGTTGACAGTGGGGTTCTGGAAGGGATAGGTCGGCGTCAGCGTGACGTCGACGTAGGGCGCGAAGCGCGGCGTGGATGCCGCGGCAGCCGCCGGGGGGGTGTGGCGCCCGATCGCATACGCGGCGCTGACGGCGATGCCGGCGATCGCGGCGAACGCGATCAGCACACGGACGAAGGACAGCCGCGGCGGCGGCGGGTTCTCGGGCAGGTTGATCACCGCTCCTTCGTGGGAAGAGGCGGAGCGCCCGTCGTTGACAGGGTTCACGTTTCTGGGAAGGCTGTCGGGACGGGCGTCATCTGGCCCGTTGGACATTAGGATCGGGTGACGTCACCCCCTGGGTGCATCTCTGACGCGACGTGGGGTGGTTATGCACCCCACGCGCCTGGGGTGAAACGTAGCCGCGCCATTCTTGACGACGTGGTGGAAGCAGCGGGCCTGGTACAGCGGTGATTTTAGGCGTGCCGATCAGTCAACGAATAGCGTTAACGCCGCTCGGAGGTGTGAAAAAGTGCGAAAGATCGTCGTATACGAGCTGCTCTCCCTCGACGGGGTCGCCGAGGACCCAGATGGTTTCTTCACCGACTGGGACGACGCGATGGACGCCAACCTCGCCGCCGTGATCGGAGCGCAGGACGCGGTCATTCTCGGCCGCCGCAGCTACACCGAATGGGCGCAGTTCTGGCCGCGCAGCGAGATCCAGCCATTCGCGACCTTCATCAACTCCGTCACCAAGTACGTCGCGACATCGACGCCACTCGACCGCGATTGGGACAAGGCGACGGTGGTCGACGGCGGACTCGTCGAATTCGTTCGGAATCTCAAGCAGCAGCCCGGAGGCGACATCGGCGTCCACGCGAGCATCTCGGTCGCACAGGCGCTCCTCGCCGCCGGCGTCGTCGACGAACTCCGGCTCGTGATAGCGCCGAGGATCGCCGGTCGCGGACGACGACTCCTCGACGGCTTGCCGCCGATTCAGCTCGAGCCGATCCGTAGCGAGACCTCACCGACCGGCTATCTGCTCGTCGACTATCGCGTCAGTCGTTAGCGGAGCGCTCGGCGCGTCCGCACGTCGCCGCCGTTCGCCGTCCTCCAGTTCTTTATCTCAGCTCGTCTTGAAGGCGGGCCTGGGCGGATCATGAAAGCGGCGGATCTGGGGCAAGGCGAGGACAAACAGCGTGCTGAGAAGCTGCCAGCCCGCGCCGATCCACAGTAGCGTCGCATCACCGACTCGAGCAGCGATTGGTCCGGCGAGCGCAAGCCCGATCGGTCCCAGCGCGAAGGCGGTGAGGGAGTCGTACGAGCTGACTCTGGCGAGCACTGCGTGGGGTACGTTGCGCTGCAGGGTTGTAGTCCAGATCGCGACGAAGACGGCCGAACCGATGCCTGCCGCGAACGCACCGACGGCGATCGCCCAGGCCGGCATGATCAGGGCGAGACCGATGAGCGGCAGCGCCCATGCCGCCTGAACGACGGTGGCAAGCACAAGCGGTCGGCCGGGGCGCCGACCGACGAGGGCGAGTCCGGCGACTATTGCTCCGGCGCCCTGTGCGGTGAGAACGAGGCCCCACGCCGAAGCGCCACCGAGGTGGCGCTTGGCAATCGCTGGGCCGAGCACGAACCATGGGGACAGAACGATCGCGTTGGACAGTGCGAACTTGATGTCGGTGATCAAGATCCAAGAGCGCGACCGCCACGCGTCCCAGCCCTCACGAAGATCGTCGAGTATCGAGCTGACGCGTCCCTCGTGGCCGCGGTCGAGCTCCAGCATCGCCAGAGAGACGACGCTGACCGCGAAGGTGAACGCGTCTGCGGCGACCACTACGCCGGCGTTTGTCACCGCGACGAGCCCTCCAGCGACTGCCGGTCCGCCGACGCTGCCGACGTTCCTTGCGAGTCCGATCAGCGCGTTGGCGTCATGAACTTCGCCCTCGCTGACGATCTCGCGGGTCAGCGCGGTGAGTGCCGGTGAGAACAGTCCCGAGCCCAGCCCTGACACAGCGATCACGCCGATGAGCGACCACAGCGGTGCGTGACCGACGATCACGAGCGCAGCAAATGTCCCCTGCGCGACGCAGCGCAGGAGGTCGCTGCCAAGCATCAGACGGCGTCTGCCAAAGCGATCGGCGAGCACGCCGCCGACAAGCAGGCCGACGATTGTGGTCGTCACGACAGCGGTCAGGACAAACCCGAGCTGTGAAGCGCTGCCGCCACCATTGAGAACGGCGAACGAGACCGCGACCGGCGCCATACCGGTCCCGAACAGTGAGGTCGCATAGCCGGCAAAGAAGCGCCGAAAGTTCGGCTGCTTGAACAGCGCCAGCTTTGTCCGCGAGGGTGCCACCGCGAGACGTTCTATCTGACCGCGTGCGCTCACGCCAGCGCCCCACCCCGTTCGAAGACCTCGGCGAGGCATCACAGCTGAGGCGGCAGCTCGACGTGGCGATCACGCGCGCCGTCGACAGCGCGGAGCACGACGGCGGACCGGCGGCCGCGTTCCTCAATCGGCTCCGAGCGCGCCTGAGACACCGGAAACGCCGCTCGCGGCATTCGGAAATCACACGTCCGTTCGCAGCAGAGCCCCGGAGCGCGCATCAGTCTCAGGCAATGCTCTTCGCTGAACTCGGGGGCCAGAAGCCTGGCCCAGCAGAACTCGCAGTGCTCCTGTTCTCGCTCGGCGCTGAGCGAGAACAGGATCTGCTCAGATTGAACGGCGTTGTGAGCGCTGCGGCCGTGGGCGACGCGATGTCCGCGGGCCTGTCTCGTTGACGAGCGGCGGGCGGGAGCCCCGCAAGCGGGGCTCCCACACCTCCGCGTTTCAACGCCCGAGCGACGCGCCGGTCTCGAGCACCGTCTTCAGGCCGCTGAGGACCCACGCCCAGCCGCCTCCCGCGCCCGTGTCTTCCATCTCGCCGGCGACGAGGCCGGCGTGGACGGGGGTATCGGTCACGTCGTGGGTGACGGTGAGTTTGGTCACGCCGCCCTCCAGCGGTTCGATCTCGTAGGTGAGGCGTGTGAAGCCCTCGGCGGCGAGGCTTGACTCCATCGCGAGGCGCCAGGTCTGGATGAGTTTGCGCGGCGGGTCGGCTTCGATGACCTCGCCGTCCACTGCGACTTCGGGCACCCCCTGTGCGCGCATCGCCTCGCTTGCCAGAAGACGGAAGCTGCCGCCGGGTCGCAGATCGTATTCGGCGCGGCCGCCGTAGCCGTAGCGGTTTGTCCAGTCGGGGTCGGTGATCGCGGTCCAGATCGCGTCGGGCGTCGCACGGATGTAGACGCGGTAGACCTGGATCGTCGTGGCTTCGGTCATGGTTGTCATCCCTTGGTCTCCAATTCGCTTTTGAGGTCCGCGAGCGCCGACACCTGGCGCTCGCGGTATTTGTCGATCCATCGGTCGTAGATCAGCCGGATCGGCACCGGGTTGAGGAAGTGCAGCTTCTCCCGGCCCGACCGGCGCGTGACAATCAACCCCGCGTCCTCGAGCACGCGCAGGTGCTTCATCACGCCGATACGCGTCATCTCAAGCTCTGACTCCAACTCCACGAGCGTGCGGCCGTCACGCGCGAACAGCAGATCGAGCAGGAACCGCCGCACCGGGCTGGCGAGCGCCTTGAACACGAGGTCAGCGTCCTCCATGCACCGCATGATACGTAACCAGAAGGTGACATGTCAAGAAAGGGATGACGCGGAGCAGGCGTCTCGAACGCGCAGCGTGCCGACACTGCCGCTGCGGTCCTCGCGTCAGCGTCTCCCCTGCTCCGGTTCACGAGTCCAGAGGTGATCCACAAACATCACTGCCGTCGAACGCGACCTCGCCTAGCCACGGTCCCGGCACTGAGCTCGCAACGCACAGATGCCCGCGGCCGATCGATGAACGAGCCCTGTGCGCGACATCGCGCAAACAGTTCTCGCCGCGGAGGGGCGGTCTACCGCGCGGTAGACCGGCGTCGCGCCGACGGGCCACCCACAACAGTCAATCGCCCGTCGGTCCTGAGAATGGGCCGATTCAGCGGAGGGGGAGAGATTCGAACTCTCGGTACGCCGAATAGACGTACAACGGTTTTCGAGACCGCCGCATTCAACCGCTCTGCCACCCCTCCGGATGACGAAGTGCAGGCTAAAGGATCGCCACCACCGCCACCGGAGCGGCAGATGACTGGCCGCAGATCCGTCTTGGCTCGCCGGCGAGCGCGGTGTAGCGTCCCAGCCCGTGACGATCGTGATGATCTTCCTGGCGCTCGTCTTCGGCGCCGCCGATCAGTACCTGGGGAGCCTGTCGGCGCACGGCTGGGGAGTCTGGACCGTGGCGGTCAGCCAGATGTCGGCGACGTGGCTGATCCTGCCGTTCCTCGGCGGACTCACCAGAGAACGCGGCTGGCGGGCCGCAAGGCTTGGGCTGCTGCTCACATACGTGGCGCTGCTCGGCTACTTCGCGATGACACTCAGCCCGCTCGAGGGCGTGTCGCTTGGCCAGGTGCACCTTGCGTCCTTCCTTCGCTCACAGTCCGAGCTGCTCGTCGGCGGGCTTCTCACCGGCCCGCTGTTCGGTTACCTCGGTCACCGCTGGCGCCTCAGCCGATCATGGGGCAGCGCGCTGCTGATCGCCGGAGCGGCATGCGGTGAGCCGCTTGCGCGTGCTCTTGTCGGCCGGCTCGACCCGCCGAGCCTCGTCTGGGCGATCGAGGTCGCGCTCGGCCTCGCAACCGCCGTCTACTTCGCTGTCGCCGGCGTGAGCTACCGTCGGCGCACGCGACGCGCCGCGTAGGGCGCGGCTCGCCCTCTACCGCCGCGAGGCGAAGAACTCGCGCAGCAGTGCGCCCGCCTCCGCCGCGAGAAGACCGCCTGCGACCTCGGGGCGGTGGTTCAGGCGCGGCTCGCCGAGCACGTCGAGAACGCCTCCGGCGGCGCCGGCCTTCGGGTCCTCGGCGCCGAAGACGACGCGCGGAATCCGCGCGAGGACGATCGCTCCGGCGCACATCGCACACGGCTCCAGCGTCACGTAGAGGACGCAGTCGAGCAGCCGCCATGTCCCCAGCGCCCGTGCGGCCTCGCGGATCGCGAGGGTCTCGGCGTGCGCGGTCGGGTCCGAGCGCAGCTCACGTTCGTTGCCGCCCGAGCCGACGACCTCCCCGTCGTGGACGACGACAGCGCCGACCGGGACGTCGGCGTGCTCGAGCGCCCGCTCGGCCTCGCGCAGGGCAAGCCGCATGAAGTGCTCATCGAGCGGGAAGAACCTTCCGCGCATCTGCGCAGCTAAGCACGCGGTCGAGCTGCGCGGCGCAGCGCACGCCGCAGTTACGCTTAGCTCCCCGCGCCGTGCCCGTCCCACTGCGCGATCCACGGCATGACACGCCACCGCTCGCTAATCAGGGCCCTCGCGGTCACCTCCGTCGCGGCGCTCGCCGCGATGGCCGCGCTGGCCGCCCAGCGGGCACCCGCCGCGCGCCGACCTGCCCCGCGGGCGCAGTACGTGCCGGGCGTCGTGATCGTCGGCTTCCGCTCCGGCGCGTCCTCCACGCGCGACCGCGCGGTCCTTGCCCGCACGGGGCTCGAGCGACCGAGCACCCCGCTCGCGCCGTTTGCGACCGTGTCGCTGCGGCGGGGCCTCAGCGTGTCCAGCGCCCTCGCGAGCCTGCGCCACCGCTCGGGCGTCGCCTACGCCGTGCCTGACTACATCGCTCACGCCGCGGCGATCCCGCCGCCGTTCGTCCCAAACGACCCTGGCAGCTCAGGACACGCCGGCGGCTGGGAGCAGCTCCAATGGAACTTCGCCGGGGCCTACGGCGTCAACGCGCCGCAGGCCTGGGCGAACGTGGCCGCCGCGGGCCACCCCGGCGGCTCGGGTGTGATCGTCGCGGTCCTCGACACCGGCGTCGCCTACGCGAACCACGGGCGGTTCCGCCGCTCGCCGGACTTCCGCGCCAACGAGTTCGTCAAGGGCTACGACTTCGTCTCCCACTCTCCCTACCCCGAGGACCACAACGGCCACGGCACCCAGGTCGCCGGCACGATCGGTGAGGCGACAAACAACGGGATCGGCGTCACAGGCCTCGCCTACGGCGTCCGAATCATGCCCGTCCGCGTGCTCGACTCGCAGGGCGACGGCGACGCTTCGGCGATCGCCAAGGGCATCTACTTCGCGGTCAATCACCACGCTCAGATCATCAACCTGAGCCTCGAGTTCACCGCCGGCACGGTCCGCGCGGCCGCGATCCCGGAGCTGATCCAGGCGATCGACTACGCGCATCGCCACAACGTGCTCCTCGTCGCCGCCTCCGGTAACGAGCAGGACGACCAGCTCTCCTACCCCGCCAAGGCGCGCTGGGTCCTCGCCGTTGGCGCGACGACGCAGGACGGATGCCTGGGCGACTACTCGAACTTCGGCTCCGGGCTGTCCCTCGTCGCTCCCGGCGGCGGCCCGGACTCCGCGCTGCCGCACGACGATCCGCGCTGCCACCCGGCGACCGCCGTGGGCGGCGACATCTTTCAGGAGACCTTCGCCGACATCGGGTCGCCGAGCGTCCGCGTGTTCGGCCTGCCAGGCGGCTACTTCGGCACCTCGATGGCCGCGCCGCACGTCAGCGCCGTAGCGGCGCTGATCATCGCCAGCGGGATCATCGGCCACCACCCGAGCGTAGCCGCGTTGACCAAGCGCCTGATCGACACCGCGACGCCGCTCGGCGAGCGCCTCTACTTTGGAGCCGGGCTCCTGAACGCCGCGGCGGCAACCGGCCCGACCGGCCCGACCGGTCCGACCGGTCCAAGCGGGCCCACCGGACCGACCGGTCCCACCGGGACAACCGGCTCGCCGAGCTAGCCGGTTCGGATGATCAGCACCGCGCAGGGCGCGTGGTGCGAGACCTGGTTTGGCACCGAGCCGAGCAGGAAGCGCTTCGCTCCCGTGCGCCCGCGGTTGCCGACGATGATCAGGTCCGCTCCGCGCTCCTCGGCGACGTCGAGGATCGCGTCGGCGGGATCGCCGCGCTGGGCATAGCGCTCCACCTCGACGCCGGCGGCGGCGAAGACCGCGGCGGCCTCCTCCAGCGTCTCCTCGACGGCCTCGCGCGGGCGAAGCAGCCAGCCTGACTCCTCGTGTGCGATGTCCCCCGGCTTGTCACCTCCCGCGCGTTCGCGGCTTGGGACCGGCTCGTAGACGCAGACGAGGTGCACGCGCGCCCCGAGCGCCGCGGCGAGCGCCGCCGCCTGGCGGACCGCCTCGTCTGCGTTCGGCGACCCGTCTGTTCCGACGACGATCGATCCAAACACGGCGGCCTCAGGAGAGCCTGACGATCGCGATCACCATCCCGGCGAGGACGAACACCACGATCACGGCCTGCAGCCAGATCCACACCGGGGGCACGCCGACACCTTAGAGCCCCCAGGAGCTCGCGGCCGTTACCAGGCCGCGGTGTAGGCCAGGAACTGCGGCGGCGCGAGGTCGGCGCGGATCACGCGCGTGGACGCCGGGTACTGAGTGAGGCTAAACGGCGCGCTGTCGGTGTAGCCCTGGTTGTAGAGCATCATCCGCACTCGGCGGTGGTTCGAGACCCACTTGAAGAGGTCGCGAACGAAGGTCGGGTCGTCGGCGCCCCACAGCGCCCACTCGCCGAACGCGAACGGCTTGGATGAGAACTTCTTGTAGAAGGCGTTGAGGCCCGGGAAGTTCGGGAAGCGGCTGTAGAAGTCGGTACCGACCCAGTCGACGTAGGCGTCGCCGGGGTAGTAGTTGGCAGGGTCGTTCCCGGCGATCGCCGGCGTGCCGGCGGTCTCGGGCGTCCAGACGAATGAGATCGGCGTCTGCGGGACCGAGGCGCTGCGCACGGTGCCGTGGACGCGCTTCTGCCCGAGCGCCGCGAGCTGCTGATCGATCGCCGCGACCGGTCCGCCGCGGAGGATCGTCACGACGCGACGCCAGGCGGCGATGAAGGCCTGCGCCGAGTAGTCGGAGCCGCGCGAGGATCCGTCCATGTTGTAGGCGCTGTACGCGTTGTTGGCGTTGTTCATCTCCGGGAAGAGGCGAATGTAGATCGGCTTGCCGTGGCTTGCGATCAACTTCGCGAGGCCGAGCAGGTAGGCGTCGCCGGCTCCGGCGACGATGCCGCCGGGCGTAATCGTCTGGCGCGCGCCAAAGCCCATCGTCGTTGAGATGTGGAGCATCAGCGTGGCGTGCGCGGCAGCCGCTTGATTGAAGGTGAAGTGGATCGACTGCCCCCAGGTCACGAACTCGCCGTAGATCGCCGGGTGCTTGCCGACCTCGGTCCCGAACTGGCCGGCCGAGCCGCTCGAGACGCCGGTCAGGATGCCGCGCCCAGGCGGGACGAGCGCGTTCGTCGCACCACCCGCGCCTGCGGCGTGCGCGAGGAGCCCAGGCGCCGATCCAGGACTGAGCGCGCTAGCGCCGCTCGCCCCGCTCAGAGCGAAGACGGCGATACCGGCGGCAACCAAATTGAGTGAGAGAACGCGACGCACGCTCGATATCCCTATCGGCGGACATACGGAAAACCTCGGCGGGTGGCCTAGA
>Ga0070733_10002101_pt1 | contig 14487 bp, 11 predicted proteins | sample Coa_R1_9_FD_66450 | JGI IMG/M metagenome (GOLD analysis project Ga0070733, IMG submission 66450) | Surface soil microbial communities from Centralia Pennsylvania, which are recovering from an underground coalmine fire - Coalmine... | ecosystem: Environmental > Terrestrial > Soil > Unclassified ... | reverse complement strand
ACGCGCTGCCGATCGAGCTGGATGGGCTCGAGCGCTGGGGCGTCGGCCAGCGGCTGCTCGACGCGGTGCGCGCCGGAGTCGATCCGCGCGACGCCTACAGGGCGGAGATCGCGCGCGGCACGTTGCCTCCGGGCGCCCTCGGCGCCCCGGTGATCCAGTCGATCCTGCCCACCGCCAAGGTCCTCGCCGACACCGCCGCCGCGTATGCGGGCGGGCACGATCCGCGCTCCGAACAGACCAACGTCACGCTTGCTGACGGCACCCGTCTGACGGGCACGGTGGGCGGGATCCATGGCCATCTGATGCTGCAGGTCAGCTACTCGCGGCTCGGCCCACGGCAGCGCCTGGCGAGCTGGGTGCGACTGCTGGCGCTGACCGCCGCACACCCCGACATCCCGTTTGAGGCGGTCACGATCGGCCGTGGCGGTCGTCAGGACCCCGTCCAGATCAAGCGCTTCCCGCAGCTCGGTGGCAGCCCGGAGGTACGCGCCGCCACCGCGCTTGCCGAGCTTCAGCGCCTGACCGAACTGCGCGCGACCGGCCTGCGCGCGCCGCTGCCGTTGCCCTGCGCGACCGCCCACGCCTACGCCGAGGCGGCGCTTCAGACCGGCGAGGATCCGGTTGCCGCTGCGATGAAGCGCTGGCGCACGGGCTGGTTCAACGAGCGCCGGATCGAGGGTGAGGAGGAGGAACCCGAGCACCGTATGGCACTCGGCGCCGAGCTCGACCTCGACCGACTGGCTGAGCTCGCGACCGCGATCTGGCAGCCACTGCTGGCGCGTGAGGCGGTGGGCAGCTGATGGCCGAGCCGATGACCCTGGACGCGCAGCCGTTCGACCTGAAAGGCCCGTTGCCGAGCGGTGTCACGGTGCTCGAGGCCAGCGCCGGCACCGGCAAGACGTACACGATCGCGGCCCTCGCCGCCCGCTTCATCGCCGAGGGCGCGGCCACACTCGATCAGCTGCTGCTCGTCACGTTCACGCGCGCGGCGACGAGCGAGCTACGTGAACGCGTGCGCGAGCGCCTCGTACTGACCGAGGCACAGCTTGCGCGCGTGGCGGCCGGCGCCCTGCCCACCCACATGGACGAGGTGATCGACCGCCTGGCTGGGGATCGCGTCGAGGTCGTGCGCGAGCGACAGCAGCGGCTCGCGGATGCGATCGCAAACTTCGACGCGGCCACGATCGAGACGACTCACGGCTTCTGCCAGAAGGTGCTCGACGGCCTCGGAACGCTCGCGGAAAGCGACCCGAGCGTGGCCTTTGTCGACAGCGTCGATGATCTGGCGCGTGAGGTCGTCGACGACCTCTACGTGCGCCGCTTCTACCGCGACCGCGACGGCCTGACGCTGTCACGCCAGGAGGCCGAGCAGGTCGCGCGGGTCGCGATCGACAACCCACTCGCGCCGATCTACCCGCTTGACCCCCGACCGGGCTCGACGGCCGCGATGCGCTGCCGCCTTGCGGACGCGATCCGCAAGGAACTCGACCTGCGGAAGCGCGCGCTCGGGCTGATGACTCATGACGACCAGCTCACACGCCTGCTGGCGACGCTCAAGGGCCCGCGCGGAGCCGACGCCGTCGCACTGCTGCGGACTCAGTACCGGGTCGTACTCATTGACGAGTTCCAGGACACCGACCCGATCCAGTGGGAGATCGTCGAGCGCGCGTTCGGCAACAGCCCGCCGAGCAGCGGCCCGGCGGGGCCAACAACGACGCTTATCTTGATCGGCGATCCCAAGCAGGCGATCTACGCCTTCCGCGGCGCCGACGTCTACGCCTACCTCGACGCTGCTGAGAGCGCCGGCGCCCGTGCGACGCTGAGCGTCAACCGGCGCAGCGACCAGCCGCTGCTCGATGGACTCGACGCGCTGTTCGGGCACGCGCGGCTAGGCCATCCCGGGATCGTCTACCGCAGCGTCTCGGCGGCGCCGACCCATCAGCGGCCCCGCCTGATCGGGGCCCCGAGCCAGAGCGCGCTGCGCGTGCGCCTGCTCGACGGCGGTGAGACCTCCGTGGTGCGAACTCCGAGCGGCTTTCCCAACGCTGAATCGGCGCGGGCCTTCGTGGCCCGCGACCTCGCTGCCGACGTGGTGGCGCTGCTCAACTCGCGAGCCACGATCGAGCTGCGCGACGAGGAGGGCAACACGGTCGGCAACCAGCCCGTCGCCCCCGGCTGCATTGCAGTACTTGTACGTACACATCGCAACGCCTGGCTGATCCAGGGCGCGCTCGAGGCGCTCGGCGTGCCGGCTGTGATCAGTGGCTCGGGCAGCGTCTTCGGCGCCCGAGCCGCGGCCGACTGGCTGGCGCTGCTCGAGGCGCTCGAACAGCCCTCGCATCCTGCACGTGCGCGGGCGGCGGCACTCACCTCGCTGCTCGGCTGGAGCGCGACGGAACTGGCCGCGGCCACCGAGTCACAGTTGGAGGTGCTCCACCAGCGCCTGCACGGGTGGGCGCGGATCCTGCGGGAGCACGGTGTATCGACGCTCGCCGAGACGATCCTCGACGGCGAGCGGACAGCCGCCCGGCTGCTCGCCGAGGTCGGTGGCGAGCGCAGGCTGACGGACCTCGAGCACGTGGCTCAGTTGCTCGGCGCGGCAGCCGGCGACGAGCAGTTCGGTGTCGCGGCACTCACCGGCTGGCTGCGACAGCGGATCGATGCCGCCGAGCGCGAAGGATCGATCGATGACCGCACGCGCCGCCTCGATTCGGACGCCGATGCCGTGCAGGTGCTGACGTTCCACCGCAGCAAGGGCCTCGAGTTCCCCGTCGTGTACTGCCCGTTCCTGTGGGACGCGGGCAAGCTCGCGGACGAGCGCAACCCGATCTACTTCCACGATGAGGACGGCGTGCGCGCCGTGGACGTCGGCCTGACCGGCGAGGACTACAAGGCGCACCTGCTGCGCCACAACATGGAGGAGCGCGGCGAGGAACTGCGGCTCGCCTACGTCGCGCTCACGCGCGCCCGTCACCAGGCGGTGATCTGGTGGGCCAGCGCCTGGTACGCGAACGACTCGCCGCTCGGGCGGCTGCTGTTCGCCCAGCGCCCTGACGGCTACGTCGACTGGCGCGGCGGCCGCCGCCCGCGTGAGGACGACGCTCTGGCGCGCTTCGAGCAGGTCGCCGAGCGCGCGCCGCACGCCGTCTCGGTCGAGCCCGCGCGTCTGAGTACGCCTGCGTACTGGACACGCCCGCTCGATCCCGACGCCGTTCTGGACCGCGCCCGCTTCGAGCGCCGCATCGACACAGCCTGGCGGCGCACCTCCTACACCGCGCTAACGTCCGCCGCACACGACGCGATCGTCGCCTCGGAGCCCGAGGAGGCCGGCGTCACCGACGAGCCCGACGTGGCCGCCGCGCCGACCGCCTCAGAGCTGCCGCTGTCACAGATGGCCAGCGGCCCGCAGCTCGGCACCCTCATCCACCAGGGACTGCAGGAGGTCGACTTCGCGGCGGCCGACCTGGCCGGTGAGCTGCGCATGTGGCTGGCCGACGCGGTCGCGCACCGCCCGGAGCTGCTCGGCTGCCCGGCGGAGATGGCCGCCGAGGGCCTTGCACTTGCGCTCGCCACCCCGCTTGGTGGCGAGCTTGGTGAGCTCTCGCTCGCCGGCGTGGCACGGGCTGACCGCCTGGACGAGCTCGGCTTCGAGCTCCCGCTCGCCGGCGGCGACGAGCCCGTGCAAGCCGCTGGTCTGAGCGACGTGGCGGCCCTGCTGGAGGCGATGCTCCCCGCAGATGATCCGGTGGCCGGCTACGCGCAGCGGCTGCACGATCCGATCCTGAACGCGCCGCTGCGCGGGTACCTCAACGGCAGCATCGACCTCGTGCTGCGAGTGCACGGAACCGACGGGGCTCGCAATCGGTACGTGATCATCGATTACAAGACCAACTGGCTCGCTCCCGCCGGCGAGCCGCTCGCCGCGGCCCACTACGGGCCGGGATTGCTCGGCGTCGAGATGCAGCGCTCGCACTACGTGTTGCAGGCACTGCTCTACTCGGTGGCGCTCCACCGTTACCTGCGTTGGCGGCTGCCCGGATATGACCCCGAGACCGACCTGGGGGGCATCCGTTACCTGTTCCTGCGCGGGATGCTGGGGCCAGATCAGCCTGACTTCGGGGTGTTCGTCTGGCGGCCTCCCGGAGTGCTGGTCGTCGCACTCAGCGACCTGCTGGCAGGAGGTGATGGGCCGTGAGCGTGATCGAGGAACCTCCGGAGCGCGATCCGTTCGGGCCTGAGCTGGCGCTGCGAGCGCCCGAGCCCCTGGCGCTGCTCAACCAGGGCGAGACGCTGATCGCCGCAGACGTGCATGTGGCGACGGCACTCGGACGGATCGCCGACGTGAACGACGCGGAGGTGTTGCGCTGCGTAGCGCTGACCGTCGCCGCCACGCGCCAGGGCCATGCCTTCCTCGAGCTCGAGCCGGACGACGCCGAGCTGATGCGCGGGTGCTCGGCGTTGATCGGAGACGACGAGGACGCGATCGCGCCGCTGCGACTGGTCGGCTCGCGGCTGTACCTCGACCGCTACTGGCGTGAGGAGCGGCGGCTGGCCGCGGCCCTGACAGCGAAGAACCGCATGCGCGCCGACGTCGGCGATCTGGCGGCGCTCGGGACGGCGATCCGCGGCGCGTTTCCGGATGACGAGTTTGCCGAGCAACGCACGGCCGCAGCCGTGGCGCTGCTGCGCGACCTGACCGTGATCGCCGGCGGTCCGGGAACGGGCAAGACGACGACCGTGGCGCGCATCGTCGCGCTGGCGGAGGCGCTCGCGGGGAGCGGGCAGACGCCCTTGATCGGTCTCTGCGCGCCAACCGGCAAAGCCGCCGCACGTCTGCAGGAGGCCGTCGGCGGGAGCGTGCGCGCGTCGACGATCCACCGGCTGCTCGGCTGGCTGCCGGGCGGGCGCTTCCGCCACGACGCGAGCAACCGTCTCCCTCATGACCTGGTGATCGTCGATGAGACCTCGATGGTGCCGCTGTCGCTGATGGTGCGGCTGGTCGGGGCGGTGCGCGACGACGCCCAGCTGGTGCTCGTCGGCGACCCCGACCAGTTGGCTGCAATCGAGGTCGGAGCGGTGCTGCGAGACATCGTCGGGCCTGCGGCCGAGCAGCCGCAGTTCGGGGCCGCCATGCGGGCGACATTGGCGCGGGTCACCGGCGCCGACCTGTCCGGGACGGAGGATCGATCATTCGGCGACGCGGTGGCGGTGCTGCGCCGCGGCCACCGCAGCGTCGCCCCGATCGGCGCGCTGGCCGAGGCGATCCGGCGCGGTGACGGCGACGCGACCGTCGAGGCGCTGAGCACCGGCGACGGCAGCATCACCTGGATACAGGACCTGGCAGCCGATGCCGTCGCGGTACGCGAGCATGCGGTTTCCGCCTACGGACCGATGATCGCCGCCGCCCGCGAGGGCGACGCCGCCACGGCCCTGCGCCAGCTCGCCGCGTTCCGCCTGCTCTGCGCACACCGCCACGGCCCGCTCGGCGTCGCGCAATGGACTGAGACCGTCGAGTCCTGGCTTCGCGAGGCGGTGGCCGGCTTCGAACCGAGCGCGCAGCGGTATGCCGGCCTGCCGCTGCTGGCCACCCGCAACGACTACGAGTTGCGCCTCCACAACGGCGACACCGGCGTGGTCGTGCGCGGGGAAGATGACGAGTTGCTGGCCGTGTTCGACGCAGGCGGCGAAACGGTCAGGCTGGCACCGTCGCGACTGGGTGACGTCGAGCCGCTGTTCGCAAGCACGGTCCACAAGAGCCAGGGCTCCGAGTTCGATGTGACGGCGCTGCTGCTGCCCGAGCCGGACTCACCGCTGCTCTCGCGCGAGTTGCTCTACACCGCGGTCACGCGCGCCCGTATGACGCTCGTGCTCGCAGGCAGCGAGGAGTCCGTGCGTGAGGCCGTCGCGCGGCCAGCGGGCCGCGCGAGCGGACTGCGAGAGCTGCTGTGGGCGCCTGAAGCCTGACGCTCTTTCGTCAAGGAAATCGCAAGGGTCAGGCCGCCAACCTTGGCGCATGACCTCTCTCTCCCCAGCTTCGCCCGGCAAGCTCACGCCTCGGCAGATGCTCAACAAGGTCCCCGAGGTAACCCTCTACTTCTGGGCGATCAAGTGCCTGTGCACCACCATCGGCGAGACCTTCTCGGACAACTTGGTGGGATCCTGGGCGCCAGGCGGCAGCAACGCGACGCCCCACGCCCTGCAGATGACGCTCTGGAAGGTGACCGGCTGCACGGTCGTCGTGCTGCTCGTGCTGCTCGCCGTCCAGTTCACCCGCAAGCGCTACGTGGCACCGATCTACTGGGCCAATATCGTCGTGATCAGCCTCGTCGGGACGCAGATCACGGATCTGTTCGAGGGCCAGGGCGCGGTCCCCAACCACATGTGGGGGATCACGATCGTCGCGCTGAGCCTGCTCGCGCTGGTCTTCCTGGTTTGGTGGCTGGTCGAGCGCACGCTCTCGATGCACTCGATCCGCACCTGGCGCCGTGAGGCGTTCTACTGGCTCGCGATCCTGACGACCTTCGCGACCGGCACCGCCGTCGGTGACCTGATCGCCGAGAAGTTCGCGACGGGTTACCTGACGACACTGCTGCTGTTCGTGGCCGTGATCGCGGTGATCGCCGTGGTCTGGAAGTTCACGCGCATCAACGGCGTGCTCGCGTTCTGGCTGGCCTACATCATGACCCGGCCGCTCGGCGCCTCGACCGGCGATTTCCTCTCGCAGAAGGGCAACCAGGGGCTCAACCTGGGCACCTCGGTGACGAGCTACATCTTCCTCGGCGTGATCGTCGCGCTGGTGGCATTCCTGCAGGTCAGGAAGCCTGACGTCACGTCGGCGGAGCTGGCGAATGCGGACACGATCCACCACCCACACGTGCCCCATCCGCACCTGCCGCACCCTCACCTGCCGCACCCTCACCTGCAACCCCCCGGCGGCGAGCCCGCCATGCAGGAGGGCTAGGCAGACGTGCTGGCAGGGCGGCCGACTTGCTTGTTCGGCCGCCCTGTCGCCAGCGCACACGCGGCCATAATCGTGCGCATGCTGAACGTTGGTCTCTGTGAGGACGATGACGCTCTGCGCGGCATCATCCGCGCCGGCCTGGAGCGCGAGGGGTGTCAGGTCCGCACGACCGTGACCGGTGCCGATGCCGTGCGCGCGTTCAGTGCCGATCCGCCTGACGTCCTGGTCCTCGACATCGGCCTGCCCGATGCTGACGGCCGGGATGTCTGCCAGGCGCTGCGAGCCCGCGGCATCGGCGCGCCGGTCATCTTCCTCACCGCTCGCGACGCGCTCGCCGACCGCCTCTCCGGATTCCACGCCGGTGGTGACGACTACCTCACCAAGCCGTTCGCGCTGGCGGAGCTCGCTGTACGCGTGCACGCGCTCGCACGCCGGAGCACGGCGTCACAGGACGAACTCGACGGGGACTCGCCCCAGATCGGCGCGCTGCTCGATCCGGGCCGGCATGCGATCAGCGGTGAGAATCCGGTCTCGCTGACGCCGACCGAGTACCGCGTGCTCGCGTCGATCTGCGCCGCCGGCGGGGCCGTCGTTCGGCGCCGCGCGCTGATAGCGGCGGGGTGGCCAGAAGGCGCGATCGTCTCCGACAGCACGCTCGACGCGTATGTCTCGCGGCTGCGACGGAAGCTGCGCCAGGCCGGTCGCGCGGAGACCGTGGCGAACGTGCGTGGCGTGGGTTACAGACTGGCATGAAGCTCCGAACGCGACTTCTGACGGTCACGGCCGTGTCGCTCGCCGGCGGCATGGCGATGCTGTGCCTCGCCGGCAACCTGCTGTTCGCGCACACGATCAGGACTGACATGCAGCAGCGGCTCGATGCCCGGCTGAACGCGGTTGTCGCCAGCGTGCGGATCAAGGACGGGCGCGTCCAGGTGGCTGACGCCGTAAACGACGACATCCTCGATTCGTACGCCTGGATCGTCGCTTCCGGCGGCCGCCTGATAGAGGGGCCTTCGAATCCGCCGCCCGCCTTACGTGCGTCCGCACTGTCCCTGGCCAAGCGCGATCGTGCTCGAACGGCGTCGGGTCCCGGCAGGTTTCTGCTCGGCAGCCGCCCATTGCGAGCCGGCGAGCACGGACCGGTTGTTGCGACCGTGGTCGCGACGCTCGACACATCGCAGCTCGCCACCCTGCGCCAGGAGGTGCTGCTCGGCTCGATCGCCATCGCGCTGCTCGTGCTGATCGTCGGCATCGCCGCGACGAGGCGCGCGCTCTCCGCCGTGCTTGCGCCCGTCGAGCAGATGACGCACGACGCGGATGTCTGGGAGGCCCACGACCTGGACCGCCGTTTCGACCTCGGTCCGCCGTCGAACGAGATCACAGCACTGGCGGCGACGCTCGACCACCTGCTCGAGCGGATCGCATCGTCGCGTCGGCACGAGCAGCGCTTCGCCGCGGAGGTCGCACACGAGCTGCGCACGCCCTTGGCGGCGATCCGCGGCCTGACCGAGCTCGCCGCGGGCGCCCCCGATATCGACGAGGCGATGGCAACGCTTGCCCAGATCCAGAATCACTCGGACCGGATCGCCGCCACGCTCGACACGCTGATGGCTTTCGCGCGGCGCGAGGCGAGCCCAGCAGCTGAGGGCGTCGACCTGGAGGCGGTCGCCGCCGAGTTCGATGGCGTCGACGTGCGCGTGGTGAGCAGGCCGTTGCCGCGCGTCGAAGGCGATCCCCGCGTGATTCGCCAGACGCTCGCACCGCTGATCGACAATGCCCGCCGCCATGCCCGCACCGGCGTCACGGTCGAGCTCGCCACCGCGCCGGGCCGGGCGATCGACACTGTTCGCGACGACGGTCCTGGTGTGGACCCGGAGCTCGGCGACGACATCTTCCTGCCCGGTGTCCGCGGAGCCGGAGAACCCGAGGACGGCGCCGGCCTGGGCCTGCCGCTGGCGCAACGCCTGGCTCGTTCCTGTGGAGCCGACCTCACCGTGGGCGACGGTCCCGGCGGATGTTTCGTGCTCAGCCTGCCCGCTCGCTGAGCCGCCCAGGCCCGCGCGGCCTTTCGCCGCGCCCCAGCGCGTCAGGAGCGGATGAGCGTCAGGGCCGTCTCGAGCCGCAGCCGGTCGCCCACGAAGAACGGCTTGGACCAACCCAGACCCGCTGGGTCGATTCCGACCATCACCTGGCCCTCGAGGTGCAGGTGGTCCCCGTGCGCGATCACGTACGCCGGCATGCTCAGCGGGGTCGAGTTCTGCTGGATCTGCAGCGAGCCGCTCAGGTCCATGTGGTCGGAGCCGCTGCGCTCGATCTTCTCGAGCCTGAAGATCATCTCCGGGTACTTGTCGACGTCGAAGTACGCGGCCCCGCGCAGGGTGTCGTCGCGCTTGCCCCACCCGCTGTTGAGGCTCGCCGTCTGAACCGTGAGCTGCCCGTTCACACCGCCGGCGGAATCGACAGAGAGCTCGCCGGTGAAGTCCTCGAACACCGCCGTCACCGGCAGCACGCCAAAGGCGCGTGCCTTGAACAGCACCTCACTGCCGTGCGGGTCGACCAGCCAGGCGCCCTCGGGCAGCCGGTCGACGATCAGCGTGTGGTCGTGATCGTGATCGTGGTCATGGTCGTGGTCGTGGCCGTCGTGCTCGGAGTCGTGGCCGCTGTGCTCGGAGTCGTGGCGCTGGCCATGGTGCTCATGGTCAAAGCCAGGTTCGTCTTTCATGCGCGGCAGTCTCTCACACGGGAACCGGGAGGCCGCGCCGCGCGCTCGCCTTCCCTGGGGACCGACTTCATCGGTCTCAGTTGGCCGGAATCACCGTTCCCATGGCGCCGCAATCGGTGACCGACGTCCCTGAGCTCACCGTCAGCGTGACGTTGTAGACCGTGGAGCCGTTCGTCAGCAGCGGCGTGGTCTGGTGGTACGCGGTGTAACCCGGCATTCCGGTACCGCTGGGGCCGCTCTCGGCACCATCCAGCCAGGTGGGCTTCGCGGGGTCGGTGGACACAGGAGCCCAACCGTACGTCGCCCACCCCGAGGCGGCGGCGACCGCACCAACCTCGCCGATCCAGTACCCGCCCCCCTGTGGCTGGCACAACCCATAAAGGCTGATCGGTCCAATGGTCTTGATCAGCACTGGCGCAGTCTCGGTATTGGTCGCGCTGAGGTAGTTGATAGCGATCGCCCCCGGTCCCTGCGCGCCCGCAGGCCCGGTTGCGCCGGTCAGGCCCCGGCTGCCGGTGGCGCTCCAGCTGATCTTCCCATCGTGTTTGGCACATCTGGCCGACTTGTAGATCACGCCGGTCTTGGCGGCGACGCACAACGTGATCGTTCCACCACTGCGCGCCGCGTACGCGCCGCCGCCCGCCGCGCACAGCAGCGCGACCGCGCTGATCGCAACGGCGATCCGGTTGCTCGAAAGAAGTCGCCTCATATCCCCCTCCAGATCCGCGCGATGCGCTCATGGCACCACAACCAGGCGCATCATACGACCCGCCCAAAGACGCCAACTTCCATTTCTTTGGTGCTCCGCTTCGCTATTCCGAAGTAAACGCACAAAGAAAGAGGACCCGGGCAAAGAAAGAGGACCCCGGGCCGGAGCCCGAGGTCCTAACCGGCCAGGACTACACGTCCTGTGTGGATCACCACTTGATTACTACGTCCCAGGACTTTGAGTGTCATAGCCTGGGCGGCGTGGACACTCCCGACCTCCGGGACTGGCCGCCCCGCTTGCGCGAGGCGCGTGGCGCCGGTGGGCCCCTGAGGGCCCGTGGTCGAGTGGGCGATCCGCCGGACCAGGAAGGTTAGCTCCCGGGACCAGTCCAGGCGTCAACCAGCGGTGAAGGCAGTGCCGCCGACCAAGCTCGACCGCTCAGGCCCTTAAAAGGAAGGGCCGGCGGGTTTCAGGCCCGCCGGCCCAATGCAACTCATGAAGCGCCGTACAGGCGCTCAGACGAGCCGGCTAACCGAGGTGGTTGGCCTTCAGGAAGGCCGCCGCCACCGACGACGCCGACTTCTTGTCGACCTCAACGGCCGAGTTCAACACGATGATCGCCTTCTGCGTGAGCAGGGCGCTGACCTTGTTGATCGTCGACGTGAATGCCGAACCTTCAGCGTTGGCAACGCTGGTCTTGACGACCATGCCGACGTTCTGGAACCCGAAGATGAACTTCGTGTCCTTGAGCACCGTGTAGCGGCCGGTCTTCAGCGGCGGATCTGTCGTGAACACCGCGGCCGCGTCGACCTGCTTGTTGTCCAGAGCCGTGTAGAAGCTCGGGATGCTCAGCGGCACGAACGTCGGGTGCGCCCCGTAGATCTTGTTCAGACCCTTGAGGCCGTCCGGGTAGCGGGTCTGGAACTCCGCGGCGGCGCCGAGTTTCACAGCGGCCCCCAGCTTTTTCAGATCGCCGATCGTCTTGAGCCCGTGCGCCTTTGCATAGGAAGTCAGCACTGCGATCGCGTCCGAGTCCGAGAACGGCGTCACGTTGGTGAACGTGTAGCCGTGCTTCGACGCCCAGGTCTTGGTCTCGGTCGCCGCGGCCCCCGCGTTGGCCGCGTTCTTCGAGATCCCGGCGACGGTCGCCAGCAGCGTGCCGTCGTACTCGGGGTAACCCTGGATCTGACCCTTCTGCAGAGCCTTCCAGGCGATCTCCGTCGATCCCAGGTTCGGTTTCAGAGTCACCTTGTAGCCCTGGGCCTGGAGCGCCTGCTGGTACAGATCGCCGAGGATGTTCTCCTCGGGGAAGTTCTTGTCTCCGAGTACGACCGCCGGTTTGCCGGCACCAGGCAGGCTTCGCGCTGTCCGCGCCCCCGCCGAGGCGACCATCGCCCCCACCAGTACCGCCGCCGCGATGGCGGCGACAACCACTCGGGCCAGTCGCAATTCACTGAACCTCATGCTTCCTCCTGTTTGTTTCGTTCGTAAGTTCCAAGAGCAGGACGGTCGTCATACCGCCTCCAGTGCGGCCGGCACCATCAACTCGTCTGGCACCGCGAACGCCTCGGCTCGGCGCAGCGGTGGCGGAGTCAGCGCACGCTGCAGCAGCGCCAGCGTGACCTCGATCAGGATCGCCATCGCCGCTATGCAGATCGCAGCTCCGAGCACGCCTGAGAGGCCATAACCAGCCTCGTTGTTGACGATCTCCCCCAGGCTGTCGCCGTAGCCGGCGTAGGCGGCGAGCGTCGTCGTCGAAACGACGAACAGCGCCGAGGTGCGCACGCCCGCCATCACCAGTGGGATCGCCAGCGGCAGTTCGACCTTCATCAGCACCTGCCAGCCGGTCATGCCCATCCCGCGCGCAGCATCGACCAGGTCGCGATCGACCTCATCGATGCCGACGTACGCGTTGGTGATGATCGGCGGCACCGCCAGCACGACGAGCGCGAGCAGCACGTTCTTCAGACCGATCCCGAGGAATGCGGAGCCGATCGCGAGCACGACCAGGCTCGGCAGTGCCCTCCACATGTTGCCGAGGTTGATTGCGACGAACGAGCCCCGATGCAGGTGGCCCAACCCGATGCCGACTGGCAGCGCGATCGCCATCGAGATCGCCATCGCGAGCACGGTCACCTTCATCGTCCCGAACGCGTAGTAGGCGAGCGTGGTGAAGTGCGGCTGACCTGGGATCTGCCCGTTGCGGAAGATGAACTGAAAGGCGTCGACGAAGTGGTTCATGGTTCCCCTACGCCGTCCGCGCCCTGGTCCACGGGGTCAGCACGCGCTGTACGCCCACGAGCAGCCCGTCGGCGGCGATCGCCATCAGCACCGCAAGTCCGCCGGCGGCGATCAGCTCGGTCTTGAAGTACTGGTCATTGATCCCGCTGATGATCGGGACCCCGAGCCCCTCGTTATCGACCAGCGCCGCGATCGTCGCCAGCGCAACCGTGCTCACTGTCGCGATCCGCAGCCCGGCGATGATCGCCGGCAGCGCCAGCGGCAGCTCGACACGCCAGAGCGTCTGGCGCCGGTTCATGCCCATTCCGCGGGCAGCGTCGAGCACCTCCACGGGCACGTTGCGCAGCCCTGTCAAGGTGTTGCGGAACAGGATCAGCAGCGTGTAGCCGACCAGCGCAACCTCCGCGGTGGTGCGGCTGATCCCAAGCCCGGGAACGCCGACCAGCAGCTCGAACAGCGCGAGCGAGGGGATCGTGTACAGGAACGAGGTGAACACGATCACCGGCTGCTCGAACGGGCGGTAGCGGTGCGCGAGCAGGGCAAGCGCCATCGAGATCGCGAAGCCGATCGCCACTGCCAGCACCACGAGCACGACGTGCTGGCGCAGCGCCGGCCACAGCGTGCTCCCCCAGTTCTGGCTGAACCAGCCCCAGCAGAACAGCCGGTTGGCCCTCTCACAGGCGTACTGGTGCGCCCCGCCGAGCAGCGACGGCGGCAGGACCGGCCCGCCGGAGGCGATCAGCAGCGGAGGGTTCATGCGTCCTCCTGGGCTGCCGGCTGGCGGGGGTGGTGGGCGGGAGCCGCGTCCGGCAGGCCGCCGGAGCCAGCCGGCAGGCGGCCGGAGCTCCCGTCAAACACGTGGCCGATCGCCTCGAGCGTCGCCAGGCCCCGCACCTCACCGTCCTCGCCGAGGACCCGCAGCGGCTGTCCACCGGCGGCCAGCACCGCGGCGAGGGCATCGCGCACACTCATCGTCACCGGCACGTCCCCGGCCGGCTTGTCGCCGTTCATCGGCGGCAGCTTGACGTCCTCCAGCGTTGCCAGCCCGAGGCGCTTCAGCGCGCGGTCGGCGCCGACGAAGTTCGCAACGAAGTCATCGGTGGGGCTCTCGAGGATCTCGGCGGGGGTCGCGTACTGCGCGAGCACACCGCCCTCGCGCAGGATCGCGATGCGATCCCCGAGCTTGATCGCCTCGTCGATGTCGTGCGTGACGAACACGACCGTCTTTCGCACCTGCTCCTGGAGTGCGAGGAAGCCGTCCTGGAGAATCGCGCGGTTGATCGGATCGATCGCGCCAAACGGCTCGTCCATCAACAGCAGCGGCGGATCGGCGGCGAGCGCGCGAGCCACGCCGATACGCTGGCGCTGGCCACCCGAAAGCTGATTGGGGTAGCGGTGAGCCACCTCCGCGTAGTCGAGCGAGATCAGGTCGAGCAGCTCGCGCACGCGGGCGTCGATGCGGTCCTTGGGCCAGCCGAGCAGCTTCGGGACAGTGGCGATGTTGTCGCGCACCGTTTGGTGCGGGAACAGCCCGATCTGCTGGATCACGTAGCCGATCTCTCGGCGCAGCTCGGTCGGGTCGCGGTCCAGAACGCTGCGGCCGCCGAGCAGAATGTCGCCGCCGCTGAGCGGGATCATGCGGTTGATCAGCCGCATCGCCGTGGTCTTGCCGGAGCCCGAGGGTCCGACCAGCACACACACCTCACCCGCGGGTACGGTGAGGCTGAGCCCCGGGATTGCGGGTTCCCCCCGCCCGGGGTAGCGCTTCTGGACGTCGCGCAGCTCAAGCTCGAGTGCGCGAGACGCCTGCCCGCCTGATGCGCCCGCCGCGGCAGGGCCTGCGTCGCTGTCCAG
>Ga0070733_10002100_pt1 | contig 14491 bp, 11 predicted proteins | sample Coa_R1_9_FD_66450 | JGI IMG/M metagenome (GOLD analysis project Ga0070733, IMG submission 66450) | Surface soil microbial communities from Centralia Pennsylvania, which are recovering from an underground coalmine fire - Coalmine... | ecosystem: Environmental > Terrestrial > Soil > Unclassified ... | reverse complement strand
AGCCGGCCATCAAACGCGGTTGTCGACTTCGCTGGAATGATAAGCTTCCCCCATGCGCACAGTGTTCACGGCGGGGCGGCTGTTTACTCCGACAGAGGAAATCGCTCGCCCTCGGATCGAAGTGGAGGACGGGCGGATTCGCAAGATTTTTTCGCAGTCGGAAGCAGCGGTCTCAACTGGGGCGCGGCTGGTCGATTTCGGCGACGCTGCCATCGCGCCCGGATTTCTCGATATTCATATACATGGCGGCGCAGGAGTGGATCTCATGCAGGGATCGGTGTCCGATGTCGGGCGCCTGGGGGAGTTTCTGGCGTCTCACGGCGTCACGGGATACTTTCCGACAACGGTGGCGGCGCCGCTCGACGCAATCTGCAGTGCGCTGGACCGGCTGGCGGATGCGATCGAAAAAGCAGAGGAGCATTCGGAGGATCCAGCGCACGGGGATTCAGCGCGAGCCCGGCCGCTCGGCATTCATCTCGAGGGGCCGTTCCTGAGCCACAAGCGGAGGGGCGTGCATCCGCCGGAAAATCTGGTCGCGCCGACAATCGAGATATTTGAACGATTCTGGCAGGCGGCGCGAGGCCACATCCGGATGATGACGATTGCGCCCGAACTTCCCGGGGCGATGGAGGTTATTGCGGAAGCAGCGCGGCGTAATGTGCTGGTGAGCATCGGGCACTCGGATGCGGAGATGCCGGCGGCGCAAGCGGCGGTGCAGGCAGGCGCGCGGCATGCCACGCATACCTTCAATGCAATGCGCCCGCTGGACCATCGCGCGCCGGGGATCCTCGGAGAAGTTCTGGCTGACGACCGCCTGACTGCGGACATTATTGCCGATGGAATCCACGTGTCGCCGCCGGTGGTGCAGATTTTTCTGCGGGCAAAGGGGGTAGAACGCGCAGTCCTTATCAGCGACGCCATCTCGGCGACGGGAATGCCGGATGGGCAGTATCACCTGGGGCCGATCCTGGTGGATGTAAAGGACGGTACGTGCACTTCGAACGGCAGTCTAGCGGGGAGCGTTTTGACTCTGGACCGGGCTGTCCGCAACATCGCGCAGTTCGGTGGCTGGAGCCTGAAAAATGCGGTGCGGGCAGCGACCTTGAATCCGGCGCGATCGGCGGGGCTCGGGAGTGAACGGGGGGCGCTCGCGGACGGGATGAGAGCAGATTTCGTGGTGCTGAACGCGCAGGGCGAAGTGGTCAAGACGGTAGTTGCGGGAAGAGCTTAGGAGGAAGCTGGGTCTACTGTTTCCCGGCACGCCGGAAGATTTCTAGTTAGGCTTGCGCTGCTTGGCTTGCGCCAGGTGATGGAGCAGGACGAGTTCGTCGGCGCGCGAGAGTTGATCGAGAAAAGAGTTCTGCATTTTCGGAGTCTCATCCGAAGTGGTCTGGCTGGCGCCGGCCTGGCGCAGTTTGTCGCCTAATTCCGGCTCATTGCTCATGACCTGTGAATAGAACCAAAGGAAGTGGCGCATCTGGTCGAGAGCGACGCGCAGGGTGTCGATGGGTTCAGTCTCGGCCAGAGAGTTGAGCGCTTCCATCAGTTCCGGATCGCTGGGCGCCTGCATGGCGGCGCAGTTGAGTTCCCGCTGGATGTTGCGCAGATCTTCGGTGACGCGCGCGATGCGCAGATGCAGATCGTCCATGTTCTCTTTGGCCATTGCGTTCGAGTCTCAACATCTCATCGGCGGGGTTGAGCTGACAGATGTCCCACGGGCATGCGCTTTCGTAATTCTCGTATTACTTTCGTCTCCGCGATTTGGACGCCTGCGAAAAGCCGCTCTGGGCAAGGCTTTTGACGCATCTTAGAAACTTCTTTGATGGGACCCGGGACAGATCGAAGGTTACGCTGCAACCTCTCATGCGAACGTTAGTGTATCCGCAGACTGTCCAAAGTCACCTGCTGCGGTGACTTCCAGCCGGCAGATGCACCCTTTGTGATACAAACGCGCGATGGGCCCTGGCAGCACGACGGTCAAGACTATGGCGCGGCCACCCGAACTGGTGCGGACGATCGGGCGCTGGAGCCTCACGGCGCTGGCCGTGAACTGCATTCTGGGCAGCGGAATCTTTGGCTTGCCCTCGATAGTCGCCGGACTTGTTCCACACTTCAGTCCACTGGCGGTGCTGGCGGCCGGAGGGGCGATGGCGGTCGTGGTTGCTTGCTACGCCGAAGTGGCCTCGCAATTTTCCGAAAGCGGTGGCAACTATCTTTATGCGCGCGCGGCCTTCGGGCAATTCGCGGGCATACAGGTCGCGTGGATGACGATGCTCGGGCGTCTGGCGGCTTCGGCGGCAAACGCGAACCTGCTGGTGTCGTATCTGGGCGAGTTCTGGCCGCGGGCCGGCAACCCGATTCCGAGATTTGTGGCCCTGACGCTGGTGATAGGCTTTCTCGGCGCTGTGAATTATCGGGGCGTGAAAGGCGGAACCCGAGTCAGCGATGTCTTCGTCGTAGCCAAGCTTCTGCCGATCGGAATTCTAATCGTGGCTGGCGGGTATTGGCTGGTTATCCATCGTGCCGTGGCGGCGCCCGCTTCGATTTCAGGAGAGGCGCACTGGCTGAAGGCGATGCTGCTGCTGTTTTTCGCCTACGGCGGTTATGAGGCGGCGCTCAATCCGATGGGGGAAGCCCGCAATCCCAGGCGGGACGTGGCCTTCGCATTGTTCGCGGCGATTGCGATCATCACAGCGATCTATGTGCTGGTGCAATCGATTGTGGTGGGAGTCTTGCCCGATCCGGGGCAGAGCGCCCGCCCGCTCGCCGATGCGGCCAGAATTGTGATGGGCCGCGGCGGCGCGGCGCTGATCGCCGCGGGGGTGCTCATTTCGTGCTACGGCTATCTCAGCGCGAATCTGCTGGCCGGCCCGCGGTCAACTTTTGCGCTGGCCGAGCGGGGAGACTTTCCCGAGTCTTTCGCGGCGGTGCACGGGACGTTTCGCACGCCGTACGTCTCAATTGCGGTCTTCGCGATGGCCACCTGGATGCTCGCTCTGCTGGGGAGCTTCTCGTGGAATGTGACGCTGTCCGCGGTAGCGCGGCTGGTCTACTACGGAGCGACCTGCGCAGCCTTGCCGGTCCTGAGGAGAAAACAGCCAGGCGCAGCCTGGTTCCGGCTTCCGGCCGGAAACTGGTTTGCAGTTGCCGGCATGCTGATCTGCGTATCTCTGTTTACGGTTGTGGATTTCAGCCGGTGGCTGATTCTGGCGGGAACCGTCGGCGTGGCCGCGCTGAACTGGCTGGCGGTGCGAAAGCCGCGGGGCTCACCACCAGCTCAGATCGGCGGTGCTTAAGAATTAAGAATATTGCTCCTCCATCTTGAGCAGCGCCTGCTTGCGCCCAAGCCCCCAGCGATAGCCGCCCATGCTGCCGTCCTCACGAATCACGCGATGGCAGGGGATGGCTATAGCGACCGGATTGGTGGCGCAGGCCCGGGCAACGGCACGCACGGCGCGAGGGCGTCCAATGCCTTTCGCGACCTGGCTGTAAGACCGGGTCGAGCCGAACGGAATGGACTGAAGGTAGGTCCATACCCGCCGCTGAAACGCGGTGGCACGGATATCCAGCGGCAGGGATGAATTCAGCTTCTTTCCCCGCAGGTGGTGCAGCAGGTTGGTCACCCACGAACGCAGGCCGCCCTGATCTTCCTTGCGCCCGGCAAAGGGGAACTCGCGCTTCAAGCCTTCGAGCAGTTCACCGTCGGAAGCGGCGAACTGGATGGCGCAGATTCCGCGATCGGTTGCGGCCACCAGCATGCGGCCGAGCGGCGAATCGGCCAGCGTGTACCGGATGGACGAGGCGACCGCGCCCCGGCGGTATTTATCCGGCGTCATGCCAAGCTGGGATGCGGTGCGTTCGTAGAGCCGGCTGCTGGAGCCGTATCCGGCGTCGTACATGGCGCGGGTCACGGAATCGCCGGCTTGAAGATTTCGTTTCAGCAAGCGCAGGCGGCAGGAGTCGGCATACTCGCGGGGCGTGATGCCAAGCACAGATTTGAACGTCCGCTGCAGATGAAACGGGCTCTGGTGGAATTCCCGGCTCAGGCGCGAGAGCGTGAGCGGTTCGTCGAGGTGCTGCTCGATGAAACGGCAGATCGCCTTGACAGTTGTGGAAGGCGAGTCGGCATGAAAGGCTCTGGGCCGGCAACGGAGGCAGGCGCGAAACCCTGCCTGTTCGGCGTGATCCGGGTGGGCGAAGAACTGGACATTCTCGCGCCGCGGCCGGCGCGCCGGGCAGGACGGCCGGCAATAAACGCCGGTCGAGGAGACCGCGAAGACAAACTGGCCGTCGCGGGAAGCGTCGCGCGCCTGCACCGCGGACCAGCGCCGGGCATCGCTCAGGTTTTCAGTCGTCAGGCTCTTACTCGATCCCGAAGGGGCGGCCTGGGTGGTCAATTCGAAGGTTGGCATTGGCTCAACATTAGCTGCTGCTGGTGCGAGTATGGCATTGGTGGTCATGGCAAGGAAAGCGTAGCGGGGACGGGGAAAAGCGGACTATCCGATTCTTGCGGGTAAACGAAAATGGGTATGCGGTCGCGGAGCTAGTGCTGCAGCGGCTGGAACGGATTCACCAGGCTCACCCCGGCGCGCTTGCGGATTTCAGCCAGGAGAGCATTGGCGGCGTTCTGGTATGTCTTGGTGGGGTCGGATGGATCGGCCCACACTGCGTCGTAGATGATCTGCGCGGCTTCCTTCAGGTCAAGGTGCAGCGCGGCCTCGCAGACATCGAGACGCTCCTGCAGGTGATCGTGGCAGGCGCGGCAGACTTCAGCGTTGGCGGGGCCGCCTTCGTGGCCGCCGAGCGTGCAGACGGGGTCGGTCGCGTTCATGACCTCGTCGTGAACTTCCTGAAGCTGCGACTTGAACTGGCGCAGAAACTCTTCGCGCTCGCGTTCGACGGCAGCGCTGTCATGCACCGGAGGCGGCGCAGCCTGCGGCGGCCGGGCGGGAAGTCGAGGTACGACCGGCGAAACCCGCTCTTTGTGATGGCAGGTTGGGCATTGATCGAGGTCGGCGGCATAGTAAAGCCGGCACTTGGCGCAGGGCAAGCCGTATCCGGCCGGTTTGCGAACCGCTTCCGCTACCGATCCCGAGGCCCCCGAACTGCGTATGCCGGCTGACTTGGCCAGCGCCGCGGCGGTGGCTGCCGTGTCGGGTGCCTGTCTGGTGCCTGTGGTGGCCATAATTTTCTGCCGTTCTGATTCTTGTCGCGCAGGAACTCGATTACCGTTTTAGTCTAAGTTTCATTTCCGGCTTCAGCTATGCACCGTGGTACATGACTCTCCGGGCCAGCTAGGGGTTCGAGCGCCCGCCTTCCCGCATGAGCTTGATCAATTCCTCCCGCCGCGCCCGGTAGAGGGCACGATCGGGATCGAGGCGCGCGGCCTGGTCGAGCTCGGAGAGCGCTTCGGTGTCCCGGCCCATGCTCATCAGGCAGGCGGCGAGCGAGTAATGGTTGTCCGCGGTGGAATTCAGCCGGACTGCCTCGCGAAACTCTTTTTCGGCAGCCTGCCATTGTTGCTGCTGGAACAATGCCGTCCCGAGCAGGTGGTGAGACACATCGGAGTCGGGATTCAGGGAGACGGCAAGACGCAGCTCACGCAGCGCTTCTTCGGGCTGGTTCTCGAGCAGCAGAGCCTGCCCGAGCACGCGATGTTCAAGCGCTCCGGTCGGGTTCTCGCCGACCGCCAGGCGTAGTTGCTCAACTGCAGCCGGGTAGTTGCCCTGGGCAATATATGCACTGGCCAGGCAGCCGTGACCCTGCTCCCACTCCGGGTGCTTCTGATAAAGATCGGTGAGTTCGGCGATGGCAGCATCAAACTTGCCTTGATCGCAATAGGTGTTGGCGAGGTTGTTACGGACGGAGGGTTCGTCGGGGGCCAGCCGCTTGGACTCCCGATATTCGGCCGCGGCACGTTCGAGATCGTCTTGTTCATGGAACGTCAAGCCGAGGTTCGAGTGCGCTTCCCAGAACTGGGGACGCAGGCGAATGGCCTGCTCATAGGCTGCTACGGCGGCGGGAAGGTTGCCGTCGGCGTGCAGGGCGATTCCCATGTCGTAGTAGGTGTCGGCGTTGTCGTGATCGCGGACGAGCGATTCGGCGTAGGCATGGGCTGCGGCGGCGTACTGGCCGGTCGAGTAAAGGGCCAGGCCGAGATACTGGTACGCCTCGGCGTTTTTCGGATCCAGGCTGAGGGCGGTGCGCGCTTCCGCGACTGCGTTAGGGCCGTCGTCGGTGCGATAGAAGATGTAAGAGAGTGCGCTGTGATTCTCGGCAAGATCGGGCAGCAGACGGGCCGCTTCGGCGGTTTCATCGAAGGCGTCGTCCCATTGATCCTGCTGGCGTAGCAGGTAGGCCAGCGCGAAATGCAGAGCCGAGTCTTTCTCGTCCGAGCGGAGCGCGTCACGCAAGAAGAGTTCCGCGGCATGAAAATGCTGGCGGCGAGTTTCGTCGGCAGCTTTGAGTAGTAACGGGAGAACGGTAGAGGGCGGCGCAGTGGCTGGAGCGGATTTAGACTCCAAGCTTTTTTCGTTCAAAGCCTGAAGAAGATCGCCGGCAGCTCCGATGGACTGCAATTCCGCGATCTCCTGTGCTGATGGCGGAGCGGCAAGACCCCGTTCTTTCACCAGGCGGGCCAACCGGCTGCTGGAGATTCCGCCGACCAGCCAGCCGGCGATTTGGGCCGAGCCTACGGGACTCGGGTCCAGAGCTGCGGCCGACGCGGCCAGGAGCGATGCGGCCAGAACAAAATAGAACAAGAATCGCACGGCCTTGACCGTCACCTTAAGGTCTAATGGATTCCCCGGTCGCGCGAAATTCGGCGCGAGGCGCGGGGTTTGGAGCCTCTTTTCGATTGGAAGCGGGCCAGCCACCTTGCTATAAACACTAGCTGCTGGTGGGCGTGACGGGTAAGGTCACGGAGGTAATGCCCTCGCCGAGAGGGCCGGGGTGGGCAGCGGACGCGGGAAACTTCCCCCGGACCGTCCCTTAGCGTATGATCGTTAAGGTAGTTAGGTCTTCGGAGGCACCGATGTTGGAAGGTCTGTTTCAGCCGTTGCACCTGCTGGTGATTTTCTTTATCGCCCTGCTGGTGTTCGGTCCCAAGAAATTGCCTGAACTCGGAAAAGGTCTGGGCGACGGGATCCGTGCGTTGAAAGAAGGTATGAAGGATCAACCCGCCGAGCACGCCGCGAACGAGCCGAGCAACAAGAATCCGGAAGCCAAGAGCTGATCCGTTTTCCCTTTGAAGGCACGCGGGACCGTTTCCTTGGCATAGCCTGTACGTAGTTCCTGACTCCGCCGCTTTGTCTTTGCCTTCAGTTTCTGCTGCGAAAGAAATCCCGGGCTCTGATTGCGTCTGATTTTTTCACTTTCAAAATTGTGGAGGTTGCTGTGTTGCGTAAGTATGAATTATCCGCTCTGATCCTGTTTCTTGGGCTTGCGTCGGCTGTGTTCGCTGACCAGATCACGCTGAAAAATGGCGATCGCCTTACCGGAACGGTGGTGAAAGGTGACGGCAAAACCCTGGTTCTGCACACCGCGGCCCTCGGGGACGTGACCATCCAGTACGGGGACATTCAGGAGATCAAGACGGACCAGGAATTGCATGTCAGCCTGAAAGACGGCAAGACCGCGGTCGGGCCAGTCACGACAAGCGAGGGCAAACTCAACATCGCGACCAAGACTGCCGGGACCGTCGAAGCTCCAAAAGATGACGTGACCCTGATCCGCAATGACGCGGAGCAGGCGGCCTATGAGAAGTCGCTTCATCCCGACCTCTGGCACAACTGGGCCGGTGGGGCGAACGTGGGACTTTCAGTGGCCCGTGGGAACAGCCAGACGGAAAGTCTGTCGGTTGCCTTCAACGCGGCACGCACGACTTTGAAGGACAAGATCACGCTTTACTCCAGCGCGATTGACACCACAAATGACCTGTCGACTCCGAGCACAGTGGCAAAACTTGAAACCGGTGGACTGCGCTATGACCGCAACCTTAACCCTCGGCTCTTTGCTTTCGGAGCCGCGGATTTCATGGCCAACGCGCTCCAGTACCTCGATCTGCGTGCCGTGTACAGCGGCGGCTTCGGATTCCACGCGATCAAGACACCGAACACGACGCTGAACTTCCTCGGCGGCATTAACTTTACGCACGAGACGTACTCAAACGGCGCACTGGTTACTCCGCCGACGAGCCCGCCGACCTTCGTTTCCTACGGCGTGACCAACCGATTCGCTGCTTTGACCCTGGGCGAGGAATTGACCCAGAAGCTGGGCAAGAGCACGGTTGTGACCCAGAGCCTCTATTTATTTCCCAATCTTCAGCAGACCGGAGAATATCGAGGCACGTTTAATCTGGGGACGGTTACAAAGATCAACAAGTGGTTCGGATGGCAGAACCAGTTCGACGACATTTACGTGTCGAATCCACCGTCCGGCACCAAGCAGAATGACATCCTGCTGACGACGGGATTGAACTTCTCCTTCACCCACTAGGGAGAAGACAAAACAATTTGCTATCATCTTTCGCCACGAGGAACCGCTGCACCCGGGTTTGGGGGCGCAGCGCTTCTGCTCGTGGCGAAATTGTTTTCGGGAGTTCCCGGCCTCGAGCCTCTTGGCAAAATGACCCCTCAAGCCGTAGAGTACTCAGGACTTTGTCCCGATTGTTTTTCGAGACGTCTGTTCAAGTCCCTTACAACAGGAGTGTTCGCATGCGTCACGCGGTGATAGTTATAGCGGCAGTGTGCTGCTTCGGCGTCCTTTCCTCGGCGCAGACCGCCGATGAACTGGTGAGCAAGAACATTGAAGCCAGGGGCGGGATGGAGAAACTGAAGGCGATTAAATCAGTTCGCCTGCTGGCCAAAGTGACGGGTGACGGCTTCACCGTTGACGTTGGCCAGGAGAATTTGCGGCCAAATCTGCTGCGCGAGACGGTCTCAATCCAGGGAATGACCGCGGTGCAGGCCTATGACGGCACCACGGGATGGCAGATTCAGCCGTTCGAGGGGCACAAGGATCCGGAACTGATGGGCGAGGACGATATGCGCGGCATTATGCGCGCCGCAGATTTTGACGGGCCCCTCGTGGATTACAAAGAAAAAGGGAACACCGTGGAATACCTCGGCCACGATGTGGTGGATGGCGACGACGCCCTGCGGCTGAAAGTGACGCTCAAGGACGGAGACATTATCTATTGCTATCTCGACCCGGATACGTATCTGGAAATCCGGGAAGTCGTGCAGGAGTATGTTCGCGGTTCGATGCGCGAGCGCGTGCACGACATGGGATCGTATAAACCGGTCGCCGGAGTCATGTTTCCCTACTGGATGGAGGAGGGGCCCAAGGCGAACCCCGCCGAGCAGACCACCACGGTGACCAAGCTGGAAGTGAACGCAGCCATGGATTCCGCGGAATTCGCGCTGCCGCCGTCTTTGAAAGCGGCGGCGAAGAAATAAGGCGGCTCCATGCACGGGCTCTGTAGGCCGGCGCATATTTGACGCCGCCGATTCTAAATTTAAGTTCAGACGACAAAGAGGATTGCAAATCATGAATACTCGCGTACCTTACCGGACTTCCGCAATTCTGAATTCTGCGATGCAGTTGACCGGTCGTTCCGTGGTGGTTGTGCTGCTCGGGGTGGGCCTGGCGGTCGGCCAGAGCGCCGTAAAATTCGATGCCGCGACCGTGTCGGGCATCCCCGCGCGCAACATCGGATCGGCCGAGATGAGCGGCCGCGTGGCCGCTGTGGATGCCGTGGATCAGGATGGCCGGGTCACGGTCTTCATTGGGGCGGCGAGCGGCGGAGTCTGGAAGTCGGTAAATGACGGCACGACATTCCGGCCGGTCTTTGATCGGGAGGGTGTGCAGTCCATCGGCGCGATCGCGATCGATCCATCGAACTCGAAAAACGTCTGGGTGGGCACCGGCGAAGCCTGGATCCGCAACAGTGTGTCGGTCGGCGACGGCGTCTACAAGTCCACCGACGGTGGAGAGAATTGGACCAACGTCGGCCTGAAAGACAGCGAGCATATCGCCAAAATCGAAGTGGATCCGACCAACGGAAACAATGTGCTGGTCTGCGCGACCGGGCACGCCTGGAATGACAGCAATGCCGGCGGCGTGTACAAAACGACCGACGGGGGGAAGACGTGGAGCAAAGTGCTGGCCGGCGCCAACGGTTCGAGCGGTTGCTCGTTGCTAGCGATGAGCCGCCAGGAGCCTAAGACTGTCTATGCGGCGATGTGGGATTTCCGGCGCGAAGGCTGGACCTTCCGCTCGGGCGGACCGGGCAGCGGCGTCTTCAAGTCCAGCGATGGCGGCGACCACTGGACCGAGGTGAATGACACGAATGCCAAGGGCCTTCCTCCGAAGCCGTGGGGCCGCATCGCAGTTGCGGTGGCGCCTTCGAAGCCGCAGGTGGTATATGCGAATATTGAGGCGGAAAAAGGCCGCGGACTTTATCGCTCCGACGACAGCGGCGCGACCTGGAACAAACTCGATGCCAGCAACTATATGGTCTGGCGGCCGTTCTACTTCGGCAACCTGATTGTGGATCCGAAGGATGAGAATAAGCTCTTCAAACCGGATTTGATCCTGCTTTACAGCACGGATGGCGGAAAGACTTTCAATGCTGTCTCGGGCGGAGCGCACGGCGACTTCCACGACGTGTGGATTGATCCGAAAAATCCGAGCGTGGTGATCGCCACCGACGACGGCGGCGTCTGGCGTAGTGAAGATGGCGGCAATCGCTGGAAACACCAGATGAACCTGCCGGTCTCGCAGTTCTATCACGTCAGCACCGACAACTCCGATCCGTATCATGTCTACGGTGGATTGCAGGACAACAGTTCATGGGTGGGTGACTCCTCGTATCCGGGCGGCGTTACGAACTCTCGTTGGGAAAACATGTTTGGCGGGGACGGCTTCTGGATGTTCGAAGACACTTCGGATCCGGACTATCTCTATGCCGAAGCCCAGGGCGGAGAAATCGGACGGGTCAACCGGTACACGCATGAAACCCGCGAGATCAAACCGCTGCCCAACTACAACGAAAAGAAACTGCGCTTCAACTGGAATACTCCGATCCACATGAGCCCGAACGAAAAGGGCACGATTTACATCGGGGCGCAGTACCTGTTCCGCTCGCGCGATCATGGCCAGTCCTGGGACCGCATTTCGCCGGACCTGACGACTAACGACCCGGAAAAGCAGAAGCAGGAAGAATCCGGCGGCGTGACGATTGATAACTCGTCGGCGGAAATGCACACCACGATCTACTCGATTTCCGAATCGCCGCGCAACGGCCAGATCATCTGGGTGGGAACCGACGACGGCAACGTCCAGATTACGCGCGACGGCGGCAAGACGTGGACGAACGTTGTGGCCAATGTTCCAGGTCTGGGCAAGAATTCCTGGGTGTCTACGGTCGAAGCGAGCCGGTTCGACGAAGCGACGGCCTATGTCACATTTGATCGTCATACCTTCGGCGACATGACGCCCTACGCGTACAAGACCACCGATTACGGCAAGACCTGGACTCGCCTGCCGCTCGCCGAGAGCGGCGTGGCCGGCTACGCGCACGTGATCAAGGAAGACACAGTCAAACCGAGCCTGCTGTTTGTTGGAACCGAATTCGGCCTCTGGATCTCCGTGGATGGCGGTCAGCGTTGGGCGCAATACAAGGGCAGCAATTTCCCGGCGGTAGCCGTGCGCGACATCGTGGTGCAGGCCCGGGAAAGCGACCTTGTGCTCGCGACTCATGGCCGCGGCATCTGGATCATTGACGACATTTCGGCGTGGCGCGCGCTTACGCCGGAGCTGATGACGGCGGAAGCTGCGCTGATCCCGAATCGCGCCGTCCAGTATTTCGATGTGTTCGGGGGATGGTCCGACGGAGACGAGACGTTTACCGGACAGAGCCGGCCCTCTGGAGCGCAGATCACGTATTACCAGCGCAGCCGGCACATCTTCGGCGATCTGAAGATTGAGATCTTTGACGCCAACGGCAAGTTTGTGGACTCGGTCGGCGGCAGCAAGCATCGCGGTCTGAATCGGGCGACCTGGTCCATGCGCGTGAAGGCGCCGGCAGTGCCTCCGGCAGCAACCGCGCTGTTTGAAGCCATCCAGGGACCGCGCGTTCTTCCCGGGGCTTACACCGTGAAGATGACGAAGGGAGATAAGGTTTACAGCGAAGAACTGAAAGTGACCATGGATCCGCGCGCCAAATACACGCTGGATGATCGCAAGGCGCAGTTCGATCTGACGATGAAGGTCTATCACACAATCGAACACATGACCTACGCGGTGGATGCCATCGAGGGCGTTCGCGACGCTGCCAGCGCCCGGGCGGCCAAGCTGCCGGAAAAAGATCCGCTCCGGAAGCAACTTCAGGAGCTCTCCGCCAAGTGTGAAGCCCTGCGGTCAAAGATCGTGGCCACGAAGGAAGGCGGCATGATCACCGGGGAAGAGCGCATCCGCGAATTGCTGGGGCAGCTTTACGGCGCCGTCAACGGGTATGAAGGCAGGCCGGCGGACTATCAGGCGGCGCGCAGCGAATCGCTGGCCCACGAACTGGAAGACGTCATCACCGAGTTCAAGTCCGACACCCAGAAAGAACTGCCGGGAATCAACGCCGAGCTGAAGAAAAAGAAGGCGGAAGCGATCGAGGTCCTCGCCGAAGCCGACTGGCAGAAGAAGCGTGAAGCCGAGGGCGGAAGCGGCGGAAGCGCAGGCATGCAGGCGGCTGTGGCTCGCGGCTTCCACGAAACTGATTAGTCAACAACGGAGAGAGACTCGATGCTGAAAAGTCTGGCGGCAGGAATGTTGTCAGCGCTTTGCCTGGCGGCAATGTGCGCCGCTCAGGAGAACGTCTGCAAGGGCGATCCCAATCAGTGGCGGCAGCTCTTCAACGGCAAAGACCTTACGGGATGGAAACATGTCGGACCGGGCGGTGATACGGTCGAAGACGGGTTGATCCGGACTCACGGCGGCATGGGATTGCTTTACTGGACCGGTGGAAAAATCGGAGATTGCATCATTCACGTCGTGTACAAGATGCGAGATGTGAACGACAATTCCGGCGTCTTCGTACGTATCCCACTCGAGCCGCGCGAAGAATGGATGCCGGTGCATTACGGGTATGAAGTGCAGATTGATAATCATCCGGAAACTTCCGGCGAGGATGAATATCACGAGACCGCGATGCTCTACTCGCTGACCAAGCCGCTGGTGAAGCATGCGTGGAAGCCCGGTCCGGAGTGGAACACGATGGACATCACGCTCGACGGGCCGCGGACGATTGTCGTGCTCAACGGCGTGAAAGTCACGGACTTCAAGGAAGGGGATCCGGTGCCGGAGAGAAAGTTCGATTTCGAGCCGCAGCGCGGCCCGCGTCCGCTGTTCGGATACATGGGTCTGCAGAATCACAGCGACAACGACATTGTCTTCTTCAAAGAAGTTGCGATCAAGCCGCTGAAGCAGCCGTAACGGACCGCAGAAGAGATCGATTTCATCGGGAGGAAATGGCATGAGACGTCGTCTCTCACGGCGCGCGTTCCTGCAGGGAAGCGCGATGGCCGCCGGCGGTGCGCTGATTTCACGCAGCATTCGGTTGGAGGCGCAACCGTTTCCCGCGATGCCGGCCGCGAGCGACCGCGTCCGGTTCGGCATGATCGGCATTGGCATGCAGGGTTCCGGGCTGCTGACGGGAGCGATCACGCTGCCGGGAGTTGAGTGCGTAGGTGCCGCCGATTTATACGATGGTCGGCACACGCTGGCGCGCGAGATTACCGGCAAGGACAGCCTTCCGGTTACGCGCCACTATCAGGAACTGCTCGATCGCAAGGACATTGATTGCATCGTGGCCGCCGTTCCGGATCATTGGCATCGCCGCGTGGTCGTGGACGCATGTAACGCCGGCAAAGACATCTATTGCGAGAAGCCGATGTCGCATACCGTGGCGGACGGCTTTGCCATGGTGGAGGCGGCGCAAAAGAACAACCGCATCGTGCAGATTGGTTCGCAGCGGGTGAGTTCGGTGCTGTGCGCCAAGGCGAGTGAACTTTATCACGACGGCGCGATCGGCGAAGTAGAGATGGTCGAGCTCACCCTCGGCCGCAACGATCCTACGGGAGCCTGGGAGTATCCGCCGCCTTTCGATCTTTCGCCGGAGACGCTGGACTGGGATACCTGGCTGAACGACGCGCCCAAGATCCCCTTCAACAAGTATCACTTCGCGCGCTGGCGCTGCTGGCGGGCGTATGGCACGGGCGTTGCCGGCGACCTGATGGTGCATCTGATCAGCGGCATGCTGGCCACGCTCGGATGGAACGAGATTCCACGCTCGGCGACGGCGATGGGCGGGATCTTCCGCTTTAACGACGGGCGCGATATGCCGGACTTTCATACCGTGCTTTTCGACTATCACGGAATTCCGGTATACGTACGGCTCGACCTGGGCTGCGAAACTCCGGAACTGGCGCGGTTCATG
>Ga0070733_10002098_pt1 | contig 14492 bp, 9 predicted proteins | sample Coa_R1_9_FD_66450 | JGI IMG/M metagenome (GOLD analysis project Ga0070733, IMG submission 66450) | Surface soil microbial communities from Centralia Pennsylvania, which are recovering from an underground coalmine fire - Coalmine... | ecosystem: Environmental > Terrestrial > Soil > Unclassified ... | reverse complement strand
CCCAATCCGATGCTGGCGTTCAGCGGCGACGAAGATATTTATCTGCTGGATTTGGCGCAGAACAATGCCGTGAAGAAAATCGTCGCGCTTCCCGGCCCCGACGGTTCTCCGATGTTTTCGCCCGACGGGAAGGGGCTCGCGTTCGCGACCGCGCTCGGCCGGCCGTACTACTACTATACGAACGCTCACATCGCGCGGGTTGACCTCGACACGGTGCTTGCCAAGCCGGCAACGGCGGCTTCCGACGTGCGCGACCTCACCGCAAAATTCGACGAGGACGCGCGGCCCGTCGATTGGGGACCCGGCGGCATTTACTTCGAGGCGCTGCACCGAACGAATGCGCACGCGTTTCGCCTCGATCCGCAATCGCTCGAGATTCGGCGCATCACCGCGCCGGACGCATTCTTCCTGGAAGGCGTTTCGTTCACGAAGGACTTCAAGACGATGGCTTTTACCGCAGACGACGCGACACACTTGAGCGAATTGTACGTGTCGCCCGTTGCACGGTTTTCGCCGCGCAAGCTGACCGACATGACCGCGCAGGTGAAAGACTGGAACCTCGGTTCGACGGAACTGGTTTCCTGGAAGAGCAAGGATGGCGCGGAGATCGAAGGCGTCCTGCACAAACCGAGCGACTACGATGCGTCGAAAAAATATCCCTTGCTGGTGATGATTCATGGAGGGCCGACGGGCGTTTCGCAGCCGACGCTGACCGCATCGGCCTACGCGTATCCCGTTCCCATTTTCCTCGCGCAAGGCGCGCTGGTGCTGCAGCCGAATTACCGCGGCAGCGCGGGTTATGGAGCGGCGTTTCGCGCGCTCAACGTGCGCAATCTCGGAGTCGGCGACATGTGGGACGTGATGAGCGGCGTCGATTCCCTGATCGCGAAAGGAATCGTGGATCCCGGCCGGATGGGATCGATGGGCTGGTCGGAGGGCGGATACATTTCGGCCTTCCTGACTACGCACACGGACCGCTTCAAGGCGATCTCCGTCGGCGCGGGCATCAGCGACTGGATGACCTACTACGTCAACACGGACATCACGCCGTTCACGCGGCAATATCTCCACGCGACGCCGTGGGACGATCCCGCCGTTTATGCGAAGACGTCGCCCATCACCACAATCAAGCAGGCGAAGACGCCGACGCTGATTCAGCAGGGCAGCAACGACAAGCGCGTTCCGGTGCCCGACAGCTACGAGCTGTATCGAGGGTTGCAGGACGAAGGCGTGGCGTCGCGCCTGATTTTCTACACCGGCTTCGGGCACGGCGTGAACAAGCCGAAATCGCGGCGAGCGCTGCTGCAATCGAATCTCGACTGGTTCAACCACTACATCTGGGGACAGGCGTTTCCGAAGGATTCGCCGCTCTTTGGCTCGAGCGAAACGACCCCGGCGAAGTGAGTTGAAAACCCGGATTTCTCGGAGCTCCCGCAGGGGTCAATTCTGTATCGATTAATTTTGGACTTTTCGTTGGTGGGAAAGAACTTACATGAGAAATTTGATCGACGCGTGTATCGATTAACGACGTCCAAACCCCAAGCCGAAACGGAGGGCTGCGGGAGAAACCCCGGATTGATTCCGCAGGACTTATTGCGGGTGCGAGCGGCTGGCGGCGATCGGGCGTGCGATGGGTATTTTTCACCCCGTTCTTCGGAGCGTCAGCGTTGGGAGGCTTGGCCGGAAGCGACTTTGGCGTTGAATTCAGCCGACTTCTTTCGAGGAATGGTGAGGGACGTCCATTTGCCGGATTGCGTGGCGAAGTGGCGCGAGAGGAACGCGATCTGCCCGACGTGGTAGCTGTAATGCGCGATCTGGCGGTTGATGGCTTGCGTGACGGAGTGGGGCTCAGTGCGAATCGTGACCGTGCGCGCCAGGTCGGCGTCGGTCAGCGGTTCGAGGGCGTCGAACAGGATCTTCCAGCCGCGTTCCCATAGCGCCATCAGCTCCGCGCGCGTTTTGGGAGCGTCCTCGAATTCCGTGTCGCGATTGCGGTCCGGCTTTTCGCCGTCGGTGGCGAGGAAATCGGTCCAGCGCGAGCGCATGTTGCCCGCCATGTGCTTCAGGATGATGGCGATGGAATTCGATTCGGCGTCCAGCACGGCGAAGAGACCCTCGTCCGGACATTCCTCCATCGCGCGCTCCGCCAGCTTCTTGTAGTGGCGAAACAGATCAATCGAATCCGCCAGATGCGACGTGGTGAATCGATGTGCCATGCCGGGATTGTCGCGCGACTTTACCAGGGAATCAACTAAACTCTAGCGACTCCAACATCTGAAACTAATATACTAAGCTAATGCTTCTATCTGAACGCAGGGCGGTCAGGTATCGACGGCCCAGCCTCTCCTTCCTTCTGTGTGTCCTGGCGATGACCGGCTGTGCGCGGCGATATGCTCCCACCATGGCAGCGGTCCCAACTGCGTGGCGTTCACACCTGCTCCCCTTTAAGCCGGTTTCTATCGCAAGTAATGGAAACCTGCTCTGGGTATGTGGCGCCGACGAGATGATTGCGGAATCCGTAGACGGTGGAAATACATGGAAGGTAAAACACGAGCGTGCGGGCGGGGAAGTTCTTCTGACTATACGCATGCTTGGTAACAGAATGGTTTACTCATCGGGCACCGCTGGACTCATCTTGCTATCCGTCGACGGCGGATCTACGTGGAAATCGTGGACCGCCGGATCTCAGCGAGTGCTCGAGATGATTTTTGCTGATACACAGCATGGAATTCGGGAATTACCCTCCAGCGTTGAAACTACGGCTGATGGCGGACGCAATTGGTCTGATGTATCGATGATGAAAACGGACGAACGAGTGCGGCAATTTTCAGAGGTTCTGGGAATGGCAGTCCTTGATGGCAAACACTATGCAATGCTGCTGCACAAGCCGCAAGGCGAGAACATGTTTCTTTCGAGCCGGGATTCGGGCATGACTTGGAAGCCGCTCCACATCGATAACACATATGCCGTCGCGCTATTCGCGCACGGGAAGCAATATTGGGCATTCGGAATCGAAATTGTCGAAAGGCAGGATCATGGTGGATACAGTGTTCCACTCGTCCTGCACTCTCGCGACGGTTTGCGTTGGGTACATGGAGCGAAAGCGCCGACGGAATTTACGGACTGCAGCAAGCAGGGATGCGTGCTCTATGAAGGTGCCATTGCTGACCTCTACGGGAATAAACCGCACTATCTGATATACCCAGGCGATATCAGCTTGACGTCGCAATGGGCTACGGGACCGGTCAGCATCTGCACCGTTGCAGGGAGAATTCTGTGCGCTGCGGCAGCGTGGTCCGATAGATTGCCGCCACGACCCGAGAGTGATCAGCCCATTGTGGGAGGGCCACTCTACGCTTCTCCCGTTGCTCCGCCCCCAGACTGTTTAGTGTGTTCCCTGACGCCGTTCCCGCTCGACGCAAAGTTGCTTCCGCAAATTCCGGTGAAAATGAATGACCAGGACCAAGGACAGCGACAGATGCTTATACCAGGACTTCAATCGACACTTTTGGTCCGATACGCGATTCAGACGGACGGGACCGTTGACCAAGTGGATGTGGATGGCGCGCCTCTAAAAGAGATCGCGTCTTCCGTGGCGGCAAATGTGGGCAACTGGATTTTTGAACCTCCCCGGACGAGCGTGGACCGCAAGCATGAAATACGACTCGTTGTTGTGTGTATGGGCGCTCCCTCGAATGATGAGGCCACTTGCAACGTCACGATTCCGCCACAGACCCTCCAGTGAACAATCCAGGGCCGCGCCCGGCGAAGTTTAATTCGCCCGCCGACATGGATCAAACGCAAGAGCGCGCGATGGAATCCGTGCGGCCCGCAATGAGGGAAATCGCGGGACTAATGGAGGATGCGGGTGTAGAGGACGAGGAGCGCGAGGCAGGCGGCGATGCCGAGGAAAAAGCCGCCCACGTGCATGCGCGGATGGATGGCGCGGGCGTAACGGATGCTGGCGATGAAGAAGGCGGCGTTGGATAGCACGGCGAAAACAAGCCAGCCAACGACGAGAATCTCAACGTTCACCGCGCTCCAACCCCAACCGGCCGGAGCCAGCGTGATGTAAGTCAGCGTGGCGGAGCCCAGTGTGAGAACGGCGCTGGTCGCGACGGCGTAGCCACTCGCGAGACCAACGTTGGCATGCAGACGAACGAGCAGGAAAGCGATGGCGTATTCGAGCAACACGACGAGGGCCACCATCGCGCGATAGCCGGGCGTCGTCAGGCCGAAGAGATGCGTGTCGGAATAGAAGACCGCCGGGATGAGCGCATTCGCGAAAGCAGCGACGCAGAGTGCAGTACAAATCGCATGCCGGCGCGGCCGCGGCGCGACGGCGGTCTCTGCGGCATCGGTTGAAATGTTCGTGGACATGGATTTAGGACCCGACACATAGTAGCAGGAAGCTGCGGAACGGCTGCAAACACCTCAGTCGAGTTGACCTATAAGCGCCTCACCGGTCCCGCGAGCCTCCCGAAGTTGAATGCGTTGTGAGGCGTGTGCTAGCATCCCGCTTTCTTGCCCAACGGGCCAGACCACTTCGTCCAAGTGGCCGACTGGCCGTTGAGCAGGTCCGCCTAGCAAGATGGCGGGCAGGCGCTGAGGAATTCGGGGCGGCGCCGTTTAGTAGCGCTCCCGCGCTGGCTCATGTCAACTGCGTGTGCGAATTCGAGGTTTGACCTCGTTTGCCGTGCTCCCGCCGACGTATATCTGAAAGCCAAAAATCGAAACGCGAGGTTCGAAATTCGCTCCGGAAACGGGGCGACAGGTGCGGCGTGTGCGTTTGCGACGGCGGGTAAAGAGAAATTCTTCGGCTCAAAAGGCGGGCCTCGGAATGAGGGCTTGCGACGCGAGAGCGGGCACAGCATGCTGTGCCCCTCCCGGAAAATGGCAGAAGCGGTCGAACGAGTGAGAGCGGGCACAGCATGCTGTGCCCCTACCGGAAAATGGCAGAAGCGGTCAAACGAGTGAGAGCGGCACAGCATGCTGTGCCCCTACCGGAAAACGGCAGAAGCGGTCAAACGAGATTGGCGAAAGCAAGAATACGAGGTGAACGATGAAATCGTATAACACGGAATGGATACGCAACGTGGGCATTGTAGGACACGGCGACACGGGGAAAACCCAGCTCGTGTCGTCGCTGCTACACACGGCGGGAATGACGCCGCGCTGGGGAAAGGTGACGGAGGGCTCGACGGTCACCGACTGGGATGAAGAGGAGGTCGCGCGGAAAATATCGATCAACACGGGCCTGGCCTACGCCGAATGGCAGGCGCCGGGCCAAAGCGAAAAGACCAAGATTAATTTGCTCGACACGCCGGGCTATTCCACCTTCATCAATGAAACGAAGTCGTCGCTGATTGCGGCGGACTCCGTGCTGATTCTGGTGGACGCGGTGAGCGGCGTGCAAGTGGTGACGGAAAAGGTGTGGGACTACGCGACGGAATACGAGCAGCCGCGCGCCTTCGTGCTGAACTGGATGGACCGCGAGCTTTCGAGCTTCGAACGGGCGCTCGGTTCGCTGCAGCAGACGTTTGGGCGCGGCGTGATTCCGGTGCAACTGCCGATCGGGTCGGAGAAAGGCTTTCGCGGCGTGATCGACCTGGTCGCCATGAAGGCGCTGATCTATACGCCGGACGGGGACGGCAAAGCGAAGATCGAGGAAATCCCGGCGGACATGGCCGAAGAGGCGCAGGCGGCGCACGAAGCGCTGGTGGAACTGGTGGCCGAAGGCGAAGACGAGCTGATGCAGGAGTTCTTCGACAAGGGCACTCTGCCCCCGGAGGATTTGAGGAAGGGGCTGCACGAGGAAGTGCGCGACAAGAAGGTTTTTCCGGTGCTGCTCAGTTCGGCGCTGCACAACATCGGCAGCGACGCGATCCTGAATTTCATGGCCGAGATTTTTCCGTCGCCGGCGTATCGCGCAAAGTGGCGCGCCTATTCGGAGCCGGGCCAGAAGGGTCAGGAAGTCGAACGCAAGGTGGCAGATTCGGAACCGGTTTCGATCTTTGCGTTCAAGACGCTCGCCGATCCGTTCGCGGGGCGTATCACGTATTTCAAGGTGATGTCGGGCGTGTTGAAGAACGACGCGACGCTGCAGCACTACGATCGCAACTCGGCGGAGCGCCTGCAACATATCCAGATCACGCAGGGAAAAACGGCGACGGCGGTGAATGAACTCCACGCCGGCGACATCGGCTCGATCGCGAAACTGAAAGAAACGGTCACCGGGGAAACGCTCGGCGACAAGAGCGCCCCGCTGTTTTACGGCGCGGCGCGGATTCCCGAGCCCTCGATCACGTTTGCGATCGAGCCGAAAACGCGCGCGGACGAGGACCGCATCGGCGTCGCCATCCACAGAATTCTGGAAGAAGATCTGGCGCTTCGGTTCGCGCGCGATGCGCAGACGAAGGAATTTCTGTTGAGCGGCGCGGGACAGCAGCACATCGAAGTGGTGGTGGCGAAGCTGCGGAAGCGGTATCACGTCGAGTTGACGCTGAAGCCGCCGAAGGTCCCCTACCGCGAAACCATTCGCGGCAAGGCCGACGTGGAAGGCAAGCACAAGAAACAGAGCGGCGGGCACGGCCAGTTCGGCGTCTGCCGGATCAAGATGGAGCCGCTCCCGCGCGGCAAGGGCATCGAGTTCGTCGACGACATTTTCGGCGGCGCGATTCCGAAGAACTGGATTCCGTCGGTGGAAAAAGGCGTCCGCGACGCGGCCGAGCGGGGCTACCTGGCGGGATTCCCGGTGGTGGATTTCCGCGCGATTCTTTACGACGGCAAATATCACGATGTGGATTCGAGCGACATCGCGTTCAAGATTGCGGGGACGCTGGCGTTCAAGGAAGCGATGAAGCAGGCGCGCCCGGCTCTGCTCGAGCCGATCATGCACGTCGAGGTGTACGCGCCGGACCAATACTCGGGCGACCTGATGGGCAATCTCAGCCAGCGACGCGGGAAAATCAGCGGGAGCGAGACGCGCGCGGGAAGCGTGATCGTCAAGGCGCTGGTGCCGCTGTCGGAAATGCTGAGCTACGCGAATGAGCTCATTTCCATGACGCAGGGGCGCGGAACGTATTCAATGGAGTTTTCACACTACGACTTCGTTCCGAATGAACTGGCGGAGAAAGTGATCGCGGCACATAAACCGCACGCGGAAGGCGAAGAGGCCGAGGGAATGTCGGCGTAGCGCGGAATGAGATTCAGGGCGCTGAAGAGTCTGAACCAGTTTACTTTGCGGCCTCCATCGGCGCTCCGAATTCACGTCCGCGAACTGGCGAGGCTCGGCTGCCTTTGTATCGCACGCGGACGCCGCGTCGTTACAGGCGCCTCCTTGGAGTCAACCGGGAGTCCGGTCTGTAACGAGCGCCTTGTCGGAGCCCTTCGAAGCTGAGGGCAGGTTGCAGCTCCCACCTTCTAAAAGGCCGGATCAGTTGCCTGAGTGAACGGTGGAACCCTGGGCGGGCGTGCTTTTTGCCGTGACCGTCGACGGTTTCGTGCCCGGGGCTGCGTTGCGCGCGTTGGTTGCCCCGGTGGTCATCGCCGGGCAGCCGTAGCCGAGGCATGGGCCGGTCATGCGGACCATGCAGCCGCCAAGGAAGAGCACGCAGGAGAGCAACAGCGTCATTCCAGTGGCCTTTTTCATTGCCGTATCCTTTTGAGACGAAACAGCCAGCCGGTTTCTGCGCTGGCGCGGTTTTGGTGTCAAAAGGAGAGCACGTTTCTTTCCAATTGGTAAATCGCAGCAAATCCAATGGCGAAGCAGGACCGGCCGGCCGATGTCGCGACCAGAAAGGGCAGGCGAGTTCCAAAAAGGCCCTCGTTTTTCACGAAAACCGCGGCAGGAAAAAGCCGGTGAGACGTTTGTGCTCTTCGAAAGCGGGCCCGAATTCGCGGGTGAGCAAATTCTCCTCCTGCCGGGCCTTCCAAATCAACCCGGCCAGTATAATCACAAAGGCAACAATCGCCCGATAATGTCCGTCGGCGAGTACGGTGCCTGTGAGCGCCAGTAGAATTCCCGTGTAGATCGGATGGCGGATACGGGCGTAAGGGCCCGTTCGGATCAACTGATGGTCGGCGCGAAGGGATACGGTGCTGCTCCAATAGCGGCCGATATGCTGGCGCGCCCAAATCGAAAAGGCGAGCCCGAGGCAGGTGAGCGCCGCGCCCGCATCCCGGACGAGAGTGTTATGCGGAACGAATCGGCTGTTGAGGTCCCCCAGGTACGCGCCGGAACGAAAAAGCAGCCAGAACGCGGCAAACATCAGCACAAAACGCAGGAGCCATTCGCCCGCCGGCTCGCGCTGTTTCATGCGGTTGAGACGCGTTGCCGAAACGAGCCACCAGACGATCCAAATGAACCACGCACCTTCGATCACGTTTCCGGCATTCAGTTCCACCATGGCGTGTTCCTTGAGAGCCTCTGCCTTTTGTACGCGCGAAGACGCGGGAATATTTCGGGTTCCTTGTGTTTTTCGTGTGGCACGCCCGATCGTTCCCCTTCGCCGCGCCGTCTCAGGAACGGCGGTGGCCAAAATGGCGCTTGCCGTTGAACGGCAAATTGGGTCAAGCTTGCCGCCGCATGAAAAAGAATAATCGATCCAAGGGGCTGCGGGACGCGACTCTGGCCATTCATGCGGGCGAAACGCACACGGGCGTGAACGGCCCGGTGGTGGCGCCCGTGGCACGCACGTCGAATTTCACGTTCGCGAGCTCGGAAGAAATGAAGCGGTGGGCCGAAGGAAAGAGCTCGGCCTACATTTACACGCGCTACGCCAATCCCACGCTGGCCGTGGCGGAACAGAAAATTGCGGCCCTGGAAGGCGCTGAGGCGGCCGTCGTATCGGCTTCGGGAATGGCGGCCATTTCGAGCGCGCTGCTGTCGGTGCTTCGGGTGGGCGACGAACTGATCGCGACGCGCCAGGTTTACGGCGGAAGTTATCGCCTGATGCGCGACGTCTTTCCGCGATTCGGAATCACCGTGCGCCACGTCGAGGCGGACCTCAAGGGAATGGAGCGCATGGTGAACCCGCGGACGAAGGCGCTTTACGTCGAGACGCCCACCAACCCGACGCTGCGCATCGTGGATCTGCGGAAAGCCGCGGCTTTCGCGAAGGAGTGGGGCGTGGTTTCGGTGGTCGATAACACGATCGCGAGCCCCGTGCTGCAAAAACCAATCGAGATGGGGTTCGATATTGTGGTTCACAGCGCGACAAAATTTCTGGCGGGGCATTCCGACATTGTGGCCGGCGCCGCGGCGGGAAGCCGCGTTCTGATGGACAAGGTGCGCAGCAACATCATCTACCTGGGCGGCTCGATGGATCCCGGCGCGGCTTTCCTGCTGACTCGCGGCATCAAGACGCTGCGAATCCGCGTGGAGAGGCAATGCCGGACGGCGCTGGAGGTGGCGAAATACCTGGCGCGCCATCCAAAGGTGAGCCGCGTGCATTATCCGGGGCTAACGTCGCATCCGGACCATAAGTTGGCCAGGCGGCAGATGCAAGGGTTCGGGGCTTTGCTGTCGTTCGATTTGAAGGGCGGCCTGCAGGCCGCGCGGCGCTTCTGCGACCGCATTCGCCTGTTCCTGCTGGCGGCAAGCCTGGGAGGCGTCGAGTCGCTGGTGATCCTGCCGATTTATACCTCGCATTACAACATGTCGCTCGAAGAATTGCGCGCGGCCGGAGTGGAGCCGGGAACCGTGCGGGTCTCGATCGGGTTGGAAGACCCGGCGGACCTGATCGAAGATCTACGGCAGGCGCTGGCGTAAAGCGTGAGACGCAGGTGTACGGTAAGGGAGTAGAAAACTCCCGGCGAGTGCTATTGTAGTCGCGCCGGTGTTATGGCATATTCCGGTAAACGTTTACGATGAAGAACCCGGCCACGCTGTCGCGCCCATCGCTTAGGCCCCTCATTCTTTCGTTCCTGTTTTTGCTTGCGGCTTCAACTGCGCGGGGACAGGCTCGCCCGGCGCCCGGGCAGCTGGCGCCGCCATCCTTCGGCGGCAGTGCGTACGCATCCGTCACGGTCATCGTCACCGACATACACGGGCAGAACCTCGGCGAACAGGCGCTGGTGAAACTGAACAGCGATATGAACGGAACGAACGTCTGGGGCACCACACAGGATCGCTCGCAAATCATATTCGACGACGTGCGGCAGGACGATTATCAGGTGGAGGTAAGCGCGGCGGGCTACGTGAGCAAAACGCAGGACGTAAACGTCCTGACCGCCAACGAAAATTACGACGTGATCGTTCGGCTGCAGCGCGACGAGTCCGGGGCCGTTCCGGATCCGATTCCGGGCCAAATGCTGGCGGGCAGGGCGCGGAAAGAAGTTCAGAAAGCAATCACCGCCCTCAACGGGGGAAATTTGAAGGATGCCCAAAAGCACCTGGAGAAAGCCCACAAGATCGACCCGGGAAACGCGGACGTCGATTACCTGATGGGCCTTCTCTATATGCGGAAGAATGACGCGAACCAGGCCGAGATATATTTGAAAGACGCCATCGCGATCAACAAAAGACACACGCGCGCGCTGAGCATGCTGGGGCAGCTCCTGCTTCAACAAAAGGATTACAAGGGGGCCATCGGCCAGCTTCAGCAAGCGGTCTCGTACGAGCCTGGATTCTGGATCGCGCACTGGCTCCTTGCGGAGGCGTATCTCAGGACCGGCGAATTCGAAAAATCGAGCCAGCAGGCGGAATTGGCCATCCAGAAAGGCAAGGGCGCGGCGACCGCCGCGGAACTGGTGCTCGGCGAAGCGCTGGCGAACCTTGGGCGTCGCGAGGACGCCATCCTGGCGTTTCAGACGTTCCTGCAGGAATCGCCGGCCAGTCCACAGGCGGAGCCGGTGCGCAAGCTGATTGCTCAGCTTCAGAGCGCGGAGAAGCCGGTGTATCAAAAAGCCTCTGCGGAACTGGGGCCGCTGCCGGCTGCGCTTCCCGTGGCCCCTTCGCCCGAGGCCGGCCTGTCCATCCCGACGTGGCACCCGCCCAGCGTCGATGACGAGAAACTGACGCTGGCGGCCGGCGCAGTGTGTCCGGCAAGGCAGGTGATCCGCGGAGCTGCAAAAAGCGCAGAAAAACTTGTCGACAACGTGGGGCGATTTGAGGCAACCGAGGAAGTGGTCAATCAAGACCTCGATCCCTTCGGAAAGCCTCTGACCACGGCGAAGCGCAAGTTCGACTACATGGCTTCGATTTCCGAGGTGAAGCCGGCCGGGCTGAAGGTCAACGAGTCTCGTACGTCATTTTCCGATCCGGGCGATTTTCCGGACCACATCGCCACCCGGGGGCTGCCCGGGCTGGCTTTGGTGTTCCATCCCCTGCTTCGCGGCGACTACGATATGACATGCGAAGGGCTGGGCGAATGGAAAGGAAGCGCAACGTGGCTGGTCTATTTTCGGCAGCGGCCGGATAAGCCCGACCGTTTTATGAGCTACACCTTCACCGACGCGGAGTACTGGGTGGCCCTCAAAGGGCGGGCCTGGATTTCCGCTGACACGTTCCAGATCGTTCATCTCGAGGCCGATCTTCTAAATCCGCTGCCGAAGATTCAGCTCTTGCAGCAGCATCAATCGGTCGATTACGGCCCGGTCTATTTCAAGAGCCGGAAGACGCAGCTCTGGCTGCCGAAGAGCGCGGAAATCTACTTCGATTTTCGGCGGCATCGTTATTACCGGCGCGACAGCTTCCAGAACTACAAGCTGTTTGCGGTGGGCGCGAGTGAAAAAATCGGCCAGCCGAAGGTTCCGGACCAAACCAGCGGCGCTCCGCAAATTCCCCGGAATTGATCCTGAACGTTGAGCGCCCTGGATTCCCCGGCTCTCTCGCCTAAGCAATCGCCCAAGCATCGGAATTGAACTTCGGCGCGTTCGTGTGCCAGAATCCGACCAATCTCCCGGGGCGGGAAAGGGACCCATGATCCAGCGTGCATGTTCGTTCCTAGTCGTGTCTGCCGCGTGCCTGATGTTGAACGCGGCGGCGTCTGGACAAGGCCGCCCCGGCTCGGGAGCGCCAAACCCGATGGGACCTCCCGCCGTTCCGGCCGGCAATTCCGCATCCATCACCGTTACTGTGGGGGATCAAACCGGAAACGCCCTCAACGAGGAGGCGGTGGTAAAACTCTCGAGCCCCACGAATCAGACGAATCTGTGGCGCACCACCGAGGAACATTCGCAAGTGGTATTCGAGGACGTGTCGGCGGCGGACTACGAAATAGAAGTCAGCGCAGCGGGTTACGACACGACGACCGAGCGTGTCCACGTGATGTTTGCAAGGGAACACTATGACGTGTCAGTCCGGCTGCGCCGGAGCGACTTCAGCGGACCAGCTCAGGCAGCGCCGCCCGGCCAGGTGCTGGTTGGGAAGGCCCGCACGGAGGCGCAGAAGGGCATCGCCGACTTGTCGGCGGGAAAGCTGAAAGATGCGCAGAAGCACCTGGAGAAGGCTTACAAGATTGCGCCGGGCAACGCGGATCTCAATTACCTGATGGCGGTTCTGTGCTCGCGTACAAACCGGACGAACGAAGTCGAACGCTATTTGAACAAGGCCATCGCGATGAACGGGAAGCACGTGCGCGCGCTGACCATGCTGGGCGAATTGCGGTTGTGGCAGAAAAATTACAAGGGAGCCATAACGCCTCTCGAACAAGCGGTATCGGCCGACCCGGGATTCTGGACGGCTCATTGGCTGCTTTCGGATGCGTACCTGAAGGACGGGGATTTCGAAAAATCGCGCGAGCAGGCGGAACAGGCCATACATAAGGGCAAGGGCGCGGCGACCGCCGCGGAACTGGTCCTGGGACAAGCGCTGGCCAATCTCGGGCGGCGCAAGGATGCTGTCCAGGCGCTCCGGCTTTACTTGCAGGAAGAACCGGGCAGTCCGGCCGCAGAATCCGTTCGGAAGCTGATCGTGCAATTGGAGACGCCTGAACAGCCGAGGTATGAGGAAGCTTCGAAGCCGCTTGCTCCTGCGCCGCCTTCGCCACTTCCCGTAAGCGCGCCCGATGCGGGACTGTCCATTCCGATGTGGCACCCGCCGAGTGTCGACGACGAGAAACTGGCGCTGGCCGCCGGGGCGGCGTGCCCGGCGAACGAGGTGATCCGCGGCGCCACGCGGAACGCGGAGAAGCTTGTGGAAGATGTGGGCCGATTCGAAGCGACCGAACAGGTGCTCGACGAAGAACTCGATTCGTCGGGAAAGCCCAAGAGCGCCGCGAAGAGGAAATTCGACTACATGGCTTCGATTTCTGAGGTGAAGCCAGCCGGGCTGACGGTGAACGAGTCGCGCACGTCGCTTACCGACAACAAAGACTTCTCGGACCATATCGCGACAAACGGCTTGGCCGCTCTGGCGCTGGTGTTCCATCCCGCGTTCCGGGGCAACTACCGCATGACCTGCGAAGGTTTGGGCGAGTGGAAAGGGCGCGCCACCTGGCTCGTTTATTTCCGCCAGCGGCCGGACAAGCCCGCCAGATTCCTGAGCTATTCCTTTACGAACGCGGAGTTCTGGGTGGCCCTCAAAGGCCGCGCGTGGATTTCCGCGGACAAGTTCCAGATCGTCCACCTGGAAGCGGATCTACTGAACCCGATGCCTGCGATCCAACTGCTGCGGCAGCACCAGTCGGTGGATTACGGGCCGGTCTATTTCAAGACGCGGAAAACCGAACTGTGGCTGCCCAGGAGTGCCGAAATCTACCTGGATTTTCGGCGGCATCAGTACTACCGGCGTCACAGCTTCGCGAGGTACAGGCTGTTTGCGGTGGGCGCGAGCGAAAAGATTGGCGAGCCGACGATCCCGGACGAAGCCAAGCTCCCTCAAAAATGAACGCCGGGCTGTCCTGTTCCGCTTTTTCCCGGCCGGGAGTGTCTGCGAGCGTGTCCTGACTTGGTAAATGGGCAATACAGCAAAGTCCCATTGACGCCGCCGCGCCGAGTACATACCATTTCGTAAGCTGGGGACCGCCCGGCGATCCGCTGTTGGCGGTTTGCCGGCATTACTTGGCTTTTGTACGAGCAGCGCCAACGATCATGAGACACCGCGCGACATTATGGGTCACGCTGGCGGCCGGGGTAATATTCGCCGCCGGATGCGAGCAGACGGCAGTCAAGCAGGTCCGCGTGCAGCCTCCCGCGCCCGCGCCGCAGCACCTCCCGGTGTATGCGAACGGGCCGCTTCCCTTTCCAGCCCGGCACCTCTCTTTTGTTTCTTTCGAGGACACCAGGCCCGCGATCGACGTCCTGGTGGAAGAGGTGCGCACCAGCTACGAGACAGGACAGGCGGAATACAAGGCGGGCGACGTCGAGATGGCCAAGGCCGACTTCGAGCACGGCGTCAATCTGATCGTGACCAGCGGTTTTCAGGTGGATTTCGACCCGCAGTTGTCGCACCTGTTCGATCAACTTGACGAGGCCATGCACTCGTACGAGGCGGATGAGGAGCAGAGCGCCGAAGAGGAGGAAGCGGAGACTCCGAGCATCCCGGCCCC